>Ga0307431_1002133_pt1 | contig 10506 bp, 9 predicted proteins | sample SalMarWE160170MG_FD_202155 | JGI IMG/M metagenome (GOLD analysis project Ga0307431, IMG submission 202155) | Salt marsh sediment microbial communities from the Plum Island Ecosystem LTER, Massachusetts, United States - WE1603-170 | ecosystem: Environmental > Aquatic > Marine > Intertidal zone >... | reverse complement strand
CCAAGGGTGGTTCCGCCTTTGAAAATAAAGCTCGAATATGGAACACAAACCAGGGAACCGGAACTTGAAGACTTGGCAAAAGAAATAAGTAAAGCTGCACATGATCAGTTTAAGATTCGACCGAGTATCGAATGGGTCGAACCAAATGCGTTGGAAAAATCGACAAGAAAGACCCCGGTTTTTGAGAAAAGATATGAGAAGTAAGTCAGGGAGGCAATAATTGAAATATCGGATTATTTCTCTCATTTTATCAAAATATTATCAACATGCTCTATACAGACAGAGCTGAAGAAAAGTCAAGGCATGGACATCGAAGATTTACTTAAGGAATTGGAGCAGAAACGGCACCAGTTTCTCCAGATGGGCGGCCCTGAGAAGGTCAAAAGACAACACGACAAAGGGCGGCTAACCGCTCGAGAGCGTATTGACAGGCTCCTCGATGCTGGTTCTTTTATGGAGACGGGTCTCTTTGCCCATTCGGATTTTCCAGGCATGGAGGAAAAGACTCCTGCTGACGGCCTGATATGCGGCTACGGCTTCATCAACGGGAGAAGGATCGCGGTTGTAGCCAATGATTTTACAGTGCTTGCTTCTACTAATGCCGAGGTGAACCTTAAGAAACTCCTCGCCTTCAAGACACAGGTTAAGGAGAAGATGAAGGTCCCTCTTGTCTTCCTGGGGGAGGCAGGGGGCGCACGCATGCCCGACTGCCAGGGGTCCAAGGAGGTCTGTGCCCTGAGCGGCTATGGCCTGGACGGTCTGAGGCAAGAATACACCCACTTCAGAACCCAGCCTTTTATATTTGCCGCCTTAGGAGAATGCTATGGAGTGGCCGATTTCCAGGCCAATCTGGCGGATTTTGTGGTGCAGGTCAAGGGCAGTGCCATCTCGGTGTCAGGGCCTCGTGCCCTGGGAAGAGCCATCGGACAGACTTATAGTGGTGAGGAAATGGGGGGCTGGGAAATCCATTCCCGGATTACAGGCATAACCGATAAGGTTGCAGAGGACGAGGAGGAGTGTTTTCGCATCATACGAAAGTATCTGGACTATATGCCGGACAACCAAAGTGAGCACCCTCCAATAAGGCCTGTTTCCGAGGGCTCAGAAGAGAGGATGTCTCGCATTCTTGATGTGCTCCCTAAGAATCGGAAGCGGGCCTATGACATGCACAGGATTGTGGAATGTATTGTGGACGGTGGGGATTGTTTTGAACTAAAGCCGGAGTTTGGCAGCATGCTTATCACCGCGCTGGCACGAATTAGCGGTGAGGTGGTTGGGATCGTGGCCAACAACCCTATCGTGAACATGGGCGCCACTAACACGGATGCCCTGGATAAAATGATGAGTTTTCTTTGTCTGTGCGACTCTTATAACATTCCTCTCATTTTCCTGCACGACACGCCGGGGCACATGGTTGGCAAGGATGCGGAGGCAAAAAGGGTAGGTGCTAAGGTGGTGAATGCACTTCAGTGCCTGTTTCAGGTGACCGTGCCCAAAATAGCCATAATTGTACGTAAGAGCTATGGTCAGGTGACGACGAACATGTGTGGTCAGGGCGGGGGCCCTGATTTCCTTGTGGCGTGGCCAACCGCTGAGATCGGCTTCATGGATCCTCTGATCGCAGCCGATGTGGTTTACGGCAGTCTACCTGAAGAGGAACGCATGAAAGAGGTGGATAAAATGATTGGTGACAGCTCCCCTTATCCTGCGGCGGGGGCTTACTATGTCCAAGATATTATAGATCCGAGGGAAACGCGGAATTACTTGATCAAGGTGCTCCGGATCGTTCGCGAATCCGAGGATTGGGTATTGAGTGAGCATCGTCTTTCAAACTGGCCTACCAAATTCTAATGTTTTCGTACTATTTAAGCTTTGCAACATATTTGATCGTTGGAAGCAGTTGTCCCCTTTGTTCGAGTTTGCGTAAAGATTGCGAACAAGACGTATTTCGATATAAAGCAGGAAGGTAGAGCAGATGACCTGGAAAGATGCAGTAGAGGAGCTTGATAAAAGAAAAAAATCGGCTTACCGGATGGGCGGTGAGAAAAACATTAAAAAACAGCATGACCTAGGAAAAATGACAGCCCGAGAACGAATCGAGTCGTTCTTGGATCCGGGCTCATTCTTGGAAAGGGGTGTACTATCTGGAGAAGCGACATATGAAAAAAACAAAATTCTTAACTTTACCCCGTGCCCCATTTTAATTGGTTTGGGGACGGTCAACGGTAATAAGATTGCTTTGCTCGCCGACGATTTCACCATAAAAGGGGCCTCTGTTGGAGATATGTACAAGGCGAAACTGGCATACGCAACGAAAATGGCCCGTGAACTAAGGGTCCCGATGGTCAGATTATTGGACGGGGCCGGTGGTACGATCAAAGAAATACTCAAATTCGGCTATGTCAAATTTCCCAAGCTGCCTGATCATGCGACGAAAGACCTTGTAAACATTATGTCCATGGTGCCGATCGTGTCTGTGGCCCTGGGCCCCACAGCCGGGTCCGGGGGACTGCTCATGGTATCATCTCATTTTTCTGTGATGGTGAAAGAGAAATCCCAGGTCTTTGTTGGGGGACCCGCCCTGGTAAAACAGGCCTTCGGTCAAAGTGTGACCAAGGCAGAGTTAGGAGGTTACAGGATTCATACGCGCATAAGCGGTGTGGTGGACAACGAGGCTGAAAGCGAGGAGGATGCCTTTCGACAAATTAAGACATTCTTATCATACATGCCGGCCAATGTTTGGGAAATGCCAAAAAGAATATATCAGGAACAAGACGATCCCCAGCGTCGCGAGGAAGAACTCCTTTCCGTTATACCCAAAAATCCCAGAAAGCCATACGATGTACGGCATATTCTGGAGCTCATATTTGACCGCGATTCCCTTTTTGAAATAGGTCAAAACTGCGGTAAGGCCCAAATTACCGCACTAGCCCGCTTGAACGGGTATCCAGTTGGTATCCTTGCGAATGATTCTAAATGTTGGGGGGGATCATTTGGCTGGGATGTTGCAGAGAAATTCCAACGCTTTGTAGATATGTGCGATGCTTTTCATCTGCCAATCGTTAATCTTGTAGATCAACCCGGGTTTCGTATTGGAAAAGAGGCAGAGGAACGAGGAACGATTCGAAAAGGGGTTCGGGCCGTTTTCTCCGTTTATCAGGCCACGGTTCCTTATGTGGCGATATACATTCGAAAGGCCTATGGGGTGGCCGGGGGAAGTCAGGAAGATGATGGCGGATTGAATTGGCGCTACTTCTGGCCTTCCGCAAATTGGGGCAACATCGTGGTGGAAGGAGGCGTTTATGCGGCTCATCGCGCCGAGATAGAGGCATCACAAAATCCAGAGGCTTTGTTGAATGAATTAGAAGAAAAGTATCGGGCGTTTGGATCCCCTTTTCGATCAGCCGAGGCCTTTGATATAGAAGATGTCATAGATCCCCGAGATACTCGCCCACTGTTGTGCCACTGGGTTGAAATGGGTTATCGCGTTGAGAAACGGAGATTAGGGATGAAGGCTAGGGGAATAAGGTGCTGAGTTCTGTAAGGTAAAGATGGAAGACGAGATCAACAGGCAAGATGAAAGGAGGTGATGTGATTTTTATCAGAAAAATCATATATAATTGGGATTAACAAGTTATGAAAAAAATTGAGATCAAGGAGGGAGAACAATGAAAAACAAGAAATTTTTTGCTCTTGTATTATTCGCGTTTCTGGCAATCTTGCTACTTTTTCCATTTAGTGAGTCGATAGCTCAAAAACCAATAGAGTTGAGTTTCAGCACGATGTTTCCCGCGGTCCATCTCCAGGGTGCACTCAATCAAAAGTTTTGTGATGAAATAAAGATGCGCACAAACGGCCGGGTTGAGATCACGCTTTATCCGGCCGGAACGTTAACCTCGGCACCTAAATGCTATGACGGGGTGGTCAAAGGCATATCAGATATAGGCATGTCGTGCCCCCTGTATATGGGCGGTCGCTTTCCCGCAAGCCAGATTTTTGAAATGCCATCAGATCTGGACAGCGGCTGGGTAACGGGCAAAGTCTATAATGACTTTTTCAGCAAATTTAAACTCAAAGAATATGACGGCGTTCATGTACTCTATCTCCACGGCCCTGGCCGTAACGTACTTTCCACACGCACCAAGGACGTTCGAAAGCTTTCGGACATGAAGGGCTTGATTGTGAGGGCAAGTGGAGGGGCAGTGGAAGTGCTCAAGGCATGGGGCGCCACACCCAGGGCCATGCCTATGGGGGAGGCCTACGAGGCCCTATCCAAAGGCGTTGTTGAAGCCCTCTTTGCCGTCCCGGAGACCCTGAAGGGATGGAAGCATGCCGACGTAGTTAAGTATCTCACTATCACACCTGTATCCGTTTCAAGCTGTCAATTTGTGGCCATGAATAAGAAAACCTGGAACTCTTTGCCTTCCGATATCCAAGAGGTGTTCACTGAGGTGAGTGCGAACTATCTAGAGTACCATGGCCATGTATGGGCGTACTATGACAAGGCCGGGATTGAGTATTTCAAGAGTCTCAAGGGCAGGGAGTTTATTGTTATTCCGCAGGAAAAAAAGACCCAATGGGAAAAGGCCGCTCAGTCTGTGAGAGAGAAATATATCAAAGAAAAGACGGCCATGGGCCTTCCTGCAAAAGAATATTTAGATTACTTTGATGGACGGATCAAATACTGGGATGCGAGAGAGCCTGATATCGCCACCTCTGTAAAGTGGGTTGAAGAAAATTTGCTCAGAAAATGAGGGTGAGATTTTTCCCGGTAGATGATGAATGCAGTGACAAGCGGGAATTCTTATTAGCACAAATAGGCGTTCTTCGGGATGCCCGACATTTTTCTATGCTGGGCATCCCATGAGGGCCTCTTTTGGCGGAGATCTAAATGAATGCCTTTGAAAGATTTACCAGGCGATTGAGTCAATGGTTTAATTGGATTGCACTCGCTGGGCTCACTGTCATGCTGGGTCTGGTCACGGTTGATATCGTGGGGGCGAAAGTCTTTAGACTGCCTGTCCCGGGGGCCATGGATTTTACCTCCCTGCTGGGTCTTGTCGTCATCGCCTTTGCCGTCGCCCAGACCCAGATTATGGGTCGTCATATCACGGTCAATTTTTTGACCTTAAGGCTTCCGAAACGCATACGGATCATTATGCGAAGCATAAGCACCCTGCTATGCATCCTCTTTTTTGCTGTTATTATCTGGCGTGCTTTTATGCACGCTCGTGATATGCAGGTTTTAGGAGACGCCTCGTTGACAGTAAAGATACCCCTTTCCCCCTTTGGATATGGACTTGCCATTGCCTTTGTCCCCATGCTGTTAATCCTACTGATTCACTTCTACTACATAGTAAAGGGGGTTGATGAATAGATGTCACCTGGAACCGTTGGCATAGTGGGCATTTTTGTACTGATTCTGCTCTTCCTGATCGAATTTCCGGTTGCCTTTGCTATGGCCTTTGTCGGTATTCTGGGCTTTGGATACCTGGTCTCGTTCAGCGCAGGATTAGAAATGTTGGCCATGGACATATTTGAAAATTTTTCCTCTTACAACCTGACAGTGATTCCCATGTTTGTATTCATGGGATCCATTGCCTTCAGGATAGGCATGAGCAACAGGCTTTTTGATGCGAGTTATGCCCTGCTTGGGAAAATGCGGGGAGGGCTGGCCATCGCTTCTATCATGGCCTGTGCTGGTTTCGCAGCCATTTGTGGCTCAACCAATGCCACTGCGGCTGCCATGGGCTCCGTGGCGCTACCCCAGATGAAGAGATACAAATATGACGATTCACTGGCCACAGGGTGCGTTGCCTCTGCCGGAAGCCTTGGCATACTCATCCCGCCAAGTGCGCTGCTCATAGTTTACGGCATCATTGCGGAGCAATCCATTGGCAAGCTTTTCATAGCCGGCATCCTTCCCGGATTACTTCTCGCCGGTCTTTTCTTCATTACAGTCGTAATTCTCTGCGCACGCAATCCCGCCCTTGGACCTGCAGGCTTCGCCACAACTTTGAGACAAAAGCTTGTGGCACTTTCATCAGTCATTGAGGTGCTAATCCTATTTCTCTTGGTTATAGGGGGTTTATTTACTGGCTGGTTCAGTCCTACGCAGTCAGGTGGCGCGGGTGCCGCAGGCGTCGTTATTCTTGGATTCATAAAGAGAAAGGTGACCTGGAAAAACTTTGTGGAAGCGGGGAAAGACACCCTGCTGATAACCTGCATGGTCATGTTTATTGTGACAGGTGCAATGATCTTCGGTCATTTCATTGCCGTAACAAAAATCCCCTTTTTCTTATCAGATTGGTTGAGCTCACTCCCTATTCCCCCAATGGCCATTATGGGATTAATAGTGCTCTTACATTTGATTGGGGGTTGCTTTATGGATGGCTTCGCCTTGATTGTGCTCACAGTGCCTATCCTATTACCAGCGGTTGAAGGCCTCGGCTTTGACCCTATATGGTTTGGTATCCTCATTGTATTAATCGTGGAGATGGGCACTATTACGCCACCTGTTGGCATAAATGTATATGTGATTAAAGGCGTTGCTCCAGATATTCCCCTTGAAACCATCTTTAAAGGTATATTCCCCTTCCTTGCCGCATTGATAGCTGCTGCGATCATATTGATGATTTTCCCCCAAATCGCAACTTTCTTACCCAGTTTTGCCACTTACTAAAGAGGGCTTTTCCTCTTAGGTTAAATGCGGGGAATGTGTAAAATGGTGGATAACAAAGATTGGCCACATTAGAGTCAACCAATGGCGTCTTGAGGAAATTGGCATGACTGACACTTTATTGAATACTAAAAAATTTTTATAAGCTAATAAAAGTATTTTATCTGACGCATGGATTTATGGGTGACTATAATTTTAAAAGATTTTTACTTCCTTGAAAAGGATGTAGCCTCGGAGAAGCGGGCGGCCAACAAGGAGGTAATCGGCGCGAAAGATGCTATCCATCGGTCCAGATAGATGGCCGAAGAAGAAAGATAGGGAAAGGAGGTGAGGGAAAAGGTAAGAAGTCCAGAAAGGACAGGAGGGATTATGTATAATCGTAGTTTTATGATTAGTATCTTAACAATTAACTAAGGAGGAAGAGACATGAAAAGAAAAAACCTGATTCTTGTTGTTACACTGATGATCAGTGTTGCCTTTGCCTTTAATGCATCCCTGGCATTGGCAAAGGATATGACAGTCGCGGATTTTAAGGCGGAGGCATTCAATAATATTACCCAAATTTCACCAGTTGATGCCAAGGCTCTGCTTGATAAGGGTGGGGTTGTATTCGTTGATGTCCGGGAGCCAGATGAGTTTAAGGCGGGACACATACTTGGTGCAAAGAGTATTCCGAGGGGCACCGTTGAGTGGATGGTACCAAAGAAAATCAGTGATGACAAGAATGCATCAATTGTGGTGTATTGCGAGCATGGTTCTAGGGGTGCACTTGCAACTTATACCCTTGTTCAGATGGGTTATAAAAATGTGAAAAATCTTGAAGGTGGCCGTGCGGCCTGGGTGAAGGCAGGTTGCCCTGTGGAGTAGATGATAGAAGATTACTTTCTGAACATATATAACCCTTAACGAAGGAACCAGGATGATGTCAGCTTTTTTCTTTTTTTGATCCGAGATTGATATTTACCGGTTGGGGGAGTAATCTTTGAAGACGACCGTGCTTGCGGCAGGCAGGTGTAACGGTAGGAGCTACGGTAGAATTGAGCTTTTGCAACTAATTGCTGGTTTCTAGCATAAGTTTACTATAAAATCAGATTTTTTCAAAGGGTTAAAGCCGCAATCCTTTGTTTTTTCAGGGATTGCGGCTTTTTTTATCCGGAAATTCAAAGTATACACTGAACAAGGAAAGTAAAAAACAGATATCTTTCACAACATGGCATCCCTTCCATCAGCAATTCCCGAAAGGTATTTTATAATAGGGGACGTTCTTCATATTTACATATTTGAAATGTAGCTATGATAACTTCCGCCGAGTAATTGGGCACGTTCATCATATTTTCAGTTTCTATAAGTTGGATAAGATAAATTATGAAGATGTGAAGAACGTCCCCTATTACGAATTAAAACGTCTGGGTTATGATCTGGATCGTATTGCAGCGAGAGTGGCTGAAATTTACGGGATAAAGAGGGAGAATATCTTTTTGAAGGGCAAACAACAAAAAAGGGTTAAAGCCAGGAGCCTTCTTTGTTTTTGGGCCGCTCGCGAACTGGGAATCTCCCTTACCGAATTAGCCAGGCGTCTTGGGAACAGTGTACCCGGGGTCGGATACTCGGTGGTAAGAGGCGAGAGAATAGCGCGCGAGAGCGATTATCAGTTAGTTCAATAATTATTTTAGAATTTTAAGGGCGTCCCACTTTATTGGAAACCGCTTAGTGTCCATTATAGTATTTATGGGTGGGCAACCGATACGCGTATTATTGGTGATCTTTCCACATTCCGTATTTTTCTCTCAGCATTCTGTGGAGTATTTTGCCTGTGCCCGATCTCGGCATCTCCTCATGCTTTATGAAGATGATGTTTTTCGGCACCTTGTACCCCGCGATCTTGCCCTTACAGTAACCCGAGATCTCTTCCGACGTTGCCGCCTGGTCCTCATGGAGCACTACAACGGCAGTAACCTGCTCGCCCCACTTCTCGTGGGGAACGCCGATGACCGCCACGTCTTTGACCTTCGGATGACCGCCGACAAGGTTTTCAACCTCGGATGGGAAGATATTTTCACCGCCGGAGATGATCATGTTCGCCTTTCTGTCAACGAGGAATACGTACCCGTCCTCATCCTTGTATGCCATGTCGCCTGCGCTGAAATATTCATCTTTCATGGCTGCTGCCGATTTTTCCGGCTCCTTCCAGTATCCCTCAAAGAGCATCGGACTTCTTGAATAAAGCTCACCAACCGCATTCGGCTCCGTAACGAGATTTCCCTCCTCATCGTAGAGTCTTATCAAATCCGTGCCGATAGCCTCGCGTCCGCAGGAGCCGAGTTTTGTGAGCTGTTCCTCCGGCTTCAAGATTGTTACAATACCTGCCTCTGTTGAACCATAGGCCTCGTCAAGCTTTGAATTGGGGAACATTTCCACAATAGCAAGCTTTGTATCTCTTCGCGCCGGTGCAGAAGAGATAAGTAATTTCTTGATAGAGGTGAGATCATATTTTTTCTTCACCTCATCGGCAAGGGAAAGCATCATGATGTAGTGAGTCGGCACAAGGGAAGTAAAGGTAATCCTGTGATCAGAGAATGTCTTGAGCAGGTTTTCCGGATCAAAGCTTACCATATTGTATGTCATGACCGTTCCACCTACCCAGGTGTTGACAAAGGAGTAGTTAAGCGAATTGATGTGGCAGCAGGGCATGACAAGGAGCGTGCAATCATCGAAACTGAACTGGTGATCGTAGATCATGATCAGGTATTGTGCGAACATGGATGCATGGCTTTTCATGACCCCTTTCGGCTTGCCAGTGGTGCCGCCTGTGTACATGATGACCCAAATGTCATCAGCGTCCACCTTTGTGGCTGGCTCTTCCGGACTCGCCGCCGCCATCGCATCTTCATAGGAAATGAAGTCGTCATAATGGGGATTATCCACGGCAAAAGAGACATATTTTTCCACGGTAGGAAGATTCTTTCTCCTCCCATTGACCCGGTCTATCCAGGGAAAATCTTTCCCGTCTCTCAAATCTTTCCCGCCCTGCACGATAAAAACCTTTGCTTCGGCGTGATTGATGTTGTACTCCATTTCCGGCGCAGATAGCCTGAACATAATAGGGACACAGATAAATCCTCCCTTTGCAGCGGCCGCGTAGATTTCAAGCCATTCAACACAGTTATAGGCGAGAACTGCAAACCTGTCACCCTTTTTCATGCCGAGATCGGCAAGGGCATTCGCCAGTCTACATGACCTCTCGTTCCACTGCTTGAAGGTGTAGTTCTTGTAGAGGTCCTTAATACCTATCTTATTCGGCCATTTGAAGGCGTTTACCCTCAATACATCTTTTGCTGTCATCCAGTGACCATGCTCCATAATAAAACCTCCTTCTTTTTTCGGTTAAACGGTCATCGGGATCGGTCATTCCAATACCCGGTAACCCTTGATCTGTTACGGGGCATCATTGAGGTCAAAAACCCTTGCTTGACAAGCACTTACAGGTGCCGATGACCGATTACAGATCGCTTGACGCCTCATTAGATTTGTCACGAGCAAGCGGGCAGGTTATGGTTCCCACGGGGGCATTCGCTTTCATAATTGGCTCGTTAGATCGCCGAGCAAACCCTGTAACTATGTTCTGTATATAGAATATTATTCTATATTAGACTTTATTAACCACAAAGGAAAGTCTGTCAACAACGTGAAGGGGGACGAGGCTAAATAAATAAATTGACATTATTACAACTTCCCTAATAATGATATCTTTATGCCAAGATTAGCCCGATTAGACGCTCCCGGTGTTCTACACCACGTTATTATACGAGGTATTGAACGCAGAAGCA
>Ga0307431_1002132_pt1 | contig 10515 bp, 8 predicted proteins | sample SalMarWE160170MG_FD_202155 | JGI IMG/M metagenome (GOLD analysis project Ga0307431, IMG submission 202155) | Salt marsh sediment microbial communities from the Plum Island Ecosystem LTER, Massachusetts, United States - WE1603-170 | ecosystem: Environmental > Aquatic > Marine > Intertidal zone >... | reverse complement strand
CAGGGAGGAGGGGTGCGAACGCCTCTGTGCGATCGACCCTATCCCCGAAGAGGGCACGGATGAATCGCGGCACACTACAGATGGAATACCCACGGTAATCGGGAACAATAAGCCCCTCTGGAAGGCCAGGGAGAGTATGGGAGCGGATCTCTCGTTCGATATCGTCTGATCTTCTCATAGCCCGTCATTGTAGTCCCTCACAACAGGGATTGAAACCGTCAACGCGAGCGAGGTGCGACAGGGGCGCTCGCGTTCTCACGCTATGATCGGCGATGTGCTCAGGTTCTTCGTGCGACACGGGAAACAGCAATCGCCAGAACCAGGACAGCACCTTGGATGACGTACTGAAGGTAGAACGGGATCCCTAAGATAACCAGACCATTATTCAAAACTCCGATAAACAAGACCCCAACTAATGTCCCGGCGACGTGAAATCGTCCTCCATGAAACGTGGCGGCACCGAGAAATACGGCAGCAAAGGCGTTGAGTAGAAGACCTTCACCTGCCCGTGGTTGTCCTGAGGAAAGGCGTGCGGCAAGAAGTATTCCGGCCAATGAGGCAAGGACGGATGAGATCGCGAACCCCAGCAAGCGTGTTCGTACGGCACTGATGCCTGAGTATCGAGAAGCAATTGGGTTCCCCCCTACGGCGTACACCTTCTTTCCGAATGAGGAATGGTTGATGACAACATAGAAGACTAAAAAGATGAAGAGCATGTAGTACACGAGATAGGGGACTCTGAGGAAGGTTCCGCGTGCTAGATTTACAAAGGCTCGCGGAATACCCGAGTAAAGGGAATAACCGCCTGTGTACCATAAGGTAAGGCCCCGGAGCATGGTTTGCATGGCCAATGTAACGATAAAGGGAGAAATTCCCACTACGGCTGAGAAGAACCCATTGACAAGTCCGACACCGACTGCCATGGATAGGACGGCCACTATAGCTACCCACATATTGACGAGGGGGAGCAATGAAGCCACAAGAACCCCGCTCCAAGTCGCCACGGCGGCAATAGAGAGGTCGAAATCGCCCAAGATCAAGCAAACAGTCAGTCCTGTTGAGATTATGCCCAGAAGCGCAATCTGTTTGAAGATCGTGATGAGGTTCCCTACTGAAGGGAAGATCCCTGGGCGTAGGATAGAAAAGACCGTGAATAGCAAGAGTAAAACGGTGATGACCCCATACCGTCTCAAGATAGGATTCATTCGTTGTGCTATCTTGCAGGAGCTTGTGATCCGCTTCTGATGACTCTCTATCAAGCCTATCCTCCTATTGCTATCTTGGCCCCCGGTCCCCTAGTCCACACGTTGTCCTTTTTGCCTGAAGAACCCTTTCCATAAGCCCGCAGCTGTTACGGCTGCAATCAAGATAGCCCCCTGAGTCACTAACTGTAGATGGTAAGGCACGTCGAGCAGAGTGAATCCGTTAAAAAGCGTTCCCATGATGAGAACCCCAATCAATGTACCGAGGATATGAAACTGCCCTATCTTGAGCGATGCTGCTCCGAGGAAAACCGCTGTGAGCGCGTCGAATAGGAAGCGATCTCCGATGGTTGGTTCAGCCAATCCTAAACGGGCAACTAGGAGCACCCCGGTCAGTCCGGCAAGAAAACCGGATGTCATAAATCCGAGGATCTTGAGCTTACGGATGGGGATGCCTCCAAAACGTGCCGCTTCCGGGTTCCCCCCCACCGCATACATGTACCTTCCGGTGGAGGTGTGATTGAGGAAAAGGTGCAGCAGACATAGGACAACTACCATAAAAAAGACAAGGTACGGGATGTAAAAGAAGGTTCCTTTGCCAATTACCAGAAATCCCTCTGGGATACCACTATACAGGATCGATCCGCTGCCGCTTGTGTACCAGTAACTGAATCCGGTGAGGATTGTCATGCTCCCCAGAGTTGCCATGAACGAGGAGACACCTAAGGTAGCGACGACCAGTCCATTTGCCGCGCCGATCCCAGTGCAGATCAGAAGGACAATGGGCACCGCGACCGCAGTATGCATATGCGGGAGAAAGCCGGCAGTCAACACTGCCCCCAGTGTGGCGATCGCGCCGATAGAGAGATCAAACTCGTTCATTACCAGGCAGATCGTCAGCCCTGCAGAGCAGATTCCAAGCAGCGAGATCTGATTCAGGATATTCAGAAGATTGCGTGGGTTTGGAAAGATGGCTGGTTTGAGAGCCGTGAATACGGCAACAAGGAGAAACAAGCCGATCAGCGTACCGAAGCGACCTAACGTGATCCACACTGCCTTGGTGTCAAGAGCGTTTAGGAGTTTGCGTTGTTGTGGCATCGTTCATCCCTCGTAACAGTACTCCATGACCTTGCTCGGAGTAAGGTTCGTGTCCTCAAGCTCTGCGACCAAACAGCCTTTTCGCATGACCAGCACCCTGTCACAGACTCCGGCCAGTTCTTCGACTTCCGTCGAGATAAAGAAGATCGCGTTCCCGGAAGCAGCCAGCTTCCGAACGAGTCGATATATCTCCGCTTTTGCCGACACATCGATTCCTCTTGTAGGCTCGTTCAGGATCAGCAAGCGAGGAGTTCTTAAGAGCCATTTTGCTAGTACCACCTTCTGTTGGTTCCCACCGCTCAGGTAACGTACCTGTTGGTGCGGGCTCGTGGCTTGGATACGCAGGAGTGCCATCTGTCGTTTTGTTTCTGCTAAACTCTTGCGATAGTGGATGAGTCGCGAGATGGGATCGAGGACGAATCGCCCCAAACTGGGAAGGATAATATTCTCCCACAGCTTCATTTCAGTGACCAGTCCTTGGCTTCGTCGTTCTTCCGGAACCAGGGCGATACCTCGTGTAATCGCGTGGTGTGCCGATCGAGGCGTGTATGGTTCCCCGTCAACCTGGATACTTCCCTCTTGGAATCGTGCACGACTCGTACCGAAAAGAATGTCGGCCAAAGCACTCTGTCCTGCTCCCAATAAACCGGTCAGGCCAACGACTTCGCTCTCTCTGATAGAGAGGGTGACGTTTTGCAGCCGCTGGTCAACTGTGCTTAATCTCTCGATCTTCAAAACCGTCTTACGATCTCCTTTCCAGGGTTCTTTAGCAGGGAAGAGATCCTGAGGGTTCCCTCCAACTATCAACTGGACAAGTTTACGAATGTCTACGTCAGCGGCTGGGAATGTTCCAACCTTCCTCCCGTCCTTGAGGACGGTGATCCGCTGCGCAAGCTCAAACACTTCCTCGAGTCGGTGGGAGATGTAGATCACGGAAGTGCCTTTGGCGGCTAGTGATCGGACCAAGTGGAACAGCTCCTGGACCTCTTTGCGCGTGAGAGACGAGGTTGGCTCATCCATTACCAGGACCTTCCCCCGGGAGTAAAGTGCACGCGCGATGGCGACCATCCACTGTTCGGCCACGGTCAGTTCTTGAACGGATCGCTTCGGATCGATAGGAATCCCTAGATTCTCAAGAAGGTAGCGCACATGAGCGTTCAGAGCCTGCCAGCGGATGAAACGTGTCTTTCCCCGTAATGGATAGGGATCTCCCAGCACGATGTTCTCCGCTACGTTGAACTGGGGGATGAGATTCAGTTCTTGATGTATGAACCGCATTCCCAGATCGTGAGACTGTCTTGGTGTAAGGTGATCGATTGGGCTACCACCGATTACGATCTCGCCTTTATCTCGCGTATAGATTCCAGCCAGCACCTTGACCAAGGTCGATTTTCCCGCACCGTTTTGTCCCACCAGGGCATGAATCTCACCTATTCGTAGATCGAAGTCGACGTCCTGTAAAGCAACGGTGCCAGGAAATGTCTTGGTGATACTACGTAGATCCATGACTAGCTTGTTCATTATTGGGTCTCGTGGGCTAATCGGTTGGTTCATTCTACTTATTCGGCTGTCGGGAACATACGGAAAGGGGCTTTGCTATTGGGTAAAGCCCCTTTCCAACGCATTGGTTTACTTCGGCTCGTCCGGCATGCCGGCTCCCACCCATTCGCTGTAGTACCAGCCAGCGGGGGGACAGTTGTATGCAGTGACGATCGGTATATCGATATAGAACTGCTGTTGCGCAGGTGGCAACCCTTGCCAGAGGCGCTCCTGTAGCTCCGTCACTGCCAAGGTTACTCCTTGTTCCCAGTCAGGAGCGATGGTCATCTTGAATGGTCCATCACTACGGATCGCATCAAAGGTGGATAAGTTTCCATCGATGCCAACGCACACAATGTCATCCCGGCCTTCGGCGATAATCGCCTGAACAGCGCCCATCGTCAGTTCATCCCACGCACCCCATACTCCATCGATCTCGGGGTGGGCCAGCAGGATGTTCTCCATAGCGGCGCGGCAATCCTCACCAGCACCAGGGAATTTGGCGACGTGGCTGGCCACAACGTTTATGTCTGGATACTCGGGGAGCATCGCTTCTAACATAGCGTACCGCTGACGGGGACAAGGAACCTGGTCCCAATGCAGCACGGCGATTTCCCCTTTCCGACCAATGGTATCGAACAACCACTGGGTCATCTTGACTCCACCCTCAAAGTCACTCATTCCCACGTCGAGGGTTTGTCCTTGCCCACACCCGTATCCTGTTGTGATGAGGGGAATCCCAGCCGCTTCGCACGCCTCGGCTAACTCGCTGATGGAGCCAGCAGGTGGGAAGAAGATGTGGATAGCGTCGACTCCCATCTGGATCCAGGTCAGTGCGGCATCGATAACCTTCTGCATGTCACCGCCCCCGTCTACGGTCAGTATCTTCCAACCGTTGGCGGCGCCGACACGTTTCCATTCATTGGCCATCCGGCTGGGCACTGGGCTGGAGAGCCCTTGCGCCCCAACTCCGATTGTTCTCTCTGCGGCAAAAGCGGCCAGCGGCACCAATCCGATGAGGATGATAAGCAGACCGATTCCGACGAAACTAAGTCTTCTGAGCATTTTGCACCTCCTAATATAGTGCTTGTTCCCTCTGGTCTCACTTCCTTCTCTGCTTTTTCCCTTACCGATCACCCCCTTTGGCATATGCCATGATCGTGGTAGAGGCGTCTTGCTTCACCTTCGTGTTTATTTCAGACTTCATCGGACTGTTTGAGCAAATCATGCACGCTTGACGCATGGTGATAGGCGTCTTGAAACAGCGCGATGAGGCGTTCATATGCTTTTGTGGATTTCTCATCCGGGGAGCTTGTCCCATCAACACGGATGAATTCCCGTGCGGCATCGTCGAACTGATCGAAAATACCGATCCCGACACAGGCTGTCATCGCGGCTCCGAGTGAATTTGCTTCCTGCTGAACGGATAGACTCAACACATCCTTGTTGAGAATGCTCGCGGCGATGCTGCGCCAGAGAGAGCTCTTTGCGCCACCGCCGATCATGCGAATCTCTGAGAACTCGGTACCTATCTGCTGTTCTAGGGCTCTGCAGAGCAGACAGATGTTGACAGTAATCCCTTCCAATACAGCTCGAATGACATCGGCTCGCGTATGACTGAGCTCTAGTCCGAACAGAGCGCCCCGAGCATCCAGATCGTGAAACGGAGCTCCCCCCGGTCTCATGTGCGGGAGAAAGAGAAGGCCATGGGCACCAGGCTCCGATTGAGCTGCCGCCTTGTCCATGAGCGCGAATGGACTTCTACCAAGCTCCTCCGCGCGAGAGGCTTCAGTTTGACATATCTGATCTCTGAACCAGGAATAGACAACGCCGGCGGAATAGGTTGCTAGCTGTGTTACGTACATATTCGGGACCAAGTGGCAGAGAGTGAAGGGGCGCATCTTGAGGTCAAAGATCGGTTTCCTTGTTGCCACTGCGACCCATGATGCTGAGCCGATGTTGTTGTAGATGGAATTCTCCGTGACAACTCCCGCTCCCACTGCGGCACAAGGAACGTCTCCTCCACCCAGTACGACCGGGATCCCTTGAGTAAGGCCGGTTTCGCGACTCGCTTCTGCGCAGACTTCTCCGACGATTGTGGTGCTGGGAAGAATGTCCTCAGGCAGTTTTTCTTCCTCAATCCCGAGCGCGCGAATCAGATCACTTGCCCAGTGCCTGCTATGAATATCGAATAGCCCCGTGTTTGAAGCGTCGGAGAAGTCTGTGGAGATGCGTCCCGTCAACCAATGGACGATCAAGTCCTTCGTACCGATGAATTTGTAGGTCTTGGTGTACAGCTTGGGTTCGTGCTTTTTCAGCCAAAGGATCTTCGCCGCTGGATAGAGGGCGAGTTCGAGCCCTCCGCCGGTTGTTTTGTAGAATTTCTCCCATCCCACTACTTCCCGAATGAACTCAGCTTGCTGTTGACTACGATAATCCGCCCAAAGAAAGACGGTCTTTCGCAGCACGTTCCCTTGCCGATCGATGGGAATGCATCCCAGCATGTGCCCACTGAACGAGATCGCCGCGATCTGCTCCGAGCGAATACTAGCTGAGGTAAGTACGCTTTTTGTGGACTCAACAAACGCACGCTTCCAATCGTTTGGGTCTTGCTCGGACCAACCTGGATGAGGATAGTAAGTTTCATAAGCGTAATAACGACTGGCTAACAACTGGCCGGAAGAATCGAAAAGCGAGGCTTTGTCCCCCGTTGTGCCAAAATCATGAGCCAGTATCACGTCCTTAGTCAACGTTATTCTCCTTGCCGTGATTTCGTTGGGTTGTGCTCACAGTAGAGAGATCAGATGCACGTGATACGGTGCTTTTAAACGAGACTCCCTCTCCAATATGAGAGACCATGTATTCAATAACAGCATTCTCTTTGCTGAAAGTGAGCCCTTTCAGCAACAGAATCGGGCTGAATAAGGAAGTCTCCAGCAGTTCCGCAATCTCATGCTCTACGATCTCTGCGGCTTCCACATACCGGTCCGACTTCATAACCGAACACCCATAGCGCTCCTCAAGAGTGGCATACAAGCTTCCCCGAATCAATGGTTCTTCGCCGAGATCAGGGAACCGTTCTGCTGGCAGGTACGAATCGCATACCATGATCGGCCGATCATTGACGAAGCGTACCCGACGGAGGTATAGAACCTCTTTTTCTGCAACCATTCGCATCGTGCGGAAGAGTTCTGAGGTGGCAGGGATACGTTCGCACTTGACTAATCTGCTCTTAAGCCGCGATGAAGGCCAGAACTGTTCTGTTAAGCTAAGACTGTCCTGCAGTAGCGTCAACTCAACTGACGGCTTCTGCGTCACAAAGGTTCCCCGTCCCCGCTTGCGCACAAGCCAACCCTGATCGACAAGTTCTTGAATTGCCTTGTTTGCAGTTGGACGACTGATTCCAAAGCACAGAGCAACTACCTCCTCGGGAGGGAACCGATCACCTGGGGGAAACCCTCTCTCCAGGATCAGTTTCTGTAGAACGCGGTAAAGCTGGTAGTATAGAGGTATTGAGAAGCGACTAGTTAACTGAACCCGGTTTCGACAAGCGAAATCCGTCAGTATTTGCGCATGTGTTTCTGAACTACTCATTCGTTTCCCTCGTTTGGTCACCGAATTACTAGCCATAGTACGCATCACGATGTTAAATGTCAAGTTGTAAGCACATGCTACTAGCCTCGCAAATATGGGAGCTCTGTTTGTTTGTAGAGCCTGTCTTACTATTAGAGGGAGTGTGCGCAAAGGGTAATACGTGTCAGCACGTGGGAGTCGAATCCCAGGCCGGCTGAACATATAAGGGACAAAAAGGCGGTAAGGGGCGGAAAGGACGTCTAGTTCTAGCTTGTCATGCAGATACCCTGAGCATACGCCTTGACAATGGGATGAAGAACCTGTAATTATTGCGAACGAGAGGAGGCAGTATGAATATCATCGGTGGAAACTCTGAAGAACTGTTAGCGAATTTTGCCAAACGCACTCAGGCGCAACTTGTGGGTGATTCCCAGATCCCTTTGTATTTCCAATTGGCACGCGTTTTGCAGATGTTTATACGGGAAAATCTGCTTCAACCAGGGGAACGCTTCCCGTCGGAGGAGGCGGTGGGCATATGCTTCGATGTTAGTCGCCCTACGGTCAATAAGGCTATCCAAGAGCTTCTGACACAAGGGTGGCTCTACAGAATACGCGGGCGGGGGACCTTTCTGAAGGAGGACCCCCGGGTACGACTCGCGCTGTTGGGTGCTAGCATGAGTCCCACCGAGCAGTTCTCTCCCAAAGATCTCCATTACAAGTTTGTTCAAAGGAGAAGGGTTCGTGCGGATTTACAGATTGCCCAATCTTTGCGGTTGGAACCCGGGGCACCACTTTTATTCATGCGCCGTTTGCGCTTGATACATGACCATCCCTTATTGGTTTGCGATTCCATTTTGTCGATAGAACGCTTTCCCGGCCTTGTTAAGCAATCGCTTATACAAGGCAGTCTCTACACCACACTGGAACAGGTGTTCAATTGCCCTATTGTTCGCTCAGAGCGGTGTGTTGAGGCTTCCGAAGTTATAGAGCAGGAGGTAGCCACACTACTGGAAATTCCGCTGCTCAGCCCGGTCCTCCTGTTGACAGGCACCACATTCACGAAAGGGAATGAACCCATAGAATACATGAGATCCTACTTAAAAGAGGGGGTGAGCCTGGAGAGCACTGTGCGGCGTTCTGCTCTGAAAATCAAGGAGTAGAAGGTGCTGTCGAAGAAAGGAGGATAGTTCGTGTCTCAAAGTGTGGCTTCAAGGAGTACTTGAGTTAGCTTTTCTGACTTGATAGCAGGAGACACACCTAATGGTGCATGGAGGATTCTGAGCTTTGGTCGAGAGCTTATTCGTTTAGCTTGGCTGTCAAGAGTTGAGTGGTTACTAAGGGGATCCATATAAAGGAGGTATGACATGGGGGCAAGCTATATCTTAGCTCATGATATGGGAACAGGCGGAAACAAGGTCGTTCTCTACAATAATGAAGGGAAGCTGCTGGGAAAATCTTTTCACCCGTATAAAACGTTCTACCCGCAATCCCGTTGGGCGGAACAGCGACCATTGGATTGGTGGCAAGCGATTGTGGACGGGACTCAAAAGGTACTAGGCGAAGTGCAGATTGACAAAAGCAAAATTGCAGCCATTTCATTCAGTGGGCACGGGATGGGGAATGTTCCAGTAGATGAGAAAGGCAATCTATTGCGTGATACCAGCATGGTTTGGTTCGATTCTCGAAGTACTGGCCAGGCCGAGAAGGTAATTGATAAGATTGGCCTTGATAAATGGTATAAGATAACTGGATGTGCTTTTGAGCCGGCGTTTTTTACGGGTTTTAAACTTATGTGGGTCAAGGAGAACGAGCCGCAGTTATTCAATAAAACCCATGTGTTTCTTGCGACCAAGGATTACATCGTAATGCGCCTTACGGGGAAGTTCTGTACGGACTACTCCGACATGAGCTTTACCGGGCTGTTTGACATCAACACGCGGGAATTCTCAAGCGATCTCTTGGAGCTAGCCGGGATTCCGCGGGAGAAGTTCCCATCTGTGTATCCTTCCACACATGTGGCTGGAGAGTTGCTTCCAGGACCAGCCCAGGAGCTCGATTTGCCACCCGGTATTCCAGTAGTTCTTGGTGGGGAAGACGTACCTTGTACCGCGGCGGGGGCGGGGGTCGTTTCCGAGGGACGGATCTACGCATATATTGGGACGTCGGGTTGGGTTTCTGTTGCGAGCCCGCAACCCCTGATCAGTGAAGGTGTGCGCATCCCGAACATCATTCACGTTGTTCCGGGGATGTACACACCACAGATGGGTGTGTACTCGGCAGGGAGCACTTACCAATGGGTGCAGGACAACATCTGCCATCAAGAAGTAGCTGCCTCGAAGAGCCTTGATATTGACCCCTTTAATCTGATGGAGCTTGAAGCGGCAACCTCGCCGGTGGGGGCCAACAACCTGTTGTTCTTATCTACATTCGCTGGCGGAGGCACGATTCACGAGAACAACCCAGATCTCAAAGGGGGGTATGTCGGTATCGGCCCGACTCACACCAGGGCAGATCTTGTTAGGGCTGCCATGGAAGGAGTGAGCCTCGATCTTGGGCTCCTGGTGCACGAGTTCAAGAGGTTAGGGATTGAAGCGCCGGAGGTCAGGCTTGTCGGCGGAGGCGGGAAGAGCCGTCTCTGGAGGCAGATTCTTGCGGATGTATTCGATTCCCGGGTCATCATGACGAACATCGGTCAAGAAGCGGCTGCACTTGGTGCCGCCATGATCGGCGGAGTGGGTGTTGGCTTGTGGAAGGATTTTACCGTTGTAGATGAGTTGACTAGGATGGTGAGCGTATCCGAACCGCGGCCGGAGAAAGTGGCGATATACGCGCAGATGCTTCCGATTTTCAAGGACGCTGTCGCGCAGATTAGTGGCGTATGCAGCCGTCTTGCTACTGTGGAGTAACATAGCGATAGGTATTGCCTGCAACTAGTGGTTCCAACCTGGATTGCTGCTTGAAACGATTGGGTGAGTCGATCAGCGAGCTTCGACTGTCTTGTTTTCCTAGAATCTATCGGCGCTTCATACTCCCTCGCTCTTCCTTGCAGAGAAGTGAGACAACAGCCCCCGAGCAGGCCCTTGACAAGCCAAGCCCCACATCT
>Ga0307431_1002131_pt1 | contig 10516 bp, 13 predicted proteins | sample SalMarWE160170MG_FD_202155 | JGI IMG/M metagenome (GOLD analysis project Ga0307431, IMG submission 202155) | Salt marsh sediment microbial communities from the Plum Island Ecosystem LTER, Massachusetts, United States - WE1603-170 | ecosystem: Environmental > Aquatic > Marine > Intertidal zone >... | reverse complement strand
AATAGGCCATACCTTCTGTATCGGTAACCCATTGGTTTATCTGACTTTCATATTTTTCCAGATCAGGCTGAAGCAATTTTTTCCTTAAATAATACTCTCTTGCTTCTGGTTTTGGATTGTCCATATAAACAACCAAATCAAACCGGGATGGTCTGTTTATGATTCTTGGTTCAATTCGTTTTGGATAATTGGTTGTGGAAAAATATACCACATTATCAATTTGCAAATTACCATCCAGCAAATTCAAAAAGGTTTTTTTACTATTGTAATCCAAAAACCCATCCAAATCTTCAATAATGGCAAGGATTGGTCTGTCTTCCATAGATCGAATATTATGAGCCATGGCAACAAAATGATCAACATCATTCATATTTAGAACGATTCCACCATATTCTGATATGATGGTCTTGATTAATATGTTGATTAACGATGTTTTTCCAGACCCCGGAGGACCAAACATGAATATGCCTCGTTTATGAGTAAATCCATATTCCTTATATTTGTCTTTGCTTTCCCAGAATTTTTTAAAATCGTTTAATATAATATCAATCGTGTCATCAGGAATATAAAACAATTCATCCAGAATTACACCCCTTCTTTCCAAAAACAACCCTCTTTCCATACTGGCAGCAATATCATACAGCCCAGAAGGAATAGAATCAACATTTGGTTTTGCTGTTATGAAAAATGAATTACCCTGTTTAACCCATGAGTGAGATTCACGATTTATTTTTGTGGCACTCAACGCTTCCTTAGAAGCATCCTCATCATAATATTCATCAATGCGCTGTAAAGAAGTTTTATATGGGTCTATCTTTACTATTTCGACATCTTCATTAATTTTCACCAATTGAAGTGCTCCATTGATCGGCCTATGTGTTGGTTTTTTTGATTTCACGATAATATTTTTATTATGTATTACATTGTTTTAAGACCAAGTTCAGAAATGTCCTCATCATCGGCAGAATCAGCATCTATGTCATCTTCTGTTTTTATTTCTATGGCATCAGTCATATCATCATCGTCTTTATGTAATTTTTTATTGACAGACTGAGGAGTTTTGTTCTTTTTACTATCTTCAACTATTTCATTTATTTCATCAATAAGTTTTGTTCTATTGCTAGTTCCTATTATCTTAACCTCAGTACCATCATCTCCGGTTTCTACAGTACCACCAATGTTGTTTTTTGTTATTCCACTATCATAGTCATTTGACAATTTTTTCATAGATTCCTCTATATCATCAAGATATTCATGTTGATATTTAGTAACATCAAGCACTATTCTTTGTAATTGTGTTAACACTTCATAATTTCTAGCAGAATGCATACCATTATGAATTTGTTCCGACAATTTAAATAAGGCTTTTCTGGCTATATCCAACTGGAATACAAGTGATGCTAGACCTTTTTGCTCTATCACCATCTTGAACTTAACGTAATTACTGTCTTCAATTATTCCTTCATCGAGATACAACTGAGCAACAGACATAAGAAGTTGTTTAGCATCATTTTCTGCTGTTGCCAATGTACCATCAAAATCATCTTTATGTTTTCTGAGTTGTTCCTTTATTTCTTCTGATAAGTCATCATTATCACCTATCATAGCAGGAACTTCACTTCCGGATTTTTTTAATTCTTCTTCAAGAAAGGTTGTTTCTTCCTCTAATAGAGAGTCTTTCTTATTTGTGATTCTCTTTATTTCTTTTTCTTTGTGTTCTTTGACAAATGTTTCAGCTTCGGTATCTGTGTCGAATGTTTCAGATCGTATATAATTATTACCATCACTTATATCAACGAACCATTTATTATTAAATTTGATAGTGTATTCTTCGGCCTCAATCTTGGTCTTAAATTCTTTCGTTATCTTTGGCTTTTTATTTTTACCATTTATTATAACATTTATACTCCAATCACTAGTTTTTGAAGTTTTGTATGGTTTACCGAATGTTTTTTTAACAGGATTTCCACAAATTTCCATAATTTATTTCTTTTTTACCTTCACTTCCCCCTTTTTGAAATCTGGATATGAAGAACTGGCCACAATATTTGCAATATGTTTATCTGTTCCACCAGTATAAAGTTCCCTATATCCAGAAAATCTCCATGGAAACGATTGCCAGTCTTTTATTCTGTCAACCCTAAACATCCTCCAATAAGGTTTTCTTGTGGATAAACTAACACTTCTTCTTTTAGTTTTAAATTTAGGTGAGGCTTGTTTGTCTTTACTTGTGTCTGCTATAACATAGGCTCTTATATATGATACATCACCTTTCTCATTGTGGCCATAAACATATGGCTCTATAAGACGGAATCCACTCTTTATTTTTTCCTCAGGTTCATTATCATCTGCATAATAAATACCTACGAAATTCCTGTTGTTTATGGCATCAATAATTTTCTTCTCAGATGGTGGTCTTTTGAATGAATCGGCTTCATTCATGTATTCCAAAAACGTTTTTTCAACATCCTCGGTTATGAAACTATTGTCTATTGCCTCATATATACTAACAGGGATTCTCATATTTTATTTATTGAGCATGAGCCAATAAGGTAATGAAACCATAAAGAAACGAAAGAATAATCATATAAACATTATAAAAATGAATACACCAAAAGTTAAATTGCTTGATGATAGAGTTTTAGTAAAACCTGATGAAAAAATAACCAAAAGTTCCCACGGACTTTTTATACCGGAATCATCACAAAAAGAAATGCATCAGGGTATTGTTGTGGCAATAGGTGATGGATTAGACCATCCCAATTCATTTGGCATAAGAATGGCGTTGAATAATATAGCATTAGCTTTAAAAGGAACTGATTCACAGACATCAAATGCGATAACCACAAATCTTGATACAGCTTATAAAATGCTTGATAACAATAAAATGAAGATTAGGGTCGGTGATAAGGTTGTATATGGTAAATTTTCTGGCACAGACCTTGAGATTGAAGGAGTAAAATATGTTATCATGCTACAAGGTGATATCAAATTAAAAATGGAAGAAAAAACTGATTTAGAAAAACTTAAAAAATAATCGATGAACACTAAAGATTTAAAATACAACAAGGAAGCTCAAGATTTATTAAAAGCAGGTGTTGATAAATTAGCAGATGCCGTAAAAATAACGCTTGGTCCAAGAGGAAACAATGTTATGCTTCAAGCATATGGAGTGCCACATGTCACCAAAGATGGTGTAACGGTAGCTAAGAACATTAGACTTGAAAATGTATTCGAAGATATGGGGTGTCAGGTTGTTAAAAATGCTGCTGCAAGGACTGCTATGGATGCTGGTGATGGAACAACAACTGCAACTATTCTTACTCAATCCATCATAGAGCACGGTTTCAAAGCACTTGCAGCAAGTGCTAATCACAATCTTATGAGGAAAGGAATCAATGAAGCTGTTGAAGCTGTTGTTAAAGCATTAAAAGAAATGGCTAAACCAGTAACAGACGAAAAACAGACGAAAAATGTAGCATCAATATCAGCCAATAATGATTATGAATTAGGAGAGTTGATATCTGATACAATCAAGAAAATAGGAAAAGATGGTGTTATAACAGTTGAACCATCTCGAACTGTTGAAACAAAAATAACAACAACCGATGGTGCTCAATATAAGGGTGGTTGGTTATCCCCCTATTTCATAACTAACATGAGAAAGTATGAGACCGAATATGAAGATTGTGCGGTTTTGTGTACAGATATAACAATTACACAACCCAATCAAATAATGGAATTGATAGGACAATCTCATTCAAACGGTGTTCCTGTTATAATTATAGCAGATGAAATAGCTGGAGAAGCTCTTCAACTTCTGATAACTAACAAAATGAAAGGTGGTTTAAAGGTTGTTGCTGTGAATGCTGAGGGATATGGTATCGTTAAAAAAGATATAATAAAAGATATAGCCATAATGACCGGAGCAAAAATGATTGAGGCTGAGGGTGATAATAAATTAGAAAATGCTAGTATTGAAGACCTTGGAAAAGCCAAAAAAATTGTTGTAGGTAAAAGCTTTACCACTATAATAAATGGTAATGGTAATGAGCATGAAATAAAAGAAAGAATTGATCAAATAAAATCTCTTATTGAAAACACAAATGAAGATTATGAAGTTGAAAAATTAAAAACAAGATTAGCAAGATTCACTGGTGGTGTTGGTGTTATAAAACTTGGTGCAAATTCAGATGTTGAATTAAGAGAAAAAATTGACCGGGTTGATGATGCTATTTGTGCGACAAAAGCATCATTGGAAGAGGGTATAGTTATCGGTGGTGGTACGGCCTATGTTAAATGCATAAAAGTATTGGATAAAATAGGGTGTGCTACAGACGATGAAAATATGGGTGTCAATGTGATCAAACAAGCACTTACATCTCCATTAAAACAAATAGCACTGAACGCTGGAGATACACCAGATATGGTAGTAGAAAAAGTAAAAGAAAAAGGTGGTAATATCGGATATAATGCTTATACAAAAGAATATACTGACATGATAAAGGCAGGAATTATAGACCCGGTTAAAGTTACCAGAACTGCTTTAGAAAATGCAGCCAGTGCAGCGATAATGTTATTATCAACAAATTGTGTTGTTGTTGATATAGTCGATGAATTCGCCAACAATAATAATCAGAATGATATGATAGTGTAGAAACCATCAATGTGTAAATATAATAATTTTACCATAAACATTTAATTTATGATACATTTAGAACAAGTAGTAAATAGGGGTGAAAATCATTTTCATGTATCATTTTATAATGAAAAGGGTGGGATATCGATAAGAAAAGTCAATGTTGATAAAGTCCAGAGGTACGGGTGGATACATTGTTCAGAAGATGACCCAACAAAACATAGCACTTTTAAAAGCCATATTGGGAGACCAGTAAAAAAAGTATCAAAAGCTTATTTCAACAAATACAGGAAATTCGAATTTATAAACAATCTCCACACAGATGTAAGAGACAGAATTTTTCAAGATTCTAGACCTCAGGTGTGGTCTATGGATATTGAGAACGAAGTCAAGGACAATACTAGCGAAACCAATCCGACTGGTAGGATATTTACCAATGCATTTTGTAATGAACATGGTGAAATAACCGTTCAAGGTTATAAAAAAATAACTGAAACAGACAGATTAAAATTAGAACAAAGAATAAACACTTTTCTCAATAAAGTCAATGACCCGTCATTAAGGAGAAAGTACACACTTCGATATCTTCATTATGGTAGTGAGATTATGCTGCTTAAAGATTTGTTCAACGAACACATACCAAGAATGCCATTGATATTTGGTTGGAATTTCCAAAAATATGACTGGAGATATTTGATAGGAAGAATTAGGGATATATACAAATATGACTTTTATCTCAACGCTTCACCAACAAAGACATATGCCAATTTGATGCTTGGTGATAAGTATAACAAGCAGATAAAACATAGGATAGATATACCATATCATAGAGGAATCATTGATTATATGTTTATTTTTGAGAAATGGGATTCCATGCTCAAATACAAGACATCCATCAACTTGGATTATATAGCCAATGAATTGTTGGGTCTTAACAAGGTTAGTTATCCCGGTACATTAAATGATTTATTTGAGAAAGATTATCTGCGATTTGTAGAATACAATGCTATTGACTGTGTTCTTCCTATGTTGATACATCAAAAATGTGAGACTTATTACACTATGCAGATGCTTGCCAATACAGGCAGGGTATCAATTTATGAAGCTCCATTTGCTAGTGTTATTATAGGAAATTTGTTCTCAGATTATTATTATCAGAACAATACTGTTTTCGTAAAAGATGATGGTGATGATGAAGATGATGATTCATCATATTCTGGTGGATGGGTGATGGAACCGGGTAAGGGTATTTTTGATGGTGTATCTATTGAAGATTATGAATCCATGTTTCCATCAATAATGATGTTCCTCAATGCAGGAGTTGAAACATATCTTGGTCAAACAGAAGATAATGGTAAGACATTCCAAGATTTGTTTGGAAAGATGCATGAAATAAACCCTAAAAAACATATATGGGCTGCTTCTGGTGCTGTTTACGACAAAACCAAAAAATCATCAATGAGAGCAGTTATTAGTCAAATATTTGGTAATAGGGTTGGTGCTAAAATGGACACATATGCGATAGATAATGAAATGAAGTATTTGAAAGACTTAATAAAAACCGCTTAATAATACAATTATGGCAGATAATAAAGTACCAACAAACGAAGAATACTTGGAAAAACAGAAGAAAAAGGCAGAAGAGATAGCCAAAATAACCAACAAATATAAGGTTACAGTTATTAAAAATGAATACACTCCTAAGGTCAAGGCAATGAGAGATGTGTCAAAATATATTTCTGACAATAAAGACATGTTCAATTCTATAGGTTTGTTTCTCAAGTCACCCGGAACACAAAAGGCAGCTGGTTTAGCTGCTAACCAAATAGCCATAAATGGTAAGCGATTGATGAAAAATTTCTTTCTAATCCAGCAAAATATGCTTGTTGATAGTGGTTTTGATATCATATTCAACCCGGAAATCATTGAAAAGAGAGGAACAAAATTAAAAAAATATGAGGAGTGTCTTACTTGGGAAAATGATAATGTGATAGCAGACAGGTGGCCATTTATAGTAGTAAAATTCCAAGATATGAATGGTACTATACATGAAGGGATAGCGGTATCTGGTTTTGAGGCTCAAGTATGGCAACATGAATGTGATCATCTAAATGGTATTGAAGAAGTTCTTATCCCAAAAACTGAAAAAACCAAGGATGAAGTTGTAACTTCTGGTCGAAATGATAAATGTCCATGTGGTTCTAATAAGAAGTATAAGAAATGCTGTTTATTTTACGATAATTATTAAATTCTTAGATTTATGTACTTAGTAGGAACGTTTATAAGGGATTATTATGAACATATGAGTAATGATGAACCCATGTCTTCGGTTTTCTTGAAGGAAAACATAACAAGAGATCATCTTCGAAATGCTGCTGAGCAAGAAGATTATCAAGTAATAAATCTTGATGAAAGGACATATTTTGACCCCAAGAAAAATGCGTGGGTCAAATTAAATAAAGGATGATGGGAAAGCTTGATTTTACAAAATGTTTAAAATGTCAGAAATCAGAACAGGATTGCAAATGTGAGGGTGGTTACAAGATAATATTCCATTTGGGTGTCCCGAAATCCAAAGAAGAAATGGAAGATACAAAAACCTTTGATGAAGCATTAACCACTGCACAAGAAGAAATAGATAATATAAGGCGATTATCTAAAAATTTAGGAATATGAACCGGGGGCGATCTGGTTTTGACAGCGTGTCAGGGTGGATTAATTCCAAGCAGTCATTGATACAACGACTTAAAACGTGTCAACCTTTTATAAATGGCAAAGATAGAACTCTGCCTGTTGCACAAGAGCTTGAATTAGCTGCATAAGCAACTGAGTGGCAACAACTTGGAAACAGAAAGTTGCAAGAACCCCAATGGATTCAAGGGTGTTGAATCGAAGAACCTGAAAATTCTGGTAACAGTAAAGAGCCAGATGGTGGATTGCTTGCCGGATTTCCGGTCAGCCCCAAAAGCTTGTAGAAGGATTGATTTAGTCGCATGTTTGGACGGGGGTTCGACTCCCCTCGCCTCCACAATATTGACCTCTGGGATTTCTCAGGGGTCAGTTTGTATTAGGAAACTCACAAACAATCTGCGTATTATTCGTAGAAATATTGTTTATTATGAGAAAAGCTATATGTATAGGTATTAATGATTATTCATATGCTGATGCTAGCAATCTTGATGGTTGTGTGAATGATATGAATGATTGGAGTAATATGTTTACTACACTAAATTTTGATGAAATCAAAACCTTAGAAGATTACACAGCCACAAAAGCCAATATAAAAAACTCCCTTTTGATGATGATAGAACAATCATCTGCTGGTGATGATCTGGTAATGACTTATTCCGGGCATGGAACAAGTTTGTATGATACCGATGGTGATGAAGAAGATGGATACGATGAAGCATTGTATGTATATAATGGCACAATAGTCGATGATGAATTGCGTGAGATAATTGCGCATTTACCAGACGGAGTTAACCTAACAATCATATTGGATAGTTGTTTTTCCGGTACTGCAACTAAATCAGCACCATCTGATAGAAGAAAAATAAGATATGTAGAAACCGATAAAAAGACAAGAAATTTGAGACGTAAGAAAGCATTTCTTTCTGATATCGGGATGAAAGAAGTTCTGATATCGGGGTGTGCTGCTTATGAATATAGTTATGATGCCATGATAAACGGTAGATATAATGGTGCTTTCACACATTATGCCATGGCGTGTTTTAATCCCGGAAAAAAATTGCTTGATTGGCATACTGATATAAGAAAATTCTTACCATCCATTGAATATCCTCAAACTCCGGGTATATTTGGCAATGATGAAAACATAAACAAATCCGCATTTTCATTGGATGATGATGGAATAGACCATCCTCCGATTGATAATGGTAGTAATAAAACTGGTTGTATTGGAAAAATCGTAAAACTTTTTAAATAATGAAAAATATCATATTAGTGTTGTTCTCATTGATGGTTTTGTCGGTGAGTGCTCAAGAAAAAATGGGTGAAAAAGAGGCTATGAATGAAAAACATCTTGATTTCACGAAACAATATTTGTGGTTTGTCATTCATGGAAAAATAGAAATCGATGGACATATATTCACAAATCACAAGAAAGAATGCCCGACCATCATATTCAAAGCCAATTTAGATGGTGTATCAATCATAGATACCTGTACAAATACACAATATCAGCACAGAACATGCAACAAAAAAGGATGTGATATTATTCATCTGGAAGAAAAACCAGTTATGCAATTATATCAACCGGGATGGAATTATCCAAATTGGGAATATTTTATGTCTCCAACAAATAATGGGGTTATATTAGACAGCACACTCCAAAATGGTCTTCATTTAAACAACATTTATCATCACAAATAGTCATGGCAGGAGAATTATTGGTAAACGGAAAACCAGCAATCAGAATAAATGCTACAGAAATAACCAGAACAAATATGGCTGTTTATCTTGATTGTGAAGGGGATGAGGAATGGTTTCCTTTGTCCACTGTTGAAATAGAAAACGATGATACAGTGCTGATACAGGAATGGAAGTATAACCAGATATTTGGATAGATGTGGAACAAACTTAATAATAAAATAGCAGAATTTTTAGACGATTTTTATAATAATATTCTACCAAAAGAATATAGATATCCACACATGATGTTTATGTATGGATGCTGGTTTACGTTCATACTGGAAATACTTGTATACTCAATATTAAGATTAATATTTTCAAATTACTAAATACCATGAATACAGAGAACATCAGAGAAGTAAAGTTCACGGACAGCAGAACAATTATTGCAAACAAAGCTGCAATAGAACAAGGTGTTCTGGCAGGAATATCAATGTATGGTAATAATGAACATATCAGAAGCGACAATGAAAATGACCCACCAATGATAAGTCATGTAACCCACATAATAAGGTTATTTGTAGTCATTGCAGACCCAGAACTCAAGAATCATTCATACCGTGTAGAAATTGAATTTTTGGATACAAAAATAGGCAATAAAGCCAAAAAAGCTTTCGATTCAATAAAAAGCGGTGATATAGATGGAGACATGCATCCCATTTTACATTCTCTTGGTGGTACATTAACAAGAATGGATATGATATATAGTACCACTCCAGCTAATCCAAAAGCAGAGAAACCGGGAAAATTTGATATGAAGGGGATGATAATAAGAGACTTTAAAAACACAACAGATGATAAAGAAGCTTTAAAATTGTGTAAGAAATATAATCATATGGTTGAGGTCATACTTGATAGTTCTGAATCATGGGTACAATGGAATAATGGAACTGAGGAAGAGGATATATTATATGATTTCAATGAATATTTCGGAAAAACAGATGGTGTGCATAATTTGTTTAAATCATTGAATATAATATCAAAACCAACATAATATGGATATTAATGAATTAGTAAGTCAATTAAGAGCTAAATACCCCAATTTGTCTTTTAGGGTAGATGATAATAAGTTATTCGTGAACAATGAAAAATTTTGTATACTTGGTAATAGTGCATCATCATATTTTAGTGGTGGCCAAAATGTTTTAATAATCAGTGATGAAATATTGTATTTCATTGATATGCAAATACGTGAACTTATTCCAGATGCTAAACCAAAAGAAGATATACACACTTTAAAAAATGTACCAACTATTGGTATGCTTAGGAAAGCTATAGATGGTTTTGGTGATAATATGTCTATTATTGGAAATTGTGTAGATAAATTTGATAATTGGTATACTTATCCATGTTATATCGCTAAGACACCGGGAGACAACAAAATGGTGACTATACAGTTGAAACCAATCAATGAAAGTCAAATTACTGATTCTATAGAAGAATTTA
>Ga0307431_1002130_pt1 | contig 10517 bp, 8 predicted proteins | sample SalMarWE160170MG_FD_202155 | JGI IMG/M metagenome (GOLD analysis project Ga0307431, IMG submission 202155) | Salt marsh sediment microbial communities from the Plum Island Ecosystem LTER, Massachusetts, United States - WE1603-170 | ecosystem: Environmental > Aquatic > Marine > Intertidal zone >... | reverse complement strand
CTGACACCCCGTGGTCGCACTATCATCGAACACACGCCCATAGGCCGGTTCGGTAACCCCAGGGACTTAATCGGCACAATCATCTGGCTTCTCTCTCCTGACGCTTCTTCCTTTGTAACGGGGATTGTTGTTCCTGTAGATGGCGGATTCAGCGCATTTAGTGGGGTGTAAAGGTCTCCGGTGAAATGCCGTGTGCGGTCTTTCGGCGGGCTTTTCTGCATTGACACGCTCGGGACAATTTTCTATGTTGAATGACCTAGAAGGAAGAAGACAATAGCGTAGTACCCATGTCATATCGCTCATAGCAGCCGGTTGTATCTGTAATGAAGGAGAACGATGAGCAGACATCCTTTTGGTCTATCAAGCATCACCCTTGTATCGGGTAATATGTCCGTTAGATACACCCGACACGAATTGATAAACCTTGGTTTTAAAGACGTCTCGATATAACCTAATGAACTCATAGAGGAGATTCTGAAGATGTCAAAGAAAGTGGTAACCTTTGGTGAGATCATGATGCGGTTGTCACCGCCTGGCTTCTTGCGTTTCGGTCAGACTCGCTCCTTTGATGTCATCTATGGCGGTGGTGAGGCCAACGTAGCAGTGTCACTGGCTAATTTCGGTATGCCCGTGGATTATGTGACACGGCTACCCAGCAATGATTTAGGCGAAGCATGCATTCAGTTCCTGCGACAGTACGGCTTGGGCGTAGATAAGATTGTACGTGGGGGGGACCGGCTGGGGATCTACTTCCTCGAGATTGGTGCCGAGCAACGTGGCAGCAAGGTGATCTACGACCGGGCAGGATCGTCTATTGCCGCTATTGCGCGTGGAATGATTGATTGGAGGCAGGTCTTTGCCGATGCTGACTGGTTCCACTGGACCGGGATCACGCCCGCCATTTCGGCAGGCACGGCTGATGTGTGCCTGGAAGCCGTCAAGGTTGCAAAAGAGATGAAACTGACCGTATCATGTGATTTGAACTACCGAGCGAAACTGTGGAAATGGGGCAAAAAGCCGGGCGAGGTTATGCAGGAGCTGGTGCGTTACTGCGACATCGCCATTGGAAACGAGGAAGACGCGGACAAGGTATTCGGCATCGAGGCACCCGATGTCGACGTCACGGCAGGCAAGGTTGAGGCTGAAAAGTACCGCTATGTGTGTGAAGAGCTTGCGAAGTCCTTCCCCAAACTCAAGACCATTGCCATAACGTTGCGAGGCTCGATCTCTGCCAGTCATAACACATGGTCGGGAACCCTATGGGACCACGGAGAACTTTATATTGGCCCCACCTTCGACATAATCCACATCGTGGATCGAGTAGGGGCTGGTGATGCCTTTTCGGCTGGGCTCATCTACGGCCTGCGCACCTATAGAGATGACCCACAAGGTGCGCTCAATTTTGCAGTAGCCGCATCCTGTCTGAAACATACAATTTTCGGCGACTTTAATATGGTAACCGTCGACGACGTCCGTAAGATCGCCGCCGGAGACACCTCGGGCCGGGTGTCCCGGTAAATAGCCTAGAAAGGAGATGGACAACTATGGCACAGTTCACAAGACTGGAAGTGTACAATACTATTCTTTCCACCGGTCTGGTGCCGCTTTTCTTCAACGCTGATGTAGAAGTGGCAAAGAAGGTGGTGGAAGCCTGCGGCGCAGGTGGAGCCAAGGTGGTGGAGTTTACGAATCGAGGCGACTTTGCACCAGAGGTCTTCAAGGAAATCTCGAGATATTTCAGCAAGAATTCTCCTGAAATCATCCTGGGAGTCGGCTCGGTGATTGATGAGCCAACGGCAGCGCTGTACATTGCCTATGGTGCCAACTTTGTGGTAGGCCCCCTTCTCAATGAGACCATTGCCAGGTTGTGTAATCGGAGAAAGGTCGCGTATATTCCCGGATGTGGTAGCGTTTACGAGATCTCCTATGCCGAAGAGCTCGGGGCTGAAATCGTCAAGATCTTTCCCGGTGACTCAGTCGGCGGATTGGGCTTTGTAAAGGCGGTGCTGGGGCCCTGCCCCTGGACACGTATCATGCCCACCGGTGGAGTCGATGCCACTGAAAAGAGTATAAAAGCATGGTTCAAGGCAGGCGCGGCATGTGTCGGCATAGGCTCAAAACTTATCCGAAAGGATTGGGTTGCGGCCGGGAACTGGGCCGAGATCACAGCTTTGACGCAACAAATAATAGGCTGGATTAAAAGCGTCCCATAAGCACCTGTCTTCCTAAGATCGCCTTTCTCACCATCTGCCTTTCCTTCTCTACCGGGATGATGAAGGGCTTCATTGATAAGGTGCCCGACGAGGGGGACCTTTTTGGCCTGATCGACTGATGATGCGGCTGAGGCCGTCATCTTTCCGGCCTCTGATAAGGCCGACTTCATCACAGGGGAAATACTTGATGGAAACCGCGGTTCTCCAGGGATTGAAAGGCTCCCTTCAGGTATCAGCTATGTATTCGTGATCACGGAGGTAATTATGAGCAGCACCATCCGTATTGGACTCGTTGGCAGCCGTTACGCTGCCGAGTTTCACTATGAAGCCTATCAACGAGTAACAGGTATAGATGTGAAAGTGGTAGGTGTTAACTCAATTGCCAGAGAGCATCGTGAAACATTTGCAAAAGAACGGGGAATCAACGCCTTCGACTCCCTTGATGAGATGCTTCCCGGGGTGGATATGATGGACAATTGCACCCCGGGATACGCTCATGAGTCGATTTCTATAGCCGCTTTTGAAGCAGGAAGGCATCTGGTGGTTGAGAAGCCTTTCACGGGATATTGGCATAGCTGGCGAATATATTGACTAAGAAAGGGCGCATGGCGCAAGGGGAAACGTGATTGTGGAGATTGCCATGATCGAGTGATTTTGCTCTGGCTGGGTGGCGGAACAGGTAGATGCAAGGGATGTAAAATCCCTCGGTCCTTAGTGGCTGTGCGGGTTCGAGTCCCGCCCCAGGCACCGGTAATGCACCTCGCTAGAGGTCATGGGGCCATGACCTCTTTTTTTAAAATCATTTAGTAACGTTCAAAAGTGTTGGTATGAGCTGCCTTTTTAAACGTTACCAATCAGTTGATTACCCTCCCGTACTTACCATTGCCTATATAACGGATTTGCCTATGTTGAATTACTCTGTTTTCGACTGATCATCCTAGAAACTGCCGAGGTGGTAACCCCCACCTAACGACCTGCTTCTGCCAAAGGAATCCCATATTCATCAATCCTTTTCTGCTCAATTCTTCTGCCAAGCATATGGTGAAGCGTGCTAAATACTCCTCCTCAAAGGTGATTCTCAGGCGAGATGGACGACATCCAGCCTTACCCTGCCCCAGCATCATCTCCTTCCTCAGTTCTCAGTTTTCCCTGGCTGAGAACTGTTGCAATCTATCAACCTAGTCAACTACGTTTTACACAGTTGAATTTGTTTTTAAATTAACGTATCTTACCGAATCAACAAGATCTTTTCAACTTCATGCTGTCGTACACAGAATGTCACGGGCTTACCCGTGGATGAATGCCGCTTTAATTCGGGATCAATCGCGGGATTGGGGCTTCTACTTATCCCAGCCCTTTCCGGGAGTTCTCAAGGTGTACCATTTTAAGGGCGATTGAGGTATAATTTCACTTATGAAAATCGAGATTGTGGCAGCGGAATCCTTAGGGGTCAGAAGCCTCTGTACCGTAGTGCAAACGAGAGAGAGGAAAATACTCATCGATCCAGGCCTGGCATTGGGTTACACGAGGTTTGGATTGCTCCCCCATCCCTTCCAGGTGGCAGTAGGTGAGCGAATCCGGAAGAGGATCATTCATGAATGGACAACAGCTACCGATATTGTGATCAGTCACTTTCATGGCGATCACGCGCCCCTGGCTGATGCCAATCCCTTTCAGCTGAACCTCGGAAAGATAGCCTCTCTTAATCGACATGCCGTGATATGGGCCAAATCGACACATCTCTCCCCTATGGAGGTAAAAAGGGCAAGAGTTTTTTCCCAAACGCTCAACAATACTGTTATTGCTCCGGAGGGAAAATCAGTGGGGATAATGAGCTTTTCCCAGCCCGTCCCCCATGGTAAGGCCGAGGGTCTGGAAAAGGTGATCATGACCAGGATCCAAGAGGGCTTCACCTTTGTGCATGCCTCTGACATCCAACTCCTCAATAAGGAGGCAATCTCCCAGATAGTATCATGGAGGCCCGATATTGTCCTGGCAAGCGGGCCTCCGCTCTATCTGCACAAGCTTGCCGGCGAGGATGTGGAAAAGGCCCGGCAGAATGCTTTCATCCTCTCCCAAAAGGTGGCTACCCTCATCCTTGACCATCACCTGCTGAGGAGTATCGAGGGTGCCGAATGGCTGGATCGCCTCAGCTCAAAAGCACCGATAAACGTTGTGTGCTGCGCCGATTTCATGGGTAAGCCAAGAGCCTTGCTTGAGGCCCAAAGGCAAAAGCTCTACGAAGAGATGCCAGTGCCTGAGAATTGGCACAACTCCTACGAACAAGGCAGGGCACATACTGACCAATTCTGGAACATGGCCCATGAACTCTATGAAAAAAAGGGGGTCAACCGCTACAGATGGACAGACGAGGAGTACCCGTAATAGCATCGCCATGCCGCGACTCAACCCGTAAAAGGAAACGGGTAAACTGCGATGATTTACGGTCTTTATCGGATTCCCCTATTCTTCGGACCCGATTTTGATATATAATAGGTTTGGATGCATCAATTGATAGACTGTATAGACAATGTTCATCTGTGCCTATTCGGGCTTATGATGGGGGTGATACCGTGCGGATCGAGTATCTCGGCGATAATGCAGCTCTCATACCTACGCTCGCACAATGGCATTACGAACAGTGGAGATACCTCAACCCAAATGAGACAATCGAACGCTATATCGCACAAATGCATTCTCACCTTGATAAAAAGCGGATTCCCATGACCTTTGTGGCCTTAAACGAGGGGATCCTCATGGGAAGATCGAGTCTCGTCGCATACGATATGGATATCCGTATAGACCTCTCCCCCTGGCTTTCGAGTCTGTATGTCTCGCCCATATTCAGAGGACGTGGTGTCGGGAGCGCTCTGGTTCATCGCGTTATCAAGGAGGCCGAGACCCTTGGAGAAGAGATGCTCTATGTGTTTACCCCTGATAGAGAGGGGTTCTACCGGCGCCTTGGGTGGTCCACTGTTGAACGGACTGAATATCGGGGATATGAGGTTTCGATCATGGCACGGGATATTACCCCTCCTCACCTCGTCGCCTAGTTTCCCTGTGATTCAGACACTACATAACCATGTTGATGAACGCCCTGCCTATTTCACCGCAGAGGCGCAAAGAACGCGGAGAGAAATCTTTTTTCACGTGCCGTTGACCCCGGTTACATAGGCTATCGCATGTAACGGGGCAGGGAGGATGGCACGTGAAAAGAAGCCCAGTCTTATGGAACCAATAGCAGCGAACTATAAGCCTCTCTCTACACTCTCATTATCTACTCTTACCATAGAACGATATCCTTTTTGCCTTCCGCCCCCTCAGCGGAAGGCAAAAAACTATCTTTGCGTTCTTCGCGGCTCTGCGGTGAATGGTTCTTGCAACTGTTCCCAGTATTCCAGTGTCTGAATTGCAACCTAGTTTTCCCCCGGCCTTGACACAAGACTCACGAATAGACTACCCTGAGCCCTGCCCATGGATACAGAATCAGGGTTGCGAAAAGCCTAACCCTTGCCTGCTCATCTGATTCTGAAGCCGTAACAAGGTTCAAATGTGAGGAATGCGACCATGAATGAAACCGATATGCCGCTCTGGCTTCGGTGGGCCCGGGAGATCCAATCATTGAGTCAAACTGGGCTCGCTTATGCTACCAAAGGCTATGATATCCAACGATACCGCCGCTTCATGGAGATCGCCGCGGAGATCGTTCAAAACTACACGAATCTCGATAAAAACCAATTGCTTGAGAATTTCCTCGCCCAACCCGGATACGCAACCCCTAAGATAGATGTACGGGGTGCAATGGTTCAGGATGGAAAGATTCTCCTTGTACAGGAGCGATTGGATAAGTGTTGGTGCATGCCTGGAGGCTGGGCAGAGGTTGGCGAACTCCCTTCCCAATCGATCATACGCGAGATAAGGGAGGAGAGCGGCTTTGAGGTGGCTCCACAAAAATGTATCGGCGTATACGACGCTAACAGAGGCCCTAAGCCTGTTGAGTTTTACCACGCTTACAAAATCGTATTTCTTTGTGAAATCATCGGCGGTCGAGCACGACCAAGCGAGGAAACTCTTGCCGTTGATTTCTTCAGTTTTGACGATCTGCCGCCTTTATCTGAGTTTCGTACCAATAATCGGCATCTCGCTGAGGTACAGGCACACCTCATGGAGAAGCTCAGACCGGCTGCCTTTGATTAAGAAATATCTTGCTATTATACTGCATGATGGGGTATGATTTTTTTCTGAGTTCAGATATATTTCCCCTTAAACAAGGACTTCAGAACAGCACAGGGATCCATTGGAAAGGAGAAATATTTTGAACCTTACACGAACCTTTGTGTTCGTCGATGAACAGATCGGAGCGCCCTCCGGGAGCAAAGGAGGTAACTCGATTTGAGGAGGGACGCGGAAATATGGTAATTCCAGACTCTGCGAGATTCGGAGGTTACCATGAATAGCGATCTTAACAAAATGAGAGACCTCGATCCTGGGGAACGCCTGCTCATGGGCCCAGGGCCGAGCAACGTGCCCACCCGTGTGTTGCGGGCGCTGTCCGCTCCATGCATTGGTCATCTCGACCCCTACTTCCTTTCCATTATGGATGAAACTCAACACTTACTCAGGTTTCTTTTTCAAACAGAAAATCAATTCACTATACCTGTTTCCGGCACAGGTAGTGCTGGAATGGAAACCTGTTTCGTCAATATCGTGGAGCCAGGAGATGAGGTGGTGGTGTGTATCCACGGCGTCTTCGGAACACGAATGGCGGATATCGTCCGACGAATCGGGGGGGTGCTTATTCCTGTGCAGGGAGAATGGGGCCGGGCAATCGATCCCGAGGCAGTCCGAAAGGCGGTAGCCGGCAGGAGCCCGAAACTGCTTGCTATCGTCCACGCTGAGACCTCAACAGGGGCATGTCAAGACCTTACTGATATCTCGGGCATCGCACGAGATGCAGGCGCCCTGTTTCTTGTGGATGTGGTCACCTCTCTTGCCGGCATGGAAGTAGCGATTGACAAAACCGGCATAGACGCTGCGTACAGTGGTACGCAAAAATGTATATCATGTCCCCCTGGACTCGCCCCCATCTCGTTCAGCTCAGCTGCTATGGATGCCATTGAAAGCCGTAAGAGTCCGGTTCAGAGCTGGTATCTGGATATGAGCATGGTGAAGAACTACTGGGGCACGGAGAGAAAATACCACCATACCGCACCCATCAATATGATCTATGCATTTCGTGAAGCCTTGCGCATCATTGCAGAGGAGGGACTTGAGGCGCGTTTTGCGAGACACAGGCTGAATCACAGGGCGCTTGTCGCCGGCATAGAGGCTATGGGTCTCACCATGCTGGTTCCCGAATCAGAGCGGCTGCCCATGCTGAATGCCGTTCGCATCCCTGAAGGGGCAGACGATCTCAAGGTGAAAAAAGCGCTCCTCAATGATTTCGGAATCGAGATCGGGGGTGGTTTAGGCGTCCTCCAGGGAAAGATCTGGCGTGTGGGCATCATGGGACACTCCTCGTACCGGAAACATGTCATGCTGTTTCTCGCAGCCCTGGAGACGATCCTGAAGGCCGAGGGCGTTCCGGTAAAAGGCGGCTCTCTCTTGGCTGCTTCTGAAGTATATGAGGAATCATGATCACAAGAGCCTCTGTCGAGAGATTGAGTGCATGAGGTTATGGTATGTCCACGATAGGTAAACGCCTGGATACAAAACTTATCCACACAGGCGAACCCGACCCCCTCATACAGGGGGCAGTGAGTCTGCCTATCTTTCAGTCTTCCACCTATGAGTATACCGGTAAAGCAGGCTATCACGATCTGAGATACATACGCTTGAACAATACGCCCAATCATGTGGCCCTCCATGAGAAGCTGGCGGCATTGGAAGGTGCTGAGGACGCTCTGGTTACCGGGAGCGGCATGGCCGCTATCTCCGCTACCCTTTTGAGCATCCTCTCCTCAGGCGGCCACCTCCTCGTCCAGGAGTGCCTATATGGGGGAACCCATGACTTTATCACCAATGACCTCGTCCATTTCGGCATCTCCTTTGACTTCATCGACGGCGATGCACCGGAAGCATGGAACAGGAAACTGCGCCCTAGCACTAGGGCCATTTACGTAGAAACCATGACCAACCCCCTGCTCCAAGTCGCCGATCTAAAGGCAGTGGTCCGATTCGCCAGGAATCATGGGATAGTTTCGGTGATCGATAACACCTTCGCAAGCCCCATCAATTTCAGGCCGGCCGAACTGGGTTTTGACCTTTCACTCCATAGCTGCACCAAATACCTGAACGGTCATTCCGATATCGTGGCAGGGGCTGTCATTGGACGTGCCCAGCTCATTGATGAAATCAGGCGCACCCTCAACCACCTTGGCGGCTCACTCGATCCCCATGCATGTTTTCTGTTGCACCGGGGCATCAAGACCCTTGGGGTAAGGGTGCGGTATCAAAACCAGAGCGCGCTCAAGATTGCGCAGTTTCTGGAAGGCCATCCCGAGGTCGGGAAGGTGAACTACCCGGGCCTGGAAAGCCACCCCGGGCACCAGCGTGCGTGCGAGCTTTTCGATGGCTTCAGCGGTATGGTGAGCTTCGAGTTGAAAAAGGGCATCAAGGCAGCGGAGCAATTTTTGGAGCATATCACTATACCGATTGTCGCTCCAAGCCTGGGAGGCGTCGAGACGCTCATCACCAGGCCGGCAGCCACCTCACACTCGGGCATGTTACGGGAAGATAGGCTCGCGCTCGGCATCAACGACGGCCTGATCCGGCTTTCGGTAGGTATTGAGGCAACCGAGGACCTCATCGATGATTTCGAACAGGCCCTCCATGCTTTGTGATGGAATCGATTCTCGATGCAACTCTTTTCCCTGCGAGGAGAAACCTAACCCAGGGTGGCACAGCGATCTTCTATGAGGATGTACTATTGATGAACTCGTAAAAAGTCTAAAATCGGCCTTTTTAGTCATTCTGGCCTGCCTGTGCGGCGCACGCAGACAGGCGGAAGCCAGAATCCAGTAAATTCAACAAGTTATGGATGCCGGATCAAAGCCTGCCCTGGACGTAATCTAGGATCCGGCATGACGATGAGAGGATTTTTTTATGAAGCCATCAATTTTTGGTACTGTTTATACCGTTACTACTCAAAACATTCCTTGAGAAATGAAGATTAAATCCCCTCTCTATAACAGCCGAAATGTCAAAAACTATCTGGAGTTCATCGATATAAACTATCCTGATATCGATGTGACCGCCCTTCTCAAGCACGCAGGAATGACTCGGTACGAGGTGGACGACCCTGCTTACTGGTTCACACAGCAGCAGATAGATCGGTTTCATGATAAGTTGTCGGGGATGCTCGGCAATAAAAATATATCAAGAGAGGTAGGACGCTATGCGGCAACATCGAAGGCTTCGGAGATCTTGAAGAAATACACACTGGGTTTTGTCACGCCTGAATCTGCCTATTGGCTCTTGGAAAAAATCACTCCCCATATAACCAGAGGCGCCACCTTTAAATCAAGGAAAATAGGACCCAATAAGGTAGAGGTCCTGGTAACCCAAAAGCCAGGGGTAGTCGAAAATCCTCATCAGTGCGATAATCGAATGGGACAGCTCGAGGCCATCGCCAAGATCTTCACCAACAAGCTTGCCGAGATCGAGCATCCCACCTGCATTCACAAGGGTGGGGATGCCTGCCGCTACATCATCACCTGGAAAAAGACGCCTTCTCTCATCTGGAAAAAGATTCGTACGCATACCATCATTGTCAGCCTCATAGCATCTGCGGCGCTCTGCTTCGCCCTACCGCTTACAGCCTTGACTACGCTCGTGCTCTTCTTTGCCTCCGTTACTCTCGCCCTTACACTTTATTCCGAGCAACTCGAGAAAAAGGAACTCGCCAAGACTATCGAGATTCAGGGTGATATCGCCCGGGACCAGCTTGATGAGATCAATATACGGTACAACAATGCGATGCTCATTCAGGAAATCGGTCAGGCTACCTCCACCATTCTAGATATCAGAACACTGCTCCAGGCCGTTACCGAGGCCATGGAGAAGAGGCTGGACTTTGACAGAGGCGGAATTTGGCTTCCTGATAGTGATAAGACTCGCCTCATCTATTACGTAGGATATGGATATGGCCCTGAAATCGAGGAAATCATGCGAAAAACCGAGTTCCATCTTAACCGCTCTTCATCGAAGGGACCTGCAATCCAGGCATTTAAACGTCAACGATCCTACATGGTGAACGACGTCAATGAGATACGAAAGGATCTTTCTAAAAGGACACTTGAGTTT
>Ga0307431_1002129_pt1 | contig 10518 bp, 11 predicted proteins | sample SalMarWE160170MG_FD_202155 | JGI IMG/M metagenome (GOLD analysis project Ga0307431, IMG submission 202155) | Salt marsh sediment microbial communities from the Plum Island Ecosystem LTER, Massachusetts, United States - WE1603-170 | ecosystem: Environmental > Aquatic > Marine > Intertidal zone >... | reverse complement strand
CAGCCAGATCCAGCGGGGAAGTGTCGACCGTGAATATTTCCAGCTTCTGGTGAATGCATTGAAAAACGCCCGAGTCTATCAAAACAGCATCATTATCACCGGCCTCGGACACTTAAACAATACCGACATGATTAGCGAGGTAGCAGACCTGCTGCTACGTGACGATAATGTGATATGTACAATCTGCTACGGTCTTGGTGACCAAAAAATTCTGATATCAATCAGAGCAGCCAACGAAAATCTGGAAGCGGACAAGATGATTCTCAGCATCGTTGGCAAAAACGGCACCGGCGGAGGACACAAAACTTATGCCGGCGGGCAGATTCCTTTGAACGGCTTAACAAAAACGGCATTAGCACAACTTGAACAACAACTCTACAAAAAATTCCTCAAAACTCTGAACCTTCCCGAGCACCCTTACACCAAACTCATACAGATTTGAAAAACTTCCACTTCTTTAAAATATTCTTTACCGTTAAGCGTTCAAAGGCCGGGAATAAAATCATCCGAATCGAACGTATCGTCAGAGACGTATTCATCGATTTCCACCTCGTGTATGCCCCAGTAATCCAGTGCGTTTCTGAGTTGCACATCCGTCGCCGAAACGGCTTTTTTTCGAATAAACCATAAGAAGATAAAGAACGGCCAGAAAATCGGAACAATCGCAAACGGAATCAGAAGCCAGCCATAACCTCTTAGCATAGACTGGTCGGTCTTGATTTTTTGTGCCGCGTCACGCAGATAAATAAGACGCCGTCGCCTTTGCTCACTCTGCGTCAAGTGTGCAATCGATGCATCGAATTCGGCAAGTCGTTTTATATCCAGAGGATTTCGATGATAATAATAATTCATGCGATCTTTCTATAAATTCCGGCGTTAACCTATAATCAGTTTATAGTCATAAATACGAGATATTCATTTTTTCATATAAAAAAACGGTTCATCATTCACTATTGACAAGTTGCATAGAATCTTCAAAATGCTTTAGCAAATACTTTTTATCCTGGCCGCCTAAGTGCTCCCAGGGCAGGATTTCGTCGGGAGTGAATTGTCTTTGTGCAAGCTCATCCACATCGAGACCTAATTTTTCAAACGCTCCCCGCCAAATCTCAAAGTCTAAACATTCATCCCACAAATCGAATTTCGCCCCGGCCCGCCAGGCCGCCTCAATAACGTCACTCAAACACCTGTCACCCCGGCCGATAGCCGATTCCAAAACGCTGCGGTCTATATTGTGAAACTTGAACTGCAGGAACTTCGCCCGAAGATTTCGTTTTTCATCGAGAATGATTTTCTTTGCCTGCTCGAAATATTCTCCCGGTTTTTGGCCAATAAAGCCAAACGGCGTATGGGATTTGGGTACAAACCAGCTAACAGCAACGTTAATTTGCCCGGTCTTATTATCGATTTTTTTACGCAGTTTTGCCAAATCGTACGAGAGCTGTACAACTCGCCTGATATCGTCTAAAGTTTCACCGGGTAGTCCGACCATAAAATACAGCTTGAATTTCTGCCAGCCGGCCCTGTACGCAGCCTCTGCCGCGGAGAATAAATCTTCATCTCTCAAAGGCTTGTTAATAATCCGCCGGAGTCGCTCACTGGCCGCCTCGACGGCTATAGTCAGGCCGCTTTTACGCACTGATTTCACTAATTCCGGCAGCAGCTTCAACTGCCTGTCCACTCGCAGACTCGGCAAAGAAATGCCCACGTGCTTGTCGTGGAAATATTCATGCAGGCCGGCAACTAACTTTTCGAGATTAGGATAATCGGCACTCGATAAGCTCAACAAGCTAACCGTATCGAATCCTGTCGCACGATAGCAGGCCTTTGCAATTTCGATAATTTTTTCTACACTGCGATAGCGAATCGGCCTGCGGCAATAACTCGCCTGGCAGAATCGGCATCGGCCGGGACAGCCTCGCATAATCTCAATGCTTATCCGCTCGTGTATCGCCTCCACAAACGGTACAATCGGAGCCAGAGGTACATGCGAATTTTCAAAATCTTCGACAACTGCGTTTCGCCGTGTCCTTCTTGTCACTCCTTCGGTATGAATGGAGGGGACATAGGCCCAGTCGAATTTTTCCGCTATTTCAGCAAGGATTTCTTTTTTTTCGGCTCCGGCTTGTTTCCCGGCTTTAATCAGGTTCACAAGCTCAACAATAGCCTCCTCGCCTTCACCCAATACGAACAAATCAAAAAAATCCGCCATCGGCTCACAGCAATTTGTCATCCCGCCGCCACCGATTATCAGCGGCTCATCTTCGCTTCTGTCGCGGCTTCGGATTTTTATACCGCCAAGATCGAGCATATTAAGAACGTTGGTATAGCAAAGCTCGTTCGTTAAACCAAAACCAACGATATCGAAGCTGCCCAGTGACGCCCTGGACTCAAGACTAAATAAAGGGATACTTTTTCCTCGTAGGATTTTTTCTGCATCGATCCATGGTGCAAAAACGCGCTCGGCGGCAATTCCATCAAGTTTATTCAGACAATCGTAAAGAATTGCAAGGCCGGTATGGGACATTGCCACTTCATAAATATCAGGAAAGCACAACGCAACTGTCAGGTCACACTGCGACAAGTCTTTTTTAATCTGGTTGATTTCTCCGCCGATGTATCTACCCGGTCTGCGAACAAATGGCAGAAACTCGCGCTCAACACATTCGGTCAATATTACTACTTCCTTTTTTCTCATACCGACATTATAAATATATTATTGAATATTTTCTATTGATTGCCTGCTAAATATGGATTATCAAATCTTGAATTTAGAAAGGTTTTTATGGATACAAGAGCCAGAAGTATTGTCATCTTTGTTCTGGCCGTTTTTTTGGTTATGGCACTGTTTGTCTCCATTGCTAAAAATCGGCCGTTCGAGCTTGAAAGCGGCTATCGGCCGGTCATGGGAACATTTGCTCGTGTAGTTGTCGTGGCAAAAGATACCGAGATGGCCCGAAAATGTATCGAGAATGCTTTTAGCGAAATCGACAGAGTTGACGAATTAATGAGCGATTACAAAAGCGATTCGGAAATAAGCCTTGTCAATACAAACGCAGCCAAAAAAGCGGTCCAGGTCAGTGAATCAACTTTCGAGGTCTTGCAGAGAAGTGTAGAGTTCAGCAAGCTCACCGAAGGAGCTTTTGATATAACCGTCGGGCCTTTGGTGGATTTGTTCCGTGCAGCAGAGGAAAGTCAAACCGCACCGACTCAGGAGCAAATCGAGATGGCCAAATCCAAAGTCGGCTACGAGAAACTCATCTTCGACCGGACAAATAAAACGGTACAATTTACCATCGAGGGAATGCGGCTGGACCTCGGCGGCATAGCGAAGGGCTACGCTATTGATAAGGCAATCAAGGCAATGAAGAAAACCGGTGCGCTCGGAGCAATGGTCGATATCGGTGGTGACATTCGATGCTTCGGCGTACCGGCCAAAGGCAAAAAACGCTGGCTAATTGGCCTGCAGGACCCGAACTTAAACATGGATCACAGCGAAGGCAATCTTGTGTTAAAACTAAGAATATCCGATGGAGCAATTGCAACCAGTGGTGATTATCAACAATTTGTTTTAATCGACGGCAAAAAATATAGTCACATAATAGACCGTCAAACTGGCACGAGTAATGAAGGGCTATCAAGCGTAACAATCATAGCGGACAATGCAACCGACGCCGATGCCCTCGCGACGGCTCTGAGCGTAATGGGGGCCGAAAAAGGCATTGCCTTAATCGAGACATTGCCTAATACCGAAGTGATATTAATGCCTTCGGGACCAAAGCCCCAACCCATAAAAAGTACAGGCGCCGAAAAATATATATATTAATGTTTAGCCGTCGCCGTAACGGCATCGGTGGTACACAAATTATAATGCGGATTTGCCGCGGAAGACAATTACTTTGGTCGGGCATTTGTTCATTGCCGTTTCGGTCTGTTCGTTCGGCTGATATTTCGCGTAATCCAACCGGGCCAGATTATCCTCCACTACAAAAATATCGGTCTGCTTGGCACACAAGCCGCAGCCTATACAACCGACTTTGCAAAAAGCGCGTGTGCTTTTACCCGTCTCCTTACTGCTGCAGGCGACTGTCATCATATTTTCATGGCTGAACGGGACCATTTCAATCAGGTTACGCGGACAGGCCTTCGAGCAGGCGGTACAGCCTGTGCATTTGTCATAGTCAACGGTGGCCAAGCCGTCGATAATGTTCAGAGCATCAAACTTGCAAGCCGCCACACAATCGCCGTATCCGAGACAGCCGAAGGCACACGCCTGTACGTTCGCCAGGGCATTAGCCGCGGTGCAGCTTTCTATACCTTCGTACTTAGCTAATACGGTCTTATCTTCGGTGTGTGCGCGGCAGTGTACGATAGGTCTTTTCTGCGGTCCGGAGTCACTTAACTGCAGGTTTAATATATCGGCGATTTTTGCCGAGGTTTGCGGACCGCCCGGTGCACATTTACCAAGCAAACCGGGATCGCTTAATAAAGCCTTGGCATATTGCCTGCAACCGGCAAATCCACAGGCGCCGCAATCGAGGTTCGGCAGGGCTTCGTGTATCTGCTCTATTTTCGGATCCACCGTGACCTTCAACTTTTCGCTTGCAATTAAAAGCACAACTGCAAAAGCGCCGCCCAGTCCTAACATTACCAAGCCTGCGGCAAGTATATTCCATAATCCGAATGTTTGAGCAAAAATCATTACTCATTCCTTTGGCCAAAAAGGCATGGAAAATTGTTAAGTTGACCCCTTAGGGGTGAACTAAAATATAAAGTGTCTAAAGTTTCAAAAATCAATATACAAATTCCTTCTAAGAATTTACTTATTAGCGGCGGATGTGAAGATACCCAACAGCTCACCACATTCTTCATATTCCCATTTTACTTTTGCCCAGGAAAGCCATTTTACCTTTACAATCACTTCCAGCCAGTACTGCGTCTCACTGGCTTCACTCTCACATATTTTAATTTTATTCCTGAAATCTGCTTTGCTTCTTGCTCGATTTGCCTCTCGATAGTTTGCTCCAATGGACGTCCCGGATTTTGTTATTTGCGTCCGTATAACTCTCGCCTCGGGCGTATTTGGCAGAGTTCTCGATAGACGTATTATGCGCACGGCAAATTCTCGAGTCCGTTGTTCAAGTTTTCTGGCAAATTCCTTATTGTCCACAAATTTAGCTCACTTTAGACATTTTAGCTCACTTTAATTTACTTTCTCAACGTATCATTCCTGCAAAACCCATGAATGCTAAGGTCAATAAGCCGGCGGTAATCAGTGTAATCGGGGCACCTTTGAGACAGTCGGGGACGTCGGCGAGATTGAGATTTTCGCGAATGCCAGCCATGATGCAAATCGCCATCGTAAAACCAATCCCCGCACCGAAGCTACGAACGACCGCATCAAGCAGACTGTCAATCTCCCAGAGATTGATAAACAGACACAGTCCCAGAATCGCACAGTTGGTGGTAATCAGCGGTAAAAATATTCCGAAGCTCTCATACAGTGACGGGAAGAACTTGCGAATGTACATCTCCACAAGCTGCACGGCACCGGCAATTACCAAAATAAAGCAGACGTAACGTGTCACCTCCAGCGGCGTGCCGATAAGAAGCAAATGGTCGATCAACCACGTCAAAGTTCCGCTTAGCGTTACGACAAAGGTCACCGCCAGGCCCATACCGAAGGCCATATCTATTCTTCCCGAAACGCCGAGAAAAGGACAAATGCCGAGAAACTTTGTCAATACAAGATTGTTCACCAAAACAACCGAGATAAAGCCTAAAAGCAAAGTATTAAATGTATCCATGAAACTATCCTTTTAGCTCCGTTTTTTACTAACGAGATTCACCACTCCCAATAAAAGTCCCAAAGTTATAAATGCACCCACCGGCATACTCATCGCTGCCCATGGTACGAACCAACCACCTTCTTTGAGCAACGAGAGAATTTGTACTTCGAATATCGCACCGGTTGCCAGCAGCTCTCTTACAGCGGCAAGGACACATAAAGTAAAGGTAAATCCCAAACCCATACCAATAGCATCGACAATACTGACCATAAGGCCGTTCTTGCTGGCACAGGCCTCCGCCCGGCAGATAATGATACAATTAACAATAATCAGCGGGACATAGGGCCCCAGCACTTCGCTCATCTTCGGTTGAAACGCCTTGAGGAACAAATCTGCTATTGTCACAAACGTCGATATCGTTAAAGTGAACATCAGGATTCGCAGGTGCGGTTTTAGAAGATTCCTCATCAGGCTGACCACAATGTTGCTGCACAATAATACAAAAATCACACAACAGCCCATGGTAAATGCCGGCCTGACCGCGGCGGTCACTGCCAGAGTCGGACACATCCCCAATAAAAGCCTGAATACAGGATTTTCACGCCACAATCCGGCAAGCAGCGTTTCCTTATAAAGACCGGCATGAATTGTACTTTTATCCGCCATTACCAATAAGCCCCTTTGTCTGGATTTGACTTTTTATCTGCGGCAGAAACCTGTTGATGATATCAACTACGGCCTGACTGCTAACCGTAGCTCCACTTATCGCCACGATTTCCGAGTCGATTTTTTCCGAATCGCCCGTTTTGGAGAGCAAAAGTTTTTCAGCCGGTGCACCGATAAACTGATTTCGATAAAAGGGAAGTTTTATCTGGTCTCCAAAGCCGGGAGTCTCATTGCTGGCCAGCACGCCGAAACCTTTGAGTTGCTCGAAACCGGCATCTACCGCCAGGACAAGTTTAATCTTATCGGCAAATCCGGATCCTTCGCATTTAAAGGCCCAGCCGACACATCTACCATCGTCAGCAATGGCTTTCTTGATAGTAGTCGCCTTTTGCTTGCCTTTACCCAAATCCACCTCGATACTTTCGGTTAAAATTTCAAAACTGTTAGCATCCGGGAGCATTTGCCTTGCAAGATTATTGAACTTGTCTTCTTCATTCTGCAGAATTCCGCCCTGCCAGGCGGCGTTCGCCACCGCTATCAAAAGGCCGAAGCAGAACGATGCTAAAATCAGAAGCCAGCTTTGTTGAAAAAAGTATTTTATTTTAAGCACCCGGCCTGCCTCCTGCGGGAATCCGCTTGAATAATCTGTCAATAAGTGGTGTCACTGCATTCATCAACAAAACAGAATACATTACACCTTCGGGATACTCCCCGACGATTCTTATGAGCATCGTTATTGTCCCTACACCGAAGCCGAAAAGCCACATTCCCCTGCGTGTCAAAGGTGCAGTCACTGGGTCTGTCGCTATGAAAAACGCTCCAATTAATAAACCGCCGCTGCATAAGTGAGTTAAAGGCGATATATAAGCCTGCGAATTTATTAAATAAGCAATTGTGCTAAAAACAAAAGCAGAGACTATTACAACCAGGGGGATATGGAAGCTTATTGTCCTTCTTATCAGCAGGTATATCCCCCCGATCAAAAGAGCCAGAGCGCTCGTTTCACCGAGGCAGCCTCCGACTTCTCCGATAAATGCAGCTTCTATCTGCTGTTTAACCTGTAGTGCTCCGGCTTTGGTTTTTTGGGCTTCTTTACTTAAAGCCAGCGGCGTCGCCTGTGTTCGTGCGTCCATTGTGTTCTCTGCCGATATCTTGGGCATCGTCGAGTCTATTGTAGCCGGGACCGTCCAGGTAGTCATCATCATACCGAAGGAGGCTGTAAGAAACGCCCTGCCGACCATCGCCGGATTGAAGATATTAGCACCGAGTCCGCCAAAGACCATTTTTCCAACAGCTATAGCAAACATACTACCGATTACAGCGGCCCAAATGGGAAAGCCCGGCGGTAGTGAAAACGCAAGAATTATACCGGTAACAACAGCACTAAAATCGTCAAGCGAATTGGGCTTTTTACGAATCAAATTGCAAATCCACTCGGTGACGACCGATGAAACAATGCAGGTTACGACAAGGATGATTGCGTGTATTCGGAAATAATAGCCTGCTGCGACCATCGCGGGGACAAGACCGATGATGACATCAATCATCACGCTGCGGGTGGAAAGCCCCTTGCTGATATGCGGTCCGGACGAAACTGTTATATCCCTTAGCATATTTATTCTCGTATTTCATCGTGCATATAACGTTATACACGATGAACATTACTTAGGCATTTTCTTCCTTTGCCTAGCAAGAAAGATTTTGCCGGTTTTGATATACCCCGTCAGCTCGATATTGGCCGGGCAGACATAGCTGCAACAGCCACACTCAATACACGCGCTCATAAAACAATCTTCCGCTACATCCAGAAGGTTGTTTTTAACAGCGTGCGCAATTTTAGTAGGATTCAAGTTCTCAGGGCAGGACTGCAGGCATCTGCCGCAGCGAATACAAGCGGTTTGACGCCCGGCAAATTTGGCTTTGCCCATCTGTTCCTTTGTTATTATGGTAATAGCACCTGTGGTTTTTGTAATGGGCGTTTCTAAATCGGCAATTGCTATACCCATCATGGGTCCACCAAGAATCACTCTTGCGGATTTTTGAGTTACTCCTCCGCAAAATTCAATCAGTTGCTCCACCGACGTTCCTATGGAAACATAGTAATTACCCGGCCTGGCAATTGCCTCCCCAGTAACGGTAACTACTCTATGAGTCAGCGGCAAATCGGCAATAACCGCTTCGGCAATAGCCGCACATGTGGCAACATTTAGCACTAAAACGCCTATCATCGGCGGAATACCGCCTGTGGGGACATTCCTCTTCAGAATCGATCTGATAAGCTGCCTTTCGCCGCCCTGGGGATATTTAGTCTTGACCGGTACAACTTTAATGTCATCGTTCCGGCCGGAACTGTCCAAAGCGGTGTTCATTGCCTCTATCGCTTCGGGCTTGTTATCTTCGATGCCGATAATCACTTCCGGGCAACCGGAAGCCTTTTGAGCAAGCTTGATACCGGCAATAATTTCGCTGGTCCACTCAAGCATAATACGATAATCACAGGTAATGTACGGCTCACACTCACATCCGTTGACAATCATTATCTTTTTGGGCAGTCTTGGATTCGGCTCAATCTTTACCCTCGTAGGAAATCCAGCTCCGCCCATACCGACAATACCGGCCTGACGGACGGCCTCACATATCCGTTCTATTGAATATTTGCCTACATCAAAACCGTCCTTGAGTCTAAAGTATGAACGCTTTGTTGGATTGCCTGTATATGCTTCAATAACTATTGCCTGGCTTCGGCCCATGACTGCATGAGGCCGCAGAGCTATTTCCGTCACTTTACCGGTTATGGGAGAATGAACAGGGGCCGAAACGAAAGCATCGCAATCACCGATTTTCTGCCCCGCCTGGACCATGTTTGCTTTTCTGACCAGAGGTCGGCAGATTGCTCCTATATGCTGACTGAGCATTACTGCAACTTGCTTAACAACAGGCCCGGACTGTATCGGACTGTCACTTGTCAGGTCTTTTTTTTCAGGCGGGTGTATTCCACCGGGAAAACTTAATCTGCTCTTTGTAATAATGCTCATTTACGGAAAATTCTAAAATCCTAACCATACCTTTTACTTATCACTCTTGTAATCAACACGCAAACAGAAGTTATCAGCAGTGCTATGAGAAAACTGACGACGGTTTGCAGCTCATGTTCATTTGTCGGATTGTTGCCTTGCGAAAAACTCAGGATGTTTCCCCCAGTTGCTGCAAAAATTTTATCTAAAACCGCTAAAGAAATGATAAAAACAACCAACGGCAATAGAAATGCTATTATGGTTTTAAATAAAATCGAAGGACATGCAGAATTACCCAACCGCCGGTAAACTTCCTGGCAATCGTGCTTCTGACGGCAATTTTGACAAAATTCCTGCTGAATCATATAACTTCCGTATGCAAAAACACATTTTATAATAAATAAAATAAGTTTTTCAAATAGAAATTTTAATTAGCAGGACAAAATTATCTTCTCACACGAACTCTAATTCAAGCAGCCTGGGCTGTATGTCCGAAGCCGGACAAGACCGGCATGGATTTATTCAGGCCATGCGAAATTATCTAATTATACAAAAAAAGCCCAACCATAATTATGATTGGGCCCAAACCGATTACCAATTTTTTGTTCCGAATACGGTGATGAAAGCGGGCATCTGGATAAATTAAAAATTACACAAGACTTCCTTTCTAAGTTTGCAAAGCAGATTGTAATATAATCAAACTTACTCAGGAGGTTATACAGCTTACTCTCTCTCGGCGAGCCTTGCTTTTCTGGAATCTTCGATTTTGCTGTGTCCGCACTCAGGACAACGGTCTTCTATGTCGCCACGAACAATGTTTTTGAAGAAAACAATACCACATTCCGGATTGGAACATTTTACAGCTTCATATAAACTTTCCTGGCCGCATTTTTCACAGGTTATAGCAGGTGTAGTCTGAACCAAAGGATTGAAGCGTTTTTCCACTTCTTCATGAAATTTCCTCTTGCTCATCTGGTACTCTGCTTTACAGGCCGGATTATTGCACTTGACCCAGACCATCTGGCCTTCTGGAATACTGCTAACTCCTC
>Ga0307431_1002126_pt1 | contig 10522 bp, 12 predicted proteins | sample SalMarWE160170MG_FD_202155 | JGI IMG/M metagenome (GOLD analysis project Ga0307431, IMG submission 202155) | Salt marsh sediment microbial communities from the Plum Island Ecosystem LTER, Massachusetts, United States - WE1603-170 | ecosystem: Environmental > Aquatic > Marine > Intertidal zone >... | reverse complement strand
CAATGGCCTCCAGGAAATTGAAATTTACTATAACATACAAGGCCTATCTCTGCTGGAGGTATACCACTCGCTTGAGTTACATACATTTCACTATACAATGGTCCGTCCGTTGGCCATGTACCACTCAATGTTGGCATTTGTTTTAAGAAGTTGTGATCAACTACATATTCATAATAAGTTTGTAAGTATATTTTATCCCACACATATTGGCTACCAGTACTTATATTAGATCCGACAGCTCTAGCTGATATAGTAGACATACCAGTAAATGACTGTCCAGAAGTATATGTAATTAATGCTATTCCATCAGAATTAGTCACAGCTTTACCATCAATTGGTACAAAAGAGGCACCAATATCACCATTTTTATAAAATTGAACATCTTTTCCCAACAAACCTACTCCAAATTGGTCCCTAACTACTGCCTTAACAGTTACAGTTTTTTGCTTCAAAACAATAGCAGCAGGATATACATAAATAGTTATGCTTGCGCTATATGGCAAAATAGTATCTTCATGATAATTATAAGTTGACCAAGTAGTCGTAGATATATCACCACTGTCATCTCTCTTTGATATTTTTCTCTGCAATCTATAAACATCGTTAGCATCAAAATCAATATCATATACAGGAAAAATAGTATATTTATCATCTTCAATATTTGTTAAAACATGCGATTTAAAAACCTCATAATCAGTAACATCTAAAGTCAATAAATTATTAACATACACAAAAGATAAAGCTTGATATGTATTATTCCAATCGGCTGCATTTATGTTTCTATACATACCACTTTGATTCGTTTCCAAAACCGCACCATAATCTAAAGCATCTAATCTATAAAGCATTCCTTTTACATCAGAGGTTTCTGTTACATCATCTGTAACATTCCCATCACTAAATAAAAATATATCTTTAAAAACAGTTATAGGATCGCCTGACACATATTCATATAATGGCGGAACACCAGGCTCATAAGTTTTTATTTCCACATCATTTCCAACTATACTATAGACATATACATATTCAACAGCGCCAAGATTATCAGTATCATTGCTTGGTCCCAACATTATTACATCATATTTCTCTAACCCACTTGAGTCTGTAACTTCTATTTCACCAGTACCAGTACTCTCATCAGCACCAAATGCTATCTGAATATTCTCAATAACCATTGCATGGCAATCATAGTAATAATCATTTGTATTGGTTTTAGTAATTGTTGAGTATAATTCTAATCTAGTGTTGTTTGTATTAAGTAACCATTTTCTTATAATACATTCATCTGAATAGGACTCTGTTCCAAATATAGGCAAACCGCTACCTAGATCATATCTTATTACAATAGTTCTCTGTTTATTTACCCTTTCTAATGTATAAAAAGGTAGACCATTATAAAAACCTGCCAAATTAATTGGGCCAATATATTTTAATGATTCTACAGTTTTATATGGATACACAGCACTGTCTTGCTCTAATATATTAGCTGGATAAAAAGCATAGGACGTTATCAAATCACCGCTACTGTTCTTCACTCGCATTATGGCTTCTACGTCAGAAGTATCTACATAACAATAAGTACCAGCTTGCGGACCTATACAAAAATTAGAATGTGTTATTCGTATGTTTTCATATACCATAAATTATACCCTCTAATCATATTGTGTAACTATCGCTTCTATATTAACAGTTAACACAATAACCCCCGCTTTATAATAAGTAGTAGCAACCCCATCAATCCAAGTATAAACAGGATTTATCGTAATAAAGCCAACTGGATCAGTATCAGTAAATGAAACTGGCTTATAATATATGGGACCTGTATATTGATCTTTAACAATAGCTGTTATTTCAGATACATTTACGGCGTTATTTGGTAAAATTGCTGGATACGCATCAATAGTTATTGAATCGATAAAATTTCTTATTGGCGATATTTGATAATTGTAAGTTGACCAACTATTATCAGTTCCATAATACGTGCCCTCATGCTGTAATCTATAAATAGTATTACCAAAAATTGCTAAGTCATAAATGGTAATAACAGTCGAACTATTTTTTCTCAAATTATCCATAGTCATAACACAATACACAGATAAATCGTTTGGGTTGATGAATTTAAGATTTGTTGACTTAACATATAGTAAAGCGTCTACTGTACCTATATTGACATTAGAACTAATAGTATTAAAAGTGCAAGCTTTTATATTCTTATATTCATTGTCCGTTGTCATGCCTATAAAACTACCGTCACTAGCATCAAATTTATACAATGCGCCAACTGTATTTACACCGTTATAATTATTAAATAACCATATATACGGCGTGTAAGTTATTGTATCTCCAACTTCGTAATCGTATGAAGTAAAAAAATTTAAACCTAGTTTGTCACCACCTAAACTGCCAGTAATAGTAACTTCTTCATATTCATCGTTAGAATTAGGACCAAGCATTACTTTTGAGCCTATGGGAATAAAATCATAGTAATCAACTAAAGGTATATATAAACTATTAGTTGGAGTATCTTCAGAAAAAGAAGTACTATAATGTTCCACAGTAAATGCTTCAGAATCATATTTATTACTAATATCACCAATTAATTCAAACTCTTCTTGGATTTTACATATATAATTTTCTATCTTCCATTTCTTAATTGATAAATCATACCCAGCCTGTGGCCCATTCTGCAAACTCCAAAAATATACCCCATCAAATTCTAAACTTTTAACTTGACTTCCTAAATTCATATCTAATGGGTATGAAAAAGCAACTGTGCCATCATCAACTTTTTGTATAAGAGCATTAAAACTGGTATAATCAAACATATAAAAATAGCCATCAATTACGGTCATATTAGGATGCTTAAAATTAATATTGTCATAACTCATAATTATACCTGTTCAACTGTAGCTGTTATTTTAACTTCTCTTGCTTGATTACCAGATTTATATATGGTTGCTGCTTCTCCTTCACTATTAGTATTAATAGGAGTACCACCAGTAATAGAACCATAATTATCATCATCAGTAAAATAAACAAGCCTAGCAACGACTGGCTGATTAAATTGGTCTTTAACCGTAGCTACAATATCAGATGAACTAACTTGATTAGCAGCTATAATACCAGGATATGCAGATAAAGAAATCGAAGTTACAAAAGAATTTAATGACGCAAGTTGATAATTATAGACACTCCAACTAGTAGTCGAGCCGTAATAAGTAGCTTTTAATTGTAATCTATAAACATTTTGATCACACATTGCCAGGTCGTATACTTCTATAATAGTAAATTCATTGTCTTCAATATTATCCATGGCCATTGATCCATAGTATGATAAAGTAGCCCCACCGGTCACATCAATAAACAACATATTGGTAGCTTTAATATAGCATAAAGTATCAATATAGCCATAAGCTGTAAAAGAATCCACTTTATAAAATGTAGCAGCTTTTATGTCTTTATATGCGCCGCCAATATACTTGGTTATATATGAACCAGTATAAGCATTAAATTTATACAAAGCTCCAGTACTACTATCTTCTCCATTGTAATTGTTAAACAGCCAAATATAGTTATAAAACTGTATAGAATCATCATCAGCATATGTATATTCTGTAGGATCCTCCAAAGTCACGTAACCAATACCGGTATTAAAAACATTTATAGTTTCTGAATATCCAAAAGAATTCGGCCCCAATGTAACAGCCATTCCACTAAAAAGTTTGGACTCATAGCCGTCTTTTATATAAATATTTGTTGTACCAGATACAGCAGTTCCACTAATAGAAGCATGATAATGTTCAACAGAAAAAGCTTCAGAGTCATATTTATGTCCGCTACCAGCATTTAAATTAAAAGTAGTTTGTAATTTACATATATAATTATCTATTTTCCAACGCCTAATAATCAAACTATCGGTAACCCCATCCGCTAAAGTCCAAAAATTAACACCATCATATTCAGTACTGGTAATTGTCTCATTTAAAACCGTATCCAACGGGTAACTAAATGCAGTAGTACCATCATCAGTCTTCTGTAACAACATGTCAGAATCTTCATCAAATGAATAAAAATATCCGCCATCAACAGTAAAGTTTCTCTTACGTAATTTCAAGTTCTCATAGCCCATAATACTACTCCTTTTTAATCATATGTATTATATACTCTTAATATAGGCGCCCATCTTAATTTATACTCATTATAATAAGCATCTACAACTTCAACTTCACTAGTTATATCAAAACCCTGTGTGCCGTTATTCAATGTTATTTTCATATTAGATATATCTATTCCAGCTGAAGGTAACTTATCTTTAATAATTATTTCTATATTTGAAGTTATAGGTACATTATTTCCACTCGGCAAAAAATCGTCAACAAAAGGTGCTCGTTTATCTTCAACTAAAGGGCTCCAATCTATTTGTGAGCATAGATCGGCTAAAGCACTTTCTATTACTTCGTCTAAATTTTCAGCAGATATATTATGGATTTTTTTCGCGGAAATATCATCTCCATTTATATCTTCATGAGTAGTGCCTATTTCTAGAGTCCAGCAATATTCTCCCCTCTCACCTTTTATTACAAAATAACGTAGGGTAATATTAAATTTGACAGTTAGATTCCCAAGACTATTTGTTACATATATATCTGCCATATATTATCCTTTATGACTCAAAATCTATTTGATTTATAATATTTATAATTCCACGCCTAGTTATAGAATCCACAGTATCATAGTAGCTAACTGGCTCATTTTCTGGATCCTGTTCTCGAAGTACCTGCACCTTTGAAACGTCTTCAGTATAACTATTAGCAATTCCTATATAACCATTAGAACCACTAGTAGGAACAACCACGTCTGTATCAACAGTGCCAGACAATGCTGTAAAATAATCTGTGCTAGTCCCATTAGTAATAAGTAAAGCATCTCCAGCCACTACACCAGTACCAGCAGCAATCTTTAATGAAGCCCCATCTGGAGCATAAGTAGTTGTAACTAAAGCTTCTTTAATACCCACACCAGCTATAGTTTGACTATCAATAGGCAAATTAAAGCCGAGCACCTCGTAACAAGTATCCCCATCAACTTTAGTAACTTTTACAGATGAACGACTAACCCCAGTATAATAAGGCGATACTGAACCAGAAATAATCCGAAATCGACCATCACTATATTCCACTGCACAACTTATATACGCTAATTCAAAACCAGCAGTTGTATCTGCATCAACCCAACTATCATCATCAGGTAAAGCTCTTATTTGAGTTTCTATATCTGCTGCTATAGCATCTCCAGTTAAATTAGTCCCCTCAGTTAAAGTTATAGTATAATAACCGCCACCAGCAGCAGCACCAACACTATTATCTAGTTTAATCTTTAATTGCTTACTACTAGCTCCAATGGTAAATTTCCCACCACCACTACCAGTAAATCCACTACTTTTTAACCATCCACCCCTCATCTCTTGAATATACAAATCTGAAATAGCTGTATGATTAGTGTTATTCGAATATGCACTTGTTGTAAAAGATAATACCCATTTTTCGTCGCCCTCTTGCCCAGCAGGAACTATAGATTTTTGATCAAGACTCATGGTTTTTGGATTGTCCGGATAATTTTCTAAATCATAAACTGTTATACTTTGTGCCATAATTTAATTCCTCCTTTTAAAATTTTATACATAAAAATACCTACTACCGCTTGTAGTAGTTCCGCTAACAGTCCCATTATAATAGGGGCATTCAGGGTCAACACACATCCAGCCATACTTTGATCCCCTTGAATATTTAATCATAATTCCACTTGTAGCTGTATGGCTTACAGCTTCATTTTCTACATCTACAAATTGCCAATCACTACCAGCTACTCGCCTAATTATATGATTTGATGCTTCAGTTGAATATGGGCATTTTATATGACGATAATGAAAGTCATCTAAACTAACCCAGGGGGCTTCGATTTGAACAGTAGCTATATCTATTGTATCCTCAATACAAGTATTAATTTTATATTGAGGCAAATTACCTATAGCAGTAGTTCCAAATCTTTGTTCCCAACTCAAATCACACCTATCTTTAGGATTCCTAGGCATTATTATTTACTCCCACCAAAATTATACAGTTGGCCGTCTGCTTTTAGTAAATATGAATGATATGTCATACTATATTGGTGTTTTTCATCTTCATGATTTTCTGTATCTATAACAATATAATCATTATTTCTTAATTTAGGTACAACGTTTATATTCATATTTTCAAGTTTAGTATTATAAATAAATATTTTTTCTGGAGTATGTTTCACTCCCGACCAAGATAATTTTGCTATATAATAATTCTTAACAAAAATAATATACTGATTAGAAAAATCTAATTTTATAAAATCTTCTTCGTTTAATTGTTCTACTTCTTTTAATACTGGACCACTTAAATAACATCCTTGAATATTATCTATGCCTTCTTTATAACTAACTTTTTTCCAGTGAATCTCCATCCTAAACTTTTCCGAAATCATAAATTCTTTCATAATAAACTCCTTTTATTAAGATAAATAAAGTGGGGAATGTGGTATACTTGCACTTGACTCACCAATTTTACCAGAATCTTCTAAACTCCCACCACCAACTTGAGTAACCAAACCATAAATTGTATCCGATGCGCTACCTACACCAGGAAAACCAGCCGACACATTACCTTGCTGTCCAGTAACTTGCCCAGTATCTTGAAAAACTACACCTAAATTTGTCGCATTTCCGCTTCTACTACCTTCAGACTTTCCTTGTATAACACATGTAGGAGCCAATATATTCAAAAATTCATCCCCAGATGCATCTGCATCAACCCATTTTTGAAAAGACCAACTCTCAGTACCAAAAGCTGTAGGATCTCCCTTCGAATACGAATAACTCATTAAAAACATACCGCTTTCACTAAAACTAATACTACCAGTTGGTCCACACGCACCAACAGAAATAGACACAGTTTTTTTAGCACTACTATCGGTACAAGATGTACTTGGTGCCAATGTCATTGTACTAATAGTTCCAGCATAGGTTGTAACATTTACTGTTATAGTTTTAGTTACTTGTGTTTTATACGGGTCCCAACTACCTAATTCCCATAATCTATTAGGTGATACTTGTGTTGCCCAATTCACCGATTGGAAGCCTTCTGTACCACCAATATTAACAGTCGTCATAGATCCAATAATTACTGACATTTTTCAATAACCTCCTTATTATTTTTAATTACCAACCCCCTGCCACTGCATTGACCATTGAAACCATTTACCACTTCCTCTAATATATTGTTGCTCTTTCCTCATTATAACACCATTAAAATCCACACCACCATAATTAAAAGTTTTATAACCAGTTACTTCACTATTCGAATTTTTAATAACAGTAAAAGAAACACTGGCTTTTCCAACAGCATCATATTGAATAGACAAAGATGCACATTCTACAAATTCTGCCATATCAATACCTCCATTTATTAAGTTTCTAATTCATTAGAATCGTCAAAAACAGGTTTCTTAATTTCTGTGCCACTAAAAACTTCTTCATTAGCTTCATCAGTTAAATAAGGCAACCTTTGATAACTTGCTGATATATAATCACCACCTTGTCCAGCCATATCCTCTGAACTTAGTAAACTTGTTGTAGCTTCATAAGTTTTTATCTTTGTTTTATCTACTCCAAAAGTTTGTACAGTAAATTTACCTTCGCTTACCGACATTGGTCCAGCGGACCTAAGTGTAAAAGATTCTGTTTCATATGCTTTATTTAACATGATTACCCCCTATCAATCTTCTTCTTTTTTACCGACAAATATAAATGAATAAGAAACTGTAGGTACAGCAGGTGGTGTACATTCCCAACTAAAACTAGTTAAATATAATTTTGACCCACCAGGCAAAAAAGTAAAAAAACTAACACTAGTTGGACCTTCACCATTCGCATCACCAACAGACAATGGATTTCCACTATAACTAAACCCCCACCCATCTTCATGAGTTGTTTTAAAATATGGTGTAGTTGGACCACTCCCTGCAGAAGCACTAAAAATTTCATATGAATTAATTTTATTAGGCAAACTTATATTATCACTAACATCACCTTCAATATAAGCTCTATTCTTACCTCTAGGAATAAAATAAACACCTATTTCACCATCACAACTAATTCGTTGATCCCATTCAAAACTTATTCCTGCTCTACCAGGGCATTCTAACAATGTGTTTTCTTTTGATTCCACAGCATAAGCTGTCATAGATAAATCACCCAAAGTCATTCCATATAAAGCGGACCCATCTTCCGTCAACATAATTTCAGTATTAGATCTTAAAGAAGCTGAAATTATACCTAATCCTGCTAAAACAGGAAAATTTGCTACTATATCACAAGAACAATCAGCCATTATTAAGAATTCTCCTCCTTTTTTTCAGGTGCAGAATAATATGTAGCATAAGCTGGACCACCTTGAGGTATACTAGCATGATCATGAACCACAACACCTTCTAATATAATATAAAAGTAATGCCTGCCCAAATCTGTAGACATAAATTCTATAATTTGACGACCACTTTTTTCATGTCTATAATAAACACAGTTCTCTTTATTACCCTCTGGAGCACCATCAAATTTACCAAGTTTTGGGTATACAACTCTAAAACCATTGAGATAAACACCTTTATCTGCGTCCTCACCCCACATAACAGGCGGATAACCAGGTGGTCTGCATAATTTCAATTTATCCTTAACAGTACATATCATAGTAGTCACATTTTCACTATAAAACTCCATAATTAACCTCCTACAGATTAATCTTCCTCTTTTTCTACCTCTTTTGTTGCGCTAATTTCACCGGGATATTTAGTTGGTATACTTCTATCTAATATTTCGGATTCTACATATGCAGCAATAGTTTTTATTAGTCTATCAGGCGGTAATACATTCATAGCTTGAGTATCACTATCATGCATTTTTGTAGGAAATTTTTGCCTAATAGGCATATTTTTTCGCAAAATACTAGTAATATATCCAATTCTTTCTGGTGGGCTATCCCCATTTCTATATGTCGTAACACGTCTATTAATTTTTTGGCCCTCAAGCCTAGATAAAACATCTTTACCAACTAAATTTAACATTACTTTAGAAGCATCAGTTTTAACCGGATTAACCACACAACTATAAATTTTTCCAGTAAATATAGTTTTAATACTGTCTTTAAGTCCAGCTTTTATAGTAATTCCTTTATCTAAAAGATCCATAGAAGTATCTAATTCATCAACATCAACTTTTATACTAGTTTGAAAAGTTGCACACATTTGACTTCTAGCTCTTCTAACACTAAAAGAAACTATATTTGGTGTTTTAACAGTAAATAAATCTCCAATTAAAATTTCCGCTCTTACTGCCTGTTTATCTAATGTTACAGTCATATTTCCTCCATATATACTATACACTTACAGGATTATTTTGTATAGTAACCTGTACTTTATCCCCTTTTTCTATTATGTCCTTAGAAATATTTATACATTCCATAACACCTAAATGTCTAACATTAACATTACATTTAATATTATCTTCGCTAACTGATATCACAAGGCCTTCTTCTTGAATACTCTCTGTTCTCATTTTATACAATGACTGATTCCAAGAATTCATTCCCTGCCATATAGCACCAGCTTTAACAGAAATCAAATATTGACTACTATCTTGGTATGAATAATCTATACTATTTATAACATTTCCATCTATCAATTCCCCAAGAACTGGTTCTGCATCAGGGCTACATGTATAAGTAACATCATTAGCAATTTCATTTTGCTTATCATAAATAAATTCAGCTATTGTTGTGCAATCATCTTCATTTGCAAAGGGCATTACTAAACTTATATCACCATTTCCTAAATTATTAGCTTTAACATAATCCGTTTCTGAAAGGTCTTCAACAGTATCTTCATCTAAATCTGGTATCACTTCTTTTGGATCTAAAGTTTTAGTTTCTCCTCCAGTAGTAACAACTTGTACAGCAGTTTCATCTCGTATAACAACAGGATAAAATTCTATTGTCACATTCTCCGTCAAATTTTCCTTAGTAACCTCATTTCTTAAATCTGTAATTTGAACACACGGATTATCCCATTCATAAACTACTACTATTTTACCTTTTGGTTTACCTTCTTCATCAGGCAAAGCATACGCTGATTGGCCTTCATTCATTGGAAATAAATATGCCCTATAGGCATGATCCTTACCAACCAACTTTCCATCTCTTAAATATAGCTCATTACCAGTAAATGATTCTTTAACTGGTGTCTGCCCATCCTGGTCTTCAAACATACTACTGGTACTTACTTTGAATATTTCATCCTGTACAGTTGATCCTCCAAAATATTTTTTATACTTTTCACTCACATTAGAAGCAAATATTATTTTATACCCAGTAGTAATATCTTCGTCTACTCTTCGTATAAGGTAATCTTCTCCCTCACTTAATTTATATGGAAAGCAAAGCATAGT
>Ga0307431_1002125_pt1 | contig 10532 bp, 18 predicted proteins | sample SalMarWE160170MG_FD_202155 | JGI IMG/M metagenome (GOLD analysis project Ga0307431, IMG submission 202155) | Salt marsh sediment microbial communities from the Plum Island Ecosystem LTER, Massachusetts, United States - WE1603-170 | ecosystem: Environmental > Aquatic > Marine > Intertidal zone >... | reverse complement strand
ACAATCAACAAAACGGTGGACAGCCCGAATCTGATAAATATGCAATTTTCATCCGGCCAAATCTCACAACTGACAAACTACATTCGGGCTGAGGAAGAAATCAAAATTACCATCCAGCAGATTCAGAAGGAGCTTTTCGAGCAAGAGCAGCAAACTATCGAGTAAAGAAAAATGGAAATAGAAACATCGGATACAACAGAGCGTTCAAGTAAAAGTCTGGAACACAGGTTTGAGGTTAGAAAAGGAGAGGGCTATGAGTTCCGGGCTATAGACTTTGGCGCTGAAGGGACGAAAATCGAACTTTTCGATCCACGCGACCTCGACTTGCTCGATAGGGATAGAATTCATGCTGTTATCTTGAGCCCAAGGACCGTTCGGGAATTACTGCAATGGATGCGGATAAATTAAAGGTGATGATTTGGAGGTAAAATTAAGGCCGGGCGATTGCCAGATAGTCGCCCGGCTGAAATTAAATCATGAATCAAGAAGTCAATGTGAATGGTCGGAAATGCTGTATTTGTCGAAAGAAAGAAAAGCTCTATGAAATTGACGAAAAGAATGTAGCAGTAAATATATGGAAATCGTCTATACAAAAAGATTATTGGAAAGCAAGAGATTATATTTTAAATGGTTTAGATTTAGTATGTTCAAAACATTGTATGCGAATAGCGAGAAGATTGGTTGAATGGAGATATCGGGATTGGTTAAAAAAGAAAAAAATGTTTGTAAGCAAAAGAAATAATTATTATCAACGAAAAGGTGTTGAAATATTTTTTCAGTTTATGGCGATAACAAATATAGTTGAGAAGGAGCTAAAAAATGAACTCGACATTAACCCAAAAAGATGATTGTATATCTAAATTCGGCAAAGCTTATCAAAGAGGAGTTATGGGGCTTATGGAAGCGGCGGAGATTTATGTTAAGGCTATCGAAGAAAACCCTGGGTACCGAGAAAAATTTCATATTGCATATCCATATATACCAATTAGTGGTTGGCAAAAATATGAAATGCTTGGCAAAAAAATGATTCATCCAAGGTTACTAATGGGCGGCGGAGGTAAGATTACTAATTATCTTGAAAAAATTCCTTACTCGGAACAGGAAAAGATATTTAGTGGGGAAAAGATTGAATACTTGACCCTAAACGGAGATGTTTTGAAAGTTGATATATTAACCGCCGACAAAGAAATAGTAAGACAGGTCATTGGAAAAGACCATATCCGTTCAATATCTGAACAAAAAGCATGGTTTGAATATGCAAAATCAAAAAAAGGGTCAGAAATAATAGAAAGCCGATTGCCGTATGAGATTCGCAAGGATGGTATTTTTTTTAATAAGGGTACATTATTGAAAAAAAAGGAGGCTATAAAATTGCTGGCGCAATTAATTGGATGAGAGAAAAAAAGGAGTAGGAAAAAAATGAGTATTTTTAAAGCAAGTTATAAAAACAAAAATGGAGAAAAAAAATGGTCGAAATCATTTTATATTGGTATTAACATTAGTGGAAAAAGGCACAGATTCAAAGGACTCAAAACAAAAAGAGAAACACAAGAGTTAAAAGCAAATATAATAAAAATTCTGGAATGTGAAAGACTTGGATATAAATACCCTGATTATATATTAAAATGGATTTCACGATTACCAAAAAATTTATATATAAATTTGCTGAAAAGGGGAATTCCTTTGCAAATCAATAAATATTTAATGGAGAAATTGTTTGTGGAGTATGAAAAATATTTAAAGTTCAAAGGTGTAGAAAAAATCGAAATACAAGGAAGTATATTTATAGTAAAGAGAATAACAAATTTATTGGAAGGCGAAAGACTGAGTGATGTAAACGATGAATTAATAGGGAGAATAATAAAAGATTTAAATAATGGAGGGTATCACAGAAAACCGAAAAGGTTAAGTAATCATACAAGGAAGAAATATATACGTACATATAGACGATTTTGTAAATGGTTAATCATAACAGAGAAAGTAGATACCAAGCAGATTGTAAAATTTGTGTTATAGGTATTAAATCAAGAATGATTACAATGGCTATATGTAAAGATTGCAAAAGTAGCGTTGATATTATGGTTAAGACCGCTTTTAAGCTGGGAATGGATGAAGCGCATAGGAGGCTTACACCTAAAATCAATCTACTAATGAAAACGCACAACCACATGTTGCATGAGATAATCGGGTTTGAGATTGACGACCCGGTTTATGGTATTAAAATATCAGCCAGCTTAGTGAATGATATAATCGAGTTATTGGCCGAAGGTAAAAGAAGAAAATCGAGAAGGGTTATTAGGCAGTTGAAGAAATTGCTGGAATCTGAGAACTACAAGGCGCTCGAGAAGCTTAAGGATTATGTTGTGAATGCTTGAAATTGAGGTAAAAAAATGAAGGAAGAAATTGAAATTGCTGTAAAATGGTGGTTAGAACAATTTAATATAAGAAATAAACACAATATTGGAGAATGATTTGCCCAGAACCTTCCGGATGAAAATTGCATGTTGAGATTTTGGGAGCTTACTTTGAAAGGGCGGCGATTATTCGCGCCAAAATACGAAACACGCTTCCACCTGCTTTTCAGAAAGCTCATCAAAAACCCTGTGAATATCTAAATCAACGGTTTTTCAGGTAATCATTGCTAAAATCAGCCGAGCCACTTGAACAAAGACAGTCGGCTCTCTATCCGCTCGTCAAAACTCAACGCCGGCCTCTGTGAGCCTCTACAATGCACGAACGCACGAGCAAGTATTGAATCGATAATAGAAAATCGAAAATCGATTGTGGGGGCTGTGGGACGTCTTAAATCGAAAGCCACGACACCCCAGATAAGTAGAACGAATGCTTGAAATTGAGGTAAAAAAATGAAGGAAGAAATTGAAATTGCTGTAAAATGGTGGTTAGAACAATTTAATATAAGAAATAAACACAATACTGGTGAATCTTTTTCATCTGCTTTAGCAAACTATGTTGATTCGAAACAGCCACCAGTTACAGATGAACAAAAAAAAGAGTTTGGAGAAGTTCTAACTTGTTTATTACCTGATTACTTAAAAGCAAGTAATTGGGATGAAGCCATAGCAAAAGACAAAAAAGACATTGGAAGTGCCTTGCGTACTTTATCAACCGACTATGATGCCTGCGGTATTTTGCGAGCTGCGGCGCAAACAGCAGGTATAAATTATTGTTCAACAATATTTCCACAAAAAACTGTCATGTGGATAAATCCGGGCGAAGTGAAAGTGTCGAAAGGTTATGGTGCGAATATAGAATATATTTATAAAAAAAATGGTAATTAGTTGAATGAAGGTAAAATGGGAGCAAGGTATATGAATAAAGACGACTACTTAAAAAATATATGTTTAAAAATTAAGCAAATTGCAAAGAATATGATAAGGGGGTTTACTAAAATGTCGAATGAGGTGGGTGAAAAAAGTATAGAAATCACAAAAGACTTTCAGACTATCGGACAACATTATCACGTAATAAGCAAATTTTCATTTACGGAAAAAGAAGCTATAAAGAGAGCGATTGATTGGTATGTTGAGAAACTGAGAATAAAATGTTTTGAGCAGAACACGAAATTTGATTGTCCTATTTGTAGAAATCATCAATTTATGGGGATGATGTCTGACACAAAAGCCTTATACGAAGGAATTCTTGAAGAACTTGAAAAAGAATGGACATAAAAGACATACACAACATTGAGCAGGGGGCAGCGCTTGTAAAAGAACACTTTACGCCCGTTCTGTGGGCATTTTATAGCGGGCTTGTGGATGCTGGATTTTCAGAACAGCAAGCACTATATCTAACCAATAGTTATATGCTAACTATTCTTACACAACGACCACAATCGGGGGAAAACACAGAAAGCCAACAAGGCTAAAGCCACTTCAATTCTCTACTGTTAAAGTCATTTTGCCTTTTCGACCGTTATATAAAGCGAATTAATAACAGTTGCTATTGAAAGGGCAAAAAAATGAAAAGTCTGATTATCGCCATTTTATTTTGTGCTGTGCTCAGCTTTTTTGCTTTCGGTTGTGAGGAGACTTTTAGATTAGCTCCAACCGAGGCAATTAAGCAAAGCAACGAACTAACATTTGAATTGGCTAAGAAAATCGATGAGCAGGGAACGGATGCGAAAAGTCCGGCAAGCCAAAAAATGGTTCAGGGTACACTGGTATCGTTAAATTATTCGGGCCGGCCCAAAGAACCGCCCGATCCTGAGCAATTCGATACTATCGTACAACAAGGGCAAGTGGATGCGCAAGAACGTCCAGACGCTTGGCAAATAGCTGATTCTGCTTTAGAGTTGGGAATAGGCATTGCTGCTTTGTTTGGTGGTGTGGCTGGAATGAAGGGTGTAAAGCTATTAAGCGAGGCCAGAGCCAAGTCTAAGGCGCTGAAGCAAATCATCGAAGGTAACGAATTGTTCAAGGTAACTGCTGATGAAAAGGCTAAGAAAGAATTTGCTGAGGCACAAAACGCAAAACAAACATTAGTCGAGACCAAAAAGATAGTTGCCGATGTAAAGCTTTCCGCTTAAAGAAACAAGTCTTTCAAAAAACCATGAGCGTTATAGCTGAACCTGAAATACGCAAGTTTAGGCTCGGCGATCTAAACCCGGCCACATACAATCCGCGCACAATTTCAGACAATGCGCTCGAGGGGTTGATGGACTTACTGATAGCACAGAAAAATGAATAGAGGAATAAATGGCGGAGATAAAGTCTTGCTTGTTTTGTGGGAGGGATACTAAATCAAAATGCCAAATATGTAATCGTTGTTTAGGTATAGGTAAATATAAAAAAATAGATACTGCAAACGCAAAATTTCACCCTAAACAAGAATTATTTGGTGAATGTGAATATGATTATAGTGAAGATGCTTTGGGCCCGCATGAAAGTGATAAGCGTTGGAACTTTGAATTTGTAGAAAAAGATGAACTTATAAATCAAATTGAATAAATAAATATGGCAAAAGGAAAAAAAGAAAACGAAGTAATTTCATCGGCAACGTTAAAAAAATTTAAGCCTCGAAATAAGAAAGAAAAAGAGGAATTGAAACGTTTGGAGCAAAAAGAAGGTAACGTTGATAGTCAACCGATGAAAGACCAACCACCGACTGATGATAGCCATGAGAAGCTCACTGCTATGCAGGAAAAATTCTGCCAGCTTATTGTGGCCGATCCCAAGAGAAGGCGTGCAAATGCTGCTAAGAAAGCAGGTTATAGCGAGAAGTGTGCTCATGTACAGGCAAACGAGAACTTAAAGAAGCCTAAAATTATACGCAGAATACAAGAGCTCGAAGCGGAATATGAAGAAATGGCAACGATGAAAAAGAAGGACATTATTGACCGTTACGAGCGTTTTGCAAACGTCAATGTACTGGATTACTTCGAATGGGACGAAATACAAGGTGTTCGGGCTAAGCCATCATACATGCTCACACGTTTTCAGGCATCGCGTATTATAGGAATCAAAGAAGTTTATGACAAAAAGGGCAAAAGGAAAATTCAAATAACACTACAAGACCCCGAAAAAGCGCTTAATGCGTTATCGCGAATAGAGGGGTTATTCAAGGATGCGCTGGTACACCAAGGCGAAATAAAGACAACGGGCGTTTTAGTTGTACCGGCCAGTATGACAAAAGAGCAATGGTTGGAATTTGTGAAAAACAATCAGGCGCAGAAGCCGGAAGCTCTACCGACACAACAGGGGTAGATATTATCTGGCAACCGCAGCCGGGAAGTCAGGAAGTATTTCTGGCTTGCCCGATTTTCGAGTGTCTATACGAGGGCACACGCGGGCCGGGCAAGACGGATGCTTTGCTTATGGACTTTGCTCAATTTGTGGGCATGGGCTTTGGCCCGGCGTGGCGTGGGATACTTTTCAGAAAGCACTACCCGGACCTCGAAGAGCTAATAGTAAAATCTTATAAATGGTTCAAGCCTATATTCCCGGATGCTGTTTATAATATATCAAATCACCGTTGGGTTTTTAATGATGGCGAAACACTTTTATTCCGTTATGCCGACAAGATAGCAGACTACTGGAACTATCACGGCCATGAGTACCCGTGGATAGGATGGGAGGAGCTTACAAGCTGGGCCAGCGATGATTTGTATATAACTATGCAATCGGTTTGTCGGTCGTCAACACCGGGGATACCACGCCGATACAGGAGTTCTGCGAATCCTTACGGGCCCGGCCATAACTGGGTCAAGGCCAGATTCATAGACCCGGCCCCGCGTGGGGTAATTATTGTAGATGAGGAAGGCCGGGAGCGGGTGACTATACATGGGGAGATATGGGAAAACAAAATCCTGTTGAAAAATGACCCGGATTATATGAAAAACCTACAGGCGCAAACGGGAGCAAAGCGGGCAGCATGGCTTAAGGGTGATTGGGACATCGTGGCCGGGGGCATGTTCGATGATGTATGGAATCCGAAGGTGCATATTGTTAGACCGTTTGAAATACCAAAGACATGGCGCATTGACAGGTCGTTTGACTGGGGTAGCTCAAGGCCATACTCGGTAGGTTGGTGGGCGGAATCGGACGGGACTGATATGAGACTGGCCGATGGTTCAACAAAAAGCACGCAACGTGGTGACCTGTTTAGGATCGCGGAGCTATACGGATGGACGGGCAAGCCAAACGAGGGAACGCGGGAACTGGCCTCGGAGATTGCCCGGAAAATCAAAAAGTACGATAGCTCTAACGGTCACGTTGTCAATATGGGGCCAGCGGATTCATCTATATTCGATACCGAGAATGGTAAGTGTATTTCGGACGATATGAGGCAGCAGGGAGTAAATTGGATAAGAGCCGATAAGCGCCCGGGCAGCCGTATAAACGGATGGGAGCTTGTAAGGCAATACTTGAAAAATTCAATTACACGCGAAGGGCCGGGCCTATTTGTTTTCGATACGTGCAGACAATTTATACGAACAGTGCCGGTTCTGCCGAGGGACGAAAGAGAGCCCGATGATGTAGATAGCGATGCCGAGGACCACGTGGCCGATGAAGTTCGCTACAGGATACTATCAAAAACATACAGCTTGCAGGTAAGGCAGGCCGGATAAAAAAGGGAGAGACTATGGAGCATGAATGTAAAGAGCATAGCGGAATTACAAAAGCAGTTGACAATTTAGAAAAAAGCGATGAGCAGCAATGGGAGGAAATTAACGGATTGAAAAAAATGCTATCAAAATATGTACCAGCATGGGTTACGTTAATTTTAATGGTAATGAGCGGGATAACTGGGAGCGCTCTAACCTTCGCGGGAATGATAATAAAATTCGCGGGCAGTAAATAGCATGGATCAAAAGAAAAAACAAAGGACACAGTCTTTGGTAGATAGAGGCTATCAAAACATTATTGACGAACATATATCAAACACTCTCGAACAGTCTAACTTTGATAATCTTGTAAAAGCAAGAATAGTTATCGAGGTAGTAGACGAAAAGGATTTTAAGAAAGTTCTGGTGTAGAAATGGCAAAAACTAAAACGATTCAACAGACAGTGGGTTCGCCTTGTAGTGCATATCTTGATATGGCAGCTAAATGGCCCCTGATAGATGATTTGATAGCGGGCTCGGATGCGATGAGGGCTAATTGTGCTGCATATTTACCGAAATTTAGTAAAGAAGATTCAACTCATTATCAAGCACGTGTAACAAACTCGATTTTATTTAGTGCTTACGGGGACACTGTAAAGACTATTTGCAGTAAGCCATTTAGTAAGCCGATAACTATACAGGGGGATTTGCCCGAAACAATAGCCAAAATAGAGGATGATACAGACGGGCAGGGAAAGTCATTGAATCAGCTTGCCAAAGACCTATTGAATGATTTTGTAAATCGGGGCTTGGGCCATGTTCTTGTCGATTACCCGGTAACTATAAGCGAGGAGGGCAAAACACCAAATATGAAACAGGAGCGGGATAAGGGTTATAAGCCTATGCTCATTCATATAAAGCCCGAAAATCTAATCGGCTGGCGGATTGAGAAGAATGCTGCGGGCCTACCGGAGCTTTCAAGAATACGCATAAAAGAAACACGAATAGAGCCAAGTGGGGAATGGGGAGAAGAACAGAGCGAGTATATCAGGGTGATTTCAAAAGTAAATTGGCAGCTATACAAAAAAATAACAACGGGGAAAACAGTAGAATATAATTTAGAGTCAGAGGGGATAAATAGTCTTGGCAAAGTACCGCTTTTAACTGGCTACGCTAATATGACCGGCTTTATGACAGCCGAGCCACCGCTTAAAGAATTAGCAGAGGTCAATCTTGCCCATTACCGCAGCGATAGTGACCAGCAAAACCTTTTACACTACGCTCGTGTGGCTACGCTGGTTGTTCTGGGATTTGGTTCGGATGAGGCAGAGAAAATAGCGTTAGGGCCAAATCAGTTAATTTGTAGTAATAACGCAGATGCAAAAGTAACGTATGTAGAGCATAGCGGGAAGGCGATAGAGGCCGGGGCCAAAGACCTCGATAAAAAAGAGGAGCGTATGATGATACTGGGCTTGCAGCCGTTTATACAGCGGAAGGGCAATCAAACAGCTACGGGGCAATCGCTCGATGAATCGCGGGCAAATTCAGATATACAGGCATGGGTTATGTCTCTCGAAGATTTACTGTATCGTGCATATATGATGGCAGCCGAATGGATAAGTATAGTTATGCCGGTCAATTTCAAAATAGATGTATTTAACGATTTCGCTGTTTTGCTAAGGGCAATGGAGGATATAGCGAATTTGATTAAGATGAGACAAGCCAGTGAATTATCACGAGTAACGTTCCTTCGCGAAATCAAGAAGCGGGGTCTATTATCAGAAACAGTTGACATTGATGTGGAAGTAGCTGCTATCGAAGCCGAGGGCCCGGCGTTGGCAATGTTAGGCGGAGGTGAGGAATGAGAATCACGAAGAAAGATTTTGAGCGTTTCAAAAAAGAATTTTTAAGGTGGGTAGAGAAGTTAGGCTTGAAAGATTATAGATTCACATTTTATCACAAAATGCTAAATAATGATTATGCAAAAATTGACATTAATGAATCGGGAAAAAATGTTTGTGTTTTTCTAACAAATCAAATAAATAAATTTGACATTGAAGGATGGGAAAGTCCCGAATTACATGCGAAGCACGAGGCTATACATGTATTATTGTTTAAACTTGAACATCTTGGCAGGCAAAGATATGTAAGCCCCGGTGAGTTTGATGATGAAAGCGAAGCGTTGGTAAGAGTTCTTGAAAAGGTTTTATAAAAATGCCCAGAATAGACCCAAGACTAAATGACCTTCCACAATCGGTGAATGAGCTAATAGCCGACCGGGCGATCCGCCACACGCTTTTTATGGAGCGTTATAAAACGTCTGTCGTCAATGAGATTATCGGGATGCTAAACAAAACAGTCGAGCCCGCTTTGATAGCGAAGCTCGAAAAGAGTCTGCGTAAAATTACTCGCATGTCGCCAAATCTTATTAAGCTTTTCAGAGAAAACGGGGAACTCATGAGGGCGGAATTTCGGGTGATGGAATCAAAGTTGTACGAGCACATGCGGGATTTTGCTAATGCCGAATCGCAATGGCAGATAGCAACACTTAAATCAGCAACTCCAATAGCGTTTGACTTTGTGGCCCCGAGCCCAAAGCTGTTAAAAACGCTTATAACAAATGCACCAATGCAGGGCGTTCTGGTAAAAGATTGGTTCGGCAATTTAGCAAGAGAAACAGCCTTCAAGGTAAACCAGCAAATACAGCTTGGTATTGTTGAGGGTGAAGGTATAGAGAAGATTGTGCGCAGGATAAAAGGGACGCGAGCAGCACGATATAGCGATGGCATTCTCAATATTAGCCGACACCACCTACGGGCGGTTGTGCGTAGCTCTGTAAGCCACGTTGCCCATACTACGCGGGATGAGGTCTATAAAGAAAATCAAGACATTATCAAGGGCGTGCAGGTAATACTAACTCTGGACACAAGGACGTGCTTGGCCTGTGTAAAAATAGCAAACGGCGGGAAGATATACCCTGTTGATTCAGCGCCACACTTGCCCCTGCACTGGTCATGCCGGTGTACAACTGCCCCGGTTCTAAAATCATGGAAGGAGCTCGGTATAAAGCTAAAAGAAGCACCCGAGGGAACTCGAGCGTCAATGAACGGGCAGGTCCCGGAGGATATGACATACCCGGCATGGCTGAGAAAACAACCGATAGAAATACAGAATGAGGCCCTTGGCGAAAGTCGTGCTAAACTGTTTCGGTCTGGACGATTAAAGCTAAATGAATTTGTTGACCGAAATAATAGACCGTTAAAGCTTAGTGAATTGCAAAAGATTGCAAGTTAAAAAATAGGAGCTTTGAAATGAATTAAAGAACTCGAACAATCTTTTGGTAATGTGCGGGTTTTCGTTTAGATCGGCCAATCAAAAACGAAACGCAAGAATAAACAAAAGGCTGTGTGGAGCCACACGTTCACGCAGCCTTTTTTTTATTGCCCGCTTAAATGCGTAAAAGCAGGCG
>Ga0307431_1002123_pt1 | contig 10534 bp, 7 predicted proteins | sample SalMarWE160170MG_FD_202155 | JGI IMG/M metagenome (GOLD analysis project Ga0307431, IMG submission 202155) | Salt marsh sediment microbial communities from the Plum Island Ecosystem LTER, Massachusetts, United States - WE1603-170 | ecosystem: Environmental > Aquatic > Marine > Intertidal zone >... | reverse complement strand
GCGTCAATGTATTTGTGATCAAGGGCATTGCCCCGGATATCCCCCTTGAGAAAATCTTTCGGGGAATCATTCCCTTTTTGGTTGCTATCATTCTAGTAACCATTATATTATTTGTTTTTTCTGATATCGTTACATTTCTTCCGAACCTGATTTCCCCGTAACGTGTCACATTCAATCTATACTCAAATTGTAAGGCTGTTCTCTCTTATTCCAGCCTTGACAAACTCGTAGAAAGTCGTATCCGTTTGAAATACTCTTGTCTAGAAAGGTTTTTACTGAAAATTGATTGAAGTTCTTCGCACTTCCGCACGGGGCATAAGGGCGAAAGCGAGCAAAGAGTAACACAGTGCATGCTTCAAATGTACACCATAAAGAATTTTATTTTTTACTGATTATATTTGCATTTCCTTAAAGGATATGATAGTTGAAGTGTATATTTCATTCCATACTTCCTTCTGATATTCAGGTTCACCACCTATTATAGAGAGGAGGTATTCATATTAATCACTGTCTTGCTTGCCCAAAGCGTGGACCAGCAGTGCTTCTTCACCTCATTCAAAATGGAAGCTCTAGATTCCCAAATAGTAAAAGAGATTGATGAAATTCTACAGTTAGCGAATTCTACCCTTGATCGCAATTTGCTCAGGTCTAGAATTCTAGAGACTTTATTTAACACACTCTATGTAGAGAGTTCGGTTTTTTTTCTACCGGAGGAAAAACCAAAGTCCACCGGGGGTATAGAGATAAACCTCGATAAAAAATATGTCAGACAATATAAAGAATACTTTCATTTCTATGATCCAATTCAATTGATTAGGGGACCGTTGTGTGCAAGGAGGGTTATTCAGCTGGAAGAGATTATCGACTATCATTCTTTTGTGTCGAGCAAATTTTATTGTGAATTCCTCAGGCCGCAAAACATCCATCATAAAGTCTATATAAATCTCCATACCGCTGGCAGATTTCATGGTAGAATCGCCTTGTACAGGCCCCTGAAAGCCAATAAATTCTCCGAAGAAGAGGCTAAGACTCTCAAGACCATATCCCCTTATTTGGCACATGCCCTGGATCATAACGATCTTTATATAAACTTCAAGCTCCAAAACAATATACTCAAATTTATTGAACAAATGTCTTCTATGGGTCTAATCCTCTTAAGTGATTCCATGCGACTAATATACATGAACCAGAAGGCCAAAGAATCTTGGCGGGATCTATCAGGAAATCCATCTATCCAAGATATCTATATCCATGTCCCTCCTATATTATTAGAAGATTGCTACATAATAACCGAAGAACTCAAAAGATGTCAGGCTGGCTGCCTGGTATTGCCTAAACATAGAGTGATACAAATAAGTAATTCAGAAAAAGTCTACGTATCATCGCAGGTATTAGAAAAGGGAATAATCTCTGAAAAGTGCAGATTTTTTATGATCTCCATTGAGGAAATGAAAGAATCGAGAAGGATCGATAAAATTAGTCTCAAAACGGCATATCATTTAACGAATAGGGAGATAGATATAGTATTTCATGTCTTTCAAGGCTTAAGAAATGCAGAAATTGCAGAGAGATTATTCGTATCAGAAATAACGGTCAAAAAGCATATCCAAAATATCTTTCAAAAGGTGGGCGTTGAAACCAGGACCGCGCTTATTCATAGAATAGTAGACAGGGGATATATTTCCTCCAACTAGACGTGCATATAGACAGGCTTGGAGTCCCCATAAAGGAGGTTTTACCGTAGTTTCTGACCTCAACATTGCGGAATCCTTAAAATAGCGTTTTTGTCTGAGGTATCGGCGTTTTCAAGTAGACTGTCACATCTGGTTTGGCTAAGCTCAACAGAGCGCAGGTCCGTTGCTGAGGATGTAGACGTGTCGCCAACGATAGGTCTTTTTTTAAGGTTATTGCTCTGATCGAACATCCATAAGGTTCTTACCCCTCGCTAGATCCGTGGTAATCTCTAGTTCTGTATTGTAGCCTCCCTCATAAGCATGCACAATAGTATGAGCATCTTTCCTCGATTAAGCCCGCTATGATCTGCTTAAGGGGTTGAGCTATATCAAAGGGCAAGGAAGAGTCGCAGTGACACCCATAGAGAGTTTCTGCTCAATCATCAGCTATAAAATTATACTTTCGTATAATTTACATCGAAAAAGTTCTCTCATATTGTAGAGTTTTAGTTCCTGAAAGCGAGGGATGAAACCAATAAGATACAGGGGTTCTCAAACCCGCCCTAGTGCGATGTTAGCTGCATAAGCTGTTTACACTGTAAGGCGCCCTAGACATAAGCCTGGAACCAAAGGCAGTGCACATCAGTCCTAGGCCAGGGTCTTGTTATTGATTTAGGATGATATTCGATCCGGCCAAAGGCGCAAGGCATCAGGCCCTGTGCCATAGGCCTTGCACTCTAAGCCAAATAACAAAAGCAGTGCGGGACATGTTTTAATCCCGGCGTTCCTTGAATAGTCACTAGGTTTTTAAAAGTGCTCGATGCTAAGTTCGGCACCAAGCTTGGACCGGACGATTTCCCCTGAGCTATGGGAATACGAGTGCTGAAAACGGAACAGGATTTAAATAGAGGGGCTGGGTTTACCAAAGACGATGACCGGCTGCGCCGGTGTTGCTATGAAGAACCCTGGCTTCCCATACCAGCATACTTTCCATCACTCAGTAGTTTTGCGCTGGGAACATATCGTCAAACAATTTGTTGACTTTACGGTCTTAAAAAAGCATACTTTGAAAAAAAATGGAAAACCGAATCATAATATGCATTTCTCAGCGCCCGGGGTGAGCGAAGGATGGCACTGCTGAATGCTGTTTTAGGGGTTATCTGCCTCAGCAGCGGAAATACGATGTGGGGAGAGCCTTGAGCCAAAACGAGAATGCATGGACTTTTAGCAAAGGGCCCCAGTTATGGCAAGGAGGGGCTGAGATCCATATTTCTCCAACAAAGATCGTTGATGCCAACCAAGATGTATTTGGAGCAATCGTTTTTTAGACGTTTAAAGAGGAGGGAAAAATGAACAGGGAAGGAGTATATGAAAAGCTTGTAATTTTCGGAATGGTACTTGCCTTGCTTATAACCTTTCCATCGGCTGCATACTCAAAGGATAAAATCCTTATCGGCCAAGCGGTTTCTCTCTCTGGTCCACTTGCTATGAGTAATGCCGTAGTAAGTACACCCTACTATGACTTGTGGATCAAGGATGTCAATGCTGAAGGGGGAATATATGTAAAAGAATATGGCAAAAAATTACCCCTAGAAGCCCTCATCTATGATGATAAATCCGATATCGGCACAATGACAAGGCTGTTGGAAAAATTGATTTTGGAGGATAAGGTTGACTTCGTATTACCCCCTTGGGGGACTGCAAATCTCTTTGCTGCTGCGCCGATTGCCCAGAAGTATGGGTATATACTCATTGGCGGCGCCGGGGGCGCAGAGAAGCTCAAAGATCTCCAGCTGCCCTACTTCTTTCAGAGTTTGAATTTTTCCGAAGCCCAGGTGCCGGTGCTGGCGAACATCTTTGTGGAACTCGGCGTGAAGCAAGTGGCGATGATTTCCCATGAAGACCTCCATGGTGTTGAGTATTCGAGTGTTGCAGCTCCAGCACTTGCTAAGCAGGGAATGGATGTGGTGATGAAAAAGAGCTACCCCATGGGTGTCAAGGATCTATCCCCTCTGCTGAAGCAGGCGGAGTCGCTTCATGTGGATGCCTTTATTGGTTTCAGTTATCCGGATGAGTGCATGCTCATTACCGGCCAGGCCATTGAGCTCGGCATCAATTTTAAGGTCTTCGCCCTCAGTGTTGGCCCGGCTTTTACGTTCTATAGAAATGCCTTTGGCGCAAACACGGTGGAGGGAATCATCGGTGGAGGCGCCTGGAATTCGAAAAGTTCTCCTGGAGCAAAATGGTTTGCTGAGCATTACAAAGAAGTAACCGGAGAAGAGATGGGGAATTACTGGGGCTCCATATACTTTTACTCAGCGATGCAGCATTTTAAACAGTCGGTAGAGAAGGCGGGAACCCTTGATCAGAAAAAGATACGGGATATCATGGCCAAAGAAACCTTCGATACGGCCTTGGGGCCATACTGGTACGACAAGAGACAACTCTCTGTAAACCACCCCGGCGAGATAGGCCAGTGGCAAAAAGGGGTGTTTGAGGTGATAGACCCAGGGGAAAAACGCACGGCTCCCCCTATCGTAAAGCCCGTGTGGCCAAAGAAGAAGTAGAGGTAATAGAATCATATCAGCGGGGTTCTTTTACCTTTGCTAGGATGATCAACTTTTGCCTGTTGGATCAGGCCGAGCAACGGAGGTGGGGATTCTAAACGAAGGGAGCATTGAGGCCACCATTTTCCGGCCTTTTTTCAGAATGGAAGGTTTTAGTGTGCGAATCTCAAACAGAAGGAGGTGATGAGAGGAAAGGGGGAATGGACCCAAACTTATGGTAAAGTTTTCTTGTCCGTTGTGAAGAAGATCCTAAACTATTGGCGAATAATAATGCACGAGGAGGTATGTTATGAAAAAGAGTTTGTTTGTTGCATTATTGGTATTAATTCCGATTTTTATATTTTCTTCTGCTCTTCAAGCAGCGCCGGCTAAAGACAAGATCGTCATCGGCCAGGCTATTTCCCTCTCTGGCCCGGCCGCGCCAGGTGTTGCCATATCAGGCGGCCGGATCTGGGTGATGTGGGTCGAGGATGTCAACAAGAAAGGCGGGATATATGTGAAGGAGTATGGTAAGAGATTGCCTGTGGAGCTCAAGCGGTATGATGATAAGAGCGACATAGGCACCATGACGAACCTGCTGGAGAAATTGATCGTACAAGATAAGGTTGACTTTGTCTTCCCCCCCTGGAGCACGGCGTTTCTCTTTGCTGCTGCTCCTACCGCAAACAAGTACGGGTATATACTCATCGGTGGTCCCGGCGGCGCGCTGAAGCTCAAAGAGCATAACTTGCCCTACTTCTTCCAGGTTCTCAATTTTTCCGAAACTCAGGCTCCCGCTCTCGCCGCTATTTACAAGGAAGTCGGCGTCAAATCGGTGGCCGTGACCTACCGTGGAGACCTCCACGGCATAGAGTATGGCGAGGCCACGGTTCCCTATTTAAAAGAAAAGGGCATTGAGGTCAAAATGAAGAAGAGCTACCCTCCGGGCATTAAGGATTTATCGCCGCTATTGAAGGAGGCCAAGTCCCTTGGTGTCGATGCTTATTTTGCTGCTGCCTATCCTGATGGGGGCATGCTTGTTACCGCTCAGTCTCTAGAACTCGGTATTAACTTCAATGCCTTCTTTATTACTGTCTTGCCCTTTTCGCCCAACCTCTATAGAGATACATTCGGTAAGGATACGGTAGAGGGGGTAATGGGCGGCGGTGCCTGGAATGCCAAGACCTCTCCCGGAGCAGCGGAATTCGTTCCCAGATTCGTGAAACGCTGGGGCACCGAGCCAGACTACTGGGGAGGCCTGTACTATTATTCATCCCTCCAGCATTTCCAGCAGGCTATTGAAAAGGCGGGAACCTTGAATCAGAAAAAGATACGCGATGTCATGACTAAAGAGACATTCCCAACTGCGCTGGGACCGTTCTGGTACGATAGAGATCGCTACTTTGTCAATCATCCCGGTGAGATAGGCCAGTGGCAAAATGGCGTGTTTGAGGTCGTAGACCCCGGGGAGAAGCGTACCGCACCGCCTCTGTACCCCAAGCCGAACTGGCCGAGGAAGTGAGAGAAAAGTTAATGTTTGATTTCACAGCTCAACGGATATCCTGGTGAAGCTTCCCGCGTTCCCTACGGGGCATAATTGCTAAGGCGATCGGACAGGCTGCCTGGAGAGGCTTTTTGTAAGGGAAAAGCATTCTTTCATGACACCTATTATCTCTCCGGGCAGCTCTTCCAATATTGATTCCCAAAAGAGAGGAATTGTTATTGCGATGGTGAAGATCCTGGATGTAGTGATTGCAGGTTTATTGATGGGTGGCATTTATGCCTTGATCGCTGTGGGGCTGAGCCTTCAATATGGTGTTGCCAGGGTGCTCAACATAGCTCACGGCGAGTTTATTATGCTCGGGGCTTTCATTACCTGGTGGTTATATACCCATGGAATCAACCCGCTGTTTTCCCTGGCCTTTTCCGGCCCTATTATATTTATCATTGGTGCTCTACTTTACAGGACTCTGTTCACACGCCTTAGAACTTCGGCTGCATCGCCAGCCGCCTATGAGGGCACCTCCATGTTGGCCTGTTTTGCTCTCCTTTTTATCATTCAAAATGTGGCCATCTTGATATGGGGAGCCGATATCAAGGGCTATTCATACCTGGCCTTTCCGGTCGATTTCTGGGGAGCGAAATTCGCCGCCAATCGCCTGGTAACACTCGGATTTGCAATAATGCTCGGGTTAGTCTTTTACCTTTTCTTAGCCCGTGCCCGCCTGGGAAAAGCAATCAGGGCAGCAGCTCAAGACCCAGCCACCGCCGGGCTCATGGGGGTAAATATCAATCAGGTGTTGGCGTTATGCTTTGGTCTTGGTGCTTTGATGGCTGGTTTAGGCGGTTCACTTATCAGCATGTCCTACAAGATTCAACCAACGATGGGGCTCGAATATACCATCATCGCCCTTATCGTGATCGTCTTAGGAGGGTTGGGCAGTATCCCCGGCAGTTTTATTGGGGGTTTCTTACTGGGTCTTGTTGGCAGCATCGTAACCTCTATAGAGCCGGGCTTATCACTGGTTGCCTATTATTTCATCTTTATGCTTATGCTCCTCGTGAAACCGACAGGCATTTTAGGGAAATAAGGATGAATATGAGAAGAGCGATCTCGAACAGAGCCTTTATCCTGGGTTTCGTAGTAGTGCTCTTTATCCTCTTGGCTTCTCTGCCTCTCCTTGCCTCTCAATATGCTGTCATCCTGCTAACCAGCGTCTTCATGTATATCATCATTACGGTGAGTTGGACTATGTTTTCTGGGCCTACCGGTTATATTTCCTTGGCGCCGGCGGCGTTCTTCGGGGTAGGCGTTTATACCTCGGCTCTGTTAGGACTTTCGTTACCCTTACCTGCCGTTATTGGTATTGGTGGGTTAGGCAGTTTTTGTCTTGCCCTTCTCGTAGGTGCGTTGACTCTGAGGCTTAAGGGAATTTATTTTGTTATGTTTACCTTTGGACTCGTTGAGCTCCTCCTCCATTTTATCATATGGTGGGAAGTCAATATTACGGGTACAACCGGCCGAATGGTTCCTACTGTGAGCAACACAACCGTGTATTACCTCATGCTCACTGTTTTTACGGTATTGATGTTCACTACTTACTTTATCAGACGCTCTAAATACGGATTAGCCTTGCAGAGCATCGGAGAAGAAGAGGAAGCAGCAGCGCACACCGGCATTAATGTAACTGCCTTGAAGATTATCACCTTCGCTGTCAGCGCTTTCTTCATGGGGGCAGCCGGGGCAATCATGGCAACACGATGGACGTATATTGACCCGCGGATTGCCTTTAATCCCCTTCTTTCTTTTATGCCGGTTCTGATGGCCATCTTTGGCGGCATGGGACAACTCTATGGTCCTATCATAGGTGCGGCTATCTTTACCTACCTGGAAGAATTCCTCATAACCAGGTTCCCCTATCACTATATGCTCATCTTCGGCATTATCATGGTTCTCGCTATCGTATACCTACCCGACGGAGTGGTAGGGTTGCTGCAGAAGCTATGGAAACGAATTCCGGGGAGGAAACATGCCGATACTTGAAGGTAAAGGGATGAGCAAGTCTTTTGGAGGGCTAGCCGCCGTATCCAATGTGGACTTTCATGTGGAACAAGGTGAAATTCTCGGCCTGATTGGTCCCAATGGAGCCGGCAAAACAACGCTCTTTAATCTCATATCAGCCGCCCTTGTCCCCAAATCAGGGACCATACGATTCAAAGGTATAAATATCACCGGCTTAAAACCGTATAAAATCTGTAGGATGGGAGTGGCGAGAACCTTTCAAGCGGTGAAAATATTCGGTCATATGCCGGCTCTTGACAACGTCATGTTGGGCTCGTATTTCGGTATGACCCCCGGTTTGTCATCAAAGGATGCTGTTCGGGAAGCCACCGAATTATTAGAGTTTGCGGGATTGTCAGCACTAAAATCCACCCCTGCCAAAGACCTGACCCTTGCTAACCAGAAGAGGCTTGAAGTGGCAAGGGCCCTGGCAACAAAGCCAGAGCTCCTATTGCTTGATGAGATGATGGCGGGGCTAAACCCCACTGAGATAGCCCAGGCCATGGAATTAGTCACCAAGATTCAGGATAAGGGGATTACCATTGTTATGATCGAGCACGTCATGAAGGCAATTATGAAGGTGTGTGAACGAATCATGGTGCTCCATCACGGTCAAAAGATCGCCGAGGGAACGCCCCGGGAGATCGCCACAAGCGAAACGGTTATCAAGGTATATCTAGGAGAGAGGGCTCGTGCTGGCGGTTCATAACATAGACACCTTTTATGGCAAGATTCAGGCATTATGGGATGTCTCGTTGAAGATTGATGAGGCTGAAATAGTCGCCTTGATTGGCACCAATGGAGCCGGTAAAACGACGCTTCTTAATACGATAACCGGTTTGCTCCATCCGGCTTCCGGAAGCATCGAGTTCCTTGGCAAGAGAATCGATGGGCTCAAATCCCACGATATTGTAGAATTAGGTCTGTCCCATATACCCGAGGGGAGAAAACTTTTCCCTGACATGTCGGTGCATGAAAACCTGGAGATAGGCGCCTATACGAGACGCGTGTGGAAAAACAGGAGGGAAACCCTTGATGAGATCTATGGGCTGTTCCCCGTACTGAAAACCAGACAAGGGCAATTAGCCAGTACCTTAAGCGGCGGCGAACAGCAAATGGTAGCCATCGGCCGGGGTTTAATGTCACAGCCGAAACTGTGCTTCATTGATGAACCGTCATCTGGTTTGGCACCACTCATGGTGGATGATATCTTCCGCATCATACCGGGGCTCCGCGACAAGGGCATTGCCGTCTTCCTGATTGAGCAGAATGTCCAACAAACCCTGGAGATATCTGATCGGGCATACGTGCTGGAAAATGGGCGAGTAACCCTGGCAGGAGAAAGCAAACAGCTTCTTGAAGAAGAGCGGATAAGAAAGGCATATTTGGGTCTCTAATAGAATGCCTCTCGCTACTGCAGTGAAGTTACGTGAATACACATGAGGTAACAAAAGATCTCATCCGTGGGTAATTGATGGAAACTACTCAATCATCAAGGAGGTTTAAGAACCCTGCTGATTGATTGGCAAGCAAAGCACTATGAAGCTAATACAACCAGGATAAGCAGGTATGTGCTGTTGGAAAGGCATTCATTCGAAAAAACCGTAAGCAGAGGGTTACAAGGATCGATCATCAGGGACAGAAGAGAATAATACCCCGCATTGCGGAGACGACGCTGTCGCGATCTAAGTCCATGTGAAACTCGTTTTTCGCACGAGCGATAATCTCGGATACGTGAATGGGCGCTGGTGAGGTGTGGACTATGTCTTATATGATACTCAATCGTGGCCGAGTTTTCTTACGAGGTTTGGAGGTAGGCTTTTCCCCTCGTCTCAAGAATTCCCGAATAATTGTTAGCTGTGATTTAAGGAATGGCTCTTGAAGCTTGGCCCATTCTGTGATATTCATAATAGACTCCTCTTTCATGAGAATAAAAGGTACCAAGACTAATATACTATATTAGGGACATTTTAAAGATGTCATATTCTCCTGGGGGTATTGTAAGGAGGGCAAAAAGATTAGGGAAGTAACATAGATAGGGTAATTGGGTTGATCGACTTTTTGGGAGCTAATGAGTTGGTAAACCAAAGCCGATCATGCGTGCTCAAATTGGCTAAAAATGCCACCAACAGAGACACTCCGGCGTAAGCCGGAGTCTATAACCTATTTAAAATACTGGATTCTGGTGCCTGCCCCGGACTCCGACAGGGTTCGCCAGAATGACAAAAGAGGCAAATTTCAGACTTTTTACGAGTTTGCGAATTCTGGTACAAGAATTTTTTAACTTTAAGGGCAGCAACAAGGTTCCATGAGATACATTTTAAATGAGGGATGAGATAGGCAAGATGTTAACCAACAACACCTAATCCACTTTGTAAAAGCCTTTGAAAGGAGGAAAAGCAAATGGAAAAGAAAGTAGTGTTTGGCGTGATCGTTTTAGCACTGATAGTATTGCCTTTGTTTGTTGCTTGTACCCCGACAACCCTTAAAACTCCAACAACTCCACCAACCCGATCGATGATTGACCCTATTGTTTCCACTCAGTGGTTATCGGATAACAGGACCTTCCCAGGCCTGTTTATACTTGATGTCAGGGCCCCGGACAACTATGCAAAAGGTCATATCCCCGGCGCAATAAATGTCCCCGGTCTTGGGAACTGGTACTTAAATCTTTTCTGCAAAGAATTTCCTTGGATGGAGCTACCCGAAGAAAAAGCTCTCTTTGCCACTATCGGCAAAGCGGGGATAACCGG
>Ga0307431_1002121_pt1 | contig 10539 bp, 22 predicted proteins | sample SalMarWE160170MG_FD_202155 | JGI IMG/M metagenome (GOLD analysis project Ga0307431, IMG submission 202155) | Salt marsh sediment microbial communities from the Plum Island Ecosystem LTER, Massachusetts, United States - WE1603-170 | ecosystem: Environmental > Aquatic > Marine > Intertidal zone >... | reverse complement strand
TACGAAAACGAAACGATGTCCTGCAACTTCTGTTCTTACAGTCTTGTCAATACATCATGGTCTGAATATCAGAACACGACCTGCAACGAAACCGACCAATTAACAAGATGGCGTTGGCTTGAAGAATACGATGAAAACAACGCTTCATGTTGCGCCGTTACCGGGTTCGAAGTTGACTGCCATGCCAATACAACTTACTACGACAACGAAACCCTTTCATGTGATTTTTGCACACCATCGGTTACGAATACAACGCCAATCAATCACGCCAACATCAGTTGCAATTCTTCGGACATCTTAACCCTTAATTGGTCTTGGACGCAATGGGATGAAAACGGTTGCGGGGAATTCGAAAACATTTCATGGTATAATTACACATACGAAGCCTGCGACTTCTGTTCGCCATCGGTTGCGAATACTTCGAAAACGACAACGCTTGAAGATTGCAACATTTCAGACCAACGCCTGAACTGGACCTATTGGATTGAATGGGACGAAAACAACTGTTACGCGCAGACGGGCCTTGAATCGGACAACATCACAAATCAGACATGGTATGACAACGAAACCCTTTCCTGCAACTTCTGTTCTTACAACATAACGAACACGAGCTGGTCTGCCTATCAAAACACCTCATGCAACACGACGGATTACCTTACGGAATGGAGGTGGTTGGTGGAATTTGACACCAACAAAAGCCAGTGTTGTGATGTCACTGGTCTGGGTTCCGATTGCTATAATAATGTCACCCACTACGATAACACCACGCATTCCTGTAATTATTGCTCGTATAACCTGACGAACACCAGCGTCACGGATGAGGGGAACACCACCCCGGCCTACACCAACGGCACCTGCAATTCAAGCAGCTATCTGGATTACCAATGGGCCAACTGGACGTGGTGGAAGTGGTGGGTCGAGTTCGACACCAATAAGTCCATATGCTGCGACGTGACCGGCATCGGTGCGGACTGCTGGACTAATGCCACCCACTACGACAACACCAGTTACAGCAACACGACATACGGCGTGGCCTGCACCTACACCAACGTGACGCGGACCGTGTGCGATGTGATGCCTATACTCATATTCGAGGAGAACAGGATACTGATAGCCTGGAGGTTCGAGTGCTGATGGGAAATTTCAAGCAGCATAGCTTATGGTCAAGGGAGTTCGACAGGATCAACGGGAAACTCGACGAAATCATTAAAGAGGTGAGGGGGTGTAAAGATGACGACAGCAAAGCAGAGAAGGGCGGCAAAGAGGAACATCAAGAAGGCACAGCGTAAGTGGAAGAGGATGTCCCACAAGAAGAGGAAGGCGGCAATGCCCGGACGGTGAAGGTGGTGAAGGCCATGCCTTGCGGAAGGAAGAGGAAACGCAGGAAAAAGCGTAGGAAGAGATAGGTTTATAAGTCTGCCTGGGGAAATGTGATGTATGGATAAGAATCCGCATTTCAAGTATGATTTAATCGGATTGGTCGGTTTCTTTTTCTTGCTTAGTGGAATTTTAGGTTTTGTTCGTGTTTTTTATAGCCTAAATGTTTATTATTGGTTGGGTACGCTGGTGTGGGTGGCTATCGGTGCCGACATGTTGTGGTGGGCGAGAAAGAAAAAGGATAAAATCAATACCCCAAACAAATCAAATGTTTAAACATAACCGTTAAACACTTAAAGCTTTTGGTTATTTGTTTCTATTTATGGGTAACAAAAAAGAGATAAGGATATTGACGGAAGAGGAGATAGACGCGCTTATAGGAAAATGTGAATACGACGACACCAGGGACCTGATGCGGATACTGCGGGAGTCGGGGTGCAGGGTCAGCGAGGTTCTCAACCTGAAAGTCAAGGACGTGGAATTCGCGGACGGCTGTGCTGTCATGACCGTAAACGGGAAGACCGGCACGAGGGCCGTCCCTGTCTGTGCCACCGCACCGGTACTGAAAAGATATATCGCTGGAAAGGGAAACGATGAGAACCTTTTCAGGTATTCCTCATACATGACTCAGTGGAGCAGGATCAGGAAGCTGACGGAAAGGCTGGGTATCGTCAAGGGGGAGAAGAAAAGGGTCCTGTTTCACGGGATTCGTCATTATGCGGCCACCCACTATCTGCGTGAGGGCGTGCCGGATGCGATCGTGAAGAAATTGATGGGCTGGTCTCCCGAAAGCAGCCAGTTCAACACTTACTCGCACCTGGATTACCACGATGTCATGGGATACATGAAAAACGGGGGAAACCACTACCAGCCGCTTTTTTTGTGGAGCAATATATGTAATTGATAATAGAAAACTTTATATATATGGTAATATATACCAATATAACATGGAAAACAATTTTGTGAGAAAATTAATAACAATTCGTGCCGACCAAGAAACTATAATCAAGAACCATAGCCTTAATTTTTCTAAATTTGTTCAAAACAAGCTCGATGAGCTTGAAAATAATTCCGCGCAACGGAAACCAAAACAGGAGGCGAAGAATGCTAATTCAGATTGACGAAAAGACTAGGATAACGGCAGATGATCTACAATACATAATCCAGCGGAAGTTCCCGAAAGGTGCTTGGAAGAACTGGCGGTATTATAGTCGCCTTGAACACCTGCTTGATGATTTAGTTCAATTGAATCTGCGACGTTCTGAGGCTCGGACACTGCATGAACTAGCCGTAATCCTCAGGCAGCTAGAAAGTCGCTTCAGCAATCTCCTGCAAGGCCTGCCCGATAAACCTATGAATAATGCATCGAAGGGAAATTTCCGCGCAACGGAAACCAAAACAGGAGGCGATTCTTTGTGATTTCCCCTTCTGCTTTCGGTTATTGCGGTCTCCCTTCTCATTCTCATCTAAATTTTGGAGGTGATGTAAGTGAGAGCGGTCAATTTCATATCACTTGTGATAATGATTGCCACAGCGATTCTGGTTGGTGTGTTCTTGATGAACCCGCTGGGAAATGTTGGCGCTGGGATTTGGATAATGTTTCTCATGGGATTCATGTTCGGACATGGCTTCCTATCGACAATCGAGATGTTTTTGAAGCGGCACGGTTTTCAGTAGGCCTCGGCTACTATTTAGTCAATATTGCATACAGCGATGAGCCGCCAACAGCGATTACCAAAGCGACAACCAACCATACGGGGTTGATGGATGAAGGGGATATTTCACCCGACATCGCTTCTGAAAACACTTGTCCCACCGCAAACGCTGAAATGATAGCCGCTATGCCAACTATTGCAGCAATTACCACTATTACAAGACCGTCTTCCATCACTATACCCCCTTCTCACGCCCTGAGTGCGTTTCTAAGCCGAGATTTTTTCTCGGCATATAGTTTTAAACTAATTAACTTTATCGGCCCAAATTTCGCTAATTCTGGGCTAATTCACGATATTCTAGACGGCGAGGCCAAAGGTCCCCAGGGTCCAGCGGAGAGAAATCGATTACCGCAAGTCACCCCTTTTAGTCTAAGTCGAAAGATGGATAGCTTTTCTAGGTTTTCGGTGGCGATACGTCATAGGGTTGCAGCGTGCACCTTTTTGTGTTTATCACTGGCCTTGGGGATCGGTCACATCGGGGGTGCGTCATAATGTGCAAGGCATTCAGCGGAATAGCTACGAGAACGAAAATCTATTGGCGTTTTGCGATGGATTCACACAACGACATAGTCAAACACTTTAAACTGAAAGACGATGAGGCAGGCAGGCTGATACCCTTTGAGATTTCACCTAAAAACGGGGACTACCTGAATCCTGACGAATGGGTATTTAAGTTCGATGATGGTTGCCCCGGCTGGTGGAAGTTAAGCCATGAAAAGATGTGCTGGGACGCTTTCAAAAAATGGCAACGGAAACTGGACGGCAAATTGATAAGGAAGAAGACCGTCCACCCGTTCAGAATCAGGCATCCGAAAATCAAGCCTTATCACATAAGGATTTTGCGTGAATGGGACAGCGTCTGGGTCAGCGTCTGGGACAGCGTCGGGGACAGCGTCAGGGACAGCGTCGGGGACAGCGTCTGGGACAGCGTCGGGGCCAGCGTCAGGGGCAGCGTCTGGGGCAGCGTCGGGGCCAGCGTCAGGGGCAGCGTCTGGGACAGCGTCTGGGACAGCGTCTGGGGCAGCGTCTGGGACAGCGTCTGGGCCTATGTCGGCTCGTTCTTCAAGCTGAAAAGGAAAGAGTGGAAATACACGAAAGGGGTTAAGTGCAAAGGATACCCGTTCATGTCTTTGGTCAAGCTGTGGGAAATGGGCTTGGTGCCATCATTCGACGGAAAGATTTGGAGATTGCATGGCGGCAAGAACGCCAAGGTGTTGTTCGAGATAAGCAGAAAGGTGTTGAGGAAGGGGGGTGCTGGATAATGCTTGAATGCCCGCGCTGCGGGTCGGAGAACGTGACGCACATAGAGGATCGCATATACGTCTGCAATTCCTGCCTGCTGGAGCTTGAGCTGGTAACGGATTCCACGGGCGAGGAATGGCTAAGCATGATTGGAAATAGGAGGTTGATGGCGTGAAAGATGAAAGACCATTCATTAGCAGAGAGAGGAAAATCTTTGTAATTGACGGGAAAACTTACAAGGAAGAGAAGGAAACCAGCAAGAAGAAAAGCGACCATTCGAGCAAGGTGTTTTTCAAAGAAGTGGACATGCATGAATACGACAAGAGAATAGAGAAGATAGTCGAATATCTCCTTTCTGCCTTCAATGAGAAGAAATTTTTGAAGTCTTTGATAGAAGGCATACCGTTAAGCGAGATAGAAATGATAGAACGGAGAATGGCAAAGAAGTTGAAGGTGAAGGAGAAGGGTGGTTGCTACAACTTAGAGATTGGCGACCTTGAAATCCCGATGCATGATGAGTAGGAGGTTAACATGGCAATGAAACAACTGTACGAGGAAATGGAGGCGTGGAACGAGGAAAAAGGCTTTGGCCGCCACGCATGGCAATGGGACACCGACCTGGGATTGTACCGTGTCAATGAAGTCTGAACCCAGGCAGTTAGCACATTAGGCTTTTCCCAAGTGCGTGTAGTGTGCTTCCAGAGGCAACCCAAAAGTGCTAGCTGGGGGAATTCGGGAGAAATATGGAATTCACGAAAAGGAGCGAGGTTGGGTATATGGATGAGGATCCGGCGAGCGGGAATCCTGAGATTTGCAGGGAGATCAGGGCTGCGTACATGAGGAAAAAAATCGAGAAACCGCTAGCGGAGAAGGATAAAAAGAAGGGGAATCTGGAGGATTGGCTATGAGGAAAACAACGCCTGTGAAAAAATGCTATGGTAACTTGTTGACTAGCTATATAAGGATAGTTGAGTTGACTAGTCAATTAAGTCGGAGAAAGATAGAACCTTTTTTTTTCACGCCAGTTTTTGGAGGTGTGTGTCGTGATAAATGAAAAAAGCAACATGTTACTAGTTACAAGGAGAGAGAAAATTAGATTTTTAATTGACTATACAATTAAACAAATAATTTTACTTAATAGACTAGTCAGTAAGTCAATTAATTATTATACTAGTCAATTAAGCTTATTGACTAGTCAAATGCTTAATAGACTAGTCAACTCCTTCTCACTAGTCAATAAAGCAAATTTTCTGGTTACTTCACTAGTCAATAAAGCTAACTTGGGGGTTCTCTATGGCCATAAAGGTGGGGTTTGAATTGTCCGAAGAAGACTACGAACTATATAAGGAAATTAAAAACGTTACGCTGCGGCAACACAACAAACTCCGGGGCGTTCTCGGTCACGAAGTTGTGACATTGGCACACGACAGCCAGGAATTCCGTGAAAAAAAAGAAAAGTTTCCGCGGGACGAACCGAAGATAAAAAAGAGGACCAGGGAAATGCTGAAAAACATATTTGACAAACTGCCGAATAGTGGCCTTTTTCCTGAAAAATTGTTGAACCGCCTGATAGAAACGCACGCCGGATCGTCCGAGCCGACCAAACGCAACTACAAGAACATACTACTCGGTCACTGCATAATTTTCAATGCCAGGAGGCAGGATAAACAAACCATGTTGTTTGAAAAGGGGAGACTACCGCCTTGGTTGAAGGAGTGATGATATGGGTAAAACACTAGAAGATTTAAAAGCAAGCTATGAAGCAATAGGCCCAATCTACCCAATCATAACAGATAAACAAGGCAATCCTATAGATGGATTCCATCGCACAAAGATTGATCCAAACTGGCCGAAAATCGCCATAGAAGCAGACGAAGTAAAAAAAGCAATTATTGCACTTGTAGCCAACACCACAAGACGAAAACCCGGTAAGAAAGAAATAGGTGATAAACTTGGCAAACTGAAAGAGCTTACTAGTTGGTCAATAAGGGAAATTTCACAGAAAACGGGAATACCAGAAAGCACGATTTATAAGAACATTCCACAAAAACACAAAGACAAACTGAAATCAGAACAAATCAAAACCGGCATCAAGAGAATCTCCAACTGTATAGATTCTACTAATAGCGATTCTGAGAACAACAATGAAGAATCGATAACAAGCGAAGAACAAAAACAGCTTGAACCACAATTATTTATCAAAAATGTTTGGGTTGCAGCAGACAAAAGACCAAAAGGTGCAGGCAACCCAAACTTCCAAGGAAACACACCTTCCTATTCTAGGGTTCCTATAAGCGAGTTGCCAGCAGATATGATTATTGCTTGGGAACAGTTTGTCGATCTAAATGATTTTTTCAACTTGAAGGAGGCGAGCTAAATGACATCAACAGACACAATACTCGAAAAGGTCTTTAACGAAGCAAAGAACGAACCGCAAACACAGACTGAACAAAAACCGCAGCCGAAACCAGAAAAGGTAGAGATGGGTAGAGACAAACCAGAACCCGCACCACAGAACGGCGATAACATGCACGAGGAATACGAAGTGGTCGAGAGCAAGGACGAACAGCAGATCATGGAAGAGGTCAAAGGCAGGCTGGTTGATGACCTGATATACGACTTCAACACCGGCAGCGGCAGAAGGGTGATAGGACTGAGCTATGCAGGTGTCGTAATGGCGGCGAGGAAACAGGGAAACATACACGTGGAGGACGTGAAGATAGTCGAGGACGATGGCAAGTTCATGGCGAAAGCGAAAGGCAGGGACGTGATCAGAAACTTTGAAATAATAGGCGTGGCCAGCCAGCGGAAGGAAATGGACACACGCAACGGCAAAATACCTGACGAATTCGCACTAGTGAAGGCCGTCGCAAAGGCACAGAGGAACGTCCTGAGAAGGCTCATACCGGAAGCCGTGATAAAGGCCATGATATTCGAGTACAAGAACCAGCACGGAATTGCACAGTGATTCGTATGAAAGAAACCCGAAGACGAGGAGGCGTGAGCCTCCCCGTTCATATTAAATGGAGGACATAAGGAAGGTGAATGACATGCCGGACAGGGATGGAACAGGACCAAGAAAGCGGAGCTGGAGGCCAAGCAAGCGAAAAGGCGGCCGCAAGCTCGGCAAATGTTAAAGCGAGGTTCAGACTGACATGAGACCAACACTAAAAAGAACCTGGGCCGGGTGGCTCAGGAGGCATAGTATATTTGGAGGGTTATAAGCATGAACAAAAATAAAATCAAGGGGCATCTTTTTTCAGTTGCTGGCTTATTCATAGGTGTAGTAATCGCTGTTTTCATCTACTCTCTCTTGGCCCTATTATATGAGGCAGTGTGTCCGTGTGTGAACAGTTACGTTGGATGTTCGTTGTCTGGCCCTTGGTATTGTTCATCTGGTATTGTGGTTTTGCTACCGCTTATCCTAATAATCGTAATTTGCATATTCGCATTGAGAAGGTTGGGTAAAGAGGAGAGTTATGCAAATGATTGAGGAAAGGGGACCGGCTGGTGAACACTCTCATAGCCAGCCGTTAGTTACGAAGCCCAAACCGGGCCAAAGGCTACACATTGAGAGAAGTGCCTCCGGCGGCGGATACCGTCCCCCTCAAAATCATTTGGGGGGTTATAAGCGTCAAATTTCGGAGTGAGATATGGTCGATACAATTAATTTCAAGGGAGTGAGGAAGCAGGCAACAGAACTGGATCAGTCCTTCGAGGCACTCAAGGAACAGATAGAGAAACAACAAACAGAATATCAGAAGAGGGTTCAAGAGATTTCACAGAAGGCCCGATTCACCCAATTCGAGGAAGAAGAATTCGCGAAGTTCCTGCATGAACCCTATGCAACACTTCCTACAAAGAGAGAGGAAGAGTGGTTCATAGTCGTGCCGAAGTTCATAAGGATGAATCTGGGGTGGCTGGATCACACGACGCACAGCTACAACATCTTCAAAATCAACAAGTTCGTGAACTGGCTGGGTGACATACCAGATGAGATAAAGAAGAAGTTCAAGTTCGGGCCGAAGCTGCCTCTCAAGGTGTTCGATGGGATGGTCCTTACGGGCAGGGAACACCAGGAAGACGCATGGAACAGATATAACAGGTTCCTATCGAGAAGGGAGGGGAAGGACAAGATAAGGATTAAACGCGGCTACGAGTTTAAATTCATAGCAAGCCTCATAGACGATGGGATACTTCCATTCATCCCAACACCGCTTGAAAAGGAGGACACCAACACACAGGAACCAAGTTTTGTTTTGAGAGATTATCAGAAAGAGGCATGGAAGAGATTTATTGAGACTGGGGCTGTTGGGATATATTGGGCCTTCTCTGCTGGTAAGACGTTCTTTGGTATGTATGCCCTTCAAAAAATCAAAGGAAGAAAGCTCGTGGTCGTTCCTACCAGGACTCTTGTAGAGCAGTGGGAAGATAGGATTAGAAAATACACAGACACCAGACATGAAACTGATGTCGTCACATATCACTCATTTCACAAGGTTATAAACAAGGAGTTTGCACTGGTGATATTTGATGAGTGTCATCACCTACCAGCCAACATGTTCTCGAAGATGTCAACAATCAAGGCGAAATATCGCATCGGTCTCAGTGGTACGCCGTACAGGGAAGATGGGAGGACAGACTATATCTTCGCACTGACGGGGTTCCCGGTCGGGCTTTCCTGGGAGAACCTAATAGAGCTTGGGATAATAGAGGAGCCAGACATCAAGCTATTCATAATATCAGATCAGAGGGAGAAGATAAAGAAGCTGCGTGAGCTTCTTGTAACCCAGAAGAAGACCATAATATTCTGTGATTCGATAAGCCTTGGGAACCGCATATCAAAGGAGTTCGAGATACCACACATCCACGGAGGATCTACAAAGAGGATTGAGATAATAAAGGAAAGTGATGTTACTGTCGTATCTAGGGTTGGTGATGAAGGCCTCAGCATACCCGACATTGAGAGGGTGATAGAGATAGATTTCCTCTACGGATCGAGAAGACAGGAAGGGCAACGAATGGGCCGCCTATTCCATGGGGAGGAGAAGGGAGAACATATCATACTGATGACTGAGAAGGAGTACGAGGATCACAACAAACGGCTATACTCCATCTACGAGAAGGGATTTAGGATAGAGGTGGTTCGATGAATCATTTGGAGGGTTATGATGGCTAAGAAAAAATGTGAACACGATTTCATATTCCTTGACAAGTGGCAGGACGCAGACAATACCTATTGGGAATTTGCTTGTCGGTGGTGTCTTGCGATAGAAATACAATGCCAACCACATAGAGATTTCACAAAAGACCTCAAGAAAAGGAGAGGGTTATGATGATGGATAGAGAAACAGTCTGTGCATGGATGTTGATATTTGTAATCTTTGCGAACCTTTTCTTTATGGTTTTGGCTGCATGTGCAAGAAACGCTCCGCTGTATCTCACAGCAACTTTCAATTCGTTGTTTTGGGCTGGTGTGTTTTGGTTTAGACCGTATGAAAAGAAGGTGGGTTATCATGAAAAAACCGCACCATGACATAGAGATGGAAGTGAAAGGAAACACGGTTGAGATTACGGGCCTGTTAGTGATACCGAAGAAGGAGGGTTATAATGGGCGAGAAACTTCCTGACACGATAACCGAGAAGGATGTGCTGGAGATGATAAAGGCAGCGAACAGCCAGAAACACAGGACAGCCATACGCCTCGGTTTCTACCAGGGAATGAGGATAGGGGAGGTCGTAAATCTCAAGCCGGAGGACGTTGACATGCAGAGAGGACTAATCCACATCAGGCAGAGCAAGGGTGGCAAGGACAGGATTATACCGATACTGAGAGGGGCGAAGCACACCTTGAGGAATCTCCCGATAGGTGTGGGGCCGAGGGCGTTGCAGAGGGCCGTGAACAGGATTTCGGTGAAAGCCCTCGGCAAACGGATCAAGTTCCACACGCTCAGGCATTCGTGTGCGACATGGATGCTTGACAAGGGCAAGGATTCAAGGTTCATCCAGCAGTTCCTCGGCCATTCGAGGATACAGACAACACAGATTTATACGCACGTGAACCCGGTCAGCTTGAAGAACGCCCTGGAGGATTTGTTATGATTGCAACTAAAGCGAACATTCAGGCAAACGGGACAAGCACGAAGCAGAATCCGAATGTTCCCTTTCTATACAAAAGACGAACATTTTCGGGGGTAAAAAATAA
>Ga0307431_1002120_pt1 | contig 10541 bp, 8 predicted proteins | sample SalMarWE160170MG_FD_202155 | JGI IMG/M metagenome (GOLD analysis project Ga0307431, IMG submission 202155) | Salt marsh sediment microbial communities from the Plum Island Ecosystem LTER, Massachusetts, United States - WE1603-170 | ecosystem: Environmental > Aquatic > Marine > Intertidal zone >... | reverse complement strand
GTCGGTGCTTTTTACACTTACAAGTCTCAAGATAGTCAAATAAGTAGGAAACTCAGGCTAGGCAATCTTTCACCCGCCAAGATGAGCGTCGGCATACGGGGTTCGGCACTAAGTGAAGTACACTCGCCGGATATTGCCTTTATTGACAGGGCTTGATATATTTTTATTAAATGGCTTTCATTTAGTGCAAGGGAAAGATATGAAGGTTGCGATCTCAGCAGAGGGTACTACCTTAGGAGCAGCGGTAAGCAGAAGGTTCGGGATCTGTCCGTATCTCATTATCGTTGACCTGGATACGGGGGAATGGGAGGCGGTAAGAAATCCCGGCTCATCAGGTAAGCGCGGCGCAGGCGTTGAAGCCATCGTGCTCGTGCTCAGCAAGGGTGTGGAGGCTGTAGTAACAGGCTACAGCAGCCCTACCGCAAAAAAACACCTTGAGTCCAACGGTGTAGATGTCTTTACTGGGGTGAGCGGAACGATCGAAGAGGCCCTGGAGGGATATAAGAAGGGCGAGATACAGAAGACGCAAGAATTGAAACCTGCCCCTTTGAATCGATGGCTTTTCCTTAAGACAAGTACGGTAGCCGACGCTCTTGAACGTTCCGGTAATCAGTTCGCCGCCATGCTGCCGATACTGTTCAGCGTGGTGCTGCTCCTGGGTCTTTTTAACACCCTTGTTCCGGGAAAACTGCTTGCATCGCTCTTTTCGGGGACTGCGATAATCGATACCCTGTGGGGGGCATGCCTTGGGAGCATTATCGCCGGGAATCCCGTCAATAGTTATATCATCGGGGGAGAGCTCTTGAAACACGGGGTAAGCCTCTTTGCAGTGACTGCCCTGATTATTACGTGGGTAACCGTGGGCCTGGTTCAGCTGCCCGCTGAGATAGCTGCCCTGGGCAGGAAATTCGCTCTTGTCAGGAACGCTATCTGCTTTATTCTGGCCGTACCTATTGCGCTTATGACCGTTGTAATCCTCAATCTCATTGCTGGATGAATTCTGTGAACCGAGAAAATGGCCGAGAAACCAAAGCCGGAATATCCCTCAAAGGCATAATCCTTTTTTCGATCTTTGTGTTGGCGGCCTATGGGATCCTTTATTTTTTTGCCCCTGAAACGGCATTGAAGGCCTTGAAGGCCAGCGCCAAGATCTCGCTTTCTCTTTGCCTGCCCCTTTCTCTGGTCTTTTCGGTCATGTTCCTGTTGAATCTCTTTGTTCGACCGGCTCATATTGCAGGAGTTTTCAGCCGGGAAGCGGGCATGAAGGGCATGTTGCTGTCAGCTGCGGCAGGAATTATCTCCATGGGGCCTATCTTCGCCTGGTATCCTTTGATGAAGAAGCTCAGGGAAGAGGGGGCAGGGGAAGGCCCGATCGCTGTTTTCCTGTATAACAGGGCTATCAAGCCATTCCTTTTGCCGGTCATGATCGCCTACTTTGGATGGGCCTACGTGGCAATCGTAACAATCCTGACTATACTCGGATCAATCGTCCTCGGGTATTTCATGAGCAGTATCTCCCGCGATTAAACCTCTTAAAAGGGGTCACCTGTTCAAATCGGGAGATGGCGGAGGCTTCAGCGATCTCTTTGATTTGCGGGATCACCATTTTTGAAGGTGAAGCGGTTTACCTCCCCGCTTTCAAGATCTACATAAACCATGGCGTTTCGAAAAACAGTACCGCGTTTAAGGATAATCTTCAGCACCTCCATGGCCTCTAATGCCCCGATAAGCGCAGGTGTCACTGTCGGGACCCCGAGAATCGCCTCAGGACTTTCCGGATCAACTCTCTTCATCCCCTCATCTCTATACAAAAGCTTAAGACCCGTATCATCCGGGAATATGGTCATGAGCTGGCCACCAAATTGCTGGAGTCAATCATGACCTGATAGGGCATTACCTCTAACCCGGGGTTGATCGAGTGGACCATCACCGCCGCCTCCTCTGCCTTTGACCTTCCCAGGGACAGGGTAGAACTCAGGGCCTGTCGATTAAGATTCGTTTCATCAAAGGCATCGGAATCGACAACGACCAAGCGCCCGATGCCAACCCGTGCCAGTATCAGGATTACCTGTCCCCCCAGGCCGCCCGCCCCTATCACGGATACTTGTGACCTTGACAGTTCGAGCTGTTCCTCAATGGATATCGAATCCCCGTTTCGAAGGTAGCGGTAAGGCAGTATTCCCATCCTCATGGCCTCGATATACACCTTATGGATAGTGCAGCGATAGACCTCTGCAATTTCCTGAGAGTGGATATCCTCCAGTATCCGCACCGTGCGCCCGGCAGGATCCTGAATCGTTCTCGATCTCCTTCGAATCTGTTCTTGGATCTCTATGCGTGTAGCGTTTCTCATGGTCGCTCCTCTCCAATCCCACCTTTTTTTATCCTCAGATAGCATAAATACTTATACCTTATAATCATTATAGCTGGCAATTGAGCGGTGAGTCCGGTAGAGTTATTACGGGGAGGCGGCCAGGGAGCGATGAACCCGGCAGCCAATCATCTTCTATGCTGAAACCGTCCATGGAGGGAGCGCAATTTCATGCCGGAATCTTTTGGTGCGTGCAGCATATGGTTCCATGATGCAAACTCATGGTACAGCTTGGATGTCTCAGCCGTATACCGAGGTTTCACCATTCCGGAGGCAGCTTTTATCTTGACTTACAAACGCCTTTTCCCTATGCTCCTCCCAACCTTACAACGGCGTTCAGCCATCGGAATAATGCCATAAAAGGCGCGTTATGATGAGGAAAACTGAGTTGAGCAGCCTTACGATCTCGGTTCTCGCTGAGGACTCGGTCGCGTATGAATCCCCCTATCTGGGACAACACGGCGTCTCCTTTCTCCTCACCGCACAAAGAGAGGGCATCGAGAGAAACGTCCTGGTCGATGTTGCCCAGAATCCCGATGCCTTGCTTGAAAATATGAAAAAGATGGGGATTGCCGCATCATGCATCGACGCGATTGTGCTGACCCACTGCCACTACGACCACACACAGGGTCTCGGGAGGATCCTTAAAGAAATTGGGAAGAAGGATCTTCCTGTCATTGCTCATCCGGATATCTTCCGCCTCAACTTCATCATCGACCCGTACCTCAGACACGTGGGCGTCATGGAGGGGGACAGGAGAGTGGATATCGAGGCAGCGGGAGGTTCACTTTTTCTCACCAGGGATCCGTTGGAACTCATGCCGGGGCTCATGACCACAGGGGAGGTCGATAGGGTAACGGACTTCGAAGAGGTCGGAATTGCGCTGTATACCGTGGAGGAAGGCAAGATTCAGAACGACACGATGATCGATGATATCTCCGTTGCAGCGCGTGTCGAGGGAAAGGGATTGGTTATCATCACTGGATGCAGTCATGCCGGGATCGTGAATATCGTTAAACAGGCGGTAGCAATCTCCAAAACGGAAAAGGTTCACGGGATCATAGGCGGCTTTCACCTCATTGATGCCTCTGTTGATAGGATACAGAAAACGGCTCGGGCCCTCAAGGAGTATAATCCCGACTGGGTATATGCCGGTCATTGTACGGGGTTCAGGGCCCAAGTAGAGCTCTTTAAGGCCTTCAAAGATCGCTTTTCACCGCTTCATACCGGCATCATCGTAAAGATTCGATACGATGCCCTTCCGCCATCTATGGACAGCTGACTGCTGGAATAATCGCCTTCATTCCCCTCCCCCTATTCGTCATTTGTCACATCGAGGGTTCCGTCACCACAGGGCACTTCGTACTGCTTTCTCTTTGACATCGCCTCAATCTACCTTTAAGGTGGGACAAGCGGAATGGAACAGTGATTGGATTTGTTGTGCTATTAGTATATAATAAAACAAAAATGGGAACTCAGAAAAAGAAGAACTCATGAGGAAGACTCTCATAGCAATAGGGATACTATTGGTGATCGGTTTCGCCTTTTACTTGACGTTTACAGATCACGGAAATGAGACGAAGGCGAGCCCGCCTGCGCATAGAAACCAAATTGTTGAACGGGTTCCCGTTGAGGTGCTCCTGCTCCAGCGTGGATCCCTTGATCAGCGTTTACAGTTGACGGGGACCGTTGTGCCCGAGGCACAGGTGGACGTGTTCTCGAAGGTATCCGGAATCCTAGAGGCGATCGAGGTGGAACAGGGTGATGAGGTAAAAGCGGACCAGGTGATTGCAGTTGTTGAAAGGGAAGAGAGGGAGGCAAAGCTTCAGGAGAGCAGGGCTGCCCTTGATGTGCTAAAAGCCAGATGGACACAGATGGAGACGGGAGCGAGGCCTGAGGAGATTGCCCAGGCCGAGGAACTGGTTCGCCAGACCGAGGCCCGCTGGATGAACAGCCTTGACAACTACAAGAGGTTGAAGACCCTCAAGGAGAGGGATTTCATCTCCCAGCAGCGCCTTGATGAGGCCATGCTGCAGGTGACCGTCAGCGAGGCGGAGCACAACTCAGCCAAGGAGAAACTGGCCCTCTTGAGAAAGGGAGCAAGGCAGGAGGACCGAGATGCCCTGCTCGCCCAGATTCGTCAGTCAGAGGCAGCAGTAAAGCTTGCCGAAATTAGCCTCAAGAACGCAACAATCCGAGCCCCAATAAGAGGGATCATAAGCGAGAGATTTCTTGATCGAGGAGCCTTTGTAAGCACTGCAGCGCCCTTGATAAGGATCGTGGCTATGGATGTTGTCAAGGTAGTCGTCCATGTGGTCGAGGGAGAAGTTGCCCAGATCAAGCCTGGATCACATGGCGAGATCCTTGTGGATACGTACCCGGATGAGCTATTCAGGGGATCGGTGATTCGCATCAGCCCCACTGTCGATCCTCAGACCAGGACTGCCGTTGTGGAGATACAGGTAGGCAACCATGATCATCGATTGAAGCCGGGAATGTTTGCCCGAGCAAGCCTCATTGTGCAACACCGTGATGGAGTGCTCCTGCTCTCAAAAGATTCCCTTTTGAGGCAAAGCGACTCTTCAAAGGTCTTCGTCCACGGTAACGGCAAGGCAATGCTCAAAGAGGTCATGATCGGCCTTCAGGGAGAGCAGTATGTAGAAGTCCTGAAGGGATTGGAGGAGGGCGAAGAGGTCATCATAGCCGGTCATTACGAACTCACCGATGGTATGCCCGTAGATGTTATCCGGAGTCGTGAAAATCCATGAACCTGTCCAGTCTGGCTGTCCGAAGGCCCATCACCACCTCCATGTTTTTCCTGGCGCTCCTGATCTTTGGATCCATCTCCGTGCTTCGCCTTCCCATAGATATCCTGCCGGATATAACCTACCCTTCCATAACGGTCGTCACCGAATACGAAGGAGCCGGCCCTCAGGAGGTGGAGAGGCTCATCACCGAGCTTATCGAGAAGAACGTCAGCACCATAGAAAACGTCAAAGGTATTCGCTCCACTTCAGGTGAGGGTGCCTCTAACGTTACGATCGATTTTAACTGGGGCACTGACCTGGACGAGGCGGCAAATGATATTCGGGAGAAGCTCGATCGTGTCCGCCGTTTCCTGCCAGAGGAAGCAGAAGGCCCTTTTCTCTATAAATATGACCCTTCAAACCGTCCTATTATCTTCTTTTCATTGAGGGGTCCCATCCATCCATCAACGCTGAGGGATCTGGCCGATGACCGCATCAAGTACGATATCGAACAGGTTGAGGGAGTGGCAGCCGTTGATATATGGGGAGGACTGGAGAGAGAGATCCAGGTGGAGGTCAACCGTTCAAAGCTCCGCTCCATAGGGCTTTCTATCGATGCACTAGTCAGCATCCTGAAAGGGGAGAGCCTCTCGCTCCCAGGGGGGTATCTCGAGGCAGGGAGAAGAGAATGGCTGGTCCGTCCATTGGGGGAGTTCTCAAGTCTAGAGGATATAGAGAACATCATCGTCGCCACCAGGCAGGGTAAGCCTGTGTACCTGAAGCAGGTGGCCCAGGTGAAGGACGGGTTCAAGGAACTCCGAACATACACCAGGATTAACGGCCAGCACGGCGTGATGGTGGCTATCAGGAAAAGATCGGGAAGCAACACGGTGCAGGTTTCAAACCGGCTTCTCAAGATACTCCCGAGGCTCGAGAGAGAGCTTCCCGAAGGAGTCACCCTCACCCTTATGCACGATACCGCGGATTTCATTAGGAAATCCATCAAACAGGTACAGCAGTCAGCCTTCATAGGGGGAATCCTGGCCATAGCGGTGCTGTTTGCTTTCCTCAGAAACATTCGGAGCACGATCATCATAGCGACATCGATACCGATTGCCATCTGGTCCACCTTCTTCCTTCTGGAACGTCTGGGTCTCACCATCAATATGATGTCCCTGGGAGGATTGGCCCTCGGAATCGGCATGATACTGGATAGCTCCATTGTGGTGCTCGAGAACATATTCCGCCACAGGGAGGAGGGAATAGGTGCCATAGAGGGGGCTACAGAGGGGAGCGGTGAGGTGGGTATGGCCATTACAGCCTCGACCCTCACCACCATCTGTGTGTTTCTCCCCCTTCTCTTTCTGAGAGGGATAGAAGGGGTGATGTTCAAACAGATGGCCCTCACCGTAACCTTTTCGCTGGTGGCCGCTCTGGTGGTAGCCTTGAGTCTGATCCCCATGCTTTCATCACGCTTTTTGCAGGTGGAGAGCAAGAAAGAAGCGGCGGCAAAGACTCGCCTCTATGATGGATATCTCAAAGGGTTGGGATGGTCTTTGAGGCACCGGAAAACGGTACTGGGGGGCTCCGTCCTCATCCTGTTCTTGGCCTTCTGGGCCTTGAACCTTAAGGGTGTGGGAACAGAACTGCTCCCGGATATCGACGAGGGAGTTATCAACGGGGAGATCGAGATGCCGGTGGGAATTCGTCTTGATATCACCTCCCAAGTAACAGGGAATGTAGAGGCAGCCGTCCTCCGAGATGTTCCGGAGACTCAAAGGATGTTTTCTCGATCGGGCAGCCACCCGCGTCGGGGGGGAAGCTCTCATACAGCCTTTTTCCGGGTGTATCTCGTGGACAAAAAGGACAGAGAGCGCTCAACAAAAGAGATCATTACAGATCTGAGGCCCAAGCTCTCCGGCATTCCTGACGCCAAGGTGCGTATCTCCAAAGGGAGATCCATGTATTCGAGTTTTCTCGGCGGGGGAAGGGAAGAGAGATTTGAGATCGACCTCAGGGGCTATGACCTCAATCACGGAAAGCTCCTCGCAGATGAGGTCATCCGCAGGATCAAGGGAGTCGATGGAATTATCTATCCCAGGATAAGCCTTGAGGACAATCGGCCCGAACTTCAGATAACTATCGACAGGACCAAGGCAGCAACTCTGGGTCTTCCGATCTCGAGGATCCTCCAGGTCATCAATACCGATATAGAAGGAACCGTGGCTTCCAAGTACCGCGAAGAGGGAGATGAGTTTGATATCCTTGTGCGACTGCGAGAGGAGGACCGGGCCGGGATGGAGGATATCCTGAATATATCCATCACCGGTCCGGGAGCTGAGGGGATCCCATTAAAGGGATTTACCACCATCACAGAGGGGAAAGGGCCGACCAGAATTGATCGGAGGGATCAGGAGAGATTGATTACGGTGATGGCAGGGATTCAGGGAAGGGATCTCGGCCATATCGTTCAGGATATCAGAGAAAAACTTGGTGATATAAAATTGCCTCCAAACTATCGTCTTGTTTTGGCAAGCGAGTACGAGCAACAGAAAGAGGCCTTCGGAGGGCTGCTGTTCGCCATTGTCCTGGCCATCGTCCTAGTCTATATGGTGATGGCCTCACAGTTCGAATCCCTCACCGAGCCCTTTGTGATCATGTTCACGGTACCCTTTGCCTCAATCGGGGTTATTCTCGTCTTATTGCTGCTCAATATGAATGTAACGATCCCCGTGTTTATCGGGGGGGTTCTTCTCATCGGCATTGTGGTGAATAACGGGATTGTGATGATAGACTACATCAACCGGCTGAGGAAGGGGGGGCGCCCCCTGACAGAAGCAGTCCTTATCGGCGCGAGAAGGCGCCTCCGCCCGATAATGATGACCACCCTCACCACCTGCCTTGCTCTGGCGCCCATGGCCCTGGGATTCGGAGAAGGCTCTGAGATGAACGCACCCATGGCTCGGGTAGTGATCGGAGGCATGCTGGTATCCGGTCTTTTCACCACCTTCTTCGTTCCCACCTTATATGCCTCCATAAAGGGGGTTGGAAGGGGACCTTCCGTAGGTTCTGAGGATGACAGGCGAGGGTAATGGAATACATGCCTGTTTGGTGTACCGGCTTGGGCTGATCGAGTACGGCGAGGCCTATGAGCTCCAAAAGAGGCTTCACCGGGAGAGGATGAGTAACGAGATGCCGGATACCCTGCTCCTTTTGGAACACCCTCCCACCCTCACCATAGGAAGGTCAGGAAGCATGGAAAACATACTCGTTTCAAAGGAGAAGCTCGCCGCCGAAGGAATATCCCTCTTCTCCATCGAAAGGGGAGGCGATGTCACATTTCACGGGCCGGGCCAGCTCGTAGGCTACCATATCATGGACCTGTCTTCCAAAGGAAAGGACATCCGGCGCTACGTGAGAGATATCGAGGAGGTCTTGATGCGAACCCTGAAGGATTTCTCCATCTATGCCGTTCGAGATGAAAGCCATGCCGGGGTCTGGGTGGGGAAGGAGGAGATCGCCGCCATCGGCCTCAGTGTGCAAAGCTGGGTCACCATGCACGGGTTTGCCCTCAACGTGAATCCAAACCTTGAGCACTTCTCCTACATCAATCCCTGCGGCCTTCCCGATAGAAGAGCCACCTCTATGGCAGCGCTTCTTGGCCATTCGCCATCAATGGATGATGTTATGAACGGCATAATCGATACATGCTCTCAGGTCTTTCGTATGACTATGCAGGCCGGCCCGGAAAAGCTGCCGAGGTAATTGTGGGCATGGTATATGATTGATGATACTTCACTATCTCAGGTAATTCGGACAGCCACAATAAGGGTGCAAGAGGTTGAATGATGGAACTGCTTCGAATCTTCCCTCAATGCACAGACTGTCTCCTGGGTATGGCCCAACAAGCGATGGATCTTATAAATGGTAATGACCCCGGTCTTCGGTCACAGGTCGAGTCCGCGGCCCGTGAGATTCTGGCTGATGCGAAGAGGAGGAATCTGACCTCCCAGGAGGCTGCCAATCAAATCCTCCGGAAGATAAGTCACTTATCAGGTGTTTCAGATCCCTTTGCACAGTTTAAGCACAGTGAAATGGCAGGGGCGGAGAGGATCTTTTCCATGCTCGATACCTATGGTAAAGACGATCTCAGATCCCTGGTGAGCCTGGCTGTTCTGGGAAACAGCCTGGATTTCTTTAAGGATGCTGACCAGGCGCTGGGTCAGATCCCTGGCCTGGCTCAGGGCGGCGTATCCTTCTTCCACGATGACATTGCGAGACTCGAGGGCTTTCTGGCAAGGGATCCCCGATTGATTCTGTACCTCTCGGATAACGCCGGAGAGATCTATTTCGACTATCCGCTGTATGCCTACATCCGGAAAAGGAAAGAAAGGACGATCCTGGTGGTGAAGGGCGGCCCCTCCATGAATGATTTGACTCTCGCTGATCTTGAAGGTTCTCAATTAAGGGAAAGATTCGCCGATGTGGCAGACACCGGCACGGATGGTGTGGGCATCGAGTGGAATCGAGTCTCCGATACCTTTCTCAGCCTTGTTGATGCGGCTGATCTCATCATTGCCAAGGGAATGGCGAACCTTGAGACCATCTATCCCAAGAGTATCCCCTGCCCTGTTTTCTTCCTTTTTAAGGCTAAGTGCAGGCCGATACAGGAATATTTCCACTCCCCAGCGGATGGTTACTGGGCGTTGTGGCACGACGGCACATCGGGCTAGCCGTATGCTGTTCCCTCAAGACTTTCCCCCCCCCGGAACCAGCTCCGCGTAAACCCGTAGTCTTCTGCGAAGGCGGATAAAAGCCTCCTGGCCCGGGTTCAAGTAACTACCCTGGAATTCAAAGCCGCCGCCGGCATCACCTCCATCAAAAATGTAAAAAACTGAAAATAGCCGCCCCCTTCAGCGCATCTATTGGAAACAAGCTCTCCCTAAAGGTCCTATACTCTTATGCCCTCATCTTCATTTTCTGTTCGATCAATCCCAGCATCATGCCGACCGCCTTGGCCGAGAACTCCGGATCGTTGATGTTGTTGTCCATCTCTACCACGGTAATGCCTTCCCTCACGTTGGACTTGATGGCATCAAACATCACCTTGTCGGTCCCCCAGTCACAGAACCGCTCCCCTTCACCGTCGAGAATAGATACTCCCCTGAGGGGGATGAGAAAGGCAACCGGGCCTTTTGCAGCGTTCGCCTTCTGTGCAAACACCGTTCCCATCTTCTCGTTCTCTTTCCTGTTCGTGCGCATCAGCGTCACAGATGGATTCCATTCATAGAAAATGCGCTTTGCCTTCTTATATTTTTCGGGCACAGTATCCATACTGCCAAAGTTTGCCATGTCAATACATCCGGGTACGATAAGATGTGGTATTCCCATCTGCCCTGGCGCATCCAACCGTTGGAGACCGG
>Ga0307431_1002118_pt1 | contig 10550 bp, 11 predicted proteins | sample SalMarWE160170MG_FD_202155 | JGI IMG/M metagenome (GOLD analysis project Ga0307431, IMG submission 202155) | Salt marsh sediment microbial communities from the Plum Island Ecosystem LTER, Massachusetts, United States - WE1603-170 | ecosystem: Environmental > Aquatic > Marine > Intertidal zone >... | reverse complement strand
CACCACCTCGGACCTCATTGAGGGAACGGTCAAGAAGGTCAAGGACGGCGCCGACACGGTGAAGACAAGCAACGAGGCCTTCTCTGAGGTATCCGCCAATGCCTCCAAGGTAGGGGAGCTGGTGGGCGAGATAGCCGCTGCCTCCCAGGAACAGGCCTCGGGCATCGAGCAGGTAAACAAGGCCGTGGCCGAGATGGACAAGGTGGTCCAGCAGACCGCTGCCAGTGCCGAGGAGTCCGCCTCTGCCAGCGAGGAGATGAGCGCCCAGGCAGAGCAGATGAAGGGCACTGTCGGGGATCTCCTGGTCATAGTGGCAGGAGACAGAGCCGGGAGATATGAAGGGAGAGAAGCAGGGACAAAAGCCCGGAGAAAGCCTTCTTCAGGAAACGCCACACGGATCATGGAAATGAAGGGAAAGGACGTAAAAAAGGAGGCTGCTCCTGAGTAGCTTATCCCCATGGCCTCCGACCCGGAGTGGGAAATATAAAAGAAAAATAATTTCTAGACGCCTATGCTGTGCCGATTAAAGATGAACCGGTCCATATCGTCAATATCCTGCAGGTCACGAGAGACATTACCGAACAAAAACAGGCGGAATAGTCTCTAGTCTCTTAAATAGAGCGAAGAAAAATACCGCCTCCTGGTTGAACATGCGAATGACGCTATCTTTATTGTTCAGGATGATGTGTTGAAGTTTCCCAACCCTAAGGCTGAAGAGATGATAGGATATCGTTCAGATGAGTCACTGCCACCGGCCTAGCCGGTGGTAGTGACTAGTTGAAATAACTATTTTTTCACCCTCACCTTGACCCTCTCCCTTCGAGGGAGAGGGTCTTTTTTGGCTTTTTACGAGTTTGTCAAACAATGACGACCGCAGAAAACTATGACTGATCCCCACCCCATCCTCCCTTTATGATGGCATTAAGCTTCTGGATATTCGGCTGCCATATCTCGTAAAAATGTTCCCAAAAAAGCCTCTGTGCAATGACAAACCTGTTATGCTCAGAGCCTGCGCCCCTCAGCTTCCTATCCCAGGATCCCTGGAAAGACCTGAGCCTTCCCCTCAGCTTTTCGTCTCCCGCACTTGAAATGACCTCATCGATCAGCCTTCTTCGTTCCCGCTCAAAGGCAAACCTGTCTTCTTTAAATAGTCTGGATAGCCTGGCGTGTTTCTCCAGTGCCCTTTTTTCTCTCTCGGCTTTTTCTGCGAGTAGTCCTGGGTATTCCATGATCTTGCCACCGAATGATGTGTTTCTATCAAAAAAAGAATTCGTAATATTTTAGATTTTCTGAAATTACTCGATGTATGGACATGGGTCTCACCCAGGTACGTAGTGGGCCTTCAGCAAAGGCCAGGAATAGTTTTCAAAAAACTAAAATGATAAAAGAATTCTATGAAAAGAACAATGATGGTATAAAATTTGCTTTCTAATTCACTAGATCGAATAGCTCGAGGAAATCATGGGCGAAAAGATACTTGTTATCACAGAGAAATCGAGGGACATAACCCTTTTTAAGGAAATCCTTGAACCCAAAGGATTTTGTATCGAAAAATTCTCTCTTTTCCACAAGATTGAAGACATATTTCGCAAGGATTCATATCCTATTATTATAGCTGATAATGACTTGATCGGCAATACGGTTTATGTCTGGGTTGAAATCTTACAGGAAAAGAGATCGAAAGCCTGTTTCATCCTTTACGGAGAGACAACTGGACTCGATGATATATCAGCGCTTCTTCAAAAAGGGGTGTATGATTTTATTCCCCGCAACCTTGTCCCTGACCGCATATATGATACGATCCTGGGGGGATTAGAAAATCGAAGGACCTTTATAGAGATCTTGGGAATGATCGATGAGCTGAAAGAGGTCAACCGCAGCCTCGAAAATGAAAAACAGGTTCTTAAGGCGAAAAATAATGAGCTTTCTTTTATCAATCGGCTTACCAGCGAGGTAGCATATGATCTTAGCTGGGATAGGATTCTTCCGAGAATCCTGAGCGCTGGCATTCTGAAGGTAATCGATCCGGAACTCATCGGTTTACTCTACTGGATTGGGTCAAGGTGGAATCTGTCTCTATACTCGGGGAAAAAAAGGATCGATGATGAGACAACCCAGACCTTTACGAGAGAAATATCTGATAGATTCTTATCGTTGTGTAATGAAAGGGTATCCCCTGAGGATATGATAATGCATTTCCATCCATCCGATGTCAAATGGAGAGCGTTATCTTCTCTCATCTTCTCTAAATCCATCGTGTGCAAACCTTTGAGCGTATCCGGAAAACCATTAGGTATGCTTTTCATTGTTCCGAAAAGCGGGAATCAGATAAAAAAGGGGCCTATAGAGTTGGTGTCAACTATCTCAAACATCCTCGCCATGTCTCTAAAAAACGCCCAAGAATATTGCAGCCTCAAGGAGATGTCCGTTACTGATGATCTCACGGGAATTTACAATCAAAAGGGGTTCAAGGATTTTCTGCAAAGGGAATTTAAGAGGGCGAAAAGGCACATAAAATCCCTCTCTCTGATCATGATTGACGTGGACAACTTCAAGCTTATCAATTATTCCCTCGGGCATCTGGCAGGCGATCATGTCTTACGGGAATTGGCTCATTGTTTAATGGCATCGGTAAGGGGTACCGATATAGTAGCAAGATATGGTGGAGATGAATTCGTGCTTCTCCTTCCTGAAACCGAAATGGAAAAGGCGGGGATGCTCATGGAAAGGATAGCATGCTATGTCGAAAATCATTCATTTCTGTGGGCAGGAACGCCTATCGATGTGTATATAAGCTACGGAATTTCGGCTATTGAGGAGCTCGAACCCCACGAAAAGGAGCAATCATTGCTGAGCCGAGCCGATGCCAGGCTCTATGCCTCAAAAAGGTCCAAACAGTACGAAAGCCTCATGGTTGGAGAATGCGTCGCATCCCTACAACGCTAACCAGCCGTAACTTCACTTACATTCCTCGACTGTGCAGATAATATCTCCTGCCGAGAGGGGCCTTCGGTCTTATAACCAAAACATGGCAGGCAAAGGCGGCACAATTCTAGGTAAACGACAAGCGATTCTATGTCAATACATTGACATCTATAAATTATCGTCTGAGAAATAACATATAAAAAAGCAAGGGGATGTCTTTTTTCTATGCCCTGATAGAGCCATGGCACACCGGCCTACCTCGGCTGAACGGCTCGCGATGGAGAAGGTAGCTGCCCCGAGAATCGAGATGGATACTGCCTATCCGGGAAGCCCTGTGGGCTTAACGCTGTGCGATGAAGAGCTGGAATCGGGAGGATCGCGCATTTTCTCCTGCCGGAACAAACGTACCTTTTTGCCTCTGAGAGCCCGGTCAGGACTTTGACATATGGGTATACTCTCGCGGATTGCTCGAACAGCCTACGCCGCAAGGACTTGAAGAGTGCTGGAAGAGTGGATTTCCCCCTGTTTATAGAGCATGAGCAATGTATTTACGATCTTTTCATCGAATTGGGTTCCGGAGCTCTCCTTGATAATCTTCAGGGCGATCTCATTCTCCATTCTTTTTCGGTACGAGCGATCAGATGTCAGAGCATCATATACATCAGCTACGGCTAGAATCCTGGCGAGAAAAGGGATTTCTTCCCCCCGGAGTCCGTCCGGGTACCCATTGCCATCCCATCTCTCATGATGATGTCTGATTATTTGCTGCTCCTGTGCCCACATATCGAAATGGCCGATGATAGTGCTGCCAATGACAGGATGCCTTTTTATCACCTCATATTCGCTCCGGGTAAGCCGATCCGGTTTTAGAAGGATACTATCAGGGATGCCGATCTTGCCGATGTCGTGTAGGTTTCCAGCGACATTCAGTATCTCTATCTCTTCTTGGGAGCACCCAAAGGCCTTTGCGATAGAAATAGAATAATCCGTTACCCTTGCGGAATGCTGCCTTGTGTAAGGATCCCTCGCCTCGATCGTCTCCACAAAGGCATACAGGGTGGAGAAGAGGTTCTCATAGATATTCTCATAGAGGGCCAAATTCTCGATTAAGAAGGATGCCTTCTCCGCTAAAAAATGTAAAAAATAAAGGTCCTTTTCGCTGAAGCGGCGCCCTCCGTCCCTTATGAGCGAAACCAATATGCCGAAGACGTTCGATCTGATCTTAAGGGGGATTACCATAATATTGGGCTTGCCATCAACTCCGTGTATAATAGAAGGAATTCCCTCCCCTGCAACCTCTCTGACCATCGTGTGTCGCAAGAATGTCCTTGCCGCAGAACTATCCTCATCTCTGAAAAACGAGGCGATTGGATCCAAATCTTTTATCTCTTGGCTGTATATACAAAAGTGGGCTTCGTCGCAGTCAGTGATTTCCCCCGCAAGGTTCACCAGAACAGTGAAGAGGTCCTTACTGGTAGTAGTTTGATCCAATTGCTGGAGGATCAGATTAATGGTCTCAACCTCCTTTAATTTTTCCTGTAATTCAGTATTAATCTTCAGGAGCACCTTATTTTTTTTTGCCTCCTCCTTGAGCAGGGTATTTTCGACAAACAGCGATCTTTCCCTCATAACCCTCTCAATGATAAGAGGCACCTGATCCATTTTCATCGGTTTTGTCACATAATCCACCACCCCGTTCTTTAAGGTCTTTACCGCATTATCCATGGAGGGATAGCCGGTCATGACTATCATGGGAATGGTATTATCATGATGATGGATTCTTTTAATCAACTCCAGGCCGTCCATTACGGGCATGGAAAGATCGATAAAACAGCAGTCTATCTTCTCTTTTTTAATCATCTCGAGGGCTTCAAAGCCGTCAGCGGTTGTGAACACGGTGTAAGCCCCGACAGATTCAAGGTAATCCTTAAAGACCTGTAAGATCACCTCTTCGTCATCCACGATGAGTATCTTCAAATTTTCGTCCATCAAAAAACCTGTCTCGTCATTCTTTGGGGGTAATTGATTTCAGGAGATGTCTCTTAAATTCCTTGTACTCGCTTTCGGTCAACATCCCGTTTTCCCTTAAAGAGGAGAGGGCTTGCAGTTTATCAATATGGTTAGAAGCAGGGGCGTCATAGTCATAGTTATAAAGATAGTGGAGGCTGGGCATGTTTGACGAGAAGAAATTTATGTTTGCTGCCTTCTCATCTTTAACCTCCTTGCCTTTCTTCAAAACCATTAATTCATGGTATGCGTCCTGCAGCTGTTGTAATAATCTCTTGTTCTCACGTAATAGCTTTATCCTCTCAATAGCATTTTCTGCGACAATCTTTATCTCCTCAAGCCTCCACGGCTTTTTTATGTAATCGTAGGCGCCTTCTTTTATGGCGGTGATTGCAGTTTCTAATGATGCATGTCCCGTAATGATAATAACGATCACATCCGGATTGGACTTTTTTGCAAACTTCAATACCTCCAATCCGCCCACCTTGGGCATAACCAAGTCAACGACAATCAGATCGTAAGAAGTCCTCTGTATGCCCTCAAGAGCAGATGCTCCGTCATAGCAGACATCTATTATTCTTTCAGCATCTGAGAGCAAATCACGTAAAATATCAGCTATGAGTCTGTCATCGTCAACAATGAGGATATTTATGTTCTGATCACCTGTTTGTTGCATTTGTGTATTCATACCTCCTCATCTTCACCGATCAGCCCTTTTGATCAAATACGACTCCGATCATCTCATCAAGATCGTCTACAAGATGTAAGACCTCAGAAGCAGATATCTCCTGTATCACATTATTCTTTCTCCATATCATGACAGGTGCGGCTCGCATAGAAGAGAATCTCTCCCTCTGTTATACTATCGGAAATTGCCGTAAAAACTTTAGCTCAATTGCGCTCCATGTTATCGCACAGTATCCAAGAGCCGTGGAGAAAGCCTCTCCGCCCTCTCATAGGAGCGGAGATTGGCCCTACCGCCAAAAACTTCAACCCCTGGATGCCTTCTTCCTGAAATATCTGCAAATGACGTACCATAAAAGAATGAGCTGCCCTGATGATTGCCTTTGGAGAAATAGGGTTGTATACTGAGAGGCCTGAAAAAAAATGCAAGGAGAGCGTTTTTTTTCTAAAGTTATTTTCCTATCTTCCGATAATAAAATTGAGGAAAAAACATGGTAATATCGCCTTACCAAGTAAACAATGTGCTAAGAGTATATGGAGATCAACTCCGCCAGCCGAGGGTCTCAAGCAGGCCAGAGAGCGGCAGGGCCTATTTACCGACAAAGATCAGTAGCTTCGGCGAGCCAAAGAGGAAGGCCATTATTGATAAGGTAGCCTCGCGTATCATCGAGAGAATAACCAGATACGGCCCTGATGAGGATGTGGAAAAAGAGGTGTTTCAAAAGCTCAAGGATGAATATGGAGCACATCTGGATATCGACAGAAAAAATCAGAACGATCTCATCTTTAAGGTCATTGATGAAAATGGCGAAACAATACAGTCACTTTCCATTGAGGATTCTCGGTTTTTAAGCAATAAATTAAAGGAGATCGCTCGGCATACCGTGGATAAGAATATGATGAAAGCAACGGAGGATTGATTCATGAAGATCGACGGTGAGATGAACCATTATGAAATCAGCAAATACCTGCCGCAATCGGAATCGAAGCCAACCGAACGGGTGGATGAAAAACGCCTGGCTGATGAGCAAATCTCTAAGGCAAACGAGCCCACAGAGCAGGATACTATCGTAAATATATCTAAGGAAACACAAGAGGCTCAACGCATAAAGGAAATAATTTCATCCGAACCGGATATCAGGGAAGATAAGGTATCCGAACTGAAGGAACGGATTGAATCAGGAAGATATACAATCGATTATGACCGCGTTGCCGAGAAGCTGATCCAGGAATCTTTGAAAGACCTTTTATAGCGCCTCCTTATCTCCCGAATTCTCACCTCTACCCGGTGATACCCATTCATCTGCTCTGCCTCTTCCGCCCCGTGGAACACAATGATCTAATCTTGATGAGCTCGTAAAAAGTATGAATTCTGTCTTTTTAGTCATTCTGGCCTGCCTGTGCGGCGCACTCAGACAGGCGGAAGCCGGAATCAAGTAAATTCAATAGGTTCTGGATGCCGAATCAAAGTCTGCCCTGGACGTAATCCAGGGTCCTGCATGACGATTAGAGGACTTTTTACGAGTTTGTTAATCTTGCTTGCTAAAAATGGCACCGGTTCTCTGCCGTTCGACGGTTAGGAGAAAGGATGTGGTGATACGTGTCAATAGTTCAGGGCGTCGTTGAATTACATATGACGCCGGCAAATCCTTTCATTTTGTGCCCCGAGTCACCCCGGGCAATTTCCGCACGAGTGTCCCTTAAGTCACGTATAACAATTAGGGCTGAATAATTGCATGTCTTGGCCGGTTAGTACATCAGGTTTTGATGAAGAGAATCCAGCACGGATAGAAGTGTATTTAATGCATCGAAAGAGCACCACTGAAAAGGGAGCCGATGATCCGATTACCCGAGAAATGAAGGTTCACAGCTTTACAGCCAAGGCCCATAGAAGGAGATTGACCATAGACGTCCTCACCGGGGCAACCTACTCTGTATCCATCCGTTCTCTCTCACGAACAGAGGTCCAATCGTGCCTACCACGCCTTAAACCATGATATTGCAGTGAATGATATTTCTTCCCCCTCAGCCAAATCACTCCATGACTGGGTAGCAAAGATGTGACTAAAGCTCAAGTTCCATGGACGATACACGAGTTCCATACCTATGCCCCCTGCTCCGAACAACTCAGGTTTTACCTTCTTAGAGGCTAGCTCGCCGGTGGTGAGATCCCTCTCTTCGTAGTAGACATCGGCCTCGCCGAAGGCCTGAAGCCTGAAGGCAAATAAAACCCCCCGGAACGGTCCTAGATTCATTTGGGGTGCGAATCCAACAAAATATCCGGGCTTATCCCAGGTGTAGGTTTCCATGACGCTCCCCAGATGTCCCGTGCGAACCATATCCGGATCCTCTATGGTATGGATAATCGGTCCCCGCTGCCCCGAGACCTTGGAATAGGAAAGACCAAGGAGAAGAGGGAGCCGGAACCCTTCAGGATCTTTGAAGGGATCAACGATGAGACTCGCTGCAATGCCTCTGGCCTCGTGCGTGCTTTCACCGGTATACATGGCTGTGGAACCAGAAGGTGCCATGGTGAGCTCTCCCGTTGCATCTCCAAAGCCGCTTATCAGGCACAGACCGAAATGAGGACCAAACCCATGGGTATAGGACAGCGAACCTGCCCAGCCTGTGTCTTCCTGCTGAGACCCTGGAAAGCCTCCTTCCGGGCTCTTTTTATTCTCATACTGGAAATATCCCAAGGCTACCTTCATTGTGTCCAATCCAGCGGTAAGCGGCTTGGTCGGGATAGCCCTTGCCATGATCAAACCGAGGGCATGGATCGCGGTCCATCCCGAGCCCAAGCCCTCAACAGGATCGGAAGGATTATCGAGCAATCCCACCTTCGCATACGCTCCTGGAGCATGAGCCAAAACAATCAATATGAATAAGCAGCATAAAATGAGGCTGCCGATCTGAGACTTCCTTCGGCCATACCGCAAGATGTGAAAGTAAATGTTATTTTTCATGGTAACACCTTCCTTTGTATCCCCAACCATTGCCTGGGGCTTCTATGGTTATTGCCCTGGCTCCGCGTCCCATAGTTGCACTGTCTCTGTTTCACATCGAGACATAGAAGACGAGAAGGTAAGCAAGACAAGAATGATACGTTCTCATAATCCTCAAACTGAGACACTATTTCACTTTTCATTGCAAATTGCCGGATAAAGTCAATGGCAGGTAATATAGTGTGATGTGATAAGAATTTCTTTTTTAGGCGTGGACCATATGGGATTTTGCCTTGTATGTCAAGGTAAAGTTGACGCATGATGAGGTAGTTCTTCATTGTACCTGGAAATGAGATCGATAAGAGGAGCGCATTAAGAGGTGAGAAGGTGGAGTTGGAACCATATCTTCGGGAAAAGGACGGCACTTGCCCGGAAAAGGTTATACCTCTTCTCCTCCTGGCCGGAGGCTGAACTAGTAGATCGTTCATAAAATAATGTTGCAAACGGCTTCGTGCCTGTGGCATAATCGGTAAAAACGAAAGGAGCCGGATATGCCATTCAAGAAGAAGCGAAGCCGATTACTGTTAGAGGAAAAGGACATTAAGATCTTGGAAAATATTGCTGCGTCGAGAACCGAATCGTACTCGAAGGTGAAACGAGCAAGAATGTTGTTAGGGTACGCTCGAGGGGAGAGCATTTCGAGTATTGCCCGAAAAGAGCAAACGAATCGTCCTGCTGTGGAGCGGTGTATTGATAAAGCCCTATCGGGGGGTATCATGACAGCTCTCCGAGATCTTCCACGACCGGGGCGTCCCCCAGTAATCACCGATGAAGATAAAGCATGGGTCATTCATTTAGCCTGCTCGAAACCCTCGGAGCAAGGGTATGCGGCTGAGCGTTGGACGATTGCCCAGTTGGCGAAGCACATCCGGGAACACGCCATTGAAGCCGGCCACCCTGCGTTGAGTCGTATGGGAAAAAGTGGACTTCATAATATTCTTTCGAAAGTTGATATCAAAGCCCATAAAACCGCCTATTATCTTGAAAGGCGGGACATTGAATTTGAGGAAAAAATGGCCCACGTGCTCGTGGTGTATAAAGAAGTTCAACAAGCACGAGAAGGAGGCGCTCACAGACAGGGCAATCACACGGTCCTGTCCTACGATGAGAAACCAGGCATTCAAGCCATCGCAAACATTGCTCCGGATCTGGCGCCGGTGCCAGGTGAATACGCTGCTTGGGGTAGAGATTATGAATACAAACGCCATGGGACCGTTTCACTCCTAGCAGGCATCGATTTGTATGACGGCCATGTCTTGGGATTGGTAAGAGACCGCCATCGGAGCAGAGAATTTATCGAGTTTCTTTCCATGGTAGACTCCTACTATCCCCCGGACTGGAAACTGCGAATCATACTGGACAATCACTCCAGTCATATTTCCAAAGAAACCATGGGTTGGCTCAAAGGTAAGCCCAACCGGTTTGAATTTGTATATACCCCTAAGCATGGATCATGGCTCAATCTGGTTGAAATTTTCTTTAGCAAGATGACCCGAACGTTCCTCCGTTCTCTGCGTGTTGCCTCCAAAGCAGAGCTGAAACAAAGGATCGAAAAATATCTGGACGAGGTGAATGCTGCCCCCGTCGTGTTCAAGTGGAAATACAAACTCGACGAGGTCATGGTGTAATCATTGAAATATTATTTTATGAACGCTCTACTAGAATTGCATGATTCCCCTACGCCGGAAGAAATCAAGATGCAATTTCGTCGTTTAGTTTTGAAATATCATCCAGACAGAAATCCGGACAATCCTCATGCAGAGGAAAAGACCAAACTACTAATCGGGGCGTACCGAGCACTATCAGATGAGGACCCACAATTAGCATTGGCTGGATTAGACAATGTTGAGTATTATTACAAAATAATTAATGAAAATGTTATTGAACTTAAAGATTTGGGTATATCCTTCAAGTTCACTGTATCCATGA
>Ga0307431_1002116_pt1 | contig 10574 bp, 11 predicted proteins | sample SalMarWE160170MG_FD_202155 | JGI IMG/M metagenome (GOLD analysis project Ga0307431, IMG submission 202155) | Salt marsh sediment microbial communities from the Plum Island Ecosystem LTER, Massachusetts, United States - WE1603-170 | ecosystem: Environmental > Aquatic > Marine > Intertidal zone >... | reverse complement strand
TTGGCTTCTCAGACCTATAGATGCTTCGGAAGTGGTTCAGGTTCTGCCCGGCATCCAGAGAGATCCGCTTGACCTCAGAGACCATCACCCCGTTGACCTCGAACGGCTCATAGGTCAACTCGAACATTGAGCGGATCGGCCCGTTGGCCAGGACGCGGGAGTCCACGAAATTCTTCGAGACCCAGAGCCTGTCTGCCGCCCACAGGCCATTGCCGCCGCACCCGCAGGTTTGCCCGGCCGAGTAAAGATCCGCGCCTTCACCTGTGTCTACGTGGTAGTTGTCCACCATGTACCAGTCATTGATGACCAGGCTGGGCGTGCGCTTGACCCAGATGTCCACCGTGCTGCTGATCAGCGGCCCGCCGGCCCAGGTCTCCAGGGCCTTGCCGTACATCCGATGGGCGATGCGATCGTTCTCCCAGCAGAAGTCGTCGGCCCGCTCCCGTACAAAGCGACCGTAAGCCCTGAACTGGTCCTTGGTGTACACCCACTTTCCCCCCACGGTGACGGTGAAGGTCAGGGTCTGGCCGGCAGCGAAGTCGGCCTGGAAGATTACCTGGTCCGGGGCGTAGTCCCCATCGGTGTCCACTGCCTGGCAGAGCAGTTCCTTGCCGGTCGCGTCCTTGACATGGATTCTGGCCAGGTCCTTTTCGCCGAGTATCGCCAGATCCTTGGCCGACAGCTCGATAGTCTGGCCGGGTCGGGCGATCTGGAGCCTGTTGACGGCAGTTACCGTTCCTAGCCCTGTTCCCGTCCCGTTCATCTGCGGACCGGTTGAGTTTCCTTTTGGCATGATCGTTCCTCCTTTCTTGAAGGTTGTTCTTATTTCCCCTGGTTATCGCGGTCCCGCACTTCGGGAAAGCGGGACGCTCTTTTAAGATTGAGCAATGTATCTTTCAAGTGAATAATGGCCTTTTTTTGCGATTGATTCCCCCCTCTCCACTGAAAAGCCGACGCCGGCTAACTTTCTGCACGAATGTACCCTCTTGCGGATCATCTTGGAAACAGCCGAGGTGAAAACCCCCAACTGACGACCTGCCTCTGCCAAGGGAATCCCACAGTCCTCAATCCTTCTCTTCTCAATCTCCCTGACGATCACGTGGTGGAGCGTACCGGGTGCGTCCAGCCTCGCTTGTCTGGGCATTCTCTCTGCCCCCTCTTTTTTTCCGCCTTTCCCCGGCTCTCTTTTTCGAAATCCTGTATTATTTTGTCAATATAGTCAACTACGTCCCGTATTACTCTTTTCCAAGGGAAGAGGATATTTCACGAATTACCTTAATTCTCTGTGAGGGTGTCATTCCACTCCTGAGCTAACGAAAAACTTAAGCGGCGGCCGCGCCTTGTGCGGCCGTCCGCCTGGACGAATGGTTAGCCCTCTGCTCCGCTATGGGGACGGAGGCAACGCGCAGGCCGCCACAACCTTATACCAGCCGGTACGACGTGATCGCTGGAGTCCGTTACTCCCTCGACCCTTGTTGACCGGTGTTGCTCACCTGTTGGATGAGCACGTAGGCCATGAGAACTCCCATATACAGCACTCCTAACAGAAAAGAGAGACCCGCTTGAAGCCACGTGAGTTGCCGTGAAGAGAGAAACACGGAGTACGCGAAACTACGAGCGGAATGTAGATCAAGGCGCCTGAGATGACGCCGGGATAGTACCTCTTCGTTGCGATGGCCCCGCGAATGTGCAGCACGGCATTTGCGAAGACGAGGCTGAAGACTGACAAGCTGAGAACAAGGTTGGCCTTGCCGATGAGTGCGCTGGAGAGACACAACAGAAGAAACAGACCGTTCACAGCCAGATGGAACCGGGGTGTGAAAAGATGCGTCGCCCTCGGAAGCAGATTCTTGAGCCCATCCGGGAAGCGCCCTGGATAGACGTATTCTTCAAAGATGTGTACGGCCGCAGCACCCAGCAGCGCAGCAAATATCCAATCACCCATACCTCCTTCTCCTACCGCTTTCGCTAAAGAATCACAAGAGTGGCCTAACACAAAGTTCACTGGTTTTTACAGAACGCAGCGGAGTAAAAATCCAGTGCAGTGACTTGTTAGACAATTTTTGGTTTAACAAAGTTCATAGTAAACGCAAATATATTGCCATATTTTTTATCTAATGTAAAACCTACCCCGGCAGCAAGTCGTAAAACTTTATTTTGTCTTTGAAAGTCAGGATCAGGGAATACCTCTGTAATTGAAAGAATTCCTCCCGGTTTAAGTGCTTTAAATATCTCTTTTAAAGCTATTTTTTTATCAGGAATCTCTCCAAGTACAGTAACTAGAATTGCTCGATCAAATCCATTTTCTTCCTGTATTTTCCCGAGCCCTGCGCCACCTAAGAGAAACCGAACATTTGTTAGATTATTATTTTTTATCCGTTCCTTTAGTTTTTGTAACATTTTTTCTTGTATATCTAAAGCTACAACTTCACCCCTTTGCCCAACGCATTTGGCAAAGGGGACGGTTAATCTTCCCGGGCCACAACCGACGTCAAGGAGCCGCATGCCATTTTTAAGACCAATTCGCTCTATCAGTATACGACTCCCAGCTAATGAATTCATATAAGGATTCTCTAAAAGGAAGGTAAGCCAAGAGGGGCAAGGTAAAGCTTGCCTCCTTTTAATGATACTTATGCTAAGAATAAATATAAAAATTATTACAAAAGCCGTGATAATTATTTTTAACATATTTTTATTGTTTTATTTCTGTCTAACGCCGCAAATCAGCCGCGCGGCTTTTTTGAGTCGGCTGAATTAGCCTTGTTAGCGATTGATTCCTTTAACTTTTTCAATAGATGACCATTGATGATCGATCTAAATAATGATTTATTATCAATTATTGGTCTACAAATATTCTCGATATCATCGATACATTTATCCACCTTCGGTTTTATTGTATCTTCTTCAGGGAGTCCCTCCCAGAATATATTTTCCTGCTCTTTGATAAAGTCATAGTGGGCCGCTTCTTGTTTCTCTGTCCTGAAATGTCTATAACTTTCGGCCCATGCTCTAGCAAGCGCTTGAGCTGAAGCTTGCATTATATTCAATGTTCTTTTAAAATCTTCAAACGGTTTCCCAGCATCAGTTCCAAATTGCGCCATAAATCTATAGCGAATCGAATGCATTCTATTAAACAATTCAAGATGAGTATTGAATCTTTCAAATAGTACATAAGCCCTATCATAGGCCTCTTTTTGTTCTGGAGTTTCATTTTCGTCTGCTTTTCTGGAACTACCCTCCTTAGCATGGCTGAAAGGATTCCTGATATGTTGAACCGCATTTCTTGCTTCATAAAACAGGCACAAGACTTCTTCGGCTAGTTCAGCTCGTTTTTTTCCAACATATTCCCGCCGCCAAGACCCAATCCCATAAATAGCGGTGCAAGATGCAACAATGATAGATAAATCTTTTAAAAATTCTGAAAAGCTCATTTGTTATATTCGCTAACGATTAGATTAAGAGGCGGTGTTTTTTGGCGTCCCCTGAAATGGGTTATGCGCTATAGTCCACAAGCTGTTTTAATAGCTGTAGTGGCTACACCGATGCCAATTTTTTCAGCAACATTTAGCGCCCACTTTCCTGCCTTTGCCAAAGCTGATAAAGCCTGAGGGCCGTCACCTTTTTGAGCTTCAATCTCAGCGCTCGCAATTACCCCGATTTCAGCAAATTCCTCTGCACTTTTTGCTGATTTTTGAAGTTCATCACGTAACGTTTTTAACTCCTTCGATAAAGCCTGTAGATCAATATTCCCCTTTGTTTGATTCCATATTTGGTTGAAAGCCATGTCATGCGCATGAGCGTTAGGACCTTGTGCGCCTACTTGCCCTGCTTCATATCTATCACCCATTGTGACCTCCTCGATGTTTTCAATGATTGTTAAACTCCCCCACTTGTTAACATAATCTTCAACCTTTCTAAGTATATTCTTTCGAATATCTATGCTTTTGAGGACATTGACAAGAGCATCTTTTTGGCCAGGGTTTATAATGTTCATTGATTCTCTGGCTATCTTACATATTTCATCTTCAAATTGCTTAGAAGATTTCGAGTCAAGAACACCGATTCGATGAGTTGCTTCATTAAGATAATATTGCAAGTTATCTGATAGTGGTGTTCTTGGTTGTACATCGATGGTTTTTGACATAATATCTCTTAATACTAAGCGAAGGCTTTCATGCTCGGCATTCAGTCGGAGAAGATATATTCTGAGACGACGAGCAGCATCTATATCATTGTAAGCAGATGAGTAATTATCAAGAAGCCATAATTGGATATTTTTGCCCTGGAATGGAACAAGGCAATTGTACAAATTAAAGTCGCGATCTTCAATTTCTACGTTACGTGACCAATAAGGTACGGGAACATCTTCATCACTTTGACAGTCTAAGAATAACAATGGCCTTCCAGGACGCACCATCCAGTCACTTGGAGTAGTTATTAGTCTATCGATATTCTTAGTCGTAGCATGATAATAAAGACTTGCCACGTATTGGGCAGAATGACCTAACAAGCACTCTTTATAATTACTTCCGGATTCACGTAAACGGATAGGCAGATTAAGAAAGCTATCGACTATGTCTTTAACCGTTTGTTTAGTGAACTCTACTTTTCTACGGGTTTTAGTTGCAATTCCTAACTCAAACTTGCCAACCGCAAGGCCATCAAAATACAAGCGCCTAAAAGCTATGCGGGTTGAAAATTGTTTCCCAGAGTAAGCATCTTTTATTTTTGGGCAATAACTGAGTCGTATGAAACGATTAGCCTCACATATTTCATTTTCACCCAGCCAGCCACAAAGCCCTCCCAGTTTCCTAACTCTCACAGCACCTGAAAAACGGACAAATTCATCATCTGGAGTGGGTATTGGCCAGCCTGGCTTAGTGAGACGACCAGTTACTTTAAAAAAACCTCTCAAATCGGTAAAAGGAATTTGAATTGTTAAAAGCATGGCATACCTCAAATTGCAAAAAAAAGCTCCTCACCGGCAAACGGTGAAGAGCAGCAGAATACACCTCGCATATACGCTTTCGCGCACGGCTAAGGCATGTCCCCGATTCGGGGAGACCTCTGTTGCCAGAGGTACTGCAATCCACAAGCAATCCATAGTCACTTGAAGATTGGTTCTAAATATATAATAATAAATAATGGTTGTCAACATTTTATACATTTCCTTAACAGTAAGATAAAATTGGAGCGCTAACGTTGCAAATCAGCCGACGCGATTAGCGGTCGGCTGGATTTGCCTTTTTAAATGCTTTTTTGCTTTGATAAAATCCGAAGTAGCAACGCTGCCCATTTCAATGAATCGTATACCAATGCAGCCATCACAGGCTTTGTTCCGTGGACATCTCCCATGTTTGACCTTAATTTCTGCATGATATAGGCAGCTTGATTAAGGGAACCAAAAAGATTGTTTGCTAGCATGGAAACCTCGGCCTGATCCCATTCAAGCGAGCGCAACTCTTGTTCAAGGTCAATCTTCACATTTAGGGCATCAATGGAATGCTTTACTTTTTCTTGGAAAGATGCTTTGCCAGGATCTCCCAAATTGTGTTTGGAATAAATAACACTAGTTACTGAATCAACCGCACTACAAGCAGACGAAAGGGCTCCGCTTAGGTCACCATCACGCAATCTGGTACTTGCTTTTTTCAAGTCACTATGAGCTTCTGAAGGTAGCTCTTGTATATCTTCCAGATCAAAAATATCGATAGGCAGTAAAGTTCCTTCAGTAAATTTCCATCCTACACGTGAAAGAATCCTATCTAGCTCTTCGACGAGATCTTGTTTACTTCGAAGCATCTCCTCACAGCAGATAGCCGCAACCCGTGCAGCCGTTGCTTCATCCATTGACCCAATTTGTCTATCGACTGCACTAAGGACTTGAGATTTTGATGCTCCACCTGTAGCCTTCTGCTCCAAACCAGCAAGTTGACTCATATCGATTCCAGTATATCCAACAATTTCCTTTATTGATGAAAACGAAAAATTAGCCTGGAGTGTGGATCGTATTGGCCCCCACGGGATTTTACGTTCCATATGCGTTTTTCCTTTTAGCATTTAACGTTCAGCTTGAGAGGTGCGAATGAAGCGCAGCGTAATGAGCATCCTTCTCAAAGCTGTTGTTCGGAAGACTTTCTGTTAATAATTACAGACCTTAATAAAGGCCACACCAAGAGCCGTAATACATAACTCATCGTACCCACCATGCGATGTCACAACGTCCTGGGAAAGATAGTTATCACCAGATTCGAAATCGATTGAATCTTCATCAAAATACGAATCGGCCAACCCAAGACGGCAAAGGTTATCAACAGATTCCCAATAATCAGATTCATTTACTGATAGATTTTGAAGAAGGTCTGATTTATTAAGCGATGTATGAGTTGGAGGCCGATTTGGCTTATACCATTTTTTACCTTCATAATTTTCTTTATAATATTTTGCTTTTTCAATGTATACTGCATGCATAGCTTGAAGAATTCGAACGTCAATGGGCTCAAGCTGACGTAATATTTCAACAAATGCCGTCCTCCTTGTCTGGATTTCCGGATCAATTGCAGAGACTAGGAGCTTGGCATATAAATCATGTAAAAAATCATCATCTTCAACTGATGCGTTCTGGAAGATTGGAAGTGCCAATTTTGCAGAAATTGGTATTGAACATTTCTCTAAATTCTTTTCTTTAATTAAACGCTCCGCTTTTTCAACAAGTTTTGTTTGTCTTTCCCATCTCTTGTATTTCAATGTATCCGCAAGCATACCGCATGTGGCATCAATACTCTCGCCCATTATCTTTGAAAAAAATTTTCCAACCTTTTCCACAGCTCCAATAGCTTGGCCCGTTGTTTTGGCAACTTCTTGAACAGCTTTTGCGGTTTCCGTTATCTCTTCAGACATATCGCTTTCCTATTTTAGGCCGAACGGCCGGGCTGAGAGGTGCGAGTGTAAAGAGCATCCTGCTCAAGCCCATTGTTGGGGTGCGCTTTTCTCAACGCTAAGCTCACTTGAGGAGGCGTTTCATCCCAAATGCGACCTCCTAGCTTTCTTCCATTGCGTTTTTTATTTACGCCACCCCATTGCTTGAAAAAGAACGGAATGGAGGCATCACTGCAGTTTCTCTTTATATCGAGAACCCACTCCTCTTTCATTGGCCTAGACTTTGGGCCAGATTCCCCCCCCACTATGACCCATTGTATATCCTCGAGATCAAGATGGCGGATTGCCCCGAGTAAAGGTTCAAACGAGAGGAACTTGACCTTTGCCTTTGTTTGTCTGAGGTGATCAATGCGAAATGTAAAAGTTTTGTCCTCTACGCTAACACCTACCCATAGGTTTTCTGGCCATGCGATCTGATCATTCAGCTCCAATAATCTCATCGATCTTTTTGTCAAAACTTGGAAAGTGTGTGTGGGAGCAGCTCGCATAATTGAGATAACCTGCTGGATGAAATCAATTGGTATTTCTTCATGAAAAAGATCGCTCATTGAATTTACAAACACAATGCGAGGTTTTCTCCATTTCAAGGGCTGTTCCAGTCGCTCAGGGTGTAAAGTCACAGCAAAATGATTTGGCCTTTTCGGATACCCGTGCATACCGGCAAAACGATAAGCGATACGCTCTGCATAGCAGTGGAGACACCCTGGACTGACCTTATTACATCCTGTTACAGGGTTCCAAGTTACTTCTGTCCATTCGATCTTTGAATTTTGTGCCACAACAGATTCCTCAACTGTAAATATCAACAAACCCCATAGTTCTCAAAGCGCGCTTTAGCATTTATTTAGCGAAAACTAAAGTAGTATAGGGTTCCGAAAGCTGTCCAAATCGCTGGGCTATTCTCCCTTCCTTTTCGAGCCCCTTGAAAGCTTGAGTTAAGTGGGAGCCGCTGACTATACCAAACCACTTAGGAAGCATAGCCTCATGAATACCAATACGAGAGCATGTCTTACCAGCAAACCTTTCGTAGATCTCCTCTTTCAGACTGTTAACCAAATTTGAAAATATCTCTTTCTCCGTTGGAGGAGGATTCATAATATCAAGCATCGAAAGCTGACGTGCAGGCTGCATTTCCAAACACTGTTCCTTATATTCCTTTACGTCTCTTTCATAACAGCATTCTCTGCCATAAATGATGTTGCTCATAAGTACAGCGCCTTTGGGGTGCTGAGTAGCGAAAATTAGATAGTATTTTAGGCGATCTTCTATTGTCTTGATATCATATGTGAAAGCAAAGGATTTACCTCGTTCCTGTTGCATTGCGTCTAGTATTGACTTTATATACAATTCGACCAATCCGTCCGTGCGATCAGCATCCCAGATCTGTTCCCATTCTTGTGAATTTGTGAAACCATAGAGATTGGTCAAGATCTGGCGCTTCTTTTCGGCACCCAGGCGATCTACTCCTGAAAAACCAGCTAAGCGGCTGATATCACTAGGATTAATCCTAAGCAACATTTCCGTTATATAAGGGCGATTCAATACTGGGTAGATATGTTGCCATTCAATTCCTTTCAGCCCGAAAGGATCAAGAAAAAAGACGGCTGGTCGATCCCTAATCTCCTCCAAAATCCTATCCACGTAGTCTCCGAAAGAGCCATGGTGATTAGTAATGCATGACTCATAGGCAAGAGTGTTTTGCTCAAGATTAAGAAAGCAAGTCTGATCGGATTCTACATTGATACAGTGTAATTGGTAATACTTACCAATAAGTGTTTGGGCATATTCACCTGCCCTGACAGGGGAACCTTTTGCCCCATCATTGTAAATGCCAGGCCCAGCAAATCCATCGATATAATAGACGATACCTTTGGTAGATCCACCGAGGATTTTCACAAACCCCTTAAGGTATTTAATGATCAGCTCATGCTTACGCTCTGACCAATCTTGCAGTTCTTTGAAGTGGGCATGTTCCATTTTCTCGCTCTTCTCCCAGCTTCATGAATCAGGCGTGAAGCAGCCCAACGCTCCGGCTCAGGCGCGCGGCTTGTCCGCGTCGCTTGCAGCCGGTTGTTGGCCCCACCATTTCGTCGTTTTTGTCCGGAACTCGAATGTCTGGATTTGCGGATCCGCCGCATACTGCCTCAAGTATCGTTTTGACATCTTCCAACCAGAGGCCGTCTTTCCCATCGGGAAGATTTCGAGGAGGCGAACTATGGGGAGGATAAAGCCACGGACCGTGTCGCCCGCATCGACGACGATTGCGAAGTAGGGTACAGAGCCGAAAGCCTTGCACGCCGCCTCCGCCTTGGAGAAGTTGTCGTTCGGAATGCTCACGTACTCCTCTTCGGCCCCTTCGTTTCTACTGCGGCTCTTGACCGATATGCCCATGACCTCCTCGGTATGAGGGTTGCGGGCGATGATGTCGATTCCCGTGTGGTCAACGGAGGCGCACTCAAAGCCGTACTTGGATAACCAGTAGAGCACCAACGTCTCACCGAAGTCGCCGGTGATTTTGGCATGTCTTGTGCTCTTCTTAATTTTCATATCATCGCTCGGCCAACGAGATGGTCACCTGCCGGTGAGAAGCGTCAGCGGAACACCGGTCAGGTGAACCAATTTGTTCAAGTAAGCCGCTACGCGGCAGTTAACAAGTCTCGCCTCAAATACTTCCCTCTTAAATATACCGGCCAAGTTGCAGGACCCCCATTTTTACGTCATAACTCTCTATACCCATTTTACTAACCTTTAACCCAAGAAAGGAGAGGTATGATGAAAGATTATTACCAACAATCCATGAGAGCCCTCCAACTAGCCGGTATGAGCGAGCCCACCCAGAAAGGCTACACCCGCTCGGTAAGGATGCTGGTCGACTTCTACGGCAAAACACCGGACCTGATCAGCGAACACGAGCTTCAGGACTATTTCCTGCACCGCAAGAACGTCGATAGATGGGCAGCCGCTACCATGCGTATCTGCTACAGCGGCATCAAGTTCTTTTTTATCAACGTGCTCAAACGCGATTGGCATACCCTGGAGCTCATCCATGCCAAACGGGATCAAGCCCTTCCCGCGGTATTGAGCGTCAAAGAAGTCTGGACCATTATCAATGCGGTTACTACCATCCAGAATAGAGCCTATCTGACTGCCGTCTATACCTGCGGTCTCAGGTTGCATGAAGCCTTATTCCTTCAGGTAACCGATATCGACGCTCAACGGATGCGGATTCATGTCCATCGGGGAAAGGGCGCCAAAGACCGGTATGTGCCCTTGCCGGAATCAACTCTCTATCGTTTGCGCGACTACTGGAAGCGGCATCGAAATCCCCTCTGGATATTCCCCCGACTTGGACGCAGTGGCCACGAAGCTCCACAGGCAACGAGACCCATGGCGAAAGCATCTGTGCAAGGGGCATTGAGACGCGTGCTCAAACAGCTCACTATCACCAAACGCATCTCCATTCATACCCTCAGACACAGCTATGCCACGCATCTGCTGGAGGCCGGCGTCAATATCAGACGCATCCAACACTATCTGGGCCATAGCAGTTTGAACTCCACCATGGTCTATCTCCATCTCACCACCCAAGGCCATGAACATGCCTATGAAATCATCAACACGATGATGAAAGGAGA
>Ga0307431_1002098_pt1 | contig 10654 bp, 7 predicted proteins | sample SalMarWE160170MG_FD_202155 | JGI IMG/M metagenome (GOLD analysis project Ga0307431, IMG submission 202155) | Salt marsh sediment microbial communities from the Plum Island Ecosystem LTER, Massachusetts, United States - WE1603-170 | ecosystem: Environmental > Aquatic > Marine > Intertidal zone >... | reverse complement strand
TTCCGCTTAGATACTCGCCGGTCAGTGACTTTTCACAGTCTATAATATCATCAAGGTCGCCCTGGGCGAGAACTTCACCCCCCTGCGCACCGGCAGCCGGCCCAATATCGATGATGTGGTCTGCATTTTTTATAATATCTTCATCATGCTCAACTACTATGACCGTATTGCCTAAACGGGTAAGATGCTGTAAAATTCTCGACAATCTATCGTTGTCGCGCTTATGCAGGCCTATTGTGGGTTCATCGAGCACATAACAGACACCAACTAAACCGCTGCCTACCTGCGTAGCCAGGCGAATCCTCTGGGCTTCACCGCCGGCAAGGGTACTGCTGGTCCGATCGAGCGTCAAATATCCGAGACCGACATCCATCATAAATTTAAGTCGTGCCTTGATTTCCTTCAATATAGCAGCAGCTATAACAGTTCTTTCCTTATCCAGTTTAAGATTGTTGAAGAACTTCTGTGCCTTCTCGATACTCAGTGCAGTCAATTGATGTATGCTCCTGCCCCCGACGTGCACAGCAATAGCCTCCGGCCGAAGCCGAGCACCATTACAACTGCGACACGGCTGTTCGGATAAATAGCCATGCAATCTGGTCTTGACATACTCACTTGTTGTGTTTTTCCATCGCTTGGTAAGATTCGGGATAACACCTTCGAACCGCAAACCGTATTTCTGCTCGTCGGCAGGGCTTGTTCCATACATCAGGATTCTCTTGTACTCTGCTGGTATTTGCTCGAAAGGTATAGACTTGCTGATACCTACGTTCCGGCAGAATCGCTTGACCAGCCTGTTATAGAATATATTCATTCTCTTGCCGCCCTTGCGCCAGGCGTCGATAGCTCCGTTTTCGAGCGAGACGCTTTTATCCGGCACAATCAGGTCCGGGTCAAACTCAAGAATAGTCCCCAGCCCGTCGCAGCTCTGGCAGGCGCCATACGGACTGTTGAAGCTAAACAGCCGCGGCGAGAGCTCTTCAAGACTGGACTGCGGATGCTCGGGACAGGCAAACTTTTCGCTGAAGATTGCTTTTTTCCATTGGCCGTCACCACCGTTTTTCTTGTCCGCATCCGGCTTCTGATTTAAGACAAGAAGAATTCCATCGGCCAACTTCAACGCTGTCTCTACAGAATCAGCCAGCCGAACACGAATCGAATCCTTAATGACCAACCTGTCAACAACTGCTGCAATATCATGTTTTTTACGTTTATTCAAGGCAGGGACATTACGCACATCGTAAACGGCATTATCCACCCGAACGCGAACAAAACCTTCACGCTGTATTGCGGCAATAACGTCCTTGTGCTCTCCTTTTTTGCCGCGAACCAGAGGAGCACAAATCTGAATTTTAGTATCCTGAGGCCAGGAGAGAATCGAATCAACTATCTGCGAGGGATGCTGGCTGGAGATTTCTCTGCCGCATACCCAACAATGCGGCTGACCCACACGGGCAAAAAGCAGCCTGAAATAGTCGTATATCTCGGTCGTAGTAGCCACCGTCGAACGAGGATTGCTGCTGGCACTCCGCTGCTCGATTGCAATGGTGGGCGGCAAACCTGAAATCTCAGAAACCGCCGGTTTTTGCATCTGTTCGAGAAACTGCCGGGCGTAAGTACTGAGCGATTCGACATATTTTCTCCGCCCCTCGGCGTAAATGGTATCGAATGCGAGTGAACTTTTGCCGGAGCCGCTTATGCCGGTAATTACTACCATTTTATCGCGGGGAACGCTCAGGCTGATATTCTTGAGATTGTGCTCAGAGGCACCTATTATTCTTATTGCCTTTTCTATCATCTTTGCCATACTGTTTTTATATGAAAGGATACTCTATAAAAAAATCCACGATAAAATCAAACAGATGATTGTAACAAACCACTGCGAGAAGGTAAAATGTTTTCCCGGCATATAAAGATATAAACTGAAGAAACGACTCTTATGCAAACAAGGAAACTACATAAATGGAACTTGTCTTATTCGCAGGCGATAGAGCAGCAAAAACGGCTCGCCGGGCAGGTAAAGCATATTAAACTTAAAAATCGGCCTAAAACCATCGCCGGTCTGGATTGCGCTTTCAGCAAGGACGGTCAAAAAATTATAGCTGTGGTTGTCGTTTTGCGGCCGCCCGAATTCGAGCCTGTCGAAACAGCCAGCGCCACTCGAAAGGTAACTTTTCCTTATATACCCGGTTTACTTTCCATTCGTGAAGCCCCCGTATGCATTGCGGCAGTAGAAAAGCTGCGAAATGAGCCGGATTTGTTTATTATAGACGGTCAGGGCATCGCCCACCCCCGCCGATTAGGTCTGGCAGCGCATCTGGGCCTGTTTTTCGATAAACCAACCATCGGCTGTGCAAAAAGCAGACTAACCGGTCGATTTGAAGAACCTCTACTCGAAAAGGGTAGCTACAGTTTGTTAAAATATAAGAAAGGTAAAACAAGTCACGAACCACGAACAACAAGAGACGAAGTAATCGGTGCGGTAGTTAGAACACGAACTAACGTCAAGCCGGTATTTGTCTCGGTCGGGAATAAATGCCTGCTTAAAGATGCAATAGAAATTGTCTTAGCTTGTGCAATAAAATATCGCCTGCCGGAACCTACACGTCAGGCACATCAACTCGTTAGTAAATTAAGATTGAAAATCTGATTATACCTAAACCGGAGTTTCACAGCGAATTTACTCAGCGACAATCGTCGCCGATACTATTATCACCGGTTCAACCGGGACATCGTCCATACCCATTCGCGTGGTCGTTTTTACCTGTGCTATTGCATCCACAACATCCATACCCTCGACGGTCTTTCCAAATACTGTGTATCCCGGATTAGCATTCCCGTCGTAGTTCAAATAATCGTTGTTTCTATGATTTATGAAAAACTGGCAAGTTGCGCTATCAGGGTCAGAGATGCGGGCCATAGCAATGGTACCGAGGTCGTTTTTCAGGCCGTTGGAAGCCTCACTAACAATCGGGTCACGGGTCTGTTTCTGTACCATTTGGGCGGTGAAACCGCCGCCCTGTATCATAAAGTTCGGAATGACTCGATGAAATATTGTTCCATTATAGTGACCCTGCTCTACATAATCGAGGAAATTTTTGACCGTGACAGGAGCAGCCTGCTCGTTCAACTCAATAACAATATCCCCCATACTTGTTTGAAGCTTTACTAATTTCCGTTCTGCTTCCACTATGTTCCTTTCATAAAGTATCATTTCCTTCTCTAACTCAGCCTGCTTCTGTTCGAGAGGCACCGTTTGCTTTTCTGCATCACAACCGTATACCAACGCAGCAGCCATCACAAATCCAAACAACCAAGACCTGCTGATCATAATGTAAACCTCTCTAAGCCACAGTTCCTATAAATACATAGTTTAATGTGCTTTTGCTGATTATCCACTAAATGTCTTTATTGATTTTATCAGTCCACTCGTTTTTTTTAACTGAAGCCAGAATCTTCTCTGCGCATTGAAGTGCCGCGAGACCTTCTTCCGCACTGACCTCCGGCATGAATCGTCTGTCCGTAACCGCACGTAAAAAAGCCTCCTGCTGCAAACGCACCGGTTCTTTGTCATCTATCTGAAGCTGCTCAATATGCAAAAGGTCCGGCCAGTTCACGGTCGTAAGATTAAAATCGCCCGAAGCTCTCTGCTCTTTTATCCACTTGACTATATTAATATTGGGGTCGGCCTTAATAATTATCCCGCTCTTTTTGAGATAATCCATACTCAAATATGCCTGTCGACTGAACACCCTTACCTTTCTTTCGGTTTTCAAAGCCAATCTCGAAGCGGTTACATTGGCAATACAACCGTTCACAAATACAATCCTCGCATTACAGATATCTTCCTTTTCCTCAACGACATTAACGCCGACGGCATCCACTTTTTTGACTTTGCTTGCGGCTAAAGACAGAATAATGTCTATATCGTGTATCATTACATCCAGGACAACTCCTACGTCGGTTGAGCGAAAAGGATACGGGCTGATGCGGTCGGCCTCGATAAACTTCGGCTCGATATCAAGCCTTTTTATAGCCTGAGCGACCGGATTACAACGCTCGGAATGCCCCACGGCAACAACACTATTTTTCTTTTTCGCAAGCCCGACAATTTTCCTGCCTTCTTTGACGTTAGCGGCAAGAGGCTTTTCAACAAGCACCGCAACATTATTTTTTATAAAGATTTCTGCCAACTGCAAATGCGTCACAGTCGGAGTAGAGATTGTCACGGCATCGACCTTACCCAGGACATCCATACAATCAGTGTAGGCCGGACAGTTATATTGTTCTGCCAGAGATTTGGCTTTGTTAACGTCAATATCAACTACGGCAACAAGCTCGCTCTGAGGTAACTGGGCATAAACCTTCGCATGTATTGCGCCCATTTTACCTGCACCAATCACGGCAGTACGAACTTTTTTATTCTGCATCTTGTATCCTTAACTTATTATTTCACCCTCGTTGCCGAACCATTTCCAACTGATAAATGAGGAACTTAGTGCCTCCGACACTTCTCACGGTATCTTCCGAACCGATGTTCGCTGCTTTTGGTTATGACATCTATCATCGCACGAACATTTTCATCGAGTCCGTCCTCCTGAGCCAGGGCTTTCGCATTTTCCAACAAAACGCTCCCCTGTCGATAAAGCCTTTTATACGCCTGGCATATATTGTCCTTCTGTTGTTCGTTCATGCCGGCCCGCTGCATACCCCGCTCATTAACGCCGCGTACCTTTTGAGGATAATGTCCGCTTATAATAAGAAACGGCGGGATGTCTCTGTTTATTCCAGCCAGACCGGCAACATAACACCACCTGCCGATAGTAACAAACTGATGCGATGCAGCCAGCCCGCTCAACCAGGCCCCCGTCTCAATCTTGCAATGCCCTCCTATCTGCACATAATTGCTCATAACAATCTTGTCTTCAAGTATACAATCGTGCCCGATGTGAACACCAACCATGAGAAAATTTTCATTTCCAATTTCCGTCTGTTCGTTCGGATAAATGCTCGTATGGATTGTAACCTGTTCATGAAAAATATTTCCATCGCCAATCAAAAGACCGCCAATTTCGGCATTCGGCTCCAAACGCAGCAACTGCGGCCGGCTCCCAATCACACAATTAGCAAAAAACTGGTTATTTTTCCCAATCCTGACATTCTTATCAATCACGACATTCGGCCCAAGTTCTGAACCGGCCCCGATTGAAACTTCGCTTTCGATGACACAATTGGGACCGACTATAACATCATCAGCTAAGTCAGCTTCTGGGTTTACCACAGCACTGGGATGTATTTGACTCATTTTCTACTCACCATTTTTTTCTATACCGTCTCATCATCTACAAGCATAAATCTTATGTCCGCTTCGGCAACTACTACATCGCCAACCATCGCTTTACAACGACACTGTGCGGTTCTTTTCCTTAACCTGACCGTTTCGGAAGTTAAAATGAGCTGGTCACCGGGAATAACAGACTTACGCAATTTCACGTTATCCATACTCAACAGCACCGCCAACTTACCCGTATGCTCCAGTCTTTGCGCGAACAATAATCCCGAAACCTGAGCCATCGCCTCAACAATTAAAACGCCTGGCATAATGGGCGTACCGGGAAAATGGCCCTGGAAGAACTGCTCATTGAAACTGACATTCTTAATGCCTTTTATCCGAGTGTCACCTTCGATTTCAATCACCTTGTCCACCAGCAAAAACGGATATCTGTGCGGTAGAATCTTTGCAATCTGTCGAATATCAAGAAGTGCGTCGGTCCCAATTTCCTGAATTCGCTCCTGCTGTTGCGCCGCCTCAAACAATTTCCTCGCAAGCTGCTGATTTAAGGTATGGCCGCTCTTATAGGCCACTATTCTGCCCTTTATAGGCCGGCCAACCAAGGCAAGGTCTCCGATTAAATCAACAATCTTATGCCTGACGCACTCGTCGGGAAATCTGTAATTATTTTTAATAGGTCCGTCTGAATTAATAACCAGAAGATCACGTGGGCCTATATGTGTCCCGATTCCCCGTGCATGAAATTGCCTTGCTTCAGATTCAAGTAAAAATGTCCGGGCCGGAGCCAGATGTTTTTCAAAACTCTCCGGAGAAAGCTTATAACTGAAAATCTGCCTGCCAATACCCGTATGTCCACTATAATCCAAATCGTATGTGAGACTCAATCCGTCACCGGAATACGGCAGAGCGTAAATGGAGGCATCACCCGCGGTAATGGTAATAGGTTTGTTAATAACAAATTCTTTTCTGCCGACGTCCTGCTCAACAACACCGGCACGCTTTAGAACTTTAAGATACTCGGCACTGCTGCAGTCCGGTGCGGGCAGCTCTGGGCCGTCAACCTCTACAACCATATTGTTAATCTCAAGGGCGTTGACTGCAGCCAGACAATGTTCAACGGTTTCTATACTAACAGAACCTTTCTTTATTGACGTACGACGACTGCGCTCAGCAATGTTCGAGGCAATAGCATTAATCAGCACCGGCTCTGGAACATCAGTCCGAATAAAAGTAATTCCGGAATCTACAGGAGCAGGACGGAAAACAAGCTTTGCTTCCTTGCCTCCAAATAGACCGCGACCACGTATCTTACCTTCACGCTTTATGGTCTTCTGCAGCTTCAAGTTCTTCTAACCTCTTACTTAGTTGCTTTAACTGCCCGGCCATCTTCGGCAAACGCTTCAACAAGCTTATAATTCGCAACGCTTGTGTTACCTCAAGTGCGGGTGTCCACATTACTTTCTTTCCGGCCGGGATATCATACATAACACCGGTCTGGCCGCCGGCCATCGTACCTGGCCCTACTTCAATATTGTCAACCAAACCAACCTGTCCGCCCAAAACAACACCGTCTCCAAGTTTACTACTGCCGGAAATTCCGACCTGTCCCGCTATTAAACAGCATTTGCCAATAACCACGTTATGTGCAATCTGGACGAGATTATCTATCTTCGTTCCAGCCCCAATTATAGTATTGCCGAATTTGGCCCTGTCAATACAGCAATTGGCTCCTATCTCAACAAAATCTTCAATTATTACGCCTCCGTTGTGGGGAATAAGTCTGTGTTGACCGTCGATAAATGAATATCCGAAGCCGATTGAGCCGATTGTGCTGTTTGCCTGAACGATTATATTATTACCTAAAAGGCAGTTGTGATATACAACGACATTGCTGTCAAGACGACAGTTCTTGCCTATTTTAGAATTCTGACCGATTTTACACCCGACGCCGATTACGCTGTTTTTGCCTATTTCAACTCCGTCATCGATCACCACCCAGGGTCCAATGGATACTCCTTCTGCTGTTTTAACACCCTGGCCAAGCTTAGCCGTAGAATCAATACCTGAATCCGGGGCTTTTAGCTTTGGTGCGAAAATCTTTAATGTTTTAATTAATGCCTCATTCACATTTTTCACAATCAATTGCGGCTTGTCCAAACCTTCGAAGCGAGACGAGACAATTACCGCACCCGCGCCGGAGAGTTTAAGAGAGGCTTTACGTTTTTCATCTGCGACAAATGTGACTTCATTTTTACCGGCCGCCTCGATCGGCCCGACGGCGCTTATCTGCTGACGAAACTGATTCTTATCGCCGACCAACTCGGCATTGATACGTTGAGCCAATTGTTCAATCGTCAACTTCATCATAAACCATACATTAAATACAAAATAAAACGATTCAATGACCCAGCAATAAAAAAAATCAAGCCATATCTACTGAATCAAATCCCTGTTGCATATTGATTTTAATACTGGTGAACCTCGATTTTACTTTTCGACTTCGTTCTCGGTTTTTTTCTCATCTGCATCCAGCTTGGCTATTACATCATTTGTGATATCCAAACAACCACCGCTGTAAATCACCTTATGTGTACCGATAATCATCCCAAGCTCCGTCTGGATGGGAAACTCAGGTTCACTTTTTTCGAGCACTAAAATCAAATCCTTTTCCAAAGCCAGTACCTTGGTTGTCTGCAGAATTTTCCGATACAACTCCTGAGTCCATTGTTGTTGTTTAAGCGCACTCTGCCTTGGATTGAATTCCTTAAGAGCATCAAGCTCAGCCTGCTTTTGCAACATCTCTTTATACTGTGCCAGATGGTCACTACTGCCTACTTTCAAGGCACCGGACTGAAGTCCGGTTGAAAGAGCCTTAATCTCCAGGGACAGTTTTTCCTCTTCTGCAGCCATTTTTTTGTTATCGGCGGTGATTTGTTCCCTGAATTTAGCCGTCGCTTTACAATCCCGCAGAACTCGTTCGACACTAACTACACCGATCTTAAAGACTTTTTCACTCGGCTGGGCAGAACTATATGCATGGCCACAAAGCAAAACAATCATACATACTAACAATCCCAATACCATAATTTTAATCTTCATAAAAAAATCCTTTCAAGATTGATTCTTTGTCTTATATCTTAATAATTACCTCAGAATAGTCTTCCCATAAAGAAACTGAAAGACTGTGTTTCGTCGTCATCATCTTTCTTCAATGGCGTAGCGATCGAAAATCTCATCGGTACAGGCCCAAAAACCTGAGGTATCATTATCTGAATTCCCGCTCCGACCGCAGCGCGATATGGTCCGGTATCTATCGTGCCGCTGTCTATAAAAAACAATCCGGAAACATTCTCGCCTATCAGAGGTACAGTTACCTCGGTATTAGCCAGGAAAATCCAGTCGCTGCCTATCGGATCTTTTCGCTTCGGTGTCAGACCAACAGGCAATCCTGTTTGCTCTCCCCTGGTACTGATGCCGCGGTACTCAAATCCCCTAATGCCGTAATATCCTATTCCACCGGAATAAAAATTTTCAAAAGGAGGTGCGTTAGATAGTGTGGTCGCAGCAAGCAGCTTTGTTGCCAGTATTGTTTTGCGGTCCCGAATATCCTCGTAGAGCGTACGATACCATACACTTGAACCTTCTAAAATTCCGAAATCGTAATCACCGGTAACCTGCTCATAACTAACATTGTATTCATAGCCACTGCTCGGCAAATATGTATTATCCGTCGCATCTTTTCCAAGGCCAAACTTCGCTCCGACAAGAAGATTATATCCTTTTACATCGATAATCTCCTGGGGCGCATCGTAATCGAGGTCTTCAATTTCAACATTCTCGACTCGAAAACCCACACGGCTGCGCCAACGGCTTTTATAACGCTTTTCAAAACCAACATATCCCTTTTCGGTTTTTTCATCGTGACTTTCCCTCCACCACTCGCGGCTTGAACCTGCCACAGTAAGCGATGTCGGCCTGTCACGAAAATAAGGCTCGGTAAATGCGACTGAATAATAGCTTACTTCCGTCCCCGGCTGCAATGCGATACTCAGACTCTGGCCTGCACCTTTGAAGGACTGCATCGTGATAAACTCACCAAAGCTTTCGGGCCAATCCGTAATATCAAAGTTTCGCTGAGACCAAATTAATTGCCCTATGACACCTGTATCGCTGCCGATAGATACGCCGGGATTCCACATCCCGGTAAGACCTTCCTTTATGTTCACTGAAAGATCTTTGCAGTCATCGGCGCCTTCTGCGGGAACAACCGGTCTAACAATAACCTCTTCGGACATAATCCTTCTTTGCAATTCTTTTTCCAAATCACCTTGCCCATAAACGGGAGCCAGGTGAGCGTTATAGAGATTACCCGGAGTAAAATCAAACTCATCCAAAATTCGCCGGATAACTTTATCCTGGGTCTGCTCATTGCCTGTTATATCAACCCGCCCAATCCGGAACTGGTTGCCCTCGACAATACTAAATTCAAGATCAACCACATTATCACCTTCCTGAGTAAATTTATGTCGATACTCAAGCTGTACATTGACAAATCCGCTCTCATGATAAAGCTTAAGAATCCGCGAAGCATGCGCACGTGCCTTTTGCGGATAGTAGATTTGGCCGGGCTCCAGTTCCAGGCCGGCCAGCAGCCTTCCTTTATCAAAGTACTCGGCACCAGTGAGAATAATTCGGCCAACTTTATACTGCGGTCCTTCATCGATAGTAAAGACTATGTCACTACGACCGGAGGCCTCTATATCATGGTTTAGGAAACCTCTTTGAAAGTAAAGCTTTCTGATCTCGCTTAAATCCGCAGCAATTTTTTCTTCGGTATAATAAACCGGCCAGAAAATCCAACTGCGGGTTTTTGTTTTTATGGCACTTTTAAGCTCTCCCGTTTTAATCTGCTTATTACCTTCGAACTTTACCGACTTGATTCGAAACCTCGGTCCTTCGTCAATAATATAAATGACCCGGCCCTGAGATAACTCGGCGGTTACGAGTTTCACCTGAACATCTGCGAAGCCTTTTTTACGATAGAATTCAGCAATTGTGATTCTGCCGGAACCTGCCAAAACCGTATCAAGGCGGTCACCAACTTTAAAGTCCAGTTTTTTTCGTAAAGCCTTGTCTTTATATTTGTCGTTACCTGCGAAATCAATCGATTTGATAATGTTCCTGCTGCCACCGACTATAGCAAGGTCCCCCGCAATGTTACTTACGAGACGGCCGTCGGAAGATGCAATTGATAAACTCGGAATCAACAGCCCGACCGATATAAAAACAATCAAAATTTCGTATCGCATCAGATAATTCATCCCTCGCTTATCATGGATTAGAAACAAGGCTCGTATCATA
>Ga0307431_1002096_pt1 | contig 10662 bp, 7 predicted proteins | sample SalMarWE160170MG_FD_202155 | JGI IMG/M metagenome (GOLD analysis project Ga0307431, IMG submission 202155) | Salt marsh sediment microbial communities from the Plum Island Ecosystem LTER, Massachusetts, United States - WE1603-170 | ecosystem: Environmental > Aquatic > Marine > Intertidal zone >... | reverse complement strand
TCGACATCGACGGTCGTTGGCTCCAAAGGCAATTCTCCCGAAACGTAACCGGCCACCTGAGCAAGAGAACCTACGCCGAATACTTCGATACCGGTAACGACCGCAGCTTCTTTGGCATTTTCCAGGGGAACAACCATTCGGCGAAAGCCGTTTGCCGCTGCGGTCATCGCCATGCTTAATACGCCATTGACCGGTCTTACCCTGCCGTCCAAAGCTAATTCTCCCAGAATAATCATGTCATGGATATCCGAACCAAGAAAAGTATTCTGGCCGATAAGCATCCCCAGAGCGATAGGCAGATCAAAGGCAGGGCCGGCTTTTTTCACGTCAGCCGGTGCAAGATTTATCAGCGACTGGGTCTTGGGATGCTTGAAACCGCTATTAATAATAGCACTTCTAACTCTTTCGATGCTCTCCTTCACAGCTGCATCGGGCAAACCAACGATGATGGACTTTTCAAATCCGCCCCGCCCGACATCAACTTCAACCTCACAAATTATTCCCTCAATACCTTCCAGCGTAACGCTATGCAGCCTGGCTAACATTTCTTCACCCCGCGCAAAATCAACCCTCTTGCCCTATCCGATTCGCTTTTTCAAACAGGAATCAACATGTTTTTCCATCTAAACGACGGCCAAATATTATCTTTCCAAAGTGTCCGCTGACAGTATAATAACATCTATATTGAAGATAGTCAAAGGAGTAAAACAATATGCCAACAGTAAAAGATGTAATTGTCAAAAAACCATCCGATGAAGAATCCGCTCTCTGCCAGTCCTGGCCGACATGGCAGTGCGAACCCAGCACATTCGATTGGGTTTATACGGAAAAGGAAACATGCCTTTTAATAGAGGGCAAAGTAACGGTTACAGACGGCAAAGATTCGGTAAGTTTCGGCCCCGGCGATTTTGTTGTCTTCCCCGAAGGGCTCGAATGTAACTGGAACGTGCAGGAAGCTGTGAAAAAGTACTACAACTTCGGATAAATACTAATATTTGAATTATTGGTTAAACTTTAAATTCACCGGGCTCAAAGTCGAGTTTGCGTCCGGCTTCGGCTGCTTTATTGACCTTCAGCACGGTCACAGCGGTTTCGTATCCGATTTCCGCCGGACAATTGAGTTTAGCCTTGCCGCGAATTGCATCGAAGAAATTCTCCAGATGCGGCTGATGTATCAGCTTTTCCATCTGAACGAGAATTTCATACTGAGGTGCTGGTAGCGAGGGAAGCACTTCAAGCACGACACCGGCGGAAACAGGTTCTTCCGGCTCTTCTTCAACTTCCTTAATATAGCCTTTTTTGCACCATTTTTCCCATTTTTTCGCCGATACCCACTTTTCGCGATATATACCATTCCATGAACTGCCGGCTTCAGAGATATTGAGCATTCCTTCATTGCCCATAAATGCTTCGTAATAGCCGGCCCTGCTGTTAGTGCTTATTGTCTGGTAGAACGCTGTGACCGGCCCCTGAGCAGTTTCATATTCATAAATGGCCATGATGGTGTCGTACCATTCGTGCGTCTTTTTATCGTAAAAGTTGGTTCGCCCGCTGGCCATAACGGCCTTAGGAACTGCTTCGAGGAACCAATTGTAAATATCAATCTGATGCGAGCCTAAATCAACAATTGGGCCGCCTCCCAGGCCCTTGTACCAGCGCCAGTTTTTGAATTGCTGCATGGATTTATAACCATACTTTTCCAGAGTGGTCTGGTCGATTTCAGCATTTTTCGGCCAACCAAAAGGTTCTCTTGCCATTCGGTTCCACTGTCCGTTGACGGCTGTAATTTGTCCTAACAGCTTTGCTTCTTTGACAAGCTTTTCAAAACAGAATATATATCGTGGATTGCTTCGCCTTTGATGGCCGATTTGAAGCAGTTTTCCTGTTTCTTTAGCAGCTTGTACAATACGCCTTGCGCCATCGAGAGTATTGGACATTTCTTTTTCGCAATAGACGTGCAATCCGGCTTTAAGACATTCAACCGCATGCTCGGCGTGCCAGAAGTCCGGTGTGGCAATGATGACTGCATCAAGGTTCTTTTCCTTATCGAGCATTTCTTTATAGTTAATATAAGTATTGTGCTCGTGCTTGTAGGCCTTGAGAATCCGGGAAGTCTGCCTTTGATGATAGGCCGTCCAGATATCACAGACCGCCTTAAATTGAACGCCGGGAATTCTCAGGCAGGTATTCATCAAAACCTGCCCCTGACGCCCGGCACCAAGCAAGGCAACGTTGATATCACCAGGCTTTGTGCTGTTAACTGTTTGTCCCCAAGCCATCGGTGATAAAACCAATCCCGCCCCGGTTGCAACGGCAGAATGAAGAAAACTGCGCCTGTCAATTCTCATTATGGTTTTCTTACGCTTCATTTATCTCTTAAGACGTGTTTAGTAAGATTTTTAGTATAGAAAAAATTACCATCATTTTTATTCACTTCCCCGATTAACAATTTCGAACGGACTTGGCTTTTGAGTAATTGCACTGTAAAGACTAATGAGAGGCTGCTTTAGGAATAAGTTTGGAATCTCCTAAGTTCGAAAATATACCAGATAATGCTTGACTAAAGGGCTATTCAGCGACAAAATACATTCTCTTACCTACAATAATTGGTGGATATAAAACCAGAATGTTCACCTCGTGAGATGGTGTACTTTTCGCTCTATCCCACGGGGCAAAGGAGAGTAACAATGCAAAAATTCATATCAATACCGCTGAACTCGATAATTCTCCTTTTTTTGTCCTCTTGTGTTTTATTGCCTCACTCAGTGTCAAAAGCTCAGCCAATTGCGACTATCACGGTTGATGCCGGGGCATATACTCGGATTGACACCCCGGTTTCGGTAACGCTCGAAGGGATACCATTGGGTTTTCCTGACGAAAAATTCTATTTAGTCGAAGTCGGCGATACCAAAAAGAATCGTATCCCAACTCAATTTGAGGCAGGCAGTCCACCTAAATTGTGGTTCATTCTTTCGGGAAAAACCGAAGCCGGAAGTAAAAAAGTATATGAGCTTTATGCTGGCAGAGATAGAACAGACATAGTAAATATAGAAACAAGGAAGGATAACAAAAGACTTGTTGTACAACGCGAAGGAGATAGAATCCTGAGCTATTATCATGCGGTTATGTCACCACCCAAAGGACACGACCAGATTTATCAGCGTAGTGGATTTATTTATCCAATTTGGTCTCCCTCCGGTAATATAGTGACTGAAATACATCCCAAAGACCACATCCATCATTTTGGAATATGGATGCCCTGGACGCATACAGAGTATGAGGGAAATTTAGTTGACTTCTGGAATATTGATGACGGCACGGGGACGATTCGTTTTTCAAGATTTATTTCTACGACAGAAGGGCCGGTCTACGGCGGATTTCAGGTCGAACAGGACCATGTTGCCTTGAAGACTTCAACCGGTGAAAAGGTGATACTTAAAGAGGTTTGGGACATCCGGGCTTATAATATCGGTGGGTCGGGAAAGGATTACTGGCTCTGGGATTTCAAATCCACACAGAGAAATATCACGGACATTCCCCTTCATCAGGACAAATGGCATTATGGCGGATTCGCATACCGTGGTGCCCCACAGTGGAGTGGGCCGACATCTGCTTATCTGACCAGCGAGGGCAAGACTCGCGCCGATGCAAATGGGACACGGGTCCGATGGTGCGATATGTCCGGCAGTATCGATGGGCAATGGGAGGGCGTGACAATAATGAGCAATCCGAATAATTTCCGGCATCCTGAGCCTATACGAATCATACCTGATGCTAATTATGTGTATTTCGTTTATTGTCCTTCGGTGGCAGGCGAGTGGGAAATGAAACCTGGCGAGGATCATATATTTCGTTATCGCCTTTATGTACACGAAGGAAAAGCAAATATGGAGGATAACGAGCGGGTGTGGAATGATTACGCCGAGCCGCCTCAAGCCGGCATCGAGCTTGGTGACTCCAGGAATGCCTTTGTACTTTTTGACGGCAGAGACTCCTCTCAATGGGAAAGTGAAAATAAAGAACCTATTGGTTGGAAGATTGAGAATGGAGCTATGAAAGTCGTACCCGGGACCGGCAGTATTATGACTAAAGACAGCTTTGGAGATTTTAAGATGCATCTGGAATTCAAGCTGTCACGATTGGCCGACAGTATCAATGGCCAGGACCGTGCCAACAGTGGTGTTTATATTCAACGCCGGTATGAAATACAGATACTTGATTCTTACGGCTTAGAGCCTCGAGACAATGGCTGCGGTGCAATTTATGAAGTTAAGGCGCCGAATACAAATGCCTGCGCAATGCCCAACGAATGGCAAAGCTATGATATTATTTTCCGAGCAGCACGATACGACAAAGATGACCCATACGTGAAAATTGAGAATGCGAAAATAACCGTATGGCAAAATGGTGTGCTTATTCACAAGAACATCGAGATTCCTAACAAAACAGGTGAAGGCAAGCCCGAAGGGCCTGAACCGGCTCCTATTCTGCTACAAGACCATGGTAATGAGGTATGGTTCCGAAATATCTGGATTTCTCCGCTGTAGGGAGAGAAAAATTAAAGATGTGTTATCGAGCCTGGTTAAAAAAGCCGGAATAACAACAGAAGAACAACATCTGCAGAAAGCATATCGTTAATTTTTACAATTTGCAGTTTCATTCTTACCGATGAGTTGTATCATTGTAAATTATTTAAATTGAAAAGTGGTATATATTCAACATTTCTTTTAAATTAATTGAAGAATATTCTCGGTGTTTATTTCAAAGGAGGTGACATATGATTAAGTATCGATACATTCCTTTGTCGGCTCTGATTATCGTACTCCTGCTTATGCATTCTGCCAACATAACACGGGCAAGCGAACATATATGGCCACAGTTTCGCGGACACGGTGGTCTTGGAATCGCCCCGGACGACCAAAACTATCCGGTTGAGTTGGATATGTCACGTAACCTTCTCTGGAAAACAAAAGTTCCAAGGGGGCATTCCTCACCCTGTATATGGGATTCTCGTATTTTCATCACAAATCGCTCCGGTAAAAACCTGGAGACGATTTGTATTGAGCGTGAGAACGGCACAATTAAGTGGCAAAAGGCTGTAGAACCCGAGACGATGGAAAAAGTCGACAACTCTAACAGCCATGCCACCCCGACACCTGTATGCGACGGAAAAAGGGTGTACATTTACTTCGGCTCGTTCGGCCTTTTAGCCTATGATCTTGACGGCAACGAGATATGGAGGAAACCTCTTCCCATACCTGAAATCCAGTACGGCTCCGCAGCGTCACCAATACTGGCAAACGACATGATTGTGGTAAACTGCGATCCAGCGGAGGGGGCGTATATACTTGCCGTAAACCGAGACACGGGAAAAACAATATGGAAACAAGACCGTCAAATCGAACAAGCAGGCTGGTCAACTCCGGTGTTTTGGAAACATGGAAACCAGGAGGAACTCATTGTTCTCGGAAGTCACAAGCTGATCTCCTACGACCTCAAGGACGGACAAAAGCGATGGTGGCTGTATGATCTGCCCGTTCGAGCCACCTGCACCCCCGTTTACGCAGATGACACACTTTTTGTAGAGTCCGCTGCGGCTATTACAGGTGACCCTGTAAATCCCATAGAATTACCCGATTTCAACGAGCTTCTCGTGAGCTATGACGGCAATAAGGACGGCCGCCTGGTGCAGGCAGAGATCCCCGAAGACCTTGCATTCATATACCGCATGGGACCTCGCTTCACAGGAGTCAAAAAACGTTTCTCAAACATCGATACCGACCGAGACGGAGCTATCAATGAAGCGGAATGGAAACAGGTGGCCAAACAAACTGCGATGATACAACCCAGACGAATTGACGCCCTTGTTGCTATCCGCTGCGGTGGCAAGGGTGATATAAGTCAGTCACACATAAAATGGAGAGTAAACGAAGGAATCGGCCAGGTTCCATCGCCTCTTGTATATAAGGGACGAGTGTACTTAGTCAAGCATGGTGGTAATGTGACATGTTTCAATGCAGAAACAGGAGACCGAATATACGGCGAGAAGCTTGGACCAAGAGTATACTACAATTCTTCACCGGTCGCGGCTGACGACAAGATATACTTCTGTTCACTAAACGGCGTTGTAATCGTCGTACAAGCCGGGGACACATTCAAAGTCCTGGCACGCAATAGAATCGAAGAGCGCATCTATACTACCCCTGCTTTGGTGGATGGAAATATCTATCTGCGTACCGATAAGTGCATGTACGCCTTTGGTGAGTGATTATCTATTATGTTTTACATAGTGCTATCAAATGAGGATTTTAGCTGGATAAGTGCCACAGCCTTAAATTTTTAATATTGTATATCCAGTTTTGATAAAAGCCCGGAGTTAGAAATAGTCAGACGACAAAATCATAACAAGCAACATTAAAAATCCGGAATCGGTTTAGAGATATCATGCTTTAAGGAGGAGGTCGAATTTCCCCGGAAAAATTGAATTGCTTACCTAACACAGCAAGTTATAATGTAGAAAAATCGGCACTATCAAAGAGAAGGGGCACTTTTTGTGGGTTAAATTGCCTAAAAATAGAAGTTATATTGATTTTGCACTATATAAAATTTCCGTGAATAATATTCTTTCAAAAGTTAACGGTTCATTTTCCTAAAAAATACCACGCACAATCTTAGATAAGGAGAATAACAAATGGCAAGACCTGTGACACTATTTACCGGGCAATGGGCGGATTTGCCCCTTGAAGAATTGGCTAAAAAGGCATCAAGCTGGGGATTCGACGGATTGGAACTGGCCTGCTGGGGCGACCATTTCGAAGTGGACAAAGCACTTAAAAACAAAAATTACTGTAAAGAGAAAAAAGAGATGCTCAGGGATTACGGTCTCAAGGTGTGGGCTATTTCTTCACATCTTGTAGGGCAGTCTATTTGTGATAATATAGACCAGCGACATAAAGCGATTTTGTCGGAGGAGATATGGGGAGATGGTAAACCAGAGGGAGTCCGCAAACGTGCTGCAAAAGAAATGATTCGGACTGCCAAAGCAGCGAAACAGATGGGAGTAAAGGTAGTCTGTGGTTTCACGGGAAGCTCGATATGGCATCTTCTTTACTCATTCCCGCCGGCGTCGCCTTCAATGATTGAAGCCGGCTACGAAGATTTCGCAAAGAGATGGACACCAATACTTGACGCGTTTAAAGCAGAAGGTGTGAGGTTTGCACTTGAAGTACATCCGACAGAGATAGCTTTCGATATTGCCTCGGCCGAGCGTGCACTCAAGGCGGTCAAAAATCATAAGTCGTTCGGATTCAATTATGACCCGAGTCATCTTGGCTATCAGGGTGTGGATTACATCAAGTTCATTCGCACTTTCGGCAGCCGTATTTACCATGCTCACATGAAAGATGCCTGGTGGGGACACGGCGATGGCACCGTGGGCGTTTTCGGCGGACATACCGAATTCGCAGATCCCCGCCGTTACTGGGACTTCCGCTCTATCGGGCACGGTGACATCTGTTTCGAGGAAATTATCGTTGCACTAAATGATGTCGGATACACGGGGCCGTTATCCATTGAGTGGGAAGACAGTCGAATGGATCGCGAACACGGCGCTCAGGAGGCCTGCGAGTATATAAAAAAGGCCGACTTCAAGCCCTCACAGGTCGCTTTTGATGCAGCGTTTGACAAATAACAGATGCAAAAAAAACAGACTTTATATAAATTCATCTTTGAAGCGTCGTCACATTTTATGAAGCACAGAAAAAATAGAAAGGAACAAAAACCATGCGAAGGTCAAGCGCAATCAGTATTACACTATTTTCCGTTTGGTGCGCAGTAATGATTATGAATATATCACTGACAGCCACCTCACGAGGGGCCGTGCCGGAGGAAGAGATAAAAAAAATGGAAGAGGCTATGCCTGCAAAAGGGATAGTCGAACCGGCCAAACCGAGAAAAATGCTCGTTTTCAATCTTTGTGGACCCGGAGGATACAGGCACAGCTCAATCCCATATTGGGATAAAGCTCTCGATATAATGGCTCAAAAAACCGGAGCTTTTAGTGTAGAGTTCAGCAACGACATGAATGCTTTCAAAGCCGATAACTTAAAGCAATTCGATGCCGTATGTTTTAACAACACGACAAACCTGCCCTTTAATCCCGAGAAAACGCCGGAGCTATGCAAGTCTCTTATGGATTTTGTTAAGGGCGGCAAAGGTATTGTGGGTATTCATGCCGCCACAGACAGCTTTTACAAGGAACCATATAAATGGTCCGAAGCAAGCGAAATGATGGGAGGCAAATTCACAGGTCACCCCTGGACCGCTAACGGAACCTGGGCGATAAAGCTAGACGAGCCTAATCATCCGTTGATGGCACCGTTTAAGGGCAAGGGATTTAAAATCAAGGATGAGATATACCGCACGGGACCCCCGCTTTATTCGAGGTCGAAACAGCTCGTATTGATGAGTCTGGATATGAGCGATGAGGTAACGCAGAAAGCCTCAAAGAAACCGACTGATGCCGATACTGGAATATCCTGGATTAAATCATGGGGACAAGGTCGTGTATTCTATTGTTCGCTTGGTCATAACCACGATGTTACGTGGACTGCGCCCGTTTTGGAGCACTATTTGCGGGGTATTCAATTTGCACTGGGTGATCTCAAAGTCGACACCGAACCTAATCCGGAATCCGAAAAAACAGATTAGTTCACAAAAAGATCTACCAAAAATAACCTGTACATTTTCAAGTTTTAGGGAGGCAATATGAAAAATAAGAAAAAAACAAAAAAATCATGGCATACGAATATTTCCCGCCGTGATTTCATAAGTGGTGCTGCAGCAGCCGCGGCTTTTACAATTGTTCCCCGTAGCGTGCTGGGAGGTCCCGGCAATACGCCACCGAGTGACAAGCTCAATATCGCCGGTGTCGGTATCGGTGGTATGGGCAAGAACAATATCCGAGCTTGCGGGGATGAAAACATCGTGGCATTATGCGATGTAGATTGGGCTTATGCCGCTGAGGTCTTCAAGAAATATCCTAAAGCCCGTCAATGGAAAGACTTTCGAAAAATGCTCGACGAGCAGAAGGACATTGACGCAGTAGTCATTGCCACGCCGGACCATGCCCATGCAGTGGTGGCAATGGCGGCAATGAAGCGAGGCAAGCATGTGTACGTACAAAAACCGTTAACGCGGACGGTCTATGAAGCCCGTATGCTAACTGAAGCTGCACGCAAATACAAAGTAGCCACTCAGATGGGCAATCAGGGACACTCTGATGAAGGAACTCGGCTGGTATGTGAATGGATATGGAATGGTGCCATCGGCGATGTGCGAGAAGTACACTGCTGGACTAATCGTCCTGTATGGCCACAGGGTATTGGCCGACCGGAAGGTACGCCGCCCGCACCTGACACATTAGATTGGGACCAATGGATTGGTCCGGCCCCGTATAGACCCTACAATCCGGCTTATCATCCATTCAATTGGCGGGCATGGCTTGACTTCGGAGCCGGCGCCTTGGGGGACATGGGTTGTCACGTTATGGATCCACCCTTCTGGGCCCTTAAATTGAAATATCCTGTGAGCGTGGAAGCAAGCCATTCCTACGACGTTCGTGAGATGTGGAAACGAGTTGAAAACAAAGAATCCTATCCCAGAGCATCTGTAGTGCATTATCAATTCCCCGCTCGTGAAGGCATGCCGCCGGTTAAATTACACTGGTACGACGGCGGAATGCTGCCGGAGCGACCGGCTGATCTCGAACCCGGTCGGGATGCGAGAAAACTTGGCAGTGACGGCAGTGGAACGCTTTTTATGGGTGACAAAGGTACATTAGTTTGCGGTTGTTACGGGGGCAGTCCTCGATTGATACCCGAAACGAAGATGAGGGAATTCGAGCGGCCGCCAAAAACACTGCCGAGGATAGACGGTGGTAAAGACGGACATGAACGTGACTGGATACAAGCCTGTAAAGGCGGTAAGCCGGCCTGCTCCAACTTTGATTATTCCGGCCCGCTGACAGAAACGGTTGTAATGGGCAATCTCGCTATACTAAATCCCGGCAAAAAGTTAACCTGGGACGGCGAAAAAATGAAAGTTACTAACGATGAGCAGGCAAATGAATACGTTAATGTACCTTATCGTGAAGGATGGTCTTTGTAATTCAAAAAAAGACTTCGTGCTTTAGTTTTAAACAGGTGGTCGAAAAAGGACACTTAATTTGAGGTATTTGACCATGAAGAACTTAACAGCAGCTAAAAGCAAATCCCTCGGCAGTAAAGATAATATATCGGGTTTGTCCCGTCGTGATTTCATTGGGGCTGCTGCGGCTGCGGCAGCATTTACATTTGTACCGAGGCAAGTGCTCGGCCGGATAGGGCAGGACTCGGCTAACAATAAATTGAATATTGCCTGCATCGGTGTTGGTGGAATGGGCGCTAACGACGTCCGACAGGTAAGTTCGGAGAATATAGTGGCATTGTGCGACGTTGACTGGAAGCACGCGTCCGAAACTTTCAAACTTTTTCCCTCTGCCAAAAGATACCGTAATTTTCGTGAAATGCTGGAGAAAGAGGATAAAAATATCGATGCGGTCGTGGTATCTACTCCGGATAATACCCACGCCGTCGCTGCTATGATGGCTATCAAAATGAACAA
>Ga0307431_1002095_pt1 | contig 10665 bp, 6 predicted proteins | sample SalMarWE160170MG_FD_202155 | JGI IMG/M metagenome (GOLD analysis project Ga0307431, IMG submission 202155) | Salt marsh sediment microbial communities from the Plum Island Ecosystem LTER, Massachusetts, United States - WE1603-170 | ecosystem: Environmental > Aquatic > Marine > Intertidal zone >... | reverse complement strand
CTATCTATGTGGCTGGCGATAATGCAATTCGTGTATACGCAGACAGCGGGAAATTACTCAATGAAATTGGATTATCTGAAGCTCCGAGATGTTTGGCTATTGAGAGTGTAGATATGGCCGATGACGCTTCTGATAATCTTAAAATCTATGTCACTATGAAGGACCATGTGGAAATTTATAACAGTCGGGGAAAGCTGCTTTCCCGGTGGCAGAGTCTGGGTGACGATACAATTCTAACCGGTATTGCTGTTTCAAAGAATGATGTCTTTATCGCCGATGCAGGAAACCGTATTATTCTGCGTTATGATAAAGCGGGCACAATTATCAACCTAATAGGCCAAAAGGATGAGGATAGAAATATTCCCGGTTTTGTGATACCCAGTCCGTACTTTGATGTTGCTGTTGGTCGTGACGGACTATTGCGTGTAGTCAATCCCGGAATTCACAAAATTGAGGCCTATACGTTCGAAGGTGACCTTGAATTCTCGTGGGGCGAATTTTCTTCCGGCATTAAGGGTTTCTGCGGCTGCTGCAATCCTGTAAATTTCGCAATGCTCCATGGCTCTGATCCTTCGGGAGCCGATGATAACTTTGTTACCTGCGAGAAAGGTCTGACACGTGTTAAAATATACGATCCGGAAGGAGTTTTCGTGGGTGTTGTTACCGGCCCCGAGCAGTTAGTAGAAGGGGGGAAGGTTGAAATTTGCGATACACCCGCCGAGTGCCAGCTCGGTGGTTTTGATGTGGCCGTCGATATGAATGGACGGGTCTTTGTACTGGATACTATAAAGAATATTGTGAGGATATTCTCCCGAATTGAAGATCTATCTTGAATAAAGGAGTTGATTACGAACAGTCCCTGTGACTTTTCGTAAAAAAAGAGTCGGAATATGTTCTAAAAAGGGTAATTATGGCAAAAGATTCCAAACCTGTTCCTGACCGGCGACAGTTCCTTGCTGAGGCTTTGCGGTACGCTGCTTTGGGGACGCTGGGCGTTGTTGGCGGTGCTGCCTTTGCTAAAAGGCACAGATTAGTGCGAGAGGGCCGGTGTGTTGACAGCGGATTATGCAGCGAATGTGAGCTTTTTGAAAAGTGTTATAAGCCCCAGGTCTGGCAGATTGACCCATACAAGTGTATCGCATGCGGCAATTGTGCTACGTATTGCGTATTGGAAGAATCGGCGGTCAAATGTGTGCAGGTTTATCCGATTTGTGGATACTGTAAAATCTGTTTCGGTTTTTTTGAGCCGGAACCTTATGATATTAACGAGGGGGCGGAAAATCAGCTCTGTCCAACGGGAGCGATAACACGTAAATACATCGAAGATCCGTATTATGAATATATGATTGATGAGTCACTATGTATAGGCTGTGGAAAATGTGTAAAGGGCTGTAATACTTTCGGTAACGGCTCATTTTTTTTACAGGTGCGTCACGACCGTTGCCTGAATTGTAACGAATGCGCTATCGCCGCAGCTTGTCCTTCGGAGGCGTTTGTGCGTGTTCCTGCCGACAAGCCTTATCTGCTTAAAAAGGTGGACCACGCTGAATGATGCGTTTTGGGCATATCATAATCACTATAGCTGCTATTCTGATGATATGCAGTTTCGCTTTGGCCGGGACTGTTCGTTTTCCTCCGCCGGAATTTGAAAGTGGCTATGAATTACCTAATACGACTGTCCCGAGTCCTCGTCATGGTATTTATGAATACATAGATACGATTGTACTTTTAGCGGCACTCGGACTGTCTTCATATCTGGTTCTGAAAAAGCGCAGCCGGCGTGCAATATTTATCTTAACGGTATCCTCATTGATTTATTTTGGTTTTTGGCGAAAGGGTTGTGTTTGTCCGATTGGGGCGATTCAAAATATTGTCCTGTCTTTTTTCGATGCCGACTATGCCGTGTCGATAGGCGTATTGATCTTTTTCTTATCGCCGTTGATTTTTACTCTTTTTTTCGGCAGAACATTCTGTGCCGCTGTTTGTCCTTTGGGAGCTATTCAGGATGTGGTTTTACTGCATCCTGTTTCGGTGCCGCTCTGGATCGAAAGCGGACTGCGTTTGTTGGCATACATCTACTTGGGTGCTGCGGTTTTGTTTGCAGCTACCGGCAGTGCTTTTGTGGTATGTCGGTATGACCCTTTTGTTTCATTTTTCCGCTTAAGCGGTAACGTAAACTTGCTGATATTTGGTGCGTGTTTTCTCATTATTGGCATGTTCATAGGAAGGCCTTATTGTAGGTTCATCTGCCCGTATGGTATAATCCTCAGACATCTGTCGCGGATATCAAAATGGCGAGTCACTATCACTCCGGATGATTGCATTCAGTGCAGGCTTTGTGAAGATTCCTGTCCCTTTGGTGCAATAAGGAAACCGGTCGAACATTGGCCTAAGAAGGAGTATAGTCGTAGTAAAACAAGGCTTGCTTTATTGCTTGTTCTTTTGCCCATCCTGATATTTTTAGGTGGTTGGGCCGGCTCAAAACTTAAAACAGTGGCTTCCCGGATGCACCCGAGTGTCAGATTGGCCGAACGTGTTCGCCTAGAGGAGACCGGTAAAGTGGAGGGGACAACGGACGCCAGCGATGCCTTCAGGGCAACGGGCACGGAAACCGCCGATCTTTATGAGAGTGCTTCGAATATTCGCGCAAGATTCGGATTAGGCTGCCTGATTTTCGGTGGTTTTATTGGGCTTGTTATCGGATTGGAACTTGTCAGTGTCTCCGTCTGGCGGCAAAGACAGGATTACGAAGCCGACAGGGCGAGCTGTCTGGCGTGTGGGAGATGTTTTGAATATTGTCCCAGAGAACACCTTAGACGAAAGAAAAACGATACTTTACAAAAAGAGGCGGCAAAGGAATCCGGCGGAGCAATATATGCTGGCGGTGCAGGCTAATGAGTTTTCATATTAATACTATAAAACAGAATGCCAAAGCCATGAATCAGTGGTATGCAAGTGCGGTTTCAACAGCTATTGTTGGCTCGGTATTTTCATTTATTATCCTTGCGCTTCTTGTTTCTAATTTTATTCGGACGACCGTAATTCAGGCCAGGCGCGAACAAGAGCTTATAAATCAGAAAATAGAAATACAAAGCAGGCCCGGTGACGAGCAGCTTCTGTCGCAGATTCGTCAACTGGATTTACAATTTAGACAAAGTTTGATTCGCAATCTTAACTTTACTCGCAAAGGTGCTTATCTGCTTCTCGGCAGTGTCGTAATAACGCTGATTGGTTTAAAGAGCGCCGCTTACCTTAAGAAAAAAATGCCTGCACCCACACCTGGAGGCGACAGGCTCAAAGAACAAATGCAGGAAGCAAAGTATTCTCGATTAGCAGTGACAGCCGGAATGGTCGTATTGGGATTGGGCTCCTTTTTACTTGCAGTGAGCCCGGAGGTCGTTTTCTACGAGGCAAAACCGGTGGATATTTCATATCCTTCGGTTGAACAGATAAGTAAAAACTGGCCTCGATTTCGCGGTCCTGGGGGTTTGGGAATCAGTACCTATACAGACATCCCGGTTAGCTGGAACGGCAAAACAGGTAAGGGTATTCTTTGGAAAACTGAAGTGCCCCTTCCCGGCATGAATTCACCCGTCGTTTGGGGAGATCGCATTTTTTTAACCGGCGGTGACCCGAATGAGTTTCACGTTTTTTGCTTTGATGTGAATACCGGAGAGCTGATTTGGACTGGAAAAGTCAGGAATTTGTTTTCAGAAGGCGAAGAAAAACCGTTTGATGTCTGGGATGATACCGGTTATGCCGCTCCCACTGTAGTGACTGATGGCCGGCGAGTGTATGCTATTTTCATAACTGGTATTGTTGCATGCTTTGATTTCGATGGCAACAAGATATGGGAAAAAGACCTGGGCATACCTGATAATATGTACGGTTATGCTTCTTCACTTGCAATGTATCAGAATCTGCTTTTAATACAGTATGACCAGGGTGATACTGAAGATGACAAATCCAGATTAATTGCTTTGGAAGGATTCTCAGGCCGAACAGTATGGCAGGCAAAACGACCGGTTGCAAGCTCATGGACTTCGCTGATAGTGGCGGAAATTGGTAGTCGGTATCAGTTGATAACGTGTAGTAATCCCTGGATTATATCATACGACCCTGCTGACGGTGAGGAATTATGGCGTGTAGATTGTCTTGGTGCAGATGTAGCACCGTCACCGATTTATGCCAATGGGCTGATATTTGCCGTAGAGCCGCATATGAAAACGGTTGCAATTCGCCCTGATGGACGAGGTGATGTCACTGAAACACATGTAGCATGGAAAATCGACGGCGGTCCGGATATCTGTTCACCGGTAAGTAATGGGCAATTTTTATATCTACTCTCGAGCGATGGATATCTTGGCTGCTATAAAACGGAAGATGGAGCCATGTTGTGGGAACAGAATTTGAAGGATTATTTTCAAGCCTCACCGAGTCTGGTTGGCGATAAACTCTATTTGCTCAGCGAAGAAGGCGTTATGTTTATCGTAGAGGCCGGCCGCGAGTATAAGGAGCTGGCCAGAAATGAGCTTGGTGAGAAATGTTACGCGTCCCCGGCTTTCCTTGATGGTAGGATTTATCTCCGCAGCGAAAAGAATCTTTTTTGTATTGGAAATCAGGATTGATGGATAAGCTGGACTTGACATTTGTGGATCAGGCGATAGAGCGAATAGGCACCGGTAGCGAAAAAGTGCTTGAGTTACTCCAGGCAATTCAGGGGCACTATGGTTATCTTCCTGCCGAAGCTCTTGAGCGTCTCTGTGAGCTGACGCAAATTTCACCAGCGGCTATTACCGGCGTTTCGACTTTCTATGACCAGTTTCGGCATCGTCCCGCCGGTCGTCATATAATTCATGTTTGTCTTGGTACCGCATGTCATGTAAAGGGCGGAGAGCGAGTTTACGATGCGTTTATGCGTCATCTTCAGATACCCGTTGGAGAAGATACGGATTCGCAGAGACTGTTTACGGTTGAGAAGATAGCATGCCTGGGATGTTGTACACTTGCTCCGGCGGTGCAAATCGACAAGGTGACATACGGACATCTCACCGCCGAGACCGTCCCAAATGTTGTCACCGATTTTCTAAGATATGAACAGGTCAGAGCCGCCCGGCAACGTGAAAAGCATAAAAAACGTCCGGCCGAATCGGGGCATTTTAACGGTGAGATACGTCTTGGCTTGGGTTCCTGTTGTGTCGCTCGAGGCAGCGGCAAGCTGCGCGATGCGCTTAAACAGGCCCTGGAGCAGACGGGTGTACAGGTGGCAATCAAGCGCGTCGGTTGTGTCGGGATGTGTTATCAGACGCCGCTGCTGGAGGTCGTATTGCCGGATGAAAGGACTTTTCTTTATGCCAGGGTGCAGCCTGAGGATGCCAAAGCTATTATAACTCGTCACTTCAAGGTGCACGGGCTTGGAAGAAAAATATCCGATTCAGCTTCCATGCTGCTCGACAGAGTGCTCAGTGACCAAAAGCGGGAGCCTGTTACGCGTTATTCTATAAATGTACGGGATGAACAGGTTGCTGATTTTCTGGATAAACAGGTACACATCGCCACCGAGCACGGTGGGCAGATTGACCCGATAGATTTTGACGAGTACCTGCGCAGGGATGGTTTTCAGGCATTACAAAAATGCATCAAGGAACTAAAGCCGCAGGAAATTATCGCACAGATTGAACACAGTGGACTTCGCGGCAGGGGGGGAGCGGGTTATCCGACACATCTTAAGTGCTCTGCCGTGCGCCGAAGCAAGTCCAGGAAGAAATATATTGTTTGTAACGGCGATGAAGGTGACCCCGGTGCGTTTATGGACAGGATGCTCATGGAGTCTTATCCTTACCGCATCATCGAAGGCATGACTATAGCTGCATATACTGTCGGCGCCGAAGAGGGATATCTATACATTCGAGCAGAATATCCGCTCGCCGTTGACAGGATAAGCAGAGCGATAGAAAATTGTCTTCAACAAGGTTTTCTCGGCGATAATATTTTGCAAAGCGGTTTTTCACTGCACCTTAAAATTGTTCCTGGTGCCGGTGCATTTGTCTGTGGTGAGGAAACAGCCCTGATGGCTAGTATAGAAGGCCGTCGTGGTATGCCGAGGTTGCGGCCGCCATATCCGGCCCGGAAGGGACTCTGGGGCAAACCGACTCTTATCAATAACGTCGAGACGTATTGTGTTGTCCCCTGGATTATTCGAAACGGCCCCGATGCGTTTGCAGAGCTTGGAACAGATCACAGCAAGGGAACCAAGGTTTTTGCTCTTGCCGGTAAAATCGCACATGGAGGATTAATTGAAGTACCTATGGGTATCTCAATACGTCAGGTTATAGATGATATCGGCGGGGGAATTGCCGGTGGACTGAAGCTAAAAGCTGTGCAGATTGGCGGCCCTTCGGGAGGGTGTGTGCCGGAAAAACTGGCCCATACATCTGTGGACTATGAGGCACTCAAAAGTGTCGGGGCAATGATGGGTTCCGGCGGTATGGTGGCATTGGATGAATCCGACTGTATGGTTGATATCGCTCGTTATTTTCTGCAGTTTACACAGAATCAATCGTGCGGAAAATGCACTTTCTGCAGAATAGGCACCAGGCGAATGCTGGATATTCTTGAGCGCTTGTGTGAAGGTCGGGGTAAGAGCACGGATATCGATGAGCTTGAGCACCTTGCGGAAATTGTCAGGAATTCGAGTTTGTGCGGGCTTGGTAAAACGGCGCCGAATCCGGTTCTGTCCACTATCAAATATTTTCGTGATGAATATGAAGCTCATATTGCCGGGCGGTGTCCGGCTGCAAGATGCAAAGCTCTTATTACTTATTCGGTGACAGATGATTGTATCGGATGCACCTTGTGTGCCCAGCACTGTCCGGTAGAAGCTATTGAGAAGTTGCCGTATCAGAAACACGAAATCGATTCCGAAAAATGTATTCGCTGTGGGACATGTAAGAGTATCTGCCCGGCGGATGCCGTGAAGGTACAATAGGAAATGCCTGTATTAACCATAGACAATCGTAAAGTGGAAGTTGAGGATGGAGCTACTATTCTTGATGCCGCCGGCAAGCTTGGGATTGAAATTCCAACGATGTGTTTCCTAAAAGGTTATGAGCCGGCAACCAGTTGTATGATTTGTATAGTTCAAGTTGAGGGTCTGATCAATTTCGTTCCTGCCTGTGCGACTATCGCCGAAGAAGGTATGACAGTCCATAGCAGTTCGGAAGAAATTATTCATGCAAGGAAAGCGGCTCTGGAATTATTGTTGAGTGACCATCTTGGGGATTGTCTTGGACCATGTGAGGTCACTTGCCCGGCACACATGAACATTCCCTTGATGATTCGCCAGATATCAACGGGCGAGTTGCGTGATGCAATAGTAACCGTGAAAAAAGATATTGCATTGCCGGCGGTACTGGGGCGGATTTGTCCGAAGCCCTGCGAGCGTGCGTGCAGGCGGGCCGATTATGACCAGGCGGTTTCAATTTGTTTGTTGAAACGATATGTGGCTGATGTCGATTTGCAGTCTGCGCAGCCGTATTCACCTCCCTGTAAGCCGGGAAAATCCAAGCGTGTAGCCATTGTCGGAGCAGGTCCTGCAGGCTTGGCTGCTGCATATTATCTCTCCCAGGAAGGATTCGGCTGTACCATTTTCGATGACCACGAAAAACCGGGGGGGATGTTGCAGTACTCGGTTCCGCAAAAGGAGCTTCCAAGAGATGTGCTTGATGCAGAAATAGATACGATAATGAAACTTGGTGTAAAGTTTCAGGGACGTACACGAATAGGTACTTCCTTACTATTGGAAGATTTGCAGAAGGATTTTGACGCTGTGTTTATAGCAGTCGGGCAGCTTGACGATGGTGACATCTCCGAAGGTCTTGAGACAAAGGCAAATGCGATTGTTATTGACAGCAGGACTTATCAGACAAGTAAGACGGGGGTTTTTGCCGGTGGCGATGCCGTTCGAAAAAGAAAACTTACAGTTCGAGCAGTGGCGGATGGGAAAGAGGCGGCTGAATCTATAGGCCAATATTTATCTGGAAAGGTTGTAACAGGTCCGACCAGAGTTTTTAATACTCGCATCGGAAAACTTTCTGCCGATAAGGCGAAAAAATTTGTTGTCGGCCACAGTGATAGTCCCCGAATTAATCCCTCACAGAAAGATGGAGGTTTTACCAGCCGGGAGGCGGTTGAGGAATCCGCCCGATGTCTGCATTGTGATTGCCGAAAATCCCGAAGTTGTAAATTAAGAAAATACGCGCATGACTACAATGCCAAAGCCAGCCGATATAAAAGTGAGCGTCGTGAATTTGTTCAATTTTCCGAGCATCCGGATATTATTTTTGAGCCCGGCAAGTGCATTGATTGTGGTCTTTGTGTACAAATTGTTGCCCGGGCCGGCGAAGAACTTGGATTGACGTTTGTAGGCAGGGGTTTCGACGTAAAGGTGGCGGTTCCTTTTGACCGTTCATTGGCTAAGGCAATTAGGGATACGAATACCGCGAGAAAGTGTGTTGAGGCCTGTCCGACAGGAGCGCTGGCTTTTAAGCAAGCGACACAGAGTAATTTATAGGATTTTCGTCGAACTTAAAAGGGATTAAACCCGTATAAATGCTAATAAGCGCCGAATTTCTGTGAAGTTTAATGGAGCAATTACCCTTTTAATAATCCTTTCTCTCGAAATACAACACAGTAATAGCATTGAAAGTAAAAAATTGTATAATTGTCTGAATGAAATTCACTGTTATTTTGGAGAGTTATGATGAGATTGCACAAAATGTTTCGAAATTACTTATTAGTGTTTGGTTTGGTCGTATTTTTTAGCGGGCATTTCAGTATTGTCGGGGCTGCGGATTGGCCCCACTGGCGCGGGCCGGCCTACAACGGAATATCAAAAGAAACGGATTGGCGCGCGAACTGGCCTGAAGGCGGACCAAAGGTACGCTGGGAAGCTTCGATTGGAAACGGATTTGCTTCAATCGCAGTAAGTAACGGTCGGGCTTATACGATGGGCAATATTAATGATAATGACACTCTCTATTGTTTTGATGCCGTAACGGGGGATGAAATATGGAAGACATCCTATCCTTGTCCATTGTACGATAGAAATCATGAAGGCGGGCCCTGTGCGACGCCAACAGTAGATGGCGATGCAATTTATACCTTTAGCAAGGATGGCGATGTTGTTCGATTCAATGCGGCAAACGGTGATATCATCTGGCATACAAAACTTAATAAAGATTTTGGATTTAAGCATCCTCGTTGGTACTTTTCCGGTTCGCCTCTTATTGTTGATGACCTGATTATTCTCAATGCCGGCACTAGTGGTGTTGCTTTGAAAAAGACGGATGGAAGCATAGCCTGGCAAAGCGATAAAGGTGTATCCGGTTACGCCACCGGAGTGCCATTCACTTTGGGTGGACAAAATTTCGTAGCGTTACCGGTATCTCGAGAGATTGTCTGCTTTAATCCTGCAACGGGCGATGTCGCATGGAGATTTCCATGGGAAACCAGTTATGATATAAACGCTGCAGATACTATCGTTTCAGGTGATAATATTTTCATTTCTTCCGGATATAATCATGGCTGTGTGCTTTTGAAGATGGATGGTAATGAGGTCACTGAACTCTGGCAGAATAAGAATATGTGCAATCAAATCAATAGTTCAGTGCTCTGGGAGGGATACTTATACGGTTTTAGCGGACAGGTTAACGGCGGAGGAAAACTGACGTGTGTCGATTTCGAGACCGGTCGTCTCAAGTGGTCGCAGGGAGGATTTGGCACCGGTTCGCTAATGCTTGCCGACGATAAGCTCATTATTCTTGGAGAAAAAGGAAAATTGGTGATAGCGGAAGCTTCGCCGGAGGGATTCAAAGGAATCTCATCAGCGCAGATTCTGACCGGCAAATGCTGGACTGTGCCTGTCTTGGCTAACGGAAAAATCTATGCCCGAAATGCTGCAGGACGTTTGGTTTGTGTCGATGTCAGCGGTAAAAGCTGAAGATAAGTCTTAAATATATTTAAGACAATCGGAACATATTATTTCGGAGGTGACTCTGTGAATCTGTTTAAAAATTTCAGATGTTGTTTGTGTATAAAAGGTTATAGATTAGCATTATACACAATAATAGTCTTGAGCTTTCTTAGCATTGTTGAGGCGGCGGACTGGCTGCAATTTCGAGGTCCCAATCGTGACGGTATCTGCACCGAGACCGGCCTGCTTAAAAACTGGCCTGAAGGCGGACCTGAACTATTGTGGGAAATGACGGGCCTTGGAACCGGTTATTCCAGTGTCGCAATAACCGATGGAAAGCTATACACGATGGGTGACATCGATGTTAATTCCGAAAAAGCACAGTGTGTCATTGCCGTTGATTTGAGTACACACAAGCCATTATGGACCGCTAAGGTAGGCTCTTGGCATGATGATGGTCCTCGCTGTACGCCGACGGTTGATGATGAATTTATCTTTGCCATCGGGACTTCGGGGGATCTTGTATGTGTTAATGCTGTCACCGGAAGTGTTATTTGGAGTAAGAATTTCCAGAAAGACCTGGGTGGAGGGACAAATCCCAGGTGGAAATTCAGCGAGTCGCCACTTATTGATGGAGATAAACTTATATGTACACCCGGCGGTCGGGAAGCTGTTATGGCGGCGCTTGATAA
>Ga0307431_1002094_pt1 | contig 10667 bp, 10 predicted proteins | sample SalMarWE160170MG_FD_202155 | JGI IMG/M metagenome (GOLD analysis project Ga0307431, IMG submission 202155) | Salt marsh sediment microbial communities from the Plum Island Ecosystem LTER, Massachusetts, United States - WE1603-170 | ecosystem: Environmental > Aquatic > Marine > Intertidal zone >... | reverse complement strand
TGCATCAACACGCAGTGTTAATTTTCGTCGGACCATTGTACGTACAATAGACGTACACCGGACTTATATTGGTTTTGATTTTCAAAGGAAACGGGCGATTTACTGGAACATATGTTACATTTAATCTGACCGCAAAATTTATAGTATTATATCTGTTACGATATATTAGATTCTGTTTTTGATGGGAGGGCAGAACGAGGAGGCGAAGAGAAATGAAAAAGAAAATAGTAGGAATTTTTATTGTGACGCTGTTGATTGCGACTGCTGTTTTACCAGCAGTGGGTAGTATGAACGAAGTAAAAAATAAAATAGAACAAGAAATGTCAAGTTGTGGATGTTGCCAGAGTGCCCCACCAGCACCACATGCATGGAGTGGTTGGGGGAATAATCTGGAAAATATTGCAACTACGGGCGAGATAAATGTGGATTTCTCGGAAGCAGGGTTTATTTTAGAGTCTTCACAATACTATGAGATAGAAAATGGTTATGACTTTGGTTATGTCGAGTTTAGGGGGTATAAATATACTTGGACTAGTTGGAATGTTCTTAGTATACATACAGGCTATGAAGACTGGCATATTGAAACTGCTGGTATAAACTCTGAGGGATATACAAAAATTGAGGTGCGGTTCCGCTATGTCACAGATGATCAACTCTATGAATTCGGTTGGTGTGTTGATGATATAACAATAGATGGATTAAGTGGAACGCATTATTATTCAGAGAATTTTAATAGTTACTCTCCCCATTGGGCTTGGGGTGACTGGACTATTACTGATGAATGTGGCATTTGCCCAAATCCAATAGTACTTTCTGTTGGTGTATGCGATGGTTTTGATAATAGCCACCCACCTGAAACAACTAGTCCAAGTCCAGAACTTTTAGCCTGGATAGCGTATAACTATAATCCAAGCAATCAGAATGTAGACCATACCTCAAAAGATTGTGACGAGGATCCAGAAAACCAATATTGGGCACACACTTTTGATTTAACTAATATATGTCCCGGTTCTCAAATTGAACGGGCCATTTTAGACATTACGGTAAGAAATGATGATGATACTGATCATCTAAAAATTGGTTGCATAGGCTCAACTTCTGACAGTTGGGAACATAGTATAAGACTTAATAATTACGTTCCTGTGGGGGGTACCAAGACAATTACTCTGGACTTGGGTTCCATACCTGGTCTCTTGAATGCTATGAATACTGGGGGTTATCTTGATGTAGCCGTTGATGATGATAGTCCTGTTGACTGTGCAAGATTAACGGTTTGTTGTTGTGAATGTATGCTAGAGATAGAAATACAACCAGGATGTTATATGACAACAGGAAGTTTCCCTGTGATTATTAGAAATATTGGAGCTACTGATTGTGATGATATAGATTATACAATTACATGCACGCCAATTATTGGAACTGTATCATGCAGTTCATCTGGTTCTATTACATCATTGCCTGTTGGAGGAGCGGATTCGATAGATTGCACCCCTAGTGGATGTGGACTTGTGTTGATAACAGCCACGGCAGAAGCTTGTAATGGGCTCTTGACCTTTACAGATACAGCAACTGCTTTTATTTGTGGACCTTTTATCTACATTTTTCCCTGAAGAGAGAGAAGTTAATAGATAACTAACTGCAGAAAAACTAAACCATCTATCTCTTTTTTCTTTTTATCCGAATACACAAAATCCAACAACCAAAAGCAAAACGGCAGTTCCAATTACAATACCAAAAACTAAATCATTTAATTATTATGATTTTCTCATTAATTTCCTTGAAAACCATCCTTTGATGTTCCCACTGCTACAACATCTGCTAGGACTAGGAGTTTAAAACCTCTACCTTTTTCTTTTCACTGGTGGAATAATTAGTAAATCTTAGGCGTTCTGACCCCGATTAAAGTTAAAAATACCCTACTATTAAAAACTATAAAACCGACCTCAGACCGGCCGATATCCCCCTTTAAAGGGTCGAAATACGATAAGTCGGTAGGTATTTTAACGGATAGCTTTAAGATAGCATTAACGGGAGGGAAGAAAGGGAACAGTATGAAAAAGAAAATAATAGGTTAAAAGAACTGCCCCTTTCTAAATCTACGCAATAATAGATCAGCAATTGTTAATATTTAAACTTTCTGTATTTACAGTATAAAAATAGGTAAAAAATAGGTAACATATGTTACATTCTAAATCGAAATATTTATATGGATATTAAACATCATATTCTATGGAAGGAAGAAAGGGAAGCCGTTCTTTTAATTTCTTCATGTTTGTTTGTCCCTATATGAAGGCTTTCCCTTTCCTTTTTATCTGAACGAAAATCCATGTTATGTGCCACCTAAACGGAAAAAACCCTGGCCGACCTTTCCCAATTTCTCCGAATTCGCAAAGTTGAACTTAGTCGTCTAAAATAATTAGAGGAAAGCTAAAAAATTAAATTTCGTTACTTTTCTCCCTTGGTTCGGGAGGCCATTATCCCACCCCAAATATTGGCCATCACAGGAGCATATGTTTCGTGCAAGGACGAGTTAGTCCTAGAGAGGGCGTATCTTAAGCTAAGATAACGTGGCGATCAGGTACTGTACCAATTTTAATTACGGTAGGATTAGGAGAATTAAAGTGATAAGTCAATATTTCTGACCTAGATTCTAATATTCTCGGCTCAAATAATAAGTAGCTCTAGAGTCTAGTAATAGGCTTAGACCTATCAGTAAATAATAGGCTATACGTTAATTTAGACGTATCTAAAGCGTCTCAACGGATTATAGGTTTAGGGGTAAGGTAGGGTTTATTTCTCGGTAGAGAGCGCCTACGCTTTTACTTCTAACAAGGCCTGCTACGCAGGCTTTTACCATTACTGGCAAGTCGTTTTTGGCAAGAGCTATTTTTATAGTCGCCTACTAATAATATATTGCGTAGTGAGTAGATCCCTATATAATATACTATATACGATCCGACTCAGTACGCACTATACTTTTAGTTATTCTCAAAATAATCCGCGAGGACTTTCTTTTCATATACATACCATTCTTTACCATTGTCGGTAAACTGGTATACCCGTCCAGTTTTTCGATGTCTCGTGTTTCTCCTCTCTGCATATTTAATTATTCCTCTGTCAAGCAGTTCTTTTACGATTTTGGGAAAGCCAACTTTCTTCACTTCTTTTTTATTTCTTGTTTTATCTCCCAGAGTTTTATGGCCAACTTTACCTCTGCCTTCAAACAGAGCATTTAATACGACGACGTGTGGGATGTATCTCCTCTCATTCTCTTGTAACAAATCCAAATGGAGTAAAGGTATTGTGATTTCCTTGGTTTCATCATTGTCTAAGTTTAAACCGAAAGTCGACGGGAGGAAAGGTTTAAAGAGTTAAAAGTAAGTTAAAACTACTCCATAGGCCACGATATTTTTAAGTTTTAATAGTTTTAACAAAAAAATTTAAGGAATTATGAATAAAGAAGGTTTATACCCCCTTTTATTTACTTCTTAAAAGAGTTAAAACTGAGAGTACTGTATACTTTTAACTAGTTTTAAGAGTTTTAACCTCTACTTCAGTAAAACCTATAGTTAAAACTAAGAATCTTCGCTTATGTCATCTTCATCTACAATTTCAATAGATATTTCGACATTTGGTTTGGGACAGTAATATTTGGTAGGATATCCTTCAGATATCACATCGGTTTCATTTTGAATCCTATCCATATCTCTGTAGAGAATGGTTTTTGAAACAGTGACCTTTTTCCAGCAATGTATCTCTGCGATCTTATATCTCCTTCCTTTGTCTTTCCTAAGTTGATTATAGATGTATTTTTGTCTAGAGTTTAGACTTCTTATTTTTTCATCCTTTCCAACATATATGGAGTTGAACAAATTAATTCCATTGTCAACATCATCCTTATTAACCAACACCCTACCGTTCTCGTCTTTTTCCCTTTGGAATTGGTATAATGCTGCGTAGAACTTGATGTAATCCTGCATTCTCTTATTTAACGTCCTCATCCCCAATTCATCGCTTTTAGGTCTCTTTTCATCCATATATTTCGTTAATTTTTCTATTGAAACTTCCACTCTCTCCAATAAACCCATCGCAACATCCGCTATCTCAATATCTTCGTTATGCTTCCCCGTTATCTTAAAAGCATCTTCTTCTTGCTGAATTTTGATGATACCTTTTGTCTGTCCTTCAGATTCATCCAATTGCAAATTTGGTAACCTCCTGACAATCTGGTTTTTAATAACTGTTTCTGCAGTTGTAATAAAAATTGTTGGTTTTTTAAATCTTATATTCTTTGCTCCCACACCGGGAATGGTCTTGGTGATGTTAATCTCATCATCTTCCAATAACAACTTGTTGTCATCATGATCTAGCCAATCTTGTGAAGCATCTTTAACATAAAGTATAGTATCCGAATTTATCTCCTCACATTCTGTAAGAAACTTTTCAACAATCATATCTCCCTCAGGTACCATTTGTTTACTCTTTTTCTGACCATAAACAATTGCTGTAGGGGTCGGATTGGAATATTTTTGCCATTGCTTTCTAAAAAGTGTTTTTCTCACACCATTTATAACATAATCTTTACCTGCACCTGAGGCTGCATCCAGAGACATATTTGTAGAAGTTGTTGCCCTGTTCTTCACTATTGTACTGGCACATATAACAATGACTACTTCTATCGTCATCTTTTCACCGACTATGTTGCTGTTATCTTGCACTGTTTTCACTATCCGCTCAATCAACCTTGGATCCTTAAGGAGTTCCATGGCTTTTTCTTTTAGCTGTTGCCTCTCTGTTTCTATCCCTTTCTCACCTGGTTCCTGGTCTACCCTATCCATTTTTACGCCACCTCTGGTACAATCTCTCTAATATTACACCAATTGATAAAAGAGGTTTTTTGGTCAGTTTGAAAAAATACACCATTGTCATTTATTGCTTTGACTAACCCATGTAGGATGAACCCATCGTTCTTCACTAGCTTACAACTTTTGTTCAAAAAACTATCTTCTTCTCGCATTATAATCTCACCAAATATATTCTCAAATTTTTCTCACTGTTTCTGATTCATTTTCTCCATATTCATCATCAATTATCTCAATCTCATACTACACTCTACCAAGCTTGAAATCGGGAGGTAACTCCTTGTTATGGTTTAAGTCCTCAACTTTCACAATATAACGTTTGCCTATGATGATCTTCCTTTCGATCTTGGCTATGGTGTAAAATAACGAATTTTCGTCTAGGATAATACCACGTATTACTCTGGTTGGAGAATATTCATAATCGTCCAGGGCGTATGTGATCCTAACTTCGTCTCTATAACCCATCATTTTCCACCTTCATTTTCAGCAGAATCAACAAGTTTTTTGTTGTCATTTTCTGACAAAGTAAACTGCATGGCTGGCGCTGGACGATTAGATTTTTCCTTCATATAAGATCTCCACTTTCTTTTTATCCTTTAGGGTTTATATTACGTATATCGTAGGGACTTATAAGCTTTTTTCAATTCCTTATTTAAGAGTAAAACCTTTCAATATTTCGTATCATTTCTAAACTCATCTTCAGGGTAGAAACTATCTGAGTTTCCGCTAAGAATTTTACAAAAACAGTATAAGGTAAAATTGTCATAATAAGACAAATGTCATATTAGAACAATATTTATAAACCATTGATGTTTCTTCATAATGGTGTAATACATGAAAAGAACAGAGGAGAGCATTTTTTTATCAAAACAAAAGGATCCTTTGCCAAAACAAATTAGAACTAAGACTCTAAGAAAATTATTAGAATTAAACTGGTTAATGCTTTTATCGAGCGCGGATTTTTCTCATAATGGTTTGTATGACAATCCAGGAAAATGCATCGAATACATAATGAAAAGATTACATGTGAATAGAAGAACAGCATATGATTATTACACTACTTTGCTTTATCTCGATAATAATTATAATCAAGTCATACATGAAAATATGGGAAAATTTGGTCTTTATTGAAAACGGTATTAAACAAAGATAATCTCCGCCTCCAAACAATGCTCTCTCAAAAATTCCACAATCCTCAAATCATCCTCATAGTAAACATCAACACCCAAATCGTTGATCTTATCGGCCTTGTACACCGCCAAGTTTCGGTAATTTTTCGGTACTTTGTTCGGGAACATTATCAACTGCCCGTAATCCACATCATGCTCGTGTAACCACCTCTCAGTAACCTTTCGATAACACTCTTTTCTGCCGGTGATTATGTACCTCCAAAACCTTTCTGCATACCCTGTTGGAGAGCATTTTGCAAAGAACTCGTGCAATCGGTATGGTCTGTAGTCTTTCGGGTTCAGAGAGTTTGCTGCGATTACGCCATCGAGATCACTGCCGATCATACTAAACTATTGCTGTTCTGACTTAAAAACGAGCTGTTTTTCTAAAGTGAAACTTAGCTACCGGCTAAGGCTAAATTCACCGTCAGAAAGCGTTTTTAGGTAGGTCTAAAAGCTTTCTATAAATCGGTTAATATTACTTCATTAACGCTCACTAGTCACCTTTAGATAACGTCTGAGGTAAAGGTTCTAAGTACCCCCGTATAAGGAGAGTCTATATCGCTCTCTTCAACGTACATGGTTGATATGCATACATCCAATACGCATAACCAGGCATGAACGTATCAGCAAAAGTGTAGCTTTGACCGTTTCTATCCCAGCCGAATACGAAATCACTAACCCAACCATTTAACACTGCAGTATTCCACGGGACACTATCAACGAGTATATCTGTTTTATCTACCGGATTATCATATGGTACACTAACTATATTCCAACCTGACTTAATATATGTAATATAATCATCTGATACTAGAATTATATTATCTACCCATAGCTCACATGGCTCATAAGCATAAAACCAGTAACCATAACCCTGATCAAGACTATAAGTGAATGTATAGCTCTGTGAAGAACGGTTCCAATTGAATATGAAATCACTAATATAACCATTTGATACAGCCTCAGACCATGTATAATTATCATTAAAATGATGTATGATTATGTATATTTTGTCTACTGTTTGATTAAAAGGCAAAGAAATTAGATTCCAGTTTGATGTAAGATTTGTAATTTGAAAAAAACTATTTCCATCTGAAATTGTTTTGATTAACCAGACGTCTGTACCTTCTTCCTTATTTGAGGAGTTGGATCTATTGCGCATCAAAACAGCAGACATGGTAGCTCCAGCGATTATATAGCCACCATCATTAGTCTGCTGAACAGCATATCCCCATTCCCCACTATTTTCTTCATATCCATATATAGAATTCCATTCTTCGTCACCATTAATATCAGTTTTAATCAACCACACATCAGGATCTGGTCCAATAAATGATACCGCCCATCCAGCTATTATATAGCCACCGTCAAACGTTTGTTGAACCGAACGACCTCTATCAGCAGCAGAACCCCCAAAGGTTTCAGCCCATACTTCATTTCCACTAGAATCCGTTTTAATCAATAAAACATCTGACATAGATACATAATATATCTCTGTATCCCCAGCAATAATAAAGCCGCCATCATCGGTCTGCTGAACATCATAACCCATATCAAACTTGTTAGGTATACCAGTCTCCCCAAAAGTAGAACTCCATTCCTCGCTCCCATTAGAATCTGTTTTAACCAACCAAACATCACAACCAGTACCGTCTGAATCAAATGAGACTGTGTATCCGGTTAGTATATAACCTCCATCATCGGTCTGCTGCCCTGAAAAGCATCTATCATGATTACTACCTCCAAAAGTAGAATTCCATTCCTCGTTTCCATTGGAGTCTGTCTTAATCAACCAAAAATCAAATTCTCCTTCACCAAATGATTCGGTATAACCAGCGATCATATAGCCGCCATCAACTGTCTGATCAACCGAACACCCCCAATCAACATTTATACCTCCAAAAGTAGAATTCCATTCCTCGTTTCCATTGGAGTCTGTCTTAATCAACCAAAAATCAAATTCTCCTTCACCAAATGAATGTGTGCAACCTGCAATAATATAACCCCCCTCGTCGGTCTGCTGAACGGAATAACCCCTATCGTAACTATTTCCACCAAAAGTAGAATTCCATTCCTCGTTTCCATTGGAGTCTATCTTAATCAACCAAACATCCCAATCTCCTACACCAAATGACAAAGTAGCTCCAGTAATGATATAACCTCCATCATTAGTCTGCTGAACCGCATAGCCTTCATCATATGAGCTACCTCCAAATGTCTGACTCCAACTTATTTCTTCAAATGTTTTAATCCATTCTTTATTTAGAGGGTCATTACAAATATCTGATTCAGTTTTTGTTAAAATAGCATCACGATTGAATGTATTCTCATTTTTCTCAAAATTACCATTTATACTAGGGAAGACACCAGCCCCCAAAAAAAGTCCTACAATGGCTAAAACCATTATTTTTCTAAACAAATTAATTTTCTCTTTCTCCCTTTTATTCATTTCTTCTTTCTCCCCATCAAAAACAGAATGTAATATAAGATAGCAGATATTATAATATAAACCTTCCTATAATTAATGAAACGTATGTTGCAATAGAAATCTATTCAGACAAGAATGTATTTATACCAGAAATCACTAATATTATATTAAGTGGGGAGAATTTTTTTATGCGATAACACAGTTTTCCCTCCCAAAAAACAGAATTCTGTGTCTTGCATCCCATCTCTCTCCACTTAAACCAATTCGACAATTTCTTCATTACCAAGAAGTAAATAAAACCTAAATTTACCTCTATTCCTACCTATAACTCGCCCTCTTAACCCCTTTAAAAACGCCTCTAACCGCTCTCGATAAAATATTAGTAGTAAATTATTAGCCTAACCTACTCTAGCCCGAAACGTCTGAAAACTATCTCACCAAAATACCATTAACCATCAAACCGACCTTGTCATAGATCTCCCGAAGGTCTTCTTCATTCTGGGCATTGTAGTGTTTTAGATCAACATCCTTACGATGGCCCATAAGCAGTTTTTTAATACTCGTCGGACCACCTTGCCTGTCCCATTCTTGGCTGAAGAACTTACGAAGGTCTTTAACACGCAGTGGCGTCTGCCTGAAGTATTTACCAAGATGGGTTCTACAAAAAAGTCGTTTAAGATTTCCCCCGTTGTTATAATACACTAAGAACTCACCCAATGCATCCTTTGCCTCGTCGTTAAAGATTGCGACCCTGCTTTTACCAGTTTTAGTGGTCTGTCCAATAACAGGGTTATGGTTAACATACACAATACGCCTTTCCAAATCAATATCCTCAGGTCGCAGTTGGTACAGTTCCAGTGGACGCATACCAGTTGTAGCTCCAAGAAGAACAATCGCCCGAAGTTGCTTTTCTAACCTATGGTCTTTAAACTTATTTAAAACCTGACACAGGTCATCCTTGGTTACTCTTTTTGGAATGCGTCTTGGTTTTTTTACTACATGTATTTCGTCTGCCCAATCAACATTGCAATACCTTAAAAACCGCTTGATCTGATGTGTTCGTTTACGGTAGGTTTCAACACTGTACTTGTTTTTTAGAGTCATTAGATACTCCAAGGTAGCCTTTTGCTCCATCCGCCAGTTAACTACTTCAAGATACGCATATAACCATTTCTTTAATTCTTTAAACCATTTTGTAGTAATGCCCTCAAGCTCCCTTATGGACAGGTATATTTCTAGCTTTTTCTTGGCGCCCTCTCGAGCCGTAGACTCGGGTTCAAATCCCGACGGGAGCATGCTACCATCTAGCACGCTCTTTCTAGTAAGATATTCCACCAGTTTTACTTCAAGAAAATAGCTCAGGTTCATGCCAGCATTTTTGGCTTTTTTTATAACATCTGCATCAACACGCAGTGTTAATTTTCGTCGGACCATTGTACGTACAATAGACGTACACCGGACTTATATTGGTTTTGATTTTCAAAGGAAACGGGCGATTTACTGGAACATATGTTACATTAATTATAGGAAGGTTTATATTATTATACCTGCTATTTATATTAGATTCTGTTTTTTGATGAGAGGGCAGAATGAGGAGGCGGAAGAAATGAAGAAAAAAATAATAGGAATTTTGGTTGTGATGCTGTTGATTGCAAGTGCTCTTCCTAGTGTAGGAATGATGAATGAAAATACAAACGGAATAAGCAATCTTATAGATGATAGTTCCATTTCAGAGTTTGTCCCTGGAGAGTTTATTGTTAAATTCAAAGATAATGTAATCTCAACTCTTTCTATAGATGGCCTTAATGAAAAATACCATGTAAGCTCTTTGGAGAAGGTTTTCAAGAACTCTGAAAATACAATACTTGACAATATCTACTTACTAAAGGTTCCAGAAAATATTGACATCTTATCAAGTATACAAGATTATTCTGCTTGTCCAGATGTAGAGTATGCTGAGCCTAATTATCATGTCCAGTTGTGTGGTTTTCCAAATGATAATGATTTTGATAAACAATGGAATTTACATAATTCTGGCCAGACAGGAGGAACAGAAGATGCTGATATAGATGCTCCTGAGGCGTGGGATAGCGAAACAGGAGACTCTGACACCATAATAGCCATTCTTGATCTAGGTGTTGACTATACTCACCCTGATCTTGTAGATAATCTTTGGATAAACGAAGATGAAATACCAGATAATGA
>Ga0307431_1002092_pt1 | contig 10676 bp, 9 predicted proteins | sample SalMarWE160170MG_FD_202155 | JGI IMG/M metagenome (GOLD analysis project Ga0307431, IMG submission 202155) | Salt marsh sediment microbial communities from the Plum Island Ecosystem LTER, Massachusetts, United States - WE1603-170 | ecosystem: Environmental > Aquatic > Marine > Intertidal zone >... | reverse complement strand
TTTGGTTGCTGCGGGGAAGTCTTTTGGCGTTATTGCTGTGCTTGGGAGATCAGAGGAAGGCAGTGCGCTCTAAATGTATTCGTATGGGGCTGGAGTCAGATGATGATGAACAACAAAAAAATCAATGGTCATCATCATCCGCGAAGCTTCCTATTCCTAAGGATCTGCCTAATATTGAGGATCAGCTGCGTGTTTTGGCTGGTGCAATTGACAAGAAGCTTGTTGAATATCATAAGCTGATTAAGTCGAAGCCTAAGGCGGGAGCAAAGTTTGTTTAAAACAAGGCGGAGGCTGACGTTAAAACTGTTGCAGTTGATCCCAGAGCCCGCTTTGAAGTTTATGTTGATCATATTCTGAATCAGGTTATTTGGGTGGTCAGACGCCCATCTCTAAACTGTTAACTACTCTAGGCTTTACCGAAGCAAGCGCCAACGCAGCCATCGAAGTAGCTGAACGGCATGTAATGAGCCTCCAACGGTTCACCAAACGAATCGTAGAACGAGAAGTATTTGTGCCCGTAATCCAGCAGGCTGGGCTGGAGCCTAAAAAAGCTGATTGTCGACTAAACTGGGGAATGCCAGAGAAACCAGACGTCGAAGCCTTGTTACCTGTTCTGGTTCAGATCGCAAAAGATAGACCCGACATAATTTCTCCAAAGAATTCAGAAAGATACTGGTTGACATGGGCTTAGCACTAGAAAAAGCTGAAGACTGAAGCGATTGGAACGAAATAGAATAGTGCTTTCGGATAATTACTATTGGCTTTATTTTGAAGATTTTTGGATTAGGGACTAATAGATTAGCAAGTCTTTTTTCGGGTAATCATCGAATCTTTAAAAGGATGAATTTCAATTCAGAAAGTTCTTATATATACCTATTGCAATATCACATGACTAAGTTTTGGGCGATAGCCAATGAATATAGACCCTCAGGATGAAAGCGCAATAATCAGAACAATCCTAAGGGACACCTACAAGATATTAACTGAAAATAGTAGTTTTAATTTTAGTTATGCCTCAGAAGTGAAGTTACAAAAGTTGTTTTTCATTATTGCTGAAGAATTGGATATTCCGTTAACAAGAAGTTGGTATCGTTATGGTGGGTATGTCCATAATGACGTTATTAGTTGTGAACGATTATGCCGAATTCCTTTTGAATTATCTTTAGGAAGAAATAGTGATGTTGAGAGAGCAGAAAGACTATTACGAGATATTCGGTCAGACTATATTAATCTACTTCACGAATTAGTTCCAAAGATATTTTATATTCCTCTAGACGAGTTTCTCAAAGATTTCTATGAAAGGGCGCCAAAAGATTACAAACCCCTTTATTATAGTAATATGGCGATAGAAAACGACTTTAAGCTTGTTAAAAACTTTAACCCTGAATCCTCAAAATTTTGGCAAAACTCAATTATTAGTTATATGTCAAAAGATTCGAAAACCGATTTTAGTACCTACAAAAGATTTGCGAACCATATTTCAAGTTTAATTCTTGAAGTATCAAATTCACCTGATTTGTCATGTTTGTATGAATACACTAACAAATACGCTGAAATGTTAGATGATTGCTTAATAAAAATGGCTTTTCTTGGAAAAAAATCCTTGCATCATTTGAATGAATTAAAGAAAACATACGAACATGCCATTTGGAACACAATTGCTCTTAAAATTTCGATAAATACACTCACAGGGGTAAATGCAAAAGGAGTGAAAGCCGATCAAGAATACAAATTCTATACTAGTGACGCAAAAGTTAATCGCCGATTGGTTGCTCTTGAAGCGAGTCTAACTAAAGATAATATGCTGCCGTCACTTGATGAAAGAAAACAATTCTTTAATGCTGTGTATGGTGAAGACAAGGAGTTCCTAGGCGCTGTTTCCAATGTGTGGAAATCTTACAAAGAAGCTTCTTGTTAACTCCTATTTTCTTGACACATGTATTTACATAAATTATGGAGTAGGGTTTGGAATTTTTCATGATGAGTGTACTTGTTTTTTTGATTCTTCCCACAAAAAACACACCAGCGACAGCGTGTTAACTGAAATAACTTATTTCAAACAATTCATGGAACGTTTTGGTAGAGATTTGAGCATTGCATTAAAACAAGGTAAGTGTAAAGATGTTTTGAACCATCCGTGTTCATTATTTAGGGGATATGGCAGCAATAGCCTTCAGCATATTCAAAACTTTCGGATTACTTTGAAAGGCCGTAGTGATGAAGCAATTTTGAGTCAATATCGAACAGCAAAACGAATGACAAAAGAATTAATTTCTGATGCATTGTCTAAAACCGAAAAACCGATTATTGCCTCCTCAGTGGATTCAAAATTCATTAAACTCATTAGCTACATTAACGATGATGCAGATTCTCAGATTATTGCTGATGCAGCAAGCTGGGCGAAACAATATAGATATAGAATGTTTTGCACATCTGACCGGGAACATATTCTTAGCAACAAAGATGACTTGATTCGGGACATATCAAAACATTATGGTCGTAATTGTTTAGGTTTCGTTCACGTCAAAGACGTATGATAGTATGATAAATAATTTAACAAAATCTTAGTATGCAACGCTTTTTAATATCTTATCGTCAATAGGAAAATTAGCTTCTCAAATGCTAAAATGGTTTGGCGGATGATTGAAACAAAGATTGTTAATGTTGTTGCTACTGCTGCGCTCAATCAGGAAGTTGACTTAGAGGAGCTCAGGAAATTTGATGATGTTTTTCATGATTCCGATGTTTACGGTGGACGTGTAGCATATTTTAAAACAAAGACTATGCAAGGAAAAGTTTCAATATTTACTTCTGGAAAAATGATTAGTGTAGGAACAAAAAGTGAAGATGCTGCATTTCAGGAACTAGAGGCTGCAAAAGATTTTTTCGTGAAAAGAGGTCTAGTTGAAGACATTTCTCTTGAGCCAAAAATTCGCAATTTGGTAGTTTGTGTTGACTTTGGGAAAGGGGTCAATCTTGAGGAATTGGCATTCAAAGAACATGTTATTTATGAGCCAGAACAATTTCCTGGTGGTATTCTGAGATTAAATAAACCTTACAAAACGTCTGTCCTTATTTTTGCCTCAGGTAAAGCAGTTTTAACGGGTTTAACAAGCAAAAATCAGATTAAAGCAATAATAGAATGCGTAAACAAGATCATTGAAGAATGCAATTGAAAAGTTGTTAAACCTGCCTTTTATTTGAGAACTGAAAGCCTAGTTATTCTAGAAAAAGATTTTATTTCTACTGAAGAATTAATAAACATGCTCCAATTATTAATTAACCGACTTATTGAAGAAATTATCTATTTGCATGTGCTTGAATCAGGAGCCAAATGCGTAAGGGGTGTATTTAATGTCGACTCTAACTGATAACGAAATTCGAGATGTAATAAAATACCTTCAAGCAGGAAGACCATTACCTGAGAGGTTTAGATTTCTACTTTTCGAAGATAAGCGGGAAGTTGAGCTTGTCTGGAATGGAAAAACTAATGATGTTTGTAACATCGTCATGCCCTTTCAGATAATTGAACAGGTAGATGAGCCTAGAGTTGATACTGATATAAAATTGCAGAAGTCTCTTTTGGATTATAGCTTGGACGGAAGAGGACGTCAACAATCTGGATGGACTAACAAACTGATATGGGGTGACAATAAGCTAATTCTTTCGAGTCTGAAAAATGGTCCATTAAGAAAAGAGATCGAAGAACAAGGAGGAATTAAACTAATTTACATTGATCCTCCTTTCGATGTAGGGGATGATTTTACCATGAAGATAGAAGTTGGTGAAAATAACGAAGAATTTACAAAAGAAGCCAATATCTTAGAAGAGTTAGCATACCGAGATACTTGGGGTAAAGGCGATGATAGCTATATTGCAATGATTTATGAAAGACTATCTTTGATGAGGGATTTGTTGGCTGATGATGGAACAATATATGTTCATTGTGATTGGAGAGTTAACTCTTATATTAGGATAATATTAGACGAAATATTTGGAAGAGAATATTATTTAACTGAAATAGTATGGAAACGAACCTCAGCACATAGTCAAACAAAAGATATTGGTAAAATTAAAGATTATATTTTAAGATACTCTAAATCAAAAAAGTGGATATATAATAAACAATTTACTCAATATTCAAAAAAATATGTTGAATCTCACTATACTCGAATTGATGATGATGGTAGAAGATTTAGGACTGATAACTTGATAGCACCAGGATCGGGATACCGATACGAGTGGCGGGGTGTAACTAAGAATTGGAGATGTCCACAACATAGTATGGAAAAACTAGAGGCTGAAGGACGAATAATATATACTTCTAAAGGAACGGCTGAATACAAACGGTATCTTGATGAAATGCCTGGAGTGCCTTTGCAGGATTTATGGACTGATATATATCCTGTAAATTCTCAGGCGTTAGAAGATCTTGGGTACCCAACTCAGAAACCTGAATCGCTAATTGAGCGGATTGTAAAATCATCGTCTAATGAAGGAGATATAGTAGCTGATTTCTTCTGTGGTTCGGGAACAACTTTAGCAGTGGCAGAAAAACTTGGTCGAAAATGGATAGGGACTGATTTAGGTAAATTTGGGATACACACATCTAGAAAGAGATTGATTGAGGTTCAGAGAGATCTTAAAAAGGCGGGAAAAAACTATAGATCTTTTGAAATATTGAATCTTGGTAAATATGAAAGACAACACTATGTTGGGGTCAATCCTAATCTGAGAGATGAAGAAAAGGTCAAACAGTTAGAACAAAAAGAAAAAGATTTCCAGAAATTAATCCTTCATGCCTACAGATCTGAAAAAGTCGAGAATTTCAAGACATTCCATGGAAAGAAAAATAATCGGCTTGTGGCCATAGGTCCGATAAATCTTCCAGTCACAAGACTCTTTGTCGAAGAAATCATACTTGAATGCAGAGAAAAACACATCACCAAAGTTGATGTGTTGGCCTTTGAATTTGAGATGGGCTTGTTTCCAAATATTCAAGAAGAAGCAAAAAGCAAGGGTATCGATCTTTCCTTAAAGTACATTCCAAGAGATGTTTTTGATAAACGAGCCGTTGAGAAAAATCAAGTTGTTTTCAACGATGTTTCCTATATAGAGGTCAAACCATTATACAGAGGTAAATCTGTTGCAATTGAATTAACTGACTTTTCAGTGTTCTATAATCAAGACTCTATCAAAAATGCAGAGGAATCACTAAGAAATAGCGGTAACAAACTGGTTGTTGAGAATGGAAAGATTATCAAAGTCAAAAAAGACAAATTTGGAGTAATTACTAAAGAATTACTAACGAAAAAATGGTCTGATTGGATTGATTATTGGTCTATTGATTTTAACTTCGAAAGTAAGAAGGAAATTGTTAGAGTTGCTAAACCAATACAACCAAAGAAAGGTGGTAATCTGGAAGATTATAAGATAGAATACGAACAGGTGTGGACAGGTGATTATGTTTTTGAAAATGAATGGCAGACGTTTAGAACTAGAAATAAAAGAGAATTAAAACTCATCTCAATTTTCAAAGAGATGAAACCAGGAAGAACGAAAATCGCCATAAAAGTTGTGGACATATTCGGAAATGATACAATGAAGATTATCGAAGTAGATGTTAAAGGTAAGTAAAATGTCAGTGCATATTAATTTCCCAAAATCCCCTCATGAGATATTAGATCCAGAAGTGAGATGGTACCCGGGCGCAGACCTTATCAGAGAGAAAGGTGGGTTACATACTCTGCTCCCGCCTCTAGTTCATGAATTAAGGATTAGAGTAAAAAAATGGCGCGATAATAATTATGAAGGAGCGTCAGATACAAGCAAAGCACTTCTAAAGCACTGGTTTGAAACTGAACACTTGTTGCCATCGTCAGATGGGACCATGATGCCTTTTAGATATTATTTTGCCCAAAGGGAGGCAGTTGAGACAGTTGTCTATCTTCATGATGTTGTTCAAATTAAGGACAAATATGATCTGATGCGTTTTGATTCTACTGGCCTTGTTTCAGCTGGGATGTTCGATGAAAACTGGATTAGATATGTAATTAAAATGGCGACTGGCTCTGGGAAGACAAAGGTGTTAAGCCTAATTCTTGCATGGAGCTTTTATAACAAACTCTATGAAGAAGAATCGGACTTATCGCGTAACTTCTTGCTTATCACACCGAACATAATTGTACTTGATAGGATAAAAAACGACTTTGATGGATTGAAGATATTCTTTGAAGATCCAGTAATCCCTCCAAATGGATATGAAGGACAAAATTGGAGAGATGATTTTCAATTAACCGTTCACCTACAAGATGAAGTCAATATTGCAAGAAAATATGGAAACATATTCTTAACCAATATCCACAGGGTCTTTGACAATAATCAAAAAGATGCATCGTTTGAAGACCTAAATACATCTGAGTATTTCCTAGGGTCGAAACCAGTAGTTAGAACCACAGATTCCAAAATAGACTTGGGAGATATTGTGAGAGACATCGATGAATTAATGATCTTGAACGATGAGGCTCATCATATACATGATCAATCTTTAGCTTGGTTTAAGTCAATACAAGATATTCATAACAAGTTGCTTCAAAAAGGCAGTCACCTTTCTTTGCAGATAGACACTACAGCGACACCAAGGCATAGAAATGGAGCTATTTTTGTTCAAACAATTGTTGACTATCCTCTAGTTGAGGCAATTTATCAGGACGTAGTAAAACATCCCGTTGTTCCAGATTCTGCTAGTCGGGCGAAACTTAATGAGAAGAAGTCTATTACTTTCAGTGAACGCTATGAGGATTACATTCGATTGGGTTATTTAGAATGGAAAAAAGTCTACCAAGAACACCAAAAACTTGGAAAAAAAGCAATTCTCTTTGTCATGACTGATGATACGAAAAACTGTGATGAAGTAGGAGAATATCTTGAGATAACTTTCCCAGAGTTTAAAGACTCTGTATTAGTTATCCACACAAAAAATAATGGAGAAATTTCTGAAGCTACCACTGGAAAGAAAAAAGAAGAACTTGATGCCCTTAGAAAAGAAGCAAACGAGATAGACTTCAACAAATACAAGGCGATAGTCTCAGTTTTAATGCTAAAAGAAGGATGGGATGTTAAAAACGTAACAACCATAGTTGGGTTGCGTCCCTTTGGACGGGGGAAAGGAAGCAACATTCTACCAGAACAGACTCTTGGAAGAGGTCTCAGAAGAATGTACAGAGATCAGGATGTTTCTGAGTTCGTTAGTGTTGTAGGTACTCAACCATTTCTAGATTTTGTCGAGTCGATAAAGAGCGAAGGCGTTGAATTGGAACGCAAGGAAATGGGTGAAGGTACGAGGCCCAAATCTCCGATTGTAGTTGAAATAGACAATGATAATATGAAAAAAGATATAGAAAAACTAGATATTGAAATTCCTATCTTAACTCCCAGAATACAAAGAGAATATAAAAATCTGTCTGAATTGGATTTGGACAAATTTGATCATAAAAAGATAAAAATCATTGAATTTTCTGAAGAAGAAAAAAGAGAGATCGTCTTTAGAAACATTGTAACAAAAGAACAAGATGGTGAGCCAGAAATTCATCATACCACAGTGCTTGATAGTGATAACATTATAGATTATACTAGTGTTATAGGTTATTTCACTCAGTTGATAATGAAAGAGTTAAGATTAGTAAGTGGGTATGACATACTCTATGGTAAAATAAAAGAGTTTATTCAGAATCATTTATTTGAAAAAGAGGTAAAACTAGATGATTTGAACATACTAAGAAACCTCTCTGAAATAGAAGCAAATAAAACCGTGATACAAACATTCAAACGAAAAATAAACGAATTAACTGTTGTAGATAAAGGCGAATCTGAAATAAAGAATTACATCAAGTTGAGTGAATGCAGACCATTTATTACTAAAGACCAAGAATATCTTATTCCTAAGAAAAGCGTTTTCAATAAAATCATTGGTGACAGCCACTTAGAGTTAGAGTTTGCAAACTTCCTTGAAAACTGCGATGACATCATCTCCTATGCTAGAAACTATTTTGCGGTTCACTTTAAGATTGATTACCAAAACGCTGACGGAGATATTTCGAACTACTATCCAGACTTTTTTGTAAAAAAGACAAATAAAGAGGCATATATTGTGGAGACAAAAGGACTAGAGGATTTAGATGTTCCATTAAAAACCGAGAGATTAAAGCAATGGTGCAAAGATATCAACAACATACAATCTGAAATCAAGTATGATTTTGTCTTCGTTGATGGAGAGGATTTTCACAAATATAACCCACAAACATTTACGGAGCTAGTTAAAAACTTCACTAAATATAAATAATCCCGCTCTTTTTTTATCATTCTAAAACTTGTTCTTTTTTCAAATAGTTTTTCGATAATAACGGAGCCTTTTCTTTTTCTCCTCTTTTTGACGCATCAAAGTCACGCCTGAGTCGAGGAATCAGCTTTCATCTATGCCCCTTCTTATCTATCACGCGCTCCCCGATCTCCTGCTCCATCATCTTATTCATCCGATAGATCCTGCGCGACACATCTCTATGATTGATGTCTAACTGTGCTCCTAGTTCACCTGATTGACGACCTGTAGCCCCTGCCTCACGAAGAGCAGACAGAATCGCCACATCAACCTCATCTTGGCATGCAACCATAGAAACGTAATCCTCGCCAAGCATGAAAAGCTCCCGGAGGCATGCATCTAGCATGCGTGTTCTGCGGTCAATAATCTTCTGGCGACTCTCTATACGCTTGAGAGTTTTGATAATCCACTTGCGTCGACCCACTTTAGTCGGAGGATATAATCCATTAAAACAAGGATCGAAACTTGCTGGGTGGTCGTTTGGAAAAACTGCTGAAAGTATGCGAGTGAAGATTAAGCGTTTGGGGCTAGAAGTAGAAGTAGGACACGATAAAAAAAACATGCCATCCTACTACTTCTACTCCGCTGGAGTTGCCTGAAGAGCTTCCGACTGTCGAGACTGTGTTGAAGAAGTTGGTTGCTACGGGGAAGCCAGTTGATGTTATGCTGCGGCAATGGGTAAAACTGATGCAGCTGTCAATATGAAGATCAAGTATTTGAGGCTAGAAGTAGTCGTCCCCGACGAAAAACTGCGGAGACTACTACTTCTGAGTTGGAATTGTCCAAGTTTTTGCCAAACATTGAGACTATGCTTAAGGATTTGGTTGCTGCGGGGAAGTCTTTTGGCGTTATTGCTGTGCTTGGGAGATCAGAGGAAGGCAGTGCGCTCTAAATGTATTCGTATGGGGCTGGAGTCAGATGATGATGAACAACAAAAAAATCAATGGTCATCATCATCCGCGAAGCTTCCTATTCCTAAGGATCTGCCTAATGTTGAGGATCAGTTGAGAGTTTTGGCTGGTGCAATTGACAAGAAGCTTGCTGAGTGTCAGAAGCTGATAAAGTCGAAGCCTAAGGCGGGAGCAAAGTTTGTTTACAACAAGGCAGAGGCTGACGTCAAAACTGTTGCAGTTGATCCCAGAGCCCGCTTTGAAGTTTATGTTGATCATATTCTGAATCAGGTTTATTTGGGTGGTCAGACGCCCATCTCTAAACTGTTAACTACTCTAGGCTTTACCGAAGCAAGCGCCAACGCAACAATAGAAGTCTCTGAACGCCATGTCATGAGTCTGCAGCGGTTTATTAAACGAAATGTGGAAAAGGAAATCTTTACCCCACTTATAAACAGGCTAAGTTAGATCCTAAAAAAGCTGATTGCCGACTAAACTGGGGAATGCCAGAAAAACCAGATGTAGAAGCGTTACTCCCTATTCTCGTAAACATCTCAAGAAATAGACCTGACATAATTTCTGCCAAAGAATTCCGAAAAATATTAGTTGATATGGGCTTAGCGCTCGAAAAAGTTGAGGGTTCTGACGAGATTGGAGCGAAATAGGATCGCGTTTTTGGACGGGCACAATTTGGTTTGTTTAAAGGTGTTCCAAGCCTAGATTAAGAAGCAATAGCTTAACAGGTCTCTCTTTTTTCAAAATCAATGTTACAAATTTTTCGTTTATTGAATTGTCCATTTCTTCCCCAAGTTGGAATTCGTTTCCTAAAATACTTGTGTCTAGTTCCAAAAGCAAACGGAATCGATCATAATATAAAAAATAACAATTTATATATGAAACATGAGAGGTTTATCATAACTTGTCTACTAAAGTCTCAACGCTTGTATTAACTTCAAGTAAGTTAATTCCTAACAGCCCAGAAAAATTCAGAGGAAATATTGCCTCTAAACACTTAGACAACCCACTATTCCATCACCATTTGCAAAACAGTAAATTAGCGTATAGGTATCCGTTAATACATTACTTAATTCTACGTGGAAAAGCAATAATTTTTGGTATACAAGCAGGCGCAGATGAAGTGTCAAAGTTATTCGGTGAATTAGATGACATAACTATTGGAACTGAAAAATATCCTATCCTAGATAAAGAATTGAACATAAAATCTCACGTATTTACGGTTACAGATTCACAGAAACAATACTATTTCGTTACGCCTTGGCTGGCCTTAAACAAATCTAATTACCTGAAATACAAAGATATGAATTGGACAGCACGAAAACAATTATTATCGCGAATACTTATAGGGAACATCCTTTCTGCAGCAAAGGGACTTGACATCAAAGTAGATA
>Ga0307431_1002091_pt1 | contig 10681 bp, 10 predicted proteins | sample SalMarWE160170MG_FD_202155 | JGI IMG/M metagenome (GOLD analysis project Ga0307431, IMG submission 202155) | Salt marsh sediment microbial communities from the Plum Island Ecosystem LTER, Massachusetts, United States - WE1603-170 | ecosystem: Environmental > Aquatic > Marine > Intertidal zone >... | reverse complement strand
GTCTTATCTTTATTTCCAATAAAGACATCGGAAGGTTGGTATGTTTGTATTGATAAATCATTAAAACCAGCCGCCTAAAAAGTGCGAAAGTTGACTATTAGTGAGAAGGAATTATATGAATGACAGTGGCAGGTTGTGAAATATTGTGTACTAATTCTATATGGTGTTTGAGTCGATAAAAAAGTCTTGAGTGTGATTTGGTATAGAACTGAATCAAAGAGGTCTTACTGGTTGATTTTAAAGGGAGATAATAATGTTAAAATTGTTCAAATCTAAAAAGAAAACAACCCAGGCGAAGATACTTTTGGTTGATGATGAACCTGACTTGGTAGGAACCGTCCAATATCGTCTCAAGTTCTTCCACTTTGATGTTGTTACCGCTGCTGATGGGAAAGAGGGTCTTGAAAAGGCAGCCAGCGAAAAGCCGGACCTTATTCTTCTGGACACGAATATGCCTGTCATGAACGGCCACGAGATGCTTGAGCACCTGAGGAGTAGTCCTGAATTGAAAGACATACCGGTGATAATGCTCACGGCGCTTGCTGAGCCACAAGACATCGCTAAGGCTTCTTCCTACAGCATTGAAGACTATGTCACCAAGCCGTTCGATTTCAATGAGCTGATGGAAAAAATCAAGAACGTGCTGGAGAGCAAAGGTTCAGATTGATGTAGAGACAATATACTGTCGTTCAATAATAGGACGCGGTATTGCAGATTTGGGATCTTTGCGACGGTAAAAAGTCACGGGTTAGTTGTCTTATGTGCATGGAACTTCGGATTAAGGAAGGTCGTCCACGGGCGGATGTTGTTGGGCAGAAAAACGAATTTTTTGATGCCGAATAACAAGGCCTGTTACGCCGGGATTTGATATTCCAGTTCGGTGTGAACATTCGGCGCCGCTGTGGTATAGACGTTGACAATCTATGGGGGGTTAAGGCATGAGATTGAGTACTGCAGAACCGTTGAAAATACTCATAGTGGAAGATGATATCGTAGACAGAAAACTTCTGGAGAGATTGCTGTCCGAATCGTCGCTGCGTGTTTCTGAGGTAAAGTCTGCAGAGTATCTGTCTGTCGCCCTTGAGCTCTTGGACCGGGATCACTTTGATGTGGTTCTTCTTGATCTTGGTCTACCAGATGCGCAAGGGATTGAATCGTTTACGGAGTTACAGTCTCAAGTCCCGCATGTGCCTATCATCGTTCTGAGCGGCCTTGACGACGAGGATACGGCAATCAAAGCTGTACAGAAGGGTGTGCAGGACTATCTAATCAAGGGGCAGGTGGACAGCAATCTGCTTATGCGTGCAGTGCGTTATGCCATCGAGCGCAAAAAGGTGGAACGCGAGCTGCAGTTGGCCGAGCAAAGGTACCGCACTATTTTTGAAAATTCCGCTGTTGCTATCATGATGGTTGACGAACAAGAGTGTCTCATTTCCTGGAATCAATTCACCGAAAACCTTCTCGGCATGAATAGCGAAGATTTGCACCTAAGGTCTGTGAAATCGCTCTATCCTGAGGGCGAATGGCAAAAGATACGAGCCCACAACGTAAGACAAAAGGGTATGCAGCATCATCTTGAGACCAAGATGGTCAAGAAAAATGGTCAGATTATTGACGTCGATGTGTCACTGAGCGTTGTGAAGGATTCGGATGACAAAATTATCGGCTCAATAGGCGTTATACGAGACGTCACTGAACGTAAAACATTTGAAGAGGCCCTAAGGAGATCGGAGGAGCGATTCCGCCAGGTTGTAGAGAATGCAAAGGAATGGATCTGGGAAGTGGATGCCAATGGCCTATACACTTATTCAAGTCCGGTGGCGGAAAAGATATTAGGTTATAAACCTGAGGAACTTCTTGAAAAGACACACTTTTACGACCTATTTCACCCTGACGACCGAGATGAGTTGAAGAAGCAGGCCTTCGAAATTTTTGCGAAGAGGGACGTATTGTATGAGTTTCAAAACCGGAACCTGCACAAGAACGGCCAGGTTGTATGGCTTTCTACAAGCGGGGTTCCATTATTTGACAGTAGAGGCAATCTTCTGGGATACAGGGGCGTTGATATAGACATCACTGAACGCAGGCGGATTCATGAAATACTGGATAGTAAACAAAGGAATTTGGAAGCAATCTTCGATGCAACACCTGTTGGTATGCTGTTGGTCGGTGAGGATATGGCAGTAAAGCGAGCCAATGACGCTATTAGGCAGTTGGTCCAAAAGGAGTTTTCGCAGATTGTCAATCAATTACCAGGTGTTGCCCTCGGTTGCATCTATGCTACGCAAGACGTTATATGCAAGGAGCAGGGATGGAAAGATCATCCACATTGTGTGGGATGTCTGTTTCTAAAGACGATAAAGATTGCTATAGATTCGGAAGAGTCTGTTCACGGAGTTGAGATTCAACCCACTTTACAAGTACGTGATAAGGAAGTTAAACCTTGGTTTTCCTTAAGTGCTGAGCCAGTTATCATAGATGGTCGCAGGCACGCGGTTGTAGCAATAAATGATATAACTGACCGTAAGCGGGCAGAGGAAGAGCTGAAAGAGACGATGGAAATTAAGACCCAGTTTATATCTACGGTCTCACATGAACTGCGGACACCTTTGACGTCGATGAGGGAAGCCGTAGTTATAGTCTTAGATGGAGTGGCGGGCAAGATTGGTGACGACCAACGACGTTTTCTGGATGTTGCAAAAAGAAATATAGACAGGCTTTCCAGGCTAATCAACGACGTTTTGGATTTCCAGAGACTCGGCGCGGGCAAAATGGAATTTAGCATGCAAGAAAAGGATATCAGAAAGGTCGTTGAGGACGCCTATTCTACTATGGCTCCATATGCGAAGAAGAAAAAGATACACCTTGCCACTGAGTTTGATGGCGGGTTAGCTAAGGCTACGTTTGATGGTGACAGGATTATTCAGGTTCTGACAAATTTAGTCAGTAATGCAATCAAGTTCACGCCTGAAGATGGCCAGGTCACTGTTCGCGTCCGAAAACATGAAGATGAATGGGTCATAAGTGTCAGCGATACGGGCATGGGAATACCCAAGGAAGCCCTTCCAAAAATATTTGACCGCTTCTACCGTGTGCATAGGCCAGGCAAACTGATTAAAGGTACAGGCTTGGGATTGGCAATTGTTCACAAAATCGTGATGGCGCATGGCGGAAGAATCGATGTTGAAAGTGGGATTGATAAAGGAACAACCTTTACGGTTGTTCTGCCGTTAGTTCCCAAAACAGCACAAAAGGCCTTGTCCGAAAAAGCTGATCTAACACTCGAAGAAACCCTGACTAAGAACTGAACCTACATATTAGATACCATGATGACAGTGCCTTTTAGAAATTCTCATCCGGAGTAAATTATGAAAGTGATGAAGTTATGGCTCTTGGTCATCTTGGTTATTTGTGTTAGTGCTTCCACCGGCTTAGCGGCGATAGAGGACAGAATCGGTTTAGTGCTACGGTGGCGTGGGATCAATGAGAGCACCGGTGAAAAGGACTTTGGTTATGTCGAACTTGCTAATGTTACCGGTCGTGGACTCTGGGTTGCCTTTCAACAGGAACTTGCCCCTGCGTCTCTCGACGCAAGTCGGGGCAGCGGGAAAGAACAGAGTTTTCCGGGGATCTATTTTAACGGACAGTTTATTTGAGATAGTCAAGATTTAATCTGACACTCCCAGCATTTCGTTGTTAGCCTGTATGACCCGTTGTGCCGGAGCAAGCCGCCCGCAACGGGGACATTCCCCCAGAACCTGCTCAGAAAATGTAAATCCCGACTCTCAAGACTATGATAGCTGCCAAATGATCTCACGGAATTTCACAGGCTCGCTATTTCTCAGAATCTCTCTGCTGTTGTTCCTTGGTGTCTTTTTTCTGCCCTTGTTGTTCGGACTTCTCTTCTACGGACACGTTGCTTGAGCTTTCTGTGCCTTCGCGCAAACCCAAGGTGAATTCCGCGCGCATTTTGGCTTTAAGGGCTTGCTTTTCCTCTTCCGAAAGATTCTCCCATTGCTCAATCAATTTGGCCCTATCTTCATCTGAGAGGCCGTGAAAACGTTGGCTGTCGAATCGCCACACGCTGAATTGCTCTCGAGTCATAGCTCTGAATTTCTCTTTTTCCTCTTCAGACATATCTGCCATTTGTTTTATTTTCTTTTCCTTTTCCTCCTTCAGTTTCGCTCTGTCCTCAGCCGAGAGAGCACGTGTCCTTGCCCCGCTGCGGTGACCAGGCAGCGGCTGTTCAGGCCTATTCATTGTCGGCTGGTTTGACCTGATTGCTTTGATGCAAAGACCGATCGCTAAAATGGCAAGAATTGCCACCACAACAGTACTTACCAAAATTGCTCTTTTTGAATATCTCATACAATCTACCTCGTTCAAATCATCTGTTTATCAGAACCTCATTGCCCAATATTCCGGGAACAATAATGCTAGGATGCATCGTACTTATTTATGGACAGTTCGTCACGGCTAATATAGTCCGGGCCAAGCCAGAACGTCCATTGTTTTTTGTGTCTTAAAAAGAAAATTCCCAGACCCAAGTTTATACGAATAAGAGACTTATGTCAAGCCGAGCTCGAAATAGACGTAAGTCGTTGCCTCCATTATAAGATGTGTTTGTCAGGAACAATATTGCCTAAATACAAGCTAAAAATAATAGGAGAAGAGGATAAAAAAAATAACTCTGGCTCTTTTTCAATCGGCCGAAGAGCTCCTACGGATACCTGTTTTAAAATAGGCCTATCATCTGCCCATCTGTTTATTCAGACGCTTGAAAAAGCCATTTTGTTACGAAAAAAAGGTTTTTTGACGATAAGAGCCAATGACTTGGACAAGGCTTTGCTATTTAATACAGGATAGGTTATTAGAAAAGTTATTGGTACTATGACAAATAAATCGTTGACGTCCTCAGGATATCATGCCAAAATGCTTTTTGAATGACGATGGCAATGCAGGTACGAGGGTCAGCAGATAGTTTTTCTCCGGCGTTAGGTAGAATTATTATAGGGGTTCTTGTTATTATATGGGGCGTTTGTTCGCTGTATAACCTGTTCAGTTTGTTCTGTGCCAGGAATGATTGGTGTTTTCAGGGGGAGGATTGTACCAAGGAGTCTGGCTTTCAGGAGGTGAAGTAAACAGGAGGCTGTGTGAATAAAATAACGGGATGGAGCCGATACACCCCCTTGATGTTGAACATCGACCTGTTTTTGGCTGTCTATTTGGTCCCTAAAAGAATTTTCTTATTTGTGTAGCTGTTTATGGATGCGGTAGCAGTAAATCCGCCTTCAGCAATTGGTATATACTTGCCGATACAATAATATAAAGAGGTGGCTTGATGAGGCTGAAAAAGAGACAAATTAGCGGTAGGGAAAGTGGTGAAGAAGCTGTTAAGCTCCTCGAACAGCTCAGGGACAAGCTATACTCTGACCATGTAGGGATAGCTCGTCGCGCTGCTTTCAATTTGTCCTGGATGCAGGAAGATGGTTTGGAGATTCTTAAAGAGGTTTTATTTAGCGAGGCCTCAAAGAGAACAAAAGGTGCGGCTGCATATGGACTTAGGAAAATGCGCGGTCGGATGAAGAAGCCCGCATTAGAACTCCTATCGCAAGGTGTAAAGGATTCTGACAGTGCAATTGCAGAAGTATGTGTAAATGCCTTGTCAGTTACGAGTAAAAGCCAAGCCGCAAGAAAGCCTGCTTCTGCACAAAAAACCGTAAAAAGCAGATTCGCCATTAGAGAAGTTCAGGGCAGAGCTAAGCAGAGGCGGGTCCGTGAAAAGGTACGGAGGTACCCCAATCACTTTCGGAGATAAGGTTCTTTTCTGCGAAAGTGATCAACACATCACAGAATAGTGCTCTCTGCTACATTTTTCTTTTTTTAAATCAGAGGATTACTTGTTTAGGATTTTATTGTGGTCGTGTCTCCAATAGTTGATAGCCAAAAGACAATGCAAAGGTCGCAGTAATTATAAGGTGAGGCGATATGGTTAAGCTCAATTGCGTGAGAGTGCATATCCGGTACTGATTGTGACCGCGCTGGAGCAGGGCGGTGTAGCTCCGCAAGCCGGCCTGAAAACGGGAGACCTGATTTTACAGATAGATAATACAACTGTACGTAATCTCACGGAACTGGCAGTGGTCATGGAAAAAATCTCTGAAGGTGACATTGTAGATTTTTTGATTATGCGAATCACTGTGGGAGTTTTTGGCCAGGTTCAACAGAGGTTCTCTGTTCAGATGAAAGCCCAACTCAAACAGCCTCGTCGGCACATATTCTAATCACAAGATTTTCATAGCCTCCATCCGCAAGCAACCGTTGGAGATTTTTTCGCGGCTGGTCCTCTAATTTCAACCACTCACATAACACAAATCGCAAAACGCCCGAGAATAGGCCGCAAAATGATACTGTGAATTGCTTTACATCTTTCCATCAAGTGCTTAATGAAATCCGCCGAAGACAAAGTACAAAGAGGTTGCTACTGTTATCGTTCCAATTCTTGGCAGGATTGCTGTAAATCGAGTTAAGAACTGCAATACACTACGCAAGGGCAATACAATGAGAGCAAGATTGTGTGTGATACTACTGTTAACTATTCAAATTGCATTTCTATCGGTGCAGGTATATGCAGATACTGGTCGATTAGCTATTGGAGTGAAGAATAGCACGTTAGGCTTAGGCGGGGAAGTTACTGCGAGAATAACTTCAAATGTAAACGCCAGGTTCGGTATCAATGCATTCAGCCTGGGCCTGGATGGAAAAGTCAGTGACATCGAATACGACTTTGATGTGGACCTTCTTTCTTATTCTGCCCTGCTTGACTGGTATCCGTTCAAGGGCTCTTTTCGTGTCAGTGGTGGAGTCTTGGTAAATGAGAGCGAAGTGGGCCTAAGCACAACGCCGGTAGTTCCATTGATGATCGGAGGCACAACCTACACTCCTGCTGAGATAGGCGTTTTGTCGGGGATTCTCAACTTCGACAATGTTGCACCCTATGTGGGGATAGGTTGGGGCAATGCTTTCGGCAAAGACAAGAGATGGGGATTTATCAGTGACATCGGCGTTGCTTATATTGGGTCGCCAAATGTGAACCTGTCTGCAAATGGCCTGATGGCTGCAGATCCTACATTTCGGACAAACCTTGCAACCGAAAGGGCTGATATCGAAAAAGACCTGGAAGATTTCAAATTCTATCCTGTTTTTTCTCTCAGCTTTTTCTTCAGGTTCTGATAGATAAGGCACAGCAGTCAGCCTCATCCTAAAAGGCTTGCATTCTTTAAGCATCTCCGGAAGAGAGGGCATATCCAGCATCTCGATGGTGTCATTAAATAATAGCCCCTCTTACATCAGAGTGCCATTTTATTTTCGGGAATCGAGCGAGGAATAAAAATTGTCTTGAAGTAGCAGCGTTTTTCGGATAAACAACTTGCTCTGCAAGCTATTTACTCTGGCAAAGCCGAGTTGTTTAGAAGTCTTTTTTCAGGAGAAGGAACAGATAATGTCTAAATCAAACAAAATGGTTAAATTCGGTCGAGGCAACAAGTCCCTGTCTACGAGAGCCGTACATGCAGGCGAACCGAGAAAGAAATATGCCGACTCACTAACTACTCCCATTATTCAAACCTCTACGTTTACTTTTCAAAACAGTAAGGCAATAGAGGATTATACCAAAAAAGGAAAGGAACATTTTGAGTATGGTAGATATGGTAATCCGACTGCCAAGATTGCCGAGGCACGCCTTGCGGACCTCGAAGGCGCTGAGGACTGCGTTGTCTTCTCGTCCGGAATGAGCGCAATTACGACGACTATTTTATCTTTAGTTCAATCTGGGGATCATATTGTTATTACTGATGACAGTTACAAAAAGACGCTCGAATTCTGCAGGTCATACTTAAAGCAGTTTGCCATTGAGTGTACGATAATTCCTTTTGGAGACTATGGGATTCTCGAAAAAGCGATCAAAAAAAATACGCGTTTTATCTTTTCCGAGTCGCCGACAAATCCTTATCTAAACATATTTGACCTGGTCAGAATAGGAGAAATAGCAGCCAGACATAATGTCTTGACACTAATTGACAGTACCTTCGCCACACCATTTAATCAGCGGCCAATAGAGTTTGGTATGGACCTTGTCCTACAAAGTTGCACAAAATATCTGGCAGGTCACAATGACATTTTGGCGGGTGCCGTGCTTGGTAATAGAGAACTCGTCGATAAGATACGAAACTTGCACAAGTCGATGGGCGGTACCATAGATCCTCATTGTTGTTATCTTTTGCTACGAGGACTGAAAACGTTTCCTCTGCGGGTGAAGAAGCAGAATGAATCTGCTTTAGAGATTGCCCAATTCCTTGAAAATCACCCGCGAGTTAAAAAAGTCTACTATCCTTTCCTTTCGAGTCACCGTCATTACGAGATTGCCAAGGCCCAAATGACCGGCGGCGGGGGGGTTGTTACATTTGACATAAAGGGTAACCTCAGAACAGCAGAGCGTTTTCTCGATGCCTTGAAGTTGTGCTACATTGGACCGAGCTTGGGCGGAGTCGAGACGCTCATAACGCATCCGGCCTTGGTCAGCTATTATGATTATAGCCGCAGAGAACGGTATGAATTGGGACTAACTGACACGTTGTTCAGATTGGCTGTTGGCGTCGAAGATGTCGATGATATCATAGAGGACTTGGATAGGGCCTTAAGACTGTCGGAATAGGCGCTCGGCCTTTTACCCGCATGATACGCCGCGAAATCGCAAAGTACAATGAGTCGTGAGTTCCGCGTGGACATTGCTATGCGACGCCGAGTTTACGCCTTAACACTCGCAGATTGAGAATATCTTCGCGATTGTACTCCAACAGTGTAATAAGGGCGTGTTTATTGCTGTTATTGATGTAGTCGTACCAGAGCTTTACAGCCACATGTCCATCTACCTCTTTCAGATGTCTAACTATGTCCAGTTGTCGTTCAACAGCTTTCAGTCCGCCCTTTAGGCTATTCCGCCAACAATCATACATAAGGTCTGTGTGTTTGAAACAGGCTTTCAGGTCCACGCCGAGTTTGGCTTGGATAAAAGGCAGGTCAAAACGGCTCCCATTGTACGTATAAATCTCATCAATCCCATCGAGAACTATTAGTAACCGTTGCTCACACAGATCATTTTCAAAAAGCTGTACAACTTTAGTTTTTCTTAGCTTTTCGAGGACAATACCAATTACTGTCAGGTCGGCATTGTGTCTGCTAAGTCCTGTGGTTTCGATATCAAGATAGGCACGATATTTCATTTTCTGCTGTATTAGTATGCTTATTACTGAATGCGAATTTTGCCTCGTGTCCTATGATAATTGAACAAATTTATGTGATTTTGTCGGCATCCAGAATGAGGAATAAATGCTTGTTGCATAAACAGTTAACAATCCGGAGGTAATACAATGTAAGCTCCTCTTAAATTTTGTTGTCAGAATAAAAATGTCCTGATTACAGCAAATGTGGTGCAAAAAATCCGACCGTGTGTGGCTGGCTTATCAAAAACAGGCCTTTGTGCTCTCTGATTAAATGGTTGATCTTTCCAGCCGTTCAATCGTTATAGGACATAAGGATATTGTGAGCTTGAATACAAAATTCAAGTAAAAAAAATCTTTAGTCGATGATTATAACTTAATAGTTTTCAAGGGTTACAGAAAATTGCGTAACCGTAAGTAAGATAGATTTCGTTCGTTCAAAATCTTATTACCTCCCAACCATTAAAGGAGACACGATATGACACGCAAAAATATCTTCATTCACAAGCTCTCTTTGTTCTTTATTCTGCTGGTCTTTATCCTGGTGCCGCAGACATCGAGAGCCAACATTACCGTCATTGGTAACGTCAATCCTGAATATGACAGTTCGGACCCTTGGTTGATCCCTGGTACTCTGCTCGTGGGGAATGAAGATGATGGGACTGTCTCGATCTTGGGTGGTTCTGATGTGCAGGTGGGAGGCAGTGTGCTCCTTGCATTTACCGCCGATGTGCTTGGCACAATTACCGTGACGGACGCTGGATCACAACTTGATGTTGGAGAGGCGCTGTCTATAGGGGCGTGGGGACAGGGCATCATGACGGTCTCTGATGGCGGGACTGTGACGTCCGAGGAAGCAGTCATTGGTGGTTATGATCCTATGTATGATACGCTGGCCGAGTATTTCGATCCCAATGCCGACCTTGGCGGCGGCATAGGCACGGTCACCGTGACCGGTGATGGCTCGAATTGGCAGACAGAAGCCCTGTTAATAGGTTTTTCTGGAGATGGTACCTTACAGATCACAGAAGGTGGCCAGGTAACGGACTATGTGGGCATGGTCGGTGTGGCTCCTAATAGTGTTGGAACGGTTGAGGTTATCGGGCCCAACTCGGTTTGGACGAACAACGATAGTATTGGGGTGGGTATCTGGGGCGAGGGAGAGCTTACGATCGAGGGCGGCGCTCAAGTAACTGCGGGTGAGCTCTACATTGGAGGTGTTTCGTTTGAGCTTCTTGATACGCCGTACGATGCCAACTATATTCCGGACGGCACAGGCACGGTGACGGTAACCGGAGACGGTTCACAATTGAACGTTACAGGGGCGAGTACTCTCTATGTTGGGTATTTCGGGACCGGTACTTTGGACGTTAACGACGGCGGACAGGTTACCAGCGAGCTTG
>Ga0307431_1002085_pt1 | contig 10712 bp, 10 predicted proteins | sample SalMarWE160170MG_FD_202155 | JGI IMG/M metagenome (GOLD analysis project Ga0307431, IMG submission 202155) | Salt marsh sediment microbial communities from the Plum Island Ecosystem LTER, Massachusetts, United States - WE1603-170 | ecosystem: Environmental > Aquatic > Marine > Intertidal zone >... | reverse complement strand
ATCAGTACCCAATCCTTATTTTTGTAGTCAATTATCCCCAACAAATACGGATCTGTCAACCTGAACAGGGCTTCAGAACACAGAAGCCCTCTCTATTTCAGCAATAGCTAGCGGAAGCGCATCGATCAGATCACTAGGGAGAATTGATCGCTCCGCTGTTTGACGAGCGAGTAGATCGGCGGTGTAACCGTGCAGGTAGGTTCCCAATATGGCCGCACCTTCAAGCGAAGCCCCACCCGCAAGCAAACCAGCAACTATCCCGGTTAACACATCCCCGCTTCCGCCAGTGGCCAAGCCCGTGTTTCCGGTTGGATTTAAGTATACCTCGCCTTTCGGGGTACCAATTGAGGTTGGCCTACCCTTAACAATAATGATCACTTCATGCTCGCCTGCAAAGGTTCGGGCAACCTCAACGCGGTCTCGATCGATCTCCCCTGCCGAACGACCGATTAGCCAAGAAAGCTCGCCTGGATGTGGAGTTAGGATTGCTCGCCGTGCCACCCGTTTCAGCAAGCCCATGTGTGAAGCCAACGGGAACAAACCATCGGCATCAATAACAATGGGAATCTGTACATACTTAAGGACCTCCAGCACAACTTCACCTACCTCAGGGTAGCGTGATAGCCCTGGCCCCATTGCTAGCACATCAGCAGCATCCAGCACATGCTCCATTTCTGCGGCCGCCTGTGGCATAAGGTGCCCATCTTGATCTGGCAAGGGAAGGGCGATCACCTCAGGGAGTGCCGCCTCAAATATCCCGCTGAGGCTTGCGGGGCAGGCCAAGGTAACAAGACCCGCTCCGCTACGCAATGCCCCGCGACAACAAAGAATTGCTGCTCCGGTCATTCCACGTGATCCGGCAAGGACCAGCACTCGGCCAAACGTTCCTTTATGACCATTTGGTTCTCTTCTTGTTAGCAATGCCTTCGCACCAGAGGGCTGAGTCACACGAGCAAAGGGCTTGGTCTCCTGTAACACCCTACCTGGATAATCGACTGTAGCGAGCTTGATTTCACCGCAGTAGGAACGTGCTGGGTAAAGGACATGTGCCGGTTTCAAAAAATGCATCGCGATGGTAAGATCGGCGCGCAATGCCAAACCAATAGACTCACCTTGATCCGCGTGGAGCCCGGAAGGAAGATCGAGCGCAACTCGCTTTGCTGTTGAGTCATTAATCAACTCTACGGCCTTGGCATACCTTCCGGTAATCGGACGATCACCGCCAATGCCAAGCAATCCATCAACTACACAATCAGACCATGCAAGCGCTTCTCTAAATGAAGATAACCCTTTGCTTGTCAGGCGAAGCGTTCCTGGTGATACCTTTTCAAGTAGTTCCGCCATGAATTCAGTGGGTGGGGAAAAATCCTCCGGGGAGCAAAAAGCAAATGCACGCACCTCAATTCCATGTTGATAGAGAACCCTTGCTAATACCAACGCATCTCCCCCATTTCCGCCCCTACCAACTGCAATCGCAACCCGCCTAACGTCGAAACTTTTCATGAGCAGTTCAGCGGCACTACGACCAGCGCTTTCCATTAAGACCTGGGATGACACCCCATCATCAATAGCCGCTCGATCAATCTGTCGACTGTTATCGCTGGTAAGTACAAGTATCTCCTCGTTCATATCTGCCATGTTAGACTCCTGTCGTTTCCGACTGCAATTCTTGCACGATCTCTTCTACAACTTCCCAAGGTTTTCGCGCACTAACATCTATCCAGCATACTCCATGTTCTCTCCGAAACCATGCCTTTTGCCGACGAACAAGTTTCCACGTATTACTTATGATCCGCTTCTTCATCTCTTCCGGTGTTATTTCCTTATCAAGTAGGGCAAAAACCTCGCGCACTCCAATAGTTCGATAGGCCTGACAACCTCGATTAAGTCCATTGCGCCGCAATTGCGCTACCTCATCGACCAGGCCATGACTGAGCATCTGCTCTACACGCGTGGCTATCGCCCGCCTGTGCTCATCTTTGTCGCGCTCCAGTCCAAAGACCCTGAATCTATATGGAAGGGGTGCTGCCTGTTGTTGTAGATCGCTGATTCGCTTTCCTGTAAGTTTGTATACTTCAAGCGCGCGTATAATTCGTAGCCTATCATTTGGATGAATCCGTCTTGCTGATACCGGATCAACAGCAGAAAGCTCATGGTAGATATCATCTAAACAACACTGTTCCAGAGTCCGTCGCAGTTCCCCATTGGCGGATGGACCTGCAAAGATGCCATGAAGAATCGCGCTCAAATAGAGCGTTCCTCCACCAACTATCAGCGGGACATGCCCTCTGTCCTGGATCTGTTCAATCAGTCTATCGACACTCATGCGAAAGGACATTACATCGTAATTCTCATCGATCCCAACAATACCAACTAAATGGTGACGAATACCTCGCTGTGCATGAAGTGGAAGCCTGGCTGTAGCGATCTGTAAACCACGGAAGAATGCGCGTGAATCCGCAGAGATTACCTCACCATTTATTTGTGTTGCGACTTCAACAGCAATAGCACTCTTTCCTATTGCGGTTGGACCAAGTATTACCACAACAAAACCGCTAGACACCCTGGCTGAACCAAGAACGCCCACAGAGCTATTCCTCTGCTAACAACAGCTCGCGGAAGCGCTTCAACTCGACACGACGAGAGGGGTGTTTGAGCTTCTCGATCGCTTTGATCTCGATCTGCCGCACCCGCTCACGAGTGATGTTAAACTTTAGCGAAACTTCCTTAAGGGTACGTGGATGACTATCCTCAAGACCATAGCGGAGCTTCAGGATCTCGCTTTCACGCTCATCAAGCTGGTTAAGAGCTCGGTCCAACTGTTCCTTTAAGAACAACCGAAATGTCTCCTTAGTTGGGGAAGGTGAACTTGGATCCTCAATAAAATCGCCCAATGTGTCCTCATTCTCCTCACCTATTGGTCGCTCCAAAGAGGTTGTATACTGAGAGACGTTCTCCACTCTCTTGATCTTGTCAATTGACATTCCCGTCAACCGCGACAAGTCCTCCAAGGTAGGAGTGGCACCATGCTTCTGTGTGTACTCACGTTTAGCCCTTTTCAACTCACGTACAGTTTCGATCATATGTACAGGAACACGGATTGTTCGTGATTGATCGGCAATGGCGCGAGTAACAGCCTGACGGATCCACCAAGTAGCATAAGTAGAGAATTTGAACCCGCGAGCATAATCGAATTTCTCTACCGCTTTCATCAATCCCATGTTCCCTTCCTGAATCAGATCGAGAAAGGACAATCCGCGGTTCATGTAGCGTTTGGCGATCGAGACAACTAAGCGCAGATTAGACACGGTAAGCATTTCCCGCGCTTCTCTCCCTGTCTGTACCATCTCGCGTAATTCGTTCTTCTCTTTATCTGAAAGAAGGCTCATTCCATGATCTTCAGCTAGCTTTGCATGTTCAAGTCGATCGGTGCTGTATACCCCGGTTTCCATCCTCATCGCCAGCTCAACTTCTTCTTCTCTGGTCAATAATGGCACTTTCCCTATCTCTCGCAGATAGGTCTTCACGGGATCGTCTCGTGTTCTGGAACGCTTCACCTCTTCTAGAAGCCTTGATTTCTCTAAATTGTGCGCTTCAACTGAGTTTTCGTCTTCCAAGAGCAATTCATCGACGGCCTCTTGCTTGCCAAGCTCTAACGTGCTACTGCCACTAGCCTCGGACTTAGCCTCTGAGGAAGTGATCCCTGGCAAATCTACTGCATTGGAGTGTTCCATATTGATCGGGGCATCAGTTTCAGGAAGGGCCTGATCAAGATAGCCTCCCTGCTTTGTTTCCAGCTCAGCGTCATCATGCTTAGCTCTTCCCATAACTCCCCCTTCTCGAAAGCTTCTTTGCTACCAAATCGCTGTACGCTCGTTGTAACAGATCGATCTTGTTATGATCTGCGGATTCCTCAGCCTGTTTGATCTTCTGTCGCAATTTGGATAACTGCTTCTCAATATTTGGTAACCTAACTAGTCGCAACAGTGCATCTTGCAACGCTTTTTCGGCATCACTAAACACAATTGGAGCAAGGGCAAGATAACTTGCCTTCCGCGCCTGCTCTTCGTCAAGTTCCCCAATCAGATTGGAAGGATCTGATGATTCTTCTGCGTTAGCGAAGACCTCTACAATTGGCTTGTACTCAGGTGAGAAATCATCTGGTGTAGCCAACTCCGCAACCTGGCTCCATAACACTTCTCCTCGCAACAGAAGGCAAAGGATCACTTCTTCCTCGTTCCATCCTCGTCCTTTTTCACTTGTTTCTCGCACAATTCGTGCGTGGGGTCGTGTTCTAGAAAGATCTTCCCTCAGTTCATCCACCGGAAGCTGAAGAACCTCAGCCAGAAGCTTGGTGATCTCCTGTCGCAATGGGAGGCTCACAATCCCTTGATAGAACGCCCTCGACTCTTCCAGGGCTCCCTCCTTTCCAGCAATAGTAGATAGGTCGTAGCGAAGTTCAAGCGATCTCACAAAGAAATGATGGAAAGGAGTTGACTCATCAACAACGGCAAGCATGCCCTTCGCTCCTTCGCGGCTCACTAAGCTATCAGGATCTTCCCCGATAGGAAGCTCAGCAACACGAACGTTAAGACCACTGTTACGCAGGATTCTCATCCCGCGCAGTGAAGCTGCTCCGCCTGCCGCATCACGATCATAGGCAATCACTACTTCATCTGCGAAACGCGCAAGGAGATCCGCTTGTCTCTGAGTCAGGGCTGTTCCCATACTCCCCACAACATGCTTAATACCGGCAATGCTAACTGAAATAACATCGGTGTATCCCTCAACAAGAACTGCCGTGCGACAACTGCTTATCTCTTCTCTCGCCCACAAAAGACCGTACAGTTGTCGGCCCTTGTCAAACAAAGGATTTTGCGACGAGTTCAAGTACTTCGGTTCACCCTCAAAGGCACGCCCACCAAAAGCAATCGGCCGACCGGAAAGGTCATAAATAGGGAAAATTACCCTATCCCGAAAACGGTCATAACACCGATCTTCTCTCTTCACTAACAGACCAAGGCGTATTAGAGTTTCAACTCTGTATCGCTTGCCAAACTCCCTCTTCAGTCGATCCCAACCAGGAAGCGCATACCCAAGGCAAAACTGTTTCCAAACCTCTTGCTTGTACCCACGCTCGAGCAGATACTTCCGTGCCTTTTCCCCGGCAGGGTTATTGGTAAGATTGTCGGCAAAGTATGCTGCCGCCTCGGCAATGATTTCTCGTAGAGGCTCTTTCTCGCCATCGTCCCGTCGTCGCAAGGAAACGCCAGCTTCTGCCGCCAATCGCTCAAGTGCCTCAGGGAATGATATCCGCTCGATCTTCATCAGGAAAGAGAACAAATCTCCTCCCTCGCCACACCCAAAACAGTGCCATAATCCCTTTTGCGGGTTAACCACCAATGATGGAGTATCATCCGAGTGAAAAGGACAACGTCCTTTGTAGCTTGCCCCTGTCTTTGTCAGAGAAACGTAACGAGAGATCACACCTACCATATCAACTCGTTCCTTGACCATCTGAACATCAACTCGGTCTTTGTTCATGACGGCACTAGGTTACGAAGAAACGGGTTCGTCCTTCTTTCCCTATCAAGCGTTGTTGTCTCACCATGTCCGGGATAAATCTGATAGTCACCATCAAGCGCAACAATCCGTTTAAGGGACTGTATCATCTTAGGCATTGACCCGCTGGGCAAATCGGTTCTACCGATAGATCCGGCAAATAGAAGATCTCCTGAAAAAAGGACGCCATCTCCCAGCAAAGCTATGCTGCCAGGAGAATGTCCAGGAACATGCAATACACTCAATGCACCAGCGATCTTGTCTCCTTCCTTCAGATAACAGTCGATTGCTGCATGCCCGGGATAAGAACGGTCAACAAGAGGAAGATCGTCCCGATGCAGAAAGATCCTTGCTCCTTGCTCCTTCAACGCCCAATTACCACCCACATGATCGAAATGACCATGTGTATTTACAACTAGATCAACCCTTCGGTCGCCAATAAACGAAAAAAGCTTGGCGTTTGGCTCAGCCGGATCTACCAGTACAATAACTCCCAAAATGTCTATGAGATAGCAGTTCGTCGCAAGCTGTCCTAGGCAAACCGATTCAATTCGCATTGCCTACCCCTCGCGCCTTAAGCCCGCGCTACCGTGAGAACAAAGATCGCCCTGTATCCGCCTGTTCTCAATGTACGTGAACATTCTTCCACTGTCGAACCAGTCGTGTATATATCATCAATCAAAAGGACTCTTTCTTTCCCAGATTTTACCACGGCGAAAGCTCCGTGCAAGTTTGCCTTTCGTTTATTGGCAGAAAGAGTCGCTTGCGCCGTGGTGTCTCTGTTCTTCAATAATACTCCACAAACAGGGATGTTTGCCATGTGTCCCACACTAAGCGCAAGCAGTCGCGCTTGGTTGAACCCACGCAGCCGCAGCGCACGTCGACTCATAGGCACATATGTAATCAGGTCAATCGCCCGGAACGGTTGTTCAGTATTAAGATAGGAAGCCATACGAGCAGAAAGAAAACGGCTGATTGCCCGTTCACGCCCAAACTTAAGCGCCCGCACAAGTTCTCCCCACCCACTGTTATAGGGACCAAGTGAACGCGCAAGATCAAAGCCCCAGCTGCTGTTTCCACAACCTCGACACAAATCCGCACTTGGATCATCAAGTAACCCCTGGCAACGGTAGCACCGCGCTCCTTCCAATGAGGGTAGCTCGCTTGCGCAATTATCGCACACCATTTGCATTGCATCGGTTGCTTCCCCGCACAAAAGACAGTATGGCGGGAAGAGAAGCGATAGTACGTTATTGGCAGTTTTCTTCAGCCAGCTCCCGTCATAGTAATGTGGCCACCCGCAGGAGCTGGTTCGTATATCCCCATTCATTGTCGTAAAAGGTCACAACCTTGAGAAGAGTTCTATCAACCACGCGAGTACAGGACAGATCGACAATACTTGCCCGCGGATCACCTATAATGTCACTTGAGACAAGAGGATCATCGCTTATTCCAAGAACTCCTACAAGCTTGCCATCGGCATAACGACGGAAAACATCGTTTACTTCATCGGCACTAACCTCTTGTTTCATCTCGGCAACGAAGTCACTCGCCGCACCTGTGGGGACGGGAACGCGCAATGCTATTCCATCCATCTTTCCAGTCAGCGCAGGGATTACCTTGGTGGTAGCTGTGGCAGCACCAGTTGTAGTAGGAACGATGTTTACCGCAGCGGCTCTGCCACGAGTGAGCTTGCTCGAAGCTGAATCAACAATGGCCTGACCACTTGTGTAAGCATGCACAGTGGTCAAGAAAGCGTGCACGATCCCATACTCCTGTTCGAGCACGTACGCAACAGGAGCCAGTGAATTGGTCGTACAGGATGCAGCAGAAACGATTCTGTGCACTTTGGGATCGTAAATTTCCTCATTTACCCCATAAACAATCTGCGGGATTTTCTCCGCTCCGTCTCCCTTGGGAGGCACGGAGAGAAGAACCTGTTTCGCCCCTGCAGAAAGGTGCCGCGACGCACCCTTCTTGCCATCATAAGAGAGGAAGATCCCCGTGGCTTCCACGACCAAATCAATACTTTTCTCCTTCCATGGGAGCTTGTCGGGCTCACCCTCTGCAAGAAGTGGAATGAACACACCATCAATTTCTATCCCCCCTTTGTTAGGGGTCACGTTCTTGGAGTAACGTCCGTAGACTGAGTCGTACTTTAAGAAATAGGCCAATGCCTTTGCTTCAAGCCGAGTGTCATTCAGCGCCACGATCTCTATGTCCTTCCCGCCAAAGGCAAGGCGAAGGAACATCCGCCCAATCCGCCCAAGCCCGTTGATTGCAATCCTCTTCACAATACAGCCTCCTTCTCCTCATATTCCTCTACCAGTCCTATGAAGTAACGATGAATCCGTATATCGCTGGTTAGCTCCGGGTGAAAGCTTGCTACAAGTACATTCCCTTGACGGGCCATCACCGCCGCACCTTCATGCTTTGCCAGCACCGTCACACCATTCCCTATCCGGGTGATATAGGGAGCACGAATGAAGACCGCTGGAAAGTCATCCGCGACTCCCTTTACGCAAAGCATGGTCTCAAAGCTATCAACCTGTCGTCCGGAAGCGTTACGTGCTACGGTAATATCAATAGCCTGTACGTAAGCATCTTCCTGTCCCTCTATCTCGCCTGCCAACAGAATCATCCCAGCGCAGGTCCCAAATACTGGGAACCCTTTGCCCACCAGCTCACCCACCTTAGTTAGTAGGTGACCACGAGATAAAAGGGAGATAGTAGTTGACTCACCTCCGGGAAGGATGAGTCCTGAAAGTCCTGAAAGCTCTCCAACTTTCTTCACCCTCCTGCCATCGATCCCTAACTGAGACAAAATACTAAGATGCTCTCGCACAGCCCCCTGTACAGCAAGGACTCCGACTCTCACCTAACGGACCTGCATCATCTCGTGCGGAGGAATCTCATCGATGGAAATCCCAACCATTGCTTCGCCGAGTCCTTCGGAGACACTAGCAACAATTCCCGGTTCCTTGTAGTGGGTTGTTGCTTCGACAATCGCGCGCGCCCGCTTTTCGGGATCACCAGACTTGAACACGCCACTACCAACAAAGATTCCATCACAGCCAAGCTGCATCATCATCGCTGCATCGGAAGGAGTGGCTATCCCACCAGCAGCGAAATTCACCACGGGGAGTCTCCCTTTCTCACGGATAGCAAGCAGGATTTGGTAAGGGGCTCCCATTTCCTTAGCTATGCTCATCAGTTCTCCTGTAGGAGCACTTAACACTAACCGTATCTGTTTATTCATCAGGCGCATGTGTCTTACTGCTTCCACAACGTTGCCTGTGCCTGGCTCACCTTTAGTGCGAATCATTGCTGCCCCTTCAGCAATCCGCCGACAGGCCTCTCCCAGATTGCGCGCCCCACAAACGAATGGAACGGTAAATGCCCATTTATCTATGTGGTACTGCGGATCCGCAGGTGTAAGAACCTCTGATTCATCTATATAATCTACTTCGAGCGCTTCCAACACCTGGGCTTCCACAAAGTGCCCAATTCGCGCTTTGGCCATCACTGGAATGGAAACCGCGGCAAGAATCTCCTTTACCCTTGTTGGGTCAGCCATGCGAGCAACTCCACCCTGAGCGCGGATATCAGCCGGAACTCGCTCCAACGACATTACGGCAACTGCGCCAGCTTGTTCTGCTATTATCGCTTGCTCGGCAGTGGTGACATCCATAATTACGCCACCCTTCAACATTTCCGCAAGACCACTTTTTACGCGATACGTACCTTTTTCTACCATTACACTCACCTCTTAGCTACGCTAAACATAAATTATATCCTCTAAGCGAATAGAAAAAAGGGCAAAAGACAGTAAATCTAGCAACGCCCCTTTGCGTGTCTTAACCCTCTCGAGATGATTTGTCTCCCCAGTTGAGCTTTTCCTCTAACACCTTGAAAAAAGAAGGACCGTTGTTCATGCGCACAAGCCGAGTGGGCAACTTAGCTCGCTCCACCGTCATTTCTCCACCTGAGTGAAGATCAAGGAAGAAATCACCATCTACAAACACACTCACTTCCGAATGTGCCCTAATGAGCAAGGCCTCCGTTGGGGGAAAGACAACCGATCGCAATCCCAGCCTATGTGTAGCGATCGGTGTCGCCATAAGGCACGCCATCGGCGGAACAATCACCGCTCCGCCACCGGACAAGCTGTATGCCGTAGAGCCAGTGGCAGTTGATATTACCAGGCCATCACCAGGATATGTAGCTACTACGCCGTCGCTCGAAAACAGTTTAATCTCGCAAAAATGAATTCTAGCCGGAGCAGTGACGGCAACATCATTTAGCGCGGTCCCTTTCTTGCTGCCGATGGTGATAGCAAGCCTCATCCTTTCCTCAATCACGAATTCATCACGCAAGATCCCTTCCAGGGCAACCGTCAATAATGGCGCTCTTGCTTGTGTAAGAAACCCAAGGCTTCCCAGGTTTGCTCCCAGGATAGGTATGGCAGAATCCGCGAACAGAGACGCGGCACGCAGCACAGTCCCATCCCCACCTAGAGCAACAGCTATTGCCCCCTCTTCATCCAAGCGACGTGGCCTCTCTTTGTCTAGGGCAACTGTATTGATCCCTTTTAGGCTGCACCATGCCTTAAGTACGGCAAGGGTACGTAGAGAGTCCGGTTTTTCAGTGTTGGCAACAATGTAAATCGTATGAATTTCCATCCCTCTTATCCCACCACAAAATCTACTGTCAGTTTAAAGCCATCAACGCTTTATGTACTTCCAACGGCAGAGTATCCGTTCCAATATATCAATTCCCACATACAGTACAAGCCCAAGGAATGCCATTGCAATTATCCCAGCAAACGCCCGGTCACGCCCGAACAGCATATATCGCTTAATAAAACTCCCTAATCCCATCCCTTGGGCAGTGTTTGTCTCAGCGATATACAGAAAAGCTATCCCTACTCCTATGCCCACACGTACACTGGTCAGAATGCCGGGGAGCGTAGCAGGAAAGATCACATGTCGATACACCTGCCAGCGGTTTGCACCAGCAGATAGAACACTTACCAAGTGCTCTTCGCTTATATTCTTGGCTGCTCCACGGGCAGAGACAAGAACTTGAAAAAAAAGCACCATAGCAACAATCGCAACTTTAGTAGCGCTCCCCGTACCAAAAATGAGAAA
>Ga0307431_1002082_pt1 | contig 10729 bp, 10 predicted proteins | sample SalMarWE160170MG_FD_202155 | JGI IMG/M metagenome (GOLD analysis project Ga0307431, IMG submission 202155) | Salt marsh sediment microbial communities from the Plum Island Ecosystem LTER, Massachusetts, United States - WE1603-170 | ecosystem: Environmental > Aquatic > Marine > Intertidal zone >... | reverse complement strand
GTTTTTTATTCATAAATCTTGGCGAAGTTAAAGAAAAGCGATTGCAACGGTTTGAGCCCGAAGGGCGAGTTTTGGAATCGCCTGGAGCGAGCCTTAGATTTATCAAAAAACGTTTCAGAGCCAGCGAAAAGTAATTTGGACAACAGATTGTCAAGATTTGACACCCGTTTTTACTCCTTAATGGGCAACTGTTTCTGCTACCCCTTCAATACCGAGCTTACGCATAAGCGGTCCCATGGTGATTCCCTGCACAACTAACGAGAAGAATACACAACCAAACCCTGCCACCAACAACACCGGACGGCACGTAACCAGAATACCTTCATTGGGCAGATGAAGCAGCAAAGCAATCGGTATCGAGCCCCTCAAACCGCCCCAGAATAGAATGTGCTTCCATCTCTTCGGTCGCTTAGTACCGACCTGATTTAGCAACCAGTAGAAACTGTAAGAAACCGCTGCACGTGCTATCAGCATCGCCGCAATGGCAACAAACACCGTCATCCACATAATATTTACCGGCACTTCGCGCAACTCCAGGCCGATCAAGACAAACAGGAGCGAATTGATCAGGAAACCTATGGATTCAAAAAATGTTTCAACCGTCTTAGTCGTCTTTTCGCTCATCGAAAGTTGCCGGCCATAATTACCTATCATCAATCCGGCCATCACAGTTCCAATTACGCCGGAAAAATGCACGACTTCCGCCAACCAGAATGACCCGTAAGTCAAAACAAGACAAAGAGCATTTTCCAGCAGATGATCCTCTATATGACGCATGATCTTAAAAACGATCCAGCCGAGTACTGCCCCCAGCAGTAGCCCCCCGACGGAAACCTTTACAAATTCATATACCGCCTGGCCGAATCCAAATCCTTGCCCATCCACCAAGGCCTTGAGCAGGATCGTGAACAACACTACCCCGGTTGCATCATTAAAGAGCGACTCTCCTTCCACTATTGTCTTTAGATCTTCAGGTGCCCCCACCTCCTTGAACAACGACAGTACACTCACAGGATCCGTTGGTGAGATCAAGGCACCAAAAAGTATCGCCACCATCATTGAACTGATACCACCCAACCATCCAACCACTCCTCCCACTAACAGGGTTGATACAATAACGCCCGGCACTGCAAAACACACAATCGGCCAAAACTGCTCCAAGAGAGAGTTTAGATTCATGTGAAACGCTCCTTGGAAAAGCAACGGTGGCAAAAACACAAAAAATATTAGATCATGCCCAAATCCCGTCTCCTCAATCTCCGGACCAATACCCAACACACCTATCAACAGTCCTACCAGAGTCAAAAATATCGTATACGGTAAATGCGTTACCATCTTACTGGCAATCGCCACCACACACGCTAGCAACAACAACCCGATATATATTCCAACCGCATGCTCGATCATTTTGATAACTTCCGCTTTATTTCTTTATCAATTATAATGCCCGTCTAACGGCAATTAAAATTCCCGAAATAAAAAAAATGGCAAGGCCATTAACCCTGAACTGTGAACGCTTGCCTGTATTTTATACTACTTTAATCAAGAATCAAGGTTTGATCCCAATCACAAGCCCTGATAAAGCTTTCGATAAAATGTTGGCGGTTTTTTTGATATTATCAACATTGTCCCTGAAATCCTTCTCTCTAATTTCTAATTGTATCGATTCAACTTGTGATCGTTTATATCCTTCATTCATGAACCATTGGTTCATGTAATCTTCATGACGGCCACGGAAATTGCTGGCATTTTTTCTTGTTAATATAGTGGTTAAACCATACTCGGTAAGCAAATTCTTAAACCTGTTAACTGTTTCTTTGCGAGCCGTAAAACTATTTTTAGGTTCGCCTGTTTTGGGGCTATCCCCTTGCCCAAACCCGATTAAAGCATGAAGTGCATCCGCTTTTCCCTTAAACTTACTGGCTTTGTTTTTTGCTTCGGTTTTTGCACTGCTATTTTTCATACCATGTATCCAAACAACTAAAGTCTTACCGGAAGCTTTTATCATCTTTCTTATTTCATCGAGAAAAGTTGGATGCATTTGAGCTTGTTCTATTTTGTAAAGATTTAGATCCTTATTCTCAAGATTTGGTCCTTTCATTTTTCGAGGTTTTCTAAAGACATCGTTAATAATTCCACAACATCCAAGTTGTTTAACAATTTCATGTGTCAGTATATCTGTGTTTATGTCGTCTTTTGGTTTGGTTGCAACGCCATGTGGGGCAATTAACAATAAACGTGAATTTCCGGGAATAACCTTAATATCATCTTCAATTGATGGTGATTTGGCTTTAGCCATTTTTTCTCCAACAATTAGTACGGATGGGACGTACATAAGATTATAATTCCGAAAATTTTCCACATAGATCCTCATTAATTTTCATGCAAGATTCAGGTAGAAGACTCAAGCTAAAGTACTTATCCACACCCAGACGGGTAAAAACTTATAAACTCATGTACGCACACTAAATTATTACCAAATTTACATCATATTATATCTAAAGACTTTCATACAGATCTGTTCAGAATATGTCAATAATTCAAAGGTTTTAAATAGAAATCCGCATAAACGGCAGATATTTATTTATGGAAACCCAAATTGTGGTATATTAGCCCGGATATTTCACGTGTGCGAGGCGTTCATTTGAAAGTTGAACGAAGTGAAACCCCGCCTTCGGGGGCATTCAAGGGCGCAGCCCCGCTTTACAAAGCGGGATAAACCTCCGTATTCTTAAAATATAAGCGAAATTAAAATGAAAAAAGAAATGGTCACCGAACGAGATGGGTCGATAAGCAATAAGACTGCTGAAAGGCTTGCAGCGATGATAATGAAAGCCCGACATCTTGTGGGATTTACTGGTGCTGGAATATCCACAGAAAGTGGATTGGCCGACTTCAGGGGACCTGATGGTGTATGGACCAGACAGGACAAAGGATTGCCTCCACCGAGAAGCAGAAGAATTGAAGATGTACGACCTAATCGTGCACACATAATCGTAGCAGATCTAATTGATCAAGGGTTCATGAAATTTCTTATTAGCCAGAATGTAGATGGATTGCATATAATGAGCGGCGTTCCAGTTGAAAAGATCGCTGAACTCCATGGTAACCATTATCTAATGGTATGTGATCATTGTAACAAAAAAATGACTTACCAAGAGGCAGGCTGGGATCGCCGTCGCTTTGGTCCCGGATATAGGAGATACCCAGCTGTTTCCGGACAACCCGGATGTCCCAACTGCGAAGGACGATTGTATTCATCAATTGTAAATTTCGGTGACCCACTTCCTGAAAGGGATTTTAATGAGAGTATGGAACACGCCGAGAAGGCGGATCTGATGTTGATCATCGGATCAAGCCTTGTGGTAACACCTGCTGCTGACCTGCCCTTAATCACAAAAAGAAAAGGTGGCAGCCTTGTGATTATCAACAAAGGTGAGACAGCACTGGATAAGATTGCTGATATTAGAATATGGGCCGGTGCGGGCGATACTCTCGAGAAAATAATTAAGAAAATTAAGGCCAGGCATTCGGCAAGTGCTTGACGCTGCTTTAAACCATTAATGAATGTAAACTTTACCACCCTAACTGAGCGAAAGTCGAGGATGCCCCAGCTTTGAGGCATCTAGGGCGAAGCCCCGCTTGATAACGCGGGATAAACCTCCGTCGTCTACTGCGAGTCCTTGATAACGAAGGAGATGGGGTATCATCGGCTTTCCCGCAGGGTAAACAAAGTGGGATTTTTTCAAAATTGTATATCTCATTTATAGAAGAGTTATGAAAATACATCAGATTATCTAAATTTCATAAGAAATTAAAGCGTTATATTATGTTTCCCATTTTGTTTACGATCAATTAGGGTACCACATTTAAGGTGGTCTATGATGAGGGTGGTTTTCTCTTGCTGCGCCACACAAGTATAACGGCAATAGCAGCCATAGGTAAGCTTACAATATACGCAAGGGAAAGCCCCCAATATGAATTGATAAAGAGAAAGAGAGATCCAGAGATTAAAAACAAAATTGCGCTAACTATGTAGCGCCAATTACCAATCATTACAAATCCTTTGGTTGGTTTAGCTACCGGCATAAAACTTAAGCCTATACAGAAAGCCCCGTGAGATATTCTCAACTAAAACATTTCCAATAATGGGATAGTTTACTTTTTACTTTACTAACAATCTTTACAGCTTCCTTTAATCCATTGTCTGGATTTATATCCTGCGAAATGGGCTTCAGTTCTTCTAACTCTATTTGAATTCCTGTAACCCCCACAATTGAAGCCAGCCATCCTAATGATACAATCTGTAGGCTATCGCTATAACCAGAGCCAATGAAATCAACAACTTTCCCGTCACATATCTTAGAAGCCAATTGTCCAATAATAGAACCTATAGATCTAATGCCTTCAAGCGTCAATCCCATCTGCGTTATCCTGTCACTGAAGTGAGGATCGCTTCCATCCACCATCAATATGATTTCAGGAATAAATTCTTCGGCAATAGGTATAAGAATCTCATTTAACACATACTCATAGGTATAATCACCAGATCCAGGGGGCATAGGTATATTCACGGAATAGCCCATACCATGTCCCTCTCCAATCTCATCCACAAAACCTTTTCCGGGATAAAGCGTCAGGGGATTCTGGTGAATGGATAAAAATAAAACACGTGAGTCTGTTGAAAAAATTTCATAAATACCATCTCCCGCATGCGCATCGGTGTCTATAATCAAAATCCTGTTTACACCAAAGTTTCTCATTAAGTTTTCAGCACAGATACCCACATCGCTGAAAACCCCAAAGCCTTTTTCATGATTCCTGGTAGCATGTTGTACACCTCCTCCTACAACAAATGATTTTTCGTATTTTCCGGATTGAACCACCTCACCGGCAAGTTTGCCGGCACCTGCTAAAAGCTTTGTGCCCCTCACGAATCCAGGGGAAAGAGGAGTATCGTAAGGATCTTTGCTTTCACACCTCTCAATTCGTCGAATATACTCTTCGGTATGTATAAGTTTAAGATCACTTTCTGTAGCATAGGAAGGAGAAACAGTTTCGAAATCAGGGTGACGGCCTAATTTTTGTTTAAAAAGGTTAACGAAAATTTGATACCTGTCTCGTTTAAGCACATGACCGAGGTCGTACTCTTTTAACTTTTCGTCATATACAATGGCATATTTACTCATCAGTTGATTTTCCCGTATTACTTAAGCTGACAAGAATTATTACCTGAAACTTGCATGAAAATTAATGAGAATCTTTAGGTTACTTATTTGAGCCGGATTTATACAAAATGATGTAATTATACGGTTTACTCAAATGGTATATGGGATGATGATCTTTTTTATTCATTAATTTTCACCCCAAAGGGCGAGCCGGAGGCTTCCATCTGCTGCGTTATTAAGGGCTCGTAATAGTTTACTATGACTTCGCCCTTAAATGCCTTGCATATGAAAGCCTCCGGCTCGTGCAAAATTCAGGTATTAAAGACCTCATTCATTCACTTGCGCTCGTGAAAATGGAATTGCCTTCGTAAAAAACCAACAACCGGCCTGGCTTAATCCTGTTCCAATTCTCATTGCTCAAAGGCTTGCTGGCCACGATGTATCCTCGTTCCTCTGGATTTATGACCTCTGCCAAATTGATCGTCAGGTATTGGCCACGAAGTCTGACAACTTTGTATGGCGCCTGACGCATTAAGAAATGAAGTCCAACGTGCCCTGACCTGTCGTGGTATACGAATAGGTGCCTGCCATCACTAAAGATCAGGTTCAGCTCTCCTAATCGGTTTATTTCTCGTAATTTCTCGTGCAAGAGAGTGAAGCCATTCCTATCGGCCAATTGAATACCACGATGGCTGAGCCATGATAATAAACTACAAAAGACAAGCTCGGAATCGGTTTCGCCAATGGGGCTGAATTCTATAGAGGGAAAACTTAGTTGACTGGGATCTATGGTTCCATTGTGGGCAAAAACCCAAGTTTTCTGATCAAATCTCCGATAAAAGGGATGTGTGTTGACGTAACCCACCCCACCTGCTGTCGCACGGCGGATGTGCGAGACAAAGATCCGCGACCGAGCGCCTAAGTGTTCCTGAAAATTTTCGGCAAGACGACTCCGGAACGCAGGTCTCGATTCTTTTACGATTTGGGTACCATATTCATCATACCATGCCACTCCCCAACCATCAGGATTCTCCATTGCCCCGGCCTTCAGACCAGAAAATGCCAAATGAAATGAAACTTCTGTGTTGAAACAAAGACCCAGTAGTTCGCACATGAAAATTGCCTCCCGACGAAACACGACCAACTCAAGCGACCATGTAAAGATATCTTGCAGTATCTATTTTTATTAAAATCGATTGCTTGTCAATAATGGGCATAAAATATCATTTTGATTAGATAGTGCCTATCCATAAATCTTGGCGAAGTGAAAGAAAAGCGATTTCAACGGTTTGAGCCCGAAGGGCGAGTTTTGGAATCGCCTGGAGCGAGCCTTAGATTTATTAAAAAACGTTTCAGAGCCAGCGAAAAGTGATTTGGGCAACAGCCCGGAAAGATGCGATCCTGGTGTTCTCAATTAAGATTGTTTCTTGCTCACCAGTATAGCTATTCTTTCCTTCAATATAGCATTTTCATTTTTGAGCCTTTCGATTTCTTCGTGGGCTTTCACCAGCCTTTCAGAATATGACTCAAGCAAATTTTCAATAAATTCCTTGTCAATTTCTTCCTTTTTTCCTTGGGTGTTTTGTTCCATTCCTCTTGGCCCTCCCATGCGACTGGAAGTTTTTGAACCCATTTAATATTGAATTTCTAAGAATACTGTTCAATAAAAAACACAAAGCCCCACCTCTCTGATTGAGAAACAGGGTTCATTGTCATCACATATGCTCTCCCTTTATTTAGGGTTAAACCCTAAATGAGCGAAAGTCGAGGATATCCCAGGTCCAAGGCATCAAGGCTGCAGCTGTAGTCGTCTACCGCAAGGCCTTGATAACGCAGGTCGAAGATCCCGTGAATAGCGGGTAGATGGGGTGTCATCGGCTTTCCTGAAAGGTAAATAAAATGGCATTTCTTTTAAAATTATATATCTCATTTATAGAAGAGTTATAAAAATACAGTTGAATTTACAAAATAGTTGATAAATTAATCACATATAATGTTTTGCCATTTTATTTACGATCATTTAGGGTTGAAGCAACTATCTTGAAATCATGTAACTGGGGTCACATGTAAATGAGGTCAAGCTTTGACACTATTCCTTTTTTCTTACAAAATTACAAAAAAAGCAAGGCTATTAACCCTGAACCCTGAACCTCTGAACCCTGAACCCTGAACCCTTACCTGTATTTTATACTTCTTCTTGTCGGGCCGAAGCTTTCAGCAAAGGCCGATAATCAAGGATCAAGGTTTGACCCCAACACCGTGATCTTTCCTCCCAAACGATAGGCAACGGCCTTCTCAATTCCAATATCTATTAATTCTAACATTCTATTTAGCTCCGGGTGAATGATTTAAGCATAACGACCCATTGAGCTGTTTGGTGTACATGAAACATATTCTTACGAATGCAAGAATCGTGAAATAGCCAAATCTGTTCCAACCCCCTTATTCTAATACTTCCTTCACCCTCCCAACTTCACCGCTTTCTAAACGGACTTTAATGCCATGAGAGTGAGGAAGGGCCTTTGTCAGAACGTCCTTCACTATACCTTCCGTTAATTTTCCGGATCGCTGGTCTTTTTTCAATACTATCAGAACATGAAGACCTGGCGATATTTTTACACGATTTTCATCATTCATGACTTTAATTTTATTACCGCCAAAAGGGCGGAATTACCCCAGTCAAAGTACAAGCCTAAATGAGCACTAAACCTTGTACTGCAAATAGAAACTTATTATTTAATGGGCCCGGAAGTTCCCAATTGACCTGCCCGAACTTCTAAAAACCATTAAGAAACTTTTGGAATAATCCTATTTAGGACTGCTTTTTCAGTGCATCCACGGTTCCAAGGTCACACACATCAAAACTTTGTCCGCACCCACCGCAAATCATCTCGCATTTATCCGGTGAACGCGATCTCCGTTCCTTTAACTTTGCGTGACATTCCGGGCATCTGAGGTCAATCGCATCTTTATTATTATCGGAGTCAGTTTTCATATAGCTTTCCTTTATCCATATTTTTATTTAATTGAATTATGCGGCAATCACTTCCAAAAGGTAGTTCCGCAAGCCTAAAAACCGTTTTCATTACTAATAACAAGGCATCTCATCAATTTTCATGCAAGATTCAGGTTATAAATTAACGCACTTTAATCAATTATCAAGGATTGGGCCCGGTCCCTACAGGTTTCATTACAACAAATTATAAAAATTTTAAACACATAAAGTTTTCAATGTGAATATTTCATCCGTGGCCTCGAAAAACGGATAAGGAATTTAAACGTCTCGGAAATTCTACAATTTATTGAAAATACAGGTTTATCAATGGCAACCTGTTTGTGCCATCAAGATGGAAGAATGGAATGCTGGAATGCTGGAATATTGGGAGTAATGGCGGAAATAAACCATTTTAATTGTAAAAAAACTTCTTTCCTTCAACTTCGTTCAGGACAAGCTCACCCATCATTTTTACCCAGTGAAACTTTTTTTCTATTTCACCGGGGCCATTACTCCATCATTCCATTATTCCAATTGGGGCGAAGCCCCTAAGTTCTAATTAAGATGCGGCCCTATTGTTCTTTTTCGGTTGTATCCACTTTCCGGGTCTGTTATTGAATGCTTTGGATTAATGTGTTTAAGAGTCAAATGAACCCCACTTCTCGAGCAAAAACCTATCGCAATCAGCCTTTGGCAGCCGCTCTATTCGTCTTGAGTGCATCTTTCACTTTTGCGGCGTTGGGGGCACTGATAAAAGTTGTCTCAACTTCGCTCACAAATGAAATGGTTGTCTTCTTTCGCAACCTCTGCGCCCTCGTCTTCATTCTGCCGTGGATCTGGTACAGCCGTCCTCTTGGAGGAGTCAAAACATCGTTCTTTCAACTCCACCTGCTGCGTAGCTTGTTGGGGCTTGGGGCAATGTACTGTTTTTTCTATTCAATTGCTCACTTGCAGCTCTCCGAAGCCTGCCTACTCGCTTCTACCGCACCTCTGTTTATTCCGGTGATTGCCTATATATGGATCCGTGAGCCTGTTGCCCAGAAGGTGCGAGGAGCGATAATTATCGGTTTTATTGGCATCCTCTTAATTCTCAAGCCTGGAATCGGAGTATTTCAGCCGATTGCAATCGTGGCTTTGGCGGCAGGCATCTTTGCCGCTCTGGCCATGGTTAGTATCCGACGAATGTCAGCCTCTGAGCCTACGATCCGAATCGTTTTTTATTTCACCACGTTTGGCACTTTAATTTCGGCTGTGCCCCTGGTTTGGTCCTGGCAATCACCGCAACCAAAGATATGGTGTTTACTCATCCTTATCGGCATGTTGGCCGCAGTTGGGCAAATCCTGATCACCAAGGGGTACAGTCTCGCACCGGCGGCCCAGGTTGGTCCATTAACGTACGGGAACGTGGTATTTGCTACCTTCCTCGGTTGGCTATTTTGGGGCGAATCTCTCGACGCTATGACATGGGCAGGCGCTGTCCTGATTTGTATTGCCGGCATTATCGCCACTCGACGAACAAAAACTCATGCACTTCTGGGCACTACAGCCAGAGAAACAACACATACAGTTGAAGCGTCCGGCCAGGAAACCACTCTGTCAAGCCAGGTATAAGTCTGGACAAAATTACACATCGAGTGTAAATAGGTGTCGTACCTTGGCATAACCTGAAACTTTCATATTGAATATTAAACGTCGAGCACTTTCTGCACGAATGTCCCGTAATAAGAATATAAGTCTAAAAAACACCTTTATTTTCAATAAATTGTAGAATTTCCGAGACATTTAATTAAATGATTTATAACTGCATTTTGGTCAGATATACCGGTGAGTTCGGGGTAAAGTCCACCCAGTCGCAGGAGTATATTGAAGATCTTATTCATAATAACATCAAACGGGCATTAACGGCCTCGGAAGGGCCGGATCTTCTCGACCGCATCAGGTTTTTAACTCGTCAAGGTCGTCTTTATATCTATTTTGAAAAGCAACAAAACACGGATATCGATTTATTAATTGCAGTTGTCGGACGAACATTTGGGATCTCTTCCATTTCACCCTGTTTTCGCACCTCAGTTCGCGATAAAACCGCTGTTGTCTCGGTAGCGGCCAAGCTGATGGTGGCACACGGAATCGGCCCCGGCAATTTCAAAATCGCAGTGCGCGCAATAAAGAATCCAAAATTAGATATTCCCTCTCTAAAACAAGACATCACCGGCTTATGTAATAAGATAGCTCTAAACAACGGGTCGCAAAAAGGATTCTCAAGGCCTCGTTTCAAAAAAGGGTCAAAATGGAAAATGGGCCCTTGGGGCGGCGAAATTGAGAGCAAGCCGGAGATAGAGGTTTATAAGGATCACGCTTTCATATCTGCAGAGCGGATTAAATCCCCCGGGGGCTTTCCGCTGGGTTTGGAAAATCAACTGGTCGCACTGGTTAGCGGCGGTTTGGATTCGCCGACCGCGGCCTGGCTGGCAATGCGGCGCGGCGCTGTTCCGGTTTTTGTTGTCATGGATCCTGATAATGACAGCAAAGGCTCCAAGGCAAATGCCTCTGCTGTAAGAGAAAAAGC
>Ga0307431_1002080_pt1 | contig 10733 bp, 13 predicted proteins | sample SalMarWE160170MG_FD_202155 | JGI IMG/M metagenome (GOLD analysis project Ga0307431, IMG submission 202155) | Salt marsh sediment microbial communities from the Plum Island Ecosystem LTER, Massachusetts, United States - WE1603-170 | ecosystem: Environmental > Aquatic > Marine > Intertidal zone >... | reverse complement strand
TACAATGCGGAATTTGAAGTGTAAGGTGTATGATGATGAGGTGCTTGTGCAGGAGTTAACAAAACAGCAAAAGGATATCATTGAGAATTTAGATATCATGGTGCCTAAAAAGTTGGGAGTTTAGGATAATTTATATGATATAAAAGATAGCAATGATATATCTGAGAAATTAATAAAACCAACGTTGAAAATATTTAGAAGTAAATAATAGATTTTTTAAAACGTTGGTGGAATATCATCATTACCAATTATCGAAAACTTACAGTCATCACAAATTCCATCTGGATTATCAGTTTCGTTTACACCGCAGATTTTGCATATCATTTATTCCCTCAAATCTACAATTTCATAACTGTTTTTTCAAATATCAAAACTGTTAAATCATTTTGGCAAATTAAGGTTATCGTAACATTGTTTGATTAAATCTTTAATATGTTTGTAAGTATATTTCCCAAGATTTATATCCTCAGATCTAACCAAAATCTTTGATGGAATGTGGTCCCATGCATGAACCGGCTTAGTTATGTTCTTGGGGTCGACTAACGGATACTCAGGATATTTTCCTGTATCAAGCAATATTTCAATTTCATTTTTAGCTTTTTTTAGAAAGAGATATAGGAAAAATACACGGTGATATTTGCCTTTTCTCGTTTTGCTTTTGTACTTATAGCTTTCATACTTGCTTGTATTCGGTTTTTCAATAACATCTGAATTTGGACCTATATTGTTGATAATGTCCCTTAATTTTGACCAAATCTCCAAAATATCATTGTTTGTTTCCATGATTATTTACGTCCCATATCTACAATTCATAACATCTACTCTCTTAAAAACCTGTTTCTGGTAGAAAGATAGTACTATTTTAGATATGACTGCAAAATTTAAACTAAAACTTTGATACACCGCGAATACAAGGTTTTTGACACCGCTAATAATTTATTATTCATCAACAAAGAACACCTGTTAGCGACTGTTTAAATAGGTGTTTCACACAGGTTTCAATCCCTGTTGAGTTCATTGTGTATACTCCAAAGTGACTTTGGCTGTTAGCCTGATGAACCCAGTTTAATACTTGCGTTTCTTAGTAGTATGTAGTTTAGATTTAGACATCCTCTCATGCAGTTCTTTGATTCGTTTTTTCTAATACCTTATCAATCCTGTTCTTCAACTCTTCTATTTCCACAGGTTTTTCGATGTAATCCTCACCAAGAAATTCTCCAGCGTTTTCAGCGGTTTCATCAGTCCGTGCAGTAAGGAACACCACGGGTATCTCCTTCCATGACGGATTATCTCTCAACTTATCAAAGACTTCCCAACCACTCATCTCTGGCATCATGACATCTAAAAGAATTAAATCAGGCAACTCATTGTTTTTCAGCAATTCAAAACACTCTGCACCATTACGAGCAGGTATGACCTTATATTCATCACCGTATGATTCTTCCAATGCTGTTTTGACACTAACTATCTGGCATTCTTCATCATCTACCAGCATGATTTTCTTCATTTCCTTCTTCCCTCAAAAATCACTATGTTCTAACACATTTTAAATGTTTTTATCTATGCTTTCAACCTTCACCGTCTTTTTAGAAGACATAGGTAATGTAAAAAACGGTAATGTCCTAATTTATACAGCATAATGAAACAATAAAAAATCATCCCATGTCCATGGCCGAACATCCAGTCCCTCCAACATTGCAGGAGTAACTCCTCTCTTGAACTCGTTTATGAAATCCCAATAAAATTGATAAAGTTGTATGGCACATTCCAAATTATGTTTCCTCTTAGAGAAACATTTTGTCTTGCGAACCAATCGACCTATTCGTTCCCTCAATATACCATTGTAATTCTCAACATTAGTCGTCTCAATTGAATTTGGTTCAGGATTACCGTAAATTATCCTTTTCTCTTTATCAACTACTCTTCCTTTCTCTCTGATTTTTATAAGTTGACCATAATTCATACAGGTTTCTGCATAAAACTCCTGAAGAACGTAGGTATAATCATCATTTCCGTCTGAATGGAATTCGATCTTGTCATCTGAAAACGGTAATTTTACCCTATTGTAGAGATCGTCCATCATTTTCCGGCAGGTGTCCTGAGTCCATTTACCAACGGAAAATGCAATGAAGAAATAGGTATTACGTTTTATGCTGGTGTAGATCCAAGCGTCACCTTCTTCAAGGAAATTTGGGCTGCCTGACTCAACTTTCTTTTGTTTTTTTTAACGAAGGACCAGAGTTCATCACATTCGATGGGAGTTAATTCCAATTCCCGTATGAGAAATTCATTGACAAATGCAGCATGTTCGGCCAGATCTTCCAGCAGGCGACTTATTGTGTCTCGGTGATGTCCAGTCAATCTTTCAATGGAACGTATGCCATTTTTTTCAACAAGATGTTTACATATATTAATGATCTCACCTTTTGAAAGATGTTTATGATAAAGCGGTGTATTTGCGGTTTCCACAAACCATTTGGAACAATGATTACAGAAATATTGTTGATGTCCAGCATGATTTTTCCCACGTTTCAATATATCTTTCCCTTTTTCTTTAAGATAAAATCTACATTTTGGATTCTGGCACGTAATATCAATTTTACTTCTTGGTCTAGCCATATATCATCCCAAAAAAGAGATGACTTATATCATATATTAATTATGTGGTCTATTTAAGGACATTACCAATGGATGAAATAATAAAAAAGATTTTACGACAGGTTAAGAAATCAGAATATATTAAAGCTGAAATGATGTCTTTGTGGGGCTTTCAATGTAAAAGGTCTAAGCATCTGGTTAACATGCGAAAATCTTTACAGAAACATTCTAGACTGGGAATATTACCACATGATTGTGAATATTACCATTGGGTTCCTAGTAAATAAATTAAAAATGGCGGTCATTCTTAGATATGGATGAACTATAGACAAAATAGGATTTTTTTAACAAATTAAGAATATTAGCCACTACATTTTAAATCCCCGTATCGTAAAAGTACTGCCCCATCTACAGGAGGGAAACCCTGTTATGGCGTTGTCTTTTTTATGGATCATAATGTGTTAAAAGGGCAAACGTTAGGTGGAACCTATATCTTTTCATCGAGGAATAGGCCCCTTAAAACTCTCTTTGCATGATTTTTCATTCCTCTTAAATTTGTGAGGCCCCCCTATGTGTATCTGAGAAGTTTGTTCATCATAGACGATATTTCTGCCTACGATGTTGCCATCTTCATTTTCCAGAATATCCTTTAAATCCAGGTGATCTAGATATAGCTCATTTTCGTTGGTATGTATAGTACCTGTGTTCTTAGTGAAACTGATGTCTGTGATATACTCTTTTTGCCTTCTTAATTTCATTGTCCCATCTTCTTGTTAAGTCTCGCAGATATTCTGGCTTTTTCTGTCTCCTCGGCCTTTTTGTCCATGAGGTCATCAAATCGATTTAACAAAATTGAGAAATTGTTCTGCAAAGTTTCATTTTCTTCTCGGAGTTCCTTAAGTGACTCATCAAAGTATTTTTCATTTTGCTCTTTGTTGTATTTATCATTAATGGATTTTATTTGCTTTTGTAAATCAACTATTATATTATCTTTTTCACTACTTTCACGTTTTTGTGAATCTAACTGTTTTTGCAAATCATTCATTTGACTATCAATGTACTTTCTTTCTGTGAATATGCCAAAAGCATTGCTGTATTTGAAATATTCACTTTTCATTAAACGATAATTTTGGAAGTTCTCGTATGCATCCTCTAAATCGGTGATATGTCCAGAAAAGTAGTTCTTGTAGTTGGGGTTTATTCCGCTATCCTTTAGCGTGTTAATGAAAAACCTCCTCAAAGAATGTATATTGAAGTGATAATAAGTACCATCTTTTTGATTGTATCCTGTTTTTTCCAATAGTCGGTGCCAGTATTTTGCAACGTTCGGATATGAGAAAGGAAAAATTCTCTTTTCGTATTCTGCAATATCAACTTCGTTTCCATTCTTGTAGACTTTATACGCTGATTTATCATATTCTCTTTTAATTTTAAATCCTTGTTTTTCAAGTTGTGTTCTTGAATATTTACTTTTTTGATATGATGTTTTCAACCAGTTTTGCCTCTCGTTATCAATCCATTGTTTTAACCACTGCTTAACTTCATCGGTGAAAAATACATATCGCATATGTCCATTTTTTGCAGTATCAAATTTTACTTTGATAGAATTATCATCCATATTGATTTCTTTGGCAGTTAAACTCAATGCTTCATTTGACCTTAACCCAGTTACTGCCATTAATCCGAACAATGCTTTTTCTTTCAAATTTGCAGAACTTAAAATTATCTTCAAATCGTTATTATTCGGAGTATCACTTATTGTTATTGCTGATATTTTTCTGCCCTTTAAACCGTTTTTTTTGTGAGCAAGTTTGAACCAGTTATCAATTCTTATATTTTCGAACTCTTTTTGGGCTTCGAAAAATACTTTTACACTACTTAAATAGGTATTTTGTGTTTTTGGTGCCAATTGTCGAATATTCTCTGCAAAGACTTTAATATCACCTTTAAAATCTCTATTCAATTTAAAATAGTTATCAATGTTGGTGATATTGTTTGCTGAAAAAAACTTCTTTAAGGCACTTACAATCGACTGCTTGCTGTTCTTCGCATTTATCCAACTCAAATGTTCTTCAATTCTTTTCGATTTCATACTACCACGATAGTATAATAGGAGATGAGTTTATAAATGTTTCTGTTAACAGATAAATAGAAAGGTTTATTTATTTCTCCTGATATCGTCAGCACAAATATCTGGCACTACCGTATAACTTCCCAAGAGGAAAATCATGAAATATGAAACCATAGAAATAAAAAGGGAAAAGGACATCGTAACAGTATTTCTCAATAGACCAGAAGTTCATAATGCCATGAATGAAAAACTTATGAAAGAACTAACAAACTGTTTCAAAGAACTCAGTAACGACGATAGTGCAAGAATAATTATTCTTACAGGTAATGGCAAGTCCTTCTCAGCAGGTGCCGATCTCAATTGGATGAAAAGCATGGCCCAGTATTCCAAAGAAGAAAACATCAAAGACAGTAGACTCTTATTGGACTTATATGAAACCATCTACAACTGCCCAAAACCAGTCATAGGACGTATTAACGGTCACGCATTTGGGGGGGGGATTGGTCTTATTGCAGTATGTGACATAACAATAGCACCTCCTGGTAAAAAATTTGCATTTAGTGAAGTAAATCTTGGCATAATACCGTCCGTAATATCGACATACATTGTAAGACGCATTGGCCTGTTCAACATGAGACGTCTTTTCTTAACAGGCGAGCGATTTGATTCGAAGTATGCAAACAAAGTTGGCCTCATTGACCACATAACACCAGACGAGGAGTTTGACGCTGAAGTTCAAAAATATGTGAAACTGCTTCACTTTTCAGGTCCAAAAGCAATGGTTGAAGTAAAAAATTTAGTAAACAAATGTCAAAATATGAACGTTGACGAATACAAAGAACATACTGTAAAAAAGATAGCCGAACTCAGAGTTTCAGATGAAGGACAAGAAGGAACCAGTGCATTCCTTGAAAAAAGAAAATCAAAATGGAGTGATTAATTTTGTTTGAAAAGGTACTAATAGCTAACCGTGGTGAAATTGCTGTAAGGATTATAAAAGCATGCCAGGAAATGGGCATAAAAACCGTAGCAGTTTACTCAGATGTAGACAAAAAGGCACTACATGTTCAACTGGCGGATGAGGGTATAAATCTTGGAGATCCAACACCTATTGAAAGCTACCTAAACATTTCAAAAATCATTAAATCTGCCCAAGATGTTGGTGCCGATGCAATACATCCTGGATATGGATTTCTTGCAGAAAATCCTGATTTTGCACAAGCCTGCAAAAGCAAGGGCATTAAATTCATTGGCCCAAGCCCAGACGTTATTAGCCTAATGGGAGACAAAATAGCAGCGAAAAAAACCATGGAACAGGCAGGAGTCCCTGTGATACCTGGATATCATGGAGCAAAGCAGGATAACGCCTCACTTGTAAATGAAGGTAAAAAAATTGGTTTTCCACTTTTGGTTAAAGCTGCCGCTGGTGGTGGCGGCAAGGGAATGAGAATAGTCCATAGTGAGGATGTACTTGAAGAGTCAATAGAGAGTGCAAAACGCGAATCAAAATCCTCATTTGGAAATGATACAGTATTTCTTGAGAAATACATTGATAAGCCCCGACACATTGAATTTCAGATACTTGCTGACGAACACGGAAACACCATTCATCTTTTTGAAAGGGAATGCTCTATACAAAGAAGGCATCAAAAAATTATAGAAGAAACGCCGTCTCCGGTTATGACTCCAAAATTACGAGAAGAAATGGGTAACGCAGCGGTGAAAGCTGCAAAGACAGCAGGGTATTACAATGCGGGAACTGTAGAGTTTATGATCGATGGAGACCTTAATTTTTATTTCATGGAGATGAACACGCGTCTGCAGGTAGAACATCCAATAACAGAGATGACTACGGGCATTGATCTTGCAAAATGGCAGCTAAAAATTGCCAACGGCATGAAACTTACACTCAAACAAGAAGATTTGATCCAACGTGGCCATGCTATTGAATGCCGAATATATGCTGAGAATCCTTCAAATGGCTTTTTGCCAAGTATCGGAACATTGGAAAGAGTAGAAGCTCCTACTGGACCTAATGTAAGAGATGATACTGGCATTTATGCTGGGATGGAAGTAACTCCCTATTATGATCCAATGCTTTCTAAACTTGTGGTGAGCAGTGAAAATAGGGAAGAAAGTATCAACAAAATGATATGGGCATTATCACGATATGTAGTTTTAGGGGTTACCACTAATATACCTTTCTTACAGAAGGTACTTAGTCACAAGGAGTTTAAAGCAGGGAATATCACCACTCATTTCATTGACAACTACTTCAAAGATTGGACAATCGCCAAAGAAGGCTTACCTATTGCAGCCATTGTGTCCCTTGCAGTTTATGACTCAATGCATTCCATAACGCAGGAAACTGTTAGATATAAAGAATCTGATCCGCACTCTCCATGGAAACATGTGGGAAGATGGAGAATGGGAGTTGAAGAATAGATGTTTATAAATTACGAATGTGAAAATCATGTATACAACGTATCAGTCGAGCGCAGAAAAGACCATTATTTTATCACATATGACAATGCTGAATACAAAGTTGAAGCAGAGGAGATTAAATCTGGTCATCTGAAAATAAAACTCGGTGATAGAATAATAAAAAGCGTTATTACCAAAGGAAAAGAAGACAAATTTGTATTTGTAGATGGTGATGTATTTAAAGTAAAAAATGTGGAACTTACCGGAGCGAGAAAAACCAAGAAAAAGAAAAAGGAGGGAACCCTCGACTCCCCAATATCAGGAAAAGTGGTAAACGTAAAAGTCAAAAAGGGGGACAAAGTCAAAAAGGGAGATGTCTTAATGATTATTGAAGCCATGAAAATGGAATATATAATAAGAGCCCCCTATGACGGTAAGGTAAAAAAAGTTAATTTTAAAGAAAAAGATCAGATTGAAATTGAGCAAAATACTGTAGAACTTACAAAAGAAGAGGAGGCATAATTTTATGGACAGTATTGAAAGTAATATTAATACTTCAAGCAAAGAATACAAAGAAAACTTTACCCATTATGAAAAACTTGTAAAGGATTTAAAAAAGGAAATTGCCATTGCGTCGAAAGGTGGTGGCGAGGAAAAGATAAAGCTTCACAAATCAAGAAACAAGATGCTTGCCCGTGAAAGAATAGATGCGCTTCTTGATCCAGACACACCATTTATGGAATTTAACACCCTGGCTGCTCATGAGATGTATAAAAACAGGGCACCCTGTGCAGGCATTGTAACAGGTATCGGTATAGTCCATGGCAGAGAAGTGGTAATAGTTGCAAATGATGCAACAGTCACTGGTGGTACATATTATCCTATGACTGTGAAAAAGCATCTGAGAGCACAAGAAATTGCCATGAGAAACAATCTACCATGCATCTATCTTGTGGATTCTGGTGGCGCATTTTTGCCTATGCAGGATGAAGTTTTTCCCGATAGAGAACACTTCGGAAGGATTTTTTATAACCAGGCGAAAATGTCATCAATGAGCATACCTCAAATTGCTGTAGTTATGGGTTCATGTACTGCAGGTGGAGCATATGTACCCGCAATGTCAGATGAAACAGTAATTGTCAAAGGTACAGGTACTATTTTCCTTGGAGGACCTCCACTTGTCAAGGCAGCTACAGGTGAAGAAGTAAGCGCAGAGGATTTGGGTGGTGCAGATGTACATTGTAGAAAGAGCGGAGTATCAGATCATTATGCACACGATGACCCTGAGGCAATTCACATAACAAGAAATATTGTTGAAAATCTAAACAGGTCTGAAAAAACACATTTAGATATTAAAAAACCCGAGGACCCGTTGTACGATATAAGGGAAATATACGGCGTAATATCAAAGGATCCCAGAAGACCATTTGACGTTCGTGAAATAATCGCTCGTATCGTCGATGGTTCAAAATTCCATGAATTCAAAGAGCTTTATGGTGATACATTAGTCTGTGGTTTTGCAAGGATAATGGGATACCCTATTGGCATACTTGCAAACAACGGCGTATTATTTTCAGAATCAGCACTTAAAGGAACGCATTTTATCGAGATGTGCGGTCAAAGAAAAATCCCACTAGTATTTCTTCAAAACATAACCGGTTTCATGGTTGGAAGTAAATATGAATCTGGAGGTATCGCAAAAGATGGGGCGAAGATGGTAACAGCTGTAACGTGTGCAGAGGTCCCTAAATTCACTGTAGTAATCGGTGGATCTTTTGGTGCAGGAAACTATGGCATGTGTGGAAGAGCATACGAACCAAGACAGCTATGGATGTGGCCAAACTCTCGTATTTCAGTTATGGGCGGCGAACAGGCAGCTAACGTTCTTTTGACTGTCAAACGTGATCAGCTATGGAGAAAAGGTAAAGAACTTACCGAAAAAGAGGAAAAAGAGATAACAGAGCCCATACTAAAAAAATATGAAACCGAAGGAAGCCCATATTACAGCACAGCCAGAATATGGGATGATGGAGTAATTGATCCTGTGGACACGCGTATGGTATTAGGACTAGGCATCTCGGCATCACTTAACGCACCCATACCTGACTGGAAACCAGGTGTATTTAGGATGTAGACTAAAAAATTCATGTGTCAAAATTTACAGACCTGATAACGCGCACACCATATTAATTTGAAAGCAACATGAATAGAATTTATAAGCAGATAGATATTATAGGAATCAATAGCTAGGTGAGGGCAGGATGAAGGATAAAATCTTACAAGAAGCAAAAGAGTGGTATGAAAGTCAAAAGGAAAATCCAGACATAGGGGATTTTGTTGATTTAGTAATCGACAAAACAACGGATTCTGTATTTGACAAGGTTAAACTGGAACTGGAGAATGAGTTTGCCATTGGTAATCTAAAACATCCCTTTTTCATTTCTAGCGAATACTATCTTGAACTAAAATTAAAGGATATTAAAGAAAAACTAACTAACTCATCCAATAAAATCAAAACTGATTTAAAAAAAGATGATATTCAACAGTAGTACAGGTTGGGGAGAACTTATGGTTTTTAGTAACCATTGTTATCACAATCCCCTTCCTGCATAACAATAAATCTAAAAAGAAAATGGGAATTACATATCCCATTTACCAACATTTATGTTTAAGTTTTCTCCGTTATATCCCTTGAGTTTTCTTTTGTATACTTTCAGAATTTCATCTTAACTTCTGGTTCAACTACTCCGTTCACAAACATTTTGCCACATCCCCAGAAAAGAATAGCCATCTGCTACTTAAAATGCTGTTGGATTGGGTGTTTATGGCTAGGCATTATTGTACGATTCCGTACAAATAATTTTACTACAATGAATGGTTGCAAAAATAAGTTGATATTTTGAAGTTTCTACAAAAAATCTGGTAAGCACAAGTAACTCTCTTTTCTTTCTAATCATTGGAGAATATCAAAAATATTCCATGCTTTATCGAGGGATATTAAAAAAATGAGATTTAACCATTAGTATCAATTGTTTAATACATGTCTATACTTCTCAGATAACATTAATCATGAAATCTCTAGTAAATCTTCCTCTTTTCCTGACCAGCTTATAATCCAAAAAATTAGTGTTAACAATTCTCGTTGTAGACTATTGGGAGTTCCCTTATATATAATGCATAAGGGAATATCTCCCTGTAGAGTCCCAATATTATTTCGCCATAATATTTCGCCTTGTGAATACATGGTGAAATTAAATGACAAAAAGATCAGATAGGCGGTAAAACAGACGGTCAAAGAAAACAGTTAATGTAAAGAACTTGTAAATTATGGAGTTATAATGGCAATCATGAAAAAAATTGGACTTATTGGAGGAATGACCTGGGAATCTACCTTAGAATACTATCGGATAATGAATGAATCTGTGAAAGAAAAACTTGGGGGGTTACATTCTGCTGATTGTATTCTATGCTCCTTTGATTTTGCGGATATTGAAAAATTGCAAATTAAACGAAAATGGAGGGAACTTACAAATATAATGGTTGACTCTGCGCAGACATTAGAAAAAACTGGTGCTGAATTTATTGTCATCTGTACAAATACTATGCACAAAATGGCAGATGAAATTCAAGATAATATTGA
>Ga0307431_1002073_pt1 | contig 10768 bp, 12 predicted proteins | sample SalMarWE160170MG_FD_202155 | JGI IMG/M metagenome (GOLD analysis project Ga0307431, IMG submission 202155) | Salt marsh sediment microbial communities from the Plum Island Ecosystem LTER, Massachusetts, United States - WE1603-170 | ecosystem: Environmental > Aquatic > Marine > Intertidal zone >... | reverse complement strand
GTATCATAATCAGAAACAGCATTTCCATAATTTTCCTCAAATTCAGATAAGATTTCATACTTTTGCCAAAAAACTCCTGAAAAATCTACATCTATTGCACCTGCAAAATCAACAATCCTTACTTCTTTCCCAAAAGCATTTTCTCTCACTCCTTCCAAAGTGTCTGTTATTTTATCAGGATAAGAAACAATCCTAAAAGACTCCCCGCTAACAATCCCTCTTCCAATTGTCTCAAATATAGTAAGATATGATTTAAAAGAATCTCGCAAAAGATTACCTATGCTGGATATTTCTCCTTTTGGAGCCCTGTTAAAAAAACCTGCAAAATCTCTCAACTCATCATCAGATAATTTTTCTTTTACCGCTGGCAGCTCAACCAGGGCAATTGCCAAATCTTCCTGTTCTTTTGTTTCATCTTTTGTTGTCACATATACAAGATAAACACTTTTTTCTCCAGATTCAATCTCAAATAATTTATCACCTACACCAAAATCCGTTTCAACATTTCCCACACTAAGAACTACTCTTGGATTTATGCTTAAATCAAAAGTGCTTGTCCCTTCATCTTCTCTGCATTTAACGGTTACTTTTTCAGAAACCCCTCTTTTTTCTATCTCTCCTCGGGGGATAAAGCATTTATTATCTAAAAATTTTTCTCCTTCCTGCAGTTCAAGAAAATCTCCGTTAACATTAAGCCTTACAGTTGTATCAGGACTTTTTAATTCATCAAGCCTTAATTGAAGTCCGCCCATACAATAATCAAAACCAGGCATAAGCATTTCCCGTGATGTTTCTCCGACTTCAAGAGGTCGTGTTGTTGCCCAGACTCTTTTGCCTGTCGTTTCAGTGCTATGCTCTTCCCTTCCAGAATAAATTGAAATAACAGCACTATCATCGCCAATTGATTCTGCCCTCAAATACCCTCTTCCCTGCCAAAAACTATACTGCCTAAAATTCCTATTCCATTCTTCTTCATTCATCTGAGGAAGGTAAAATGTTGCCTGCCCAAGACCAAAAGCGTTTTGAATATCATAGCTGATTCTGGCTGTAAGGTTTCCCTCAACAAAATTAGGCATAGCAGATTCATTTTTCTGTTGTTTTAAAACAATAACAGCATATCCAATTTCATCCATTATTGGCTGATTCATCTGAAGACCTGCTTGTCCAAGAGCAGCCTGTGCAGGATAATACCCAACACCTGAAACTTCTGCAGGCACATCTCCTCTAAAAGAGATGCCGTCTATTGCCTCAACACTTATCAGGGGATTTAGTTGTGTTGAAGTAATCGGGCAAAAAACAGGCACATTCTGTTCTTCAAGCAAATCACTTCTCACAACAGGCGTGCATCCAAGAGGTGAAACATAAAGAAGAAAATCCTGCCCAGAATCACACACACTCTTATCAAAATTTCCATAACTATCAAAAGCGCCAGGAAAGCTAACATCACCAAAAGACCCCTTAACCTCTATATATGGCGAGTATCCAACAGAATATCTTGAAAAAGATTCTGCTGAAACAGAATTAATTGCTATAATCGCTCCCAATGAGATTAATAAAAATAACGAAATAATCTTCTTTCCTCTGTTTTGTTTTTTTTCTTTCATTTTATTTGAATATTATGTCAAGCCCCTTAGTTTCGAAAAGCATGTAGTTTGTCTGAAGTTGATCCATATTTTCAGGCACAGGCAGACTTTCTGCATTAACCTCAATAACTCCTGGGCTTTTCAGTTCTGATTCTAAAACAAAATAATTTTGAGTTCCTCCTCCAGCAAGTGCCTGGGAAACTATCTGTTCAGGAACCTCTACATCAAAACATTTCTCATAAGTCATTCCAAAAACTCCAAGCACACCTGACTTTGGAACCTCAACACATTGTTCTGTTATCATCTCTCCTATATTAATTTCTGTATCATGGAAAATATAAACCTGAATTTCATATTGCCCTTCAGCAAGCTCAACAGTTCTCTGTTCAGGATAAACAATTGTCTTTGTTGAATCATCTGAAGTAAAGTAAATTATTGCTTCATCACCATAATTCACATTATCAAGTTTTAATTGAATTTCTTTTCTATAAAGCTTCTCCATAATTATATCCACGCTTCCTGGAGAAACAGTTGAGAGCAAGTACCTTGATTCTTTGAAACCTTGTGCTCTGGCTGAAACAAAACCATTCACACATTGAGGGAAATCATCAACAAGACTGCCTTGATCAGAAGCCTGTCCTATAAAACAACTATCTCCAAAACATTCAAAAGAAATGTCTGCTTTCACAGGATTTCCATCTCTGTCTCTAATATCAACATTAACTTCTGTGTTCTTATACTTACAAAGCTCTGAGACAGCGCCTGCAAAAGCCTCGCCTTCTAATGGTTCGCGAGCATTATTTCCCTGAATAATAACTGCTATTGGAAACTGAAAGATTTCATCTCCTGACTGAACCTGAACCATGACAGGGAATTTCATGTCATAAACATAATGATAAGGAACATAACAAAAACCAAGCACCCCCAGTCCTTGCTGAATCCCAATAGGACTTGAAACTAGGAAACTTCCTTCTGATGGCGTGACCTCAAAGCTATGAGTCCAGTTCCTAGAATTAAGAAAACGGACTTCTTCTCTTACAGGAAGCTCAACAAAAAAGTAATCATCTGTTGCGATCTGGCGATTGTTTGTCATTGCTTGAGAATTGGCTTCAATTGCTTCCTGCAATTCATCAAAAACTTCATTAGCATCCCATATCAAAGGACTGCAAGTAATCTCTGTACCGTCAACAGGAGCATAGTTCCACAAAACATCCATAGCATACCCCTCCAAGAATAATTCTTTCTGCTGTTCATTATAAATTTTCACCGCAGAATCATACAAAGAGCCAAGCTTTGAATCAACCACAATTTTATGATCCCGCACAACAACACTCTCATCTCCAAGAGCAATATTCAGATCTGTATTTAACTCAATTTTAATTCGGTCCCCTTCTATTTCAACTTTTGAAGCGGGCTCTGTCCACGAGATTTCAAAACCTTGCTCATAATAATCATCATAATTGCAACTTGCTATTTTATCTTCAACAAAACTTCCAAGCTGAGCTTCCATAATCCCTTTTGTCGGAACCTGTTCTTTTGCTATATTATTCCCAGAAACATAAAACCAATAGGGAGTAGGATTTCCTAAAAAGTTCAGTTGAGAAGAAAAGGGCATATATTGGGAACCTGGCTCAAACTCTGGCAGATAAATATAACCTGCCTGGCTTTCCAAAACCTTCACCCCTGTCAACGCAGCATCTTCAACACATGATGAAAAACTTGTATAAACAGGCTCAGCATATACAGGAATCTCCACACCAACTATAGAAGGTCTCAAAAAAAAGAAAAGTAAAACTGCTGCGATTAAGAGTATTGCAATTATTATAAAAATAGTTACCTGCGCACGTTTTTTTGATAAAAATTCCTGGAAAGATTTCCTGGAATACGCGCCTGAAACAGCAGCATCCCGCCTCTTAAACACCATAAGAAAAAAATGAAATCCAAATATATAAATTTATTGATAAATGGAAACATCATATTTAAATATTTTAAAAACAAATTTTAACAGGTCTCTTGGCCTATGTTGACTAAGCTTAAACAACATTCCATGATCCAGTGGTCTATGTTGGCCACGCTTGGACGACATTCCAATGGTCCCGTGGTCTAGTGGCTATGACGTTTCCTTGACGTGGAAAAGATCGCAGGTTCGATTCCTGCCGGGACCATTTCCAGAAAATGGGTATAAAAAAAGCAGTAAAAAAGAATATGGAAGAATTAGGGAAATTCTTATTGCAGATAATTGCAATTTTTTTGGTTATTTTTTATGTTATTCCCTGGTCTCTTAAAACCATACCTAAATCATATGATAAAATAATCTTGTTGGTTTCTTTGGTTATACTGATATTTTTAGTTATTTTAATTGTTAGTATAATTAATGCCCAAAAAAGAGGACGCTCTAAAGGATGGATTAAAAAATTCCTTGAATGGGACAAAAAATTAGAGAAAAGATTCTCAAAAAAATAATTATTAACAAGCTTTAAAAACCCGTTTTCTCTTTTTTCAGAATGAAACTTCCAAAGATAACAAACAGATTTTGTCCTTTTTGTAAGAAAAAAACAAAACAAAAGATAAAAGTAGTAGGAACAGGATTCAAGAGAGGAACTCTTACAAAAGGAAGCATCACAAGAGCAAAAAAAAGAGGCCTTGGCAGAGGGATAGGAAATAAAGGAAAATGGGGTTCTAAACCACCTGTCTCAAAATTCAAGCGAAAAACAAAAACAACTAAAAAAACAAACATCCTCTATACCTGTGAGGTCTGCGGTAAGTCAAAATACCGCGCAGGAAGAAGAAATAAAAGAACAGGAAGGGTAATGCAGGAGTAAGATATGATAAAAATAATGGATGAAGGAAAAGAAATTGAAATTTATGAAAGTAGATTAGAATTTTGGAGAGAAGGAAAAAATTATGCTAAAAAATGCATGGATGCGGCTACAGAAGAATTTCCCTTATTAAAATTAACATACCCCCTAATAATTCCTACTAAAACATTAATGGATCTGATTGTTTATCCTATCGCAATTAGTTTTGTAGAATATTCTCAAAAATATGGGGGATATATAAAAAAATAAATAAAAAATGGCACAAGCAAAAAAAAGAAAAAAGTTTTTTGATGTGAGTATGCCCCTCATCAATAAAAAGACTCAGTTGTATGGCTATAATATTGAAGACTTAAACGGAAGAATGATTTTTTATGATTCAACAAGACTTTTCAGAGGCAAGAGTGTACTCTTAAAGCTAAAAGTAGATGTTAAAGACGACCATGCCACTGCAAAGCCCCATGAATTAAAGATAATGCCTTGTTCTTTAAGAAGAATGATAAGAAAAGGAACAAATTATGTTGAAGATTCTTTTTCAGCTGAATGTAAAAATGCTGTGTTAAGAATAAAAACATTTCTTATTACAAGAAAAAAAGTCTCCCGTGTTATAAGAAAAGCTCTAAGAGACAAAGCTAAAGAAGAGTTAACAAATTATGTAAAAGGGAAAAACACAGAAATCCTATTTGATGATGTTATGAAAAACAAGATTCAAAGATCTCTAAGTCAAATACTCAAAAAAATCTACCCTCTTTCATTATGCGAAATTCGTACCTTAAAAATTGAAAGATTTAAGGAAAAAGGGAAAAAAGCAGATAAGGAATAGTCTGACAAAACTCTTTTAAATTAACTTATTCTCCTTAAAATATGCCTGTGTAGCTCAGTGGTCAGAGCGACGCACCTGTAATGCGTAGGTCGGGGGTTCAACTCCCTCCACAGGCTTATTGAAAATGAAAAACCTAAACAATAAACTGAATAAAATATTCAATCAATTCTTTATATTAGGGATGATCATTTCTGCAGGAATAATATATCTCTCTGAAGCAATTTTCAAAAATGTAATTTTTTTTACCTCAATTAATATGCCTAAAACACAGTTCATTCTTGGAACTTTTTTTGTAATAAGTGCATTAACTTATTTTTTTATAATCAGAGACTTTGATAAAGAAATTTGGGCTCAGAGCATAAAAAGAGGATACCTTGTGGGAGTTTGCGTTATAATATTAACACAAATTTCTGTTATGATAGATTTCCCTTAATTCATCCAAACAGAATAATTCTATTTCAGCTTAACAGCAGTCCCATAAGCAAGCATTTCACTTGCACCCTGCATTATCATTGATGTTGTGAACTTCATCCCAATAATTGCGTCAGCTCCAAGCTTGACTGCGTCATTAACCATCCTATTAAAAGCCTCGTCCCTGGAATGAACTGTCATTTCAGTATAAGTTTTAATCTCACCCCCAATCAAATTTTTCAGGCCAGCGCCAATATCTCTCCCAAGATTTCTTGCACGAACAGTATTTCCCTTAACAACCCCTAAAACCTTAACAATCTTTCTTTCAGGTATTTCATTAGCAGTTGTAACAATTATTTTATGCGCCATCTTATTTCCTGCCTTTCTTTTTATTTAAATTTTTAGTTTTTCTGGGAATAATATCCTTCCTAGCTTCAATTTCATCTTCATTTTTATTAAAAAGAATTATAATCCCAAAAACCAAGAAAACCAAACCAGTAAAGATCCCTACAAAATCAATTCCTGGTCCATCTATAAAACCTACAAAAAGTATAAACCACAATCCAAAAATAGACATAAGCCCTCCAATAATTAACCTGCTTATTGACATGATTAAAGAAAACATCTCCTATTAATAAACCTTACTTATCAACAACCCCTGCTTTCCCGTCATCAACAAGAATTTTTGCAACCTCTTTAGGAATGTTCGCAATCTGTCCTTTTTCAAACGGACCTAATTTTTTGCCTTCTACGTCCAAAAGCTCACCGACATCTGCCTTGAACATGATCAATTCATTTCTAAATTCCTCTCTTTTTCCATTTAATAATTCACTAAGTTTTTTATCAGAACTCTCCATGCTTTTCATTAGATCTTCAAAAAGAGCCTTCTCAAAAGAAAGCATATTATCAAAGTCTTGTTTTGAAATCCCTGTCTCTGCAGCAATAAGAACAAGATTAAGTATTTTTTTCTTTCTTCTGATTATCATTTCCTTGAAAAGCGTCACAGCATTCTCCAGCTGTTTCTTCGTCTTTGTAATCATGTCTGAGAAGATATCCTCGTCCTTCAAAGAAAGTTGTTTTTTCTCTTTAAGGTAATTAGAAACCTCCCCAATAAAATTCTTGGACAAGGACTGGAGACCATCAGAATAACGTTCTTTTCTTGCTGCCTCATATAAATCATTGTATGTTATCATCTTCCTATAAATCCAAACCATTAAAGATTTTTAATAATTGTTATTCTCAGAAATAACAAAGATGTAAATCCTAATAAATCTACTTACCTTAAAAATCCAACCTTCTCAAAAAGTTCATTCCCCATCATCCCGCCAAGACTCCCTTTTTTCGCGTTTTTTTCGCAGAACCTCACTTTTTCTTCTTCAGGATTTTCAGGACTTTTCTTGGGATAAAAGGGGATTTTTTTGTTCGCAGTTTTGAAAAAAGAGACAATCTTGCTTTTTCTTGGAGGCTTATCATTGTAAAACAAAACAGGCACAGGGTCAGCAGAATGTGCCTTAAGCTTACAAGGAGTGGAATGGTCTGCAGTCACAACAACCTTAATTTTCTTTGGGGGGGCAAAATCTTTCAAAAATCTAAAAAGAGTTTTGTCTATGTATTCTATCATTAATCTTTTTTCAATTGGCTTATTGTCATGGCCTGGCAAATCTGTTTCCTTTATGTGAATATAAGCATAATCAGTGGTTTTGTAATTCTTTTTCAAAACCTTAATAGAAAATTTACAGGCTTTTCTAAGACCTTTACGGAGATTTTTGTATGAATCCAAACCCTTTAGAATAGGGTAATCAAACGAAAAAACCTTCATCCCGCTAACTCTTGAGAATCCAATTTCAAGAGGTAGGTATGCAACAGAGAGCCATTTCCTATAAAACTTTAATTTAGGCGGCTCAATTCCTGCCCCCCTCATAAGAAGAAAATTCGCAGGTGCCAGACCTTTTTTTCTTCTGACATTATTTAATGGATGCTGGTCAAGAACCTCAAAAACTTTTTCAATAAATTCGTTAAGAATGTTAACAGTATATTGTGTATTCTCCTCGTCATCCAAAGCCTTAAACACACCTATTTTTTCTGCTTCTTTTGCCTGGCCTTTTGAATAAGTAGAGTCATTATCCGAAACATTGTCTGAAAATCCTCCCCTTAAAACCAAAACAGCACGATGCTGAATTGTTGGCTTAAAGACAAATTTGCAAGGAAGTTTTATCTTGTTAATTTCCTTAGCTAAAATCCTTGCTTCTGCTGTTGTTAATGTACGGCCTGCTCTTCTATCAATTATATTTCCTTCTTTCAGAGAATCAATTGTTGCAAAATTAACTCTTAAAGCCAAATCTCCTCTAGTAAGTTTTATGTCTGTGCCCCTGGCCTCAAGCTGCCCTCTTGTGCTATCAATTAAATCATTTCTAAAAATAGAAACAATTGCCTCATCTGACTCTGGAATAAACCCTGGCTTCACAGGATACATGTAACCCATTTCACCTCTTGCAGCTAAAAAATCAAGATTAGGTGTTTCTGCAGCTTCTAAAGGTGTTTTTCCATCAAGCTGCCGGTTAGGCAAATCTCCAACCCCATCAAGAACAACAAGTATCCCTTTCATTTGGATTTCCTCCAAAAAAGACAAATGAATGAAAATCTTGTATTTGCTTTCATAAAAAAAAGAGCCTCCGAAACTTTATAAAAATTTATGTTCGTTCACCAGTAGTTTTATGATAGACAAAAAACTCTGCATAAGGCTATCTTTATAAATTAAATCTTATTATTAAAAATATGTTCTCAAAACTTAAAGAAAAACTCAAAAACTGGGCGAAAAAAGTCTCTGAAGAGAAAGAGGAAGAAGAAAAAGAAGAAGAGATTAAAAAAATTCCAACACCCATGAAGTTTAATGTGGGCATGAAGCAGTACCAGCCTGATTTGGAAAAAATTCAAGAAATCAAAAAAGAAGAAGGATTCTTGAAAAAAATAACCTCAAAGGTAAAAAAGATAAAAATCTCTGAAAAAGAATTTGAGCTTTATGGAGAAGAGCTACAGATGTTGCTGGTTGAAAATAATGTTGCTTTTGAAGTAGCTGAAAAAATTATTAAAGAGCTTAAGGAAGAAATAATCGGAAAAGAGCTTCTAAAAAAAGAGGTTGAGTCTGAAATAAAAGATTCTTTGAAAAAAATAATTGAAAAAATACTTATTGAGCCTTTTGATATAAAAGAGAAAATAAAAGAAAAAACAACTGACCAGGCAAAAGAACCTTTTGTGATTCTTTTTGTGGGAATTAATGGCTCTGGAAAAACAACAACTGTGGCGAAGATTGCATCATTCCTGATCAAAAAAGGTTTTTCCTGCGTTCTTGCTGCTGCAGATACTTTTAGAGCAGCTTCAATTGAACAGTTAGAAAAACACGGTGAAAGGATTGGAACAAAAGTTATATCACAGCAATACGGCTCTGACCCTGCAGCAGTTGGCTTTGACGCAATACAACACGCAAAAAAGAATTTCATAAACGTTGTTTTAATAGACACTGCCGGAAGAATGCACACGGCAAAGAACCTCTTAAAAGAAATTGAAAAAATCTCCCATGTCTGCAAGCCTGACTTGAAAATTTTCGTCGGTGAAAGCATCACTGGAAACGATGCTGTAGAGCAGGCAAAAAGCTTTGACTGGGCAATTGGAATTGATGGAATTGTGCTCACAAAAGCAGATGTTGATGAAAAAGCGTTGGCTATGTCACAAAAAAACCAATTCTTTTTCTCGGAACAGGCCAGGAATACAGTAAGATAGAACCTTTTGACAAAGAGAAATTTTTGAAAGAGCTAGGGTTATGAGATGAAGAAAGTTTATAAGGAAAAAATATCTAAAGAAAATGTGGAAAAAAGACAATGCAACATAAATTACACAAAAAGGAAAAAGTGGAAAAAGAACTATGTCCTTCCCCCTGGGAATATCTCCCATCCTATATTCTTGGAGGAATATTAATCTTTTTCTTTGGAATAGGAATTATAGTCATAATAATTATAGAAGGGGTAAGAAGAGGCCATAAATATTATATAACAAACCAAAGAATTATCTATGAATACTCATTTTTATCAAGAAAAAGTTCCTCAACAAAATATAAAAATATCAGAGATGTCCATTTATCGCAAAACATAATTGAGAGGATTTTTAAAATTGGAAAAGTAGAAGTAAATACCTCTGGAGGTAATGAAAGAGAAATTATACTCAAAGGCATTGAAAATCCTCAACAAATAAAAAATAAGATAGAAAAAAATCTTTAATCTAAATCCTACTCCTCTTTCGCATTCTAAGGGATAATTTAATCTAAGTTTCTCTAAATCCAAAAACTTAATAACTTATTCTTTACTCACTAATTCATGTTTGAAAAGCTTGGAGAGATACTAAGAAAGGCAACTGATAAGATAGCCAATGCTGTATTTCTTGACAAAAATCTGGTTGATTCCATAGTAAGAGATTTGCAAAGAGCACTTATTGAAGCAGATGTAAGTATTGTCCTTGTGAAAAATCTTTCTGACAAAATCAGAAAAGCAGCACTTGATGAAAGAATCAAGGGAATTGAAAAAAAAGAGCATATGATTAAGCTGCTTCATGATGAGCTAACAGCAATTTTAGGTGAGCATAAACAAATAAAACTTATCAAACAAAAAGGCAAACAGAACAGAATAATGCTTCTTGGCCTTTATGGAGCTGGAAAAACAACAACAGTAGCCAAGCTCGGAAATTATTTTGCAAAAAGAGGTAACAAGGTCGCTCTTATTGGACTTGATACTCACAGGCCAGCAGCTCCTGAACAACTAAAACAACTTGCTGAAAAACACAAAATCCATTATTTCATAGATACAGAAGAAAAAAATCCTGTAAAAGTGTGGGAGAATCTTGAAAAAAGCAGGAAACTCAAAAGCTATGATGTAATTATCCTTGACACAGCAGGACGGCACACTTTAGACAATTCTCTCGTCAAAGAAATAAAGGCTCTTGCCAAGAAAATCAATCCCACTGAAACAATCTTAATCATGCCTGCTGACATTGGCCAGGCAGCAAAAAAACAATCTCAGGAATTCAAACAGGCTGTGAACATCTCTGGAGTCATAATCACAAGAATGGATTCAACAGCAAAAGGAGGT
>Ga0307431_1002072_pt1 | contig 10784 bp, 8 predicted proteins | sample SalMarWE160170MG_FD_202155 | JGI IMG/M metagenome (GOLD analysis project Ga0307431, IMG submission 202155) | Salt marsh sediment microbial communities from the Plum Island Ecosystem LTER, Massachusetts, United States - WE1603-170 | ecosystem: Environmental > Aquatic > Marine > Intertidal zone >... | reverse complement strand
GTTCGGCCGGTCACGTACTACTTCGCGTATGGGCAGGTGCCCGACTGGATGGTCTACCGGCTGATCGCCGTCGTCGTGCTCGTGCTGATGAGCCTGGCGGTGATGACGGTGGGCATCGTGGCCGACCAGGTCGCTGAGCTCATGAACGCCGACGTGCGTCGTCGTCGGCCGCGGGCCATCGAGCAGTTCGTCCGGGCCGTGCTGTCGCAGCGGGTGTTGATCGTCGCCGGGCCGATCCTGGTGCTCGTTGGGCTCGCGATCAACTGGAAGGGGCTGTGGCAGTTCGTCGTCGAAGGGCGCGTCGAGGTGCCGTGGGTTTTCCCGGTCACCGGCGCGTTCTTCGTGTTGATGGGCGTGTGGTCGTGGGGGCTTGGGATGCTCCAGCGCATCGTGCGGACGCTCCGGCTCCGCGAGGAGGCGCGTGTGCCGCGGCGCGACTCGTGGGGGAGGAACGGGTGGATGAGCACACCCGGCGAGCTGCCCTTTGTCTCGGTTATCATTCCGGCCCGCAACGAGGAGACGAACATCCGCGCCTGCCTCGAGAGCCTCGGTGCGCTCGATTATCCCGCCGACCGGTACGAGGTGATCATCGCCGACGCGATGTCGACCGACGGCACGCGCGAGGTGGCCGAGAGCTTCGGGGCGATCGTCGTGCCGAACGAGGGGCTGTACGTCGCGAACGGTCGGCACGTCGGGTTCGAGCACTCGAAGGGCGAGCTGATCGCGTTCAGCGATGCCGACTGCGTGATGGATCGCGCGTGGCTGCGCGACGCGGTCAAGTACTTCGACGATTCGACCGTGGGCGGCATCTCGGGGCCGACGCTCGTTTCGCCCGGCGAGACGCGGTTCGGTCGCGGCGTGGCATGGGTGTTTACGCTCGCGGTCGCGGGGGGTATCTCGTGCCAGGCCGACACCGTGAAGGGCGTGCGCGAGGTGACGGACCTTCCGGGCGCGAACTGCATCTACCGTCGCGAGGTGATCGAGCAGGCGATGCCGCTCGCGACGGGTCTCGTTGCGGGCGAAGACGTCGAGATGAACTGGCACATTCGCAAGCACGGCTGGCGGCTGCTGCACGTGCCGGACGCGCAGCTCTGGCACTACAAGCGGCCGTCGCCGAAACAGTTCGCGCGGCAAGTCTACCGTTTCGGCGTCACGCGCTGCCAGTGCGCGAAGATTTCTTGGGAGATGCTCAGCCCGCTCCACATGCTCGTCGCGGCCTGGATACCGCTCGTGATCGCGGCGATCGTCCTGCTGGCGCGCTTTGCGCCGATGGCGCTCGCCTACGGGGCAATCGCGGCCGGGGCGGCGCTTGCCGGGCTCCTCATCGGGGCCTGGGCGACGACGAAGTCGCCGGCGAGCGCGGTGAACGCCGTGTTTGCGCTCGCGATCATCCTCGTCGCCTGGCCGGTCGGGTTCCTTCAGGAGATCGTCTTCCCCGCGCGCTACTTCCGCGAGCACTCAGACTGGCTCAAGACGAGGAAGTAGAGCCGTCGCCTTCGTTCGCTGTCTCCCTTTCGCGCGCGAGCCGCGCAATTCCCAGGTGCTCCCGGTACACGAACGGGACGCCGAGCAGAATGGTTGCAAGCAGCATGATGCTGTGCAGGACGATGGCGATGCTTATGGCGAGACCTCTGGCGACGCCGAAGGCGCCGAGCGCGAGGTAGGCGACAAGGTGGTATTGGCCGAAGCCGGCGGGCGTCAGCCGGATGATGAGGCCGAAGTAGATCAGCGCCACTGTGAAGAGCGCGGCGCCGAAGCCCAGCCCGAGCTGCGAGCCGAATGCGCGGAAGACGATGTAGGCGAACGCGGCGTTCGACGCCCACAGCAGCCCGGAGAGCAGGCCGATCTCGACGATGCGACGGCCGGGGAGCCCGCCCAAGCGACGCAAGCCGTCGCCGAAGTGGCCGGCAAACGCGGCGACGCGCCGCCCAAGCGCAGGTGACACCCGGGACACGAGCTGCCCGATTCGTTCCGCTGATCGTTTCCGCATCAGAATGAACGCGGCGACGAGCGCCGCGGCAATCGCGGCGACGATCACGGCAATCGCCCAGGCGAGGGCGCTCCACTCGATGGCGGGAACGAGCAGCAGAGCGAAGACGACGATGGCGAGCAGAAGGAGCATGTCGATCAGCCGTTCCGCCATGAGCACGCCGAGGACTGACCCGAACGGGACGTGCGTGCGGCGCTTGAGCACGTAGGTGCGCGTGAACTCGTTCAGGCCGGGGAAGGCGAGGCCGATGAGCATGCCGTTCGCGTTGGCCGACAGACAGTCGAGCGCGGTCGCCCGTTGGTGGGCGACGCCGAGGCGCTGCAACCGGACCGACCGAAACACGATCGCGCCGGCGCGACAGAGACAGGCGGCAACGACATGCCACGGGCTGATGGCCGAGACCGCGTGCCACAACTCGCCAAAATCCACTCGCCAGAACAGGAGCAGAAGCAGCGCGACGGCGATGAGGCCGCCCGTGAGCACCTGGACGAGGAGCCACGTGCGTCGCGGTGCTGCGGTCGAGTCGCCGTCGCTCATTCGAGGTATCCCAACTCTCTCAGGCGCTTCGTGACTTCCGCCTCCTCGTCGGGGCTGTAGACCTCGGCCGAGTCGGGGGCGGCGCTCGTGTCGAAGTCGGTCGTGCGCGGCGGCTTGGAAGCGATCCGTTCAGGCGTGTAGGCGTCCGTGATGACGTGGCCGTCCATGTCGTGCGGGATCGGGAGGCCCATCTCGTAGAGGATCGTCGCCGTGACGTCCATGACGATGCCTTCGACGCGCTTGCCGCGCTGGACGTCGGGCCCGTAGGCGAGGAAGATCCCGTTCGGGCGATGATACCCGCTCTTGGCCCAGTGGAGGCGCTTCGCGTCGAGGACCGACGAGACAAGCGGCCCCGTGCTGAAGTCGGCGCTGAACGAGTAGCGGTACTCCCAGTCGATGACGAGGTCGGGCATCCGTTCAAGAAACGCGCCGGTATAGACGTCTTCTCGTCGATACACGTGCTGGACCATGGGCTCGTTCGAGTGCGGATCCCGGAGCGCCGAGAGCTTCTCGATCAGCTCGTCGCGCAGCGCCTCGTATTCGGCGCCGGGATCGACGATGCCCTGCGGCTGCCGTCCCTTGAGGTTGATATAGACGTTGTGGAACTCGCCGACGGTGTAGGCGCGCGTACGCGTCCAGTCGATGTCGTGGAAGAAGACGCGCGAGATGGCGCGGCCGGCCACCGCGGGGAAGCGCTCCTTGATGCGGGTGCGGAAGTTGACGGGCGTGAACCGGATGACGTTCGAGATGACCGCGTCGATGCTGCGCGAGATCAGGCTGCGTTTTTCGTGTTTGGGGACGAGGTAACCGTTTTCGACGAACCACCCGTGGATGTTGAGGCGGTCGTACGACGGGCCGAACCCGTGATCGCTCAGCATGAATACGCTTGTGCCCGGCTCGATCATGTCGAGGAGCTCGGCGATGATCTCGTCCTGGCGTTGGTGGACGCGCAGGATGGCGTCGCCGTATCGTTCGATCTCGTCGTCGCTGAACCGGTCGCGCAACGCGGGGTCCATGTACTTCCAGTAGTAGTGGCACACGCGGTCGAACGCGGTGAAGGTCGGCATGAAGAAGTCCGGCCTGAAGCGCGCGTAGAGCCAGCGCGTGGCGGCGAGCCGGTTGTCCATCATGCTAATGAGCTTGTCGAGGAACACGTCGAGCTTGGCTCGTCGGGAAAACCGCGGCAGCTCGACGTCGGCGCACTCGATGCGGTAGCCGGGCACCGCGCGGAGGAACTCGCTCCTGAGCTCCGCCGGGTGGACGAACGGCGAGGCCGTACCGGGCGTCGGATAGCCGGTGATCATGAAGCCATTGACCGGTTCGGGCGGGTAGGTGACCGGGACGTTGAGCACGCCGACGGTCTTGCCGGCTTCGCCCAGCAGGCGCCAGAGCGTCTTGGCGCCGAGCATGCGCGAGTTGATGAAGCGCGTGCTGTACGAATAGGGCGTCACCTCGACGAAGTCGAAGAAGCCGTGCTTGCCCGGGTTCTTGCCGGTGGCGAACGAGGCCCAGCTCTGCGCCGAGATCGGCGGGATCGGGCAGCGCAGCGTGCCCCAGGCGCCCTCGTCCATGAGGCGTTTGAACGTCGGCAGCTTGCCGGCACGCGCCCACGGCTCGATCAGGTCCCAGGTTGCGCCGTCGATGCCTATGACAAGAACCTTCTTCGCCATGACCTACCCAGTCCGCCCAATCATTGCGCCGCGGGTTTCTCGAGAAACAGCGCACCGAACGTGTACTCGTTCTCGCGCTTGGTGTCAAAGAACTCCCACGGCATGTACTCGCGCTTCACGAGGATCGCGCCGAGCTTGTAGAAGAGCAAGAACCGCCGGGAATGGAAAGGCTGGAGCAGATAGACCTTCCCATTGTCGACGAAGCGCTCGTTGCCGCGCACGGTCAGCCCCGACGGTGTGATGAACTGCTCATGGACAGCGTCGGGTGAGCCGATGCGTGCCGACCTGACCGGGTTCTTGTAGTCGAACGTAATGCTGAACCGGCCGCCGTCGACGAGCAGCCGCTTGATGTCCTCGTTGATCTCGATGCGGGCGCTGATCGGGATGTGCTCGTAGACGCAGATCGACACGATGTGGTCGAAGGGGGCGTCGAACTCGAGGCGCCGCATGTCCATGACGAGGTTCGTCATGGACCAGGCCATCTGCTTGGCCACGTGGTCGGCGTTCGTCACAAGTGTGCGCTTGATGTCCACGGTCGTGACGTGGGCGCCCTTCGACGCGAGATAGTACGAGAAGAGCGACGAGCTGCCGCCAAGGTCGAGGACGCGCATGCCGGGCCGGAACTCGTTGTGCAGCGCGACCCAGACGATCTCCCAATACAGGAACCACGGGAAGTGCGTGTCGTCGGCGGCGCCGGGCAGGGGCGTGTAGCCGTAGCCCCGGTTCACGCGCTCCCACGAGTGCGGCTTGCCGGAGAGATGAAACCGGCCGTACCACGAACTCGTCCTGAGGTCCCGCGCGCGCAGCTCCCGAACCAGGCTGTTGAGCTCGTCGACGATCCGGCGCGCGCGGTCGGACCGCAGGTCGTCGAGATCCATCGTCTTGTTGATCGGCCCGGTCGGATCCATCGGTCTCGTCCGAATCGTCGACTTGGTGACGTACGGCTTCTAACAGAGGCCGTCGTGCGCATCAAGCCGAAAGCCGTGAGCCCTTGCGACAGGAAGTGCTTGATGACAAGGCGGCGGTCGGCATACCCTGTCGAGCCCCGGGCCGCACGTGGGCCGTGAACGGATAGGGGAGAGAGAGCGATGGCAGATAGAGAATACCGCTTCGATACGCTGGCGCTGCACGCGGGCCACGAGCCGGACAAGGCGACGAAGGCGCGCGCGGTGCCGATCTATCAAACAACGTCGTTTGTGTTCGACAGCGCCGAGCACGCGGCGAGGCTGTTCGAGCTCGAGGAGTCCGGCAACATCTACAGCCGGATCATGAACCCGACGACCGACGTGCTCGAGAAGCGGCTCGCGGCGCTCGAGGGCGGCTCGGCCGCGCTCGCGACCAGCTCGGGCCAGGCGGCGATCTCGCTGACGATCCTGAACCTGTGCTCGCCGGGCCAGAACTTCGTCAGCTCGAGCTCGCTCTACGGCGGCACGCACACGCTGTTTCACCACACACTGCACGGCAAGTTCGGGATTGAGGCGCGGTTCGTCGAGCCGATGGATCTCGGCGCCTGGCGCAAAGCGATCGACGCACACACGCGTTGCCTGTACGTCGAGTCGATCGGCAATCCGAAGAACGACGTCGGCGACTTCGACGCGATCGGCGCGATCGCCAAGGAGCGCGGCATCCCGCTCGTCGTGGATAACACGGTGACGACCGCGTACCTGTTCCGGCCGTTCGAGCACGGGGCCGACATCGCGGTGTACTCGACCACGAAATTCGTCGGCGGCCACGGCACGAGTATCGGCGGCTGCATCGTCGAGAGCGGCCGGTTCGACTGGGGCAGCGGCAAGTTCCCCGATCTGACCGAGCCGGACCCGTCGTACCACGGCGTGCGCTGGTGGGATCAGTTCGGCAAGAACGATGGGATGGCCTTCGTGCTCAAGGCACGCCTCCAGTTGATGCGCGATCTCGGGCCGTGCATGAGCCCGTTCAACGCGTTCCTGTTCCTGCAGGGGCTCGAGACGCTCCACGTGCGGATGCCGCGCCACTGTGAGAACGCGCTCGCCGTTGCCGAGTGGCTCGAGAAGCACCGGAAGGTCACGTGGGTCAACTACCCGGGCCTGCCGAGCAACGCGAGCTACGAGAACGCCCGGAAGTACTTGCCGAAGGGCCAGGGCGCCATCATCGGCTTCGGCGTCAAGGCCGGCATGACGGCGGGCAAGAAGCTGATCGAGTCGGTGAAGCTCTTGAGCCACCTGGCCAACATCGGCGACGCGAAGAGCCTGGTCATCCACCCGGCCTCGACGACGCACCAGCAGATGACCGACGAGGAACGGCTGGCCTCGGGCGTGACCGACGACTTCGTCCGGCTCAGCATCGGCATCGAGGACGTCGACGACATCATCGCCGACCTCGACCAGGCCCTGGCGCAGGTCTAGCCTCTCGCGGCAAGGGCTGAGTCTCTCGCAGAAGCACTGAGAGTGCGGGATAGGCGAGTCCCCGCAGGGGACGACATGATGTAGCCACGGGCGTGAGCCCGTGGAGCGTGAGCGAGACGAGAGCTGAGCCCCCGCAGGGGGCGACATCTGCAGCGGCTCGTTCGCGGATGTCGCCCGCTGCGCGGGCTCGCGCAGAGGCAGACCACATGAGCATGGGGGTTTCGCCACGGGCGGCTCGCTGCTCGCCGGCGCTTGACAACCAACCGACGCAGCGAAGAGAATGGCGGCATGAAGGAGACGAATCTCCAGACAGGCACGTATACGTTCGGCGAGCCGCCAGACGAGATCGAGCTCGAGAGCGGCCGCCGCTTCGGCCCGATCAGGCTCTATTACGAGACGTACGGCAAGCTGAACGCGGCGAAGTCGAACGTCATCTACGTGTGCCACGCGCTGACGGGCAACGCGCACCTGACCGGCCGTTACCCCGGCGAGGAGACGTCGTCGGGCTGGTGGGTTGAGGCGATCGGGCCCGGCAAGCCGTTCGACACGGACAAGTACTTCATCGTCGCGTCGAACTGCCTGGGCGGTTGTTCCGGCTCGACGGGCCCGAACTCGATCAACCCGGCAACGGATAAACCGTACGGGCCCGACTTCCCGGCTATCACGATTCGCGACATCGTCAACGCCAAGTACCGGCTGCTGCGCGACCACCTCGGGATCGAGAAGGTGTCGTGCATCACGGGTGGCTCGATCGGCGGGATGCAGGTGCTGCAGTGGGCGGTGGACTACCCCGACTTCGTGGCGGCCATCATGCCGATCGCCGCGACCGACGCGTTGACCGCGCAGGCGATCGCCTTCAACAAGGTGGGCCGGCAAGCGATCATGGCCGACCCGAATTGGAGCGGGGGCGACTACTACGACACGATGCCTGAGCTGCAGGGGCTGGCGCTCGCGCGGATGGTGGCGCACATCACGTACCTGAGCGAAGAGGGGATGCACCACAAGTTCGGCCGCGAGCACACGAACATCGACAAGTGGCACGAGTTCGACGAGCAGTTCCAGGTCGAGAGCTATCTCGATCACCAGGGCGAGAAGTTCATCAAGGTTCGCAAGTTCGACGCGAACTCGTACATCTACCTGAGCCGGGCGATGGATTGGTACGACCTGTCGCGCGGCTACGGCACGCTCGAGGACGCGCTCGCGCGGATCAAGGCGCGGGTGTTCATGATGAGCTTCACGTCCGACTGGCTTTTCCCGGCCGAGCGCATGGCGCAGATGGCGCAGATTCTCGAGGCGCAGGGCAAGAACGTCGTCTACCACGAGATCCGGTCGGCGTACGGGCACGACGCGTTTCTGGTCGAGTACGATAAGATCAACCCCTACTTCCGCGCGTTCCTGAACAGCCTCGAGCTGTGAGCCTGTTCGTCGGCTGCGGACGCGCTTCGTGTGCTGCGATGATTGCGCTGCTGGCCGCACTCTCGATATTCCGCGATGCCCGGCCCGATCAGGCCGGCTTTCAGCCGTCGTGGCTCTACGTCGTGCTGTGTCTCGTTGCGCCCGTTGTGCTCGGCGTGCTCATGACGGCGATCACGATGGGCGTTGAGCGGCTCGTGGTCCGAAGGAAGGGGTAGGGGCCACCATGCTGGGCGTCGAGCTGCCGGTTGCCGGTCAGTCGATCGACCTCATCGCGCTCGTCGCGCTTGGGGTTGCGACGGGCTTCGTTGCCGGGTTCTTCGGCATCGGCGGTGGCATCATCGCCGTGCCGATGCTGCACATCGTCTTTGGCGTCCACTACAACTACGCCGTCGGCTCGAGCCTCGCCGTCATCTTCGGGACCGCGATCGCCGGCACGCTGCGCCACCGCAAGCTCCAGCAGGTGGACGCCAAGCTCGGCCTGCTCATGTTCGTCGGCGGCTTCGGCGGTGCGTTGCTCGGCACGTGGATTGTCCAACTGCTCAAGCACTGGGGCGAGGTGCACTTCGCGCTGCGGCCGATCCTGGCCGTGAACTTCGTGCTGCCGCTCGTCTATGCCGCGTACCTCGTCTTCGTCGGCCGCCTCTTCCAGCGCGAAAGCGCGCGCCGCAAACGCGAGCTGCGCATCGATCCCGAAGCGCCCTTCCAAGCGTCGGCGAAGAACCTGCTCCAGCGCTTTCGATGGCGGCCGCGCGTGTCATTAGCGGCGTCGGGCATCGAGGACGTCTCAGTGTGGGTCCTCGTTTTGATCGGTTTCCTGGCGGGGCTGACGGCCGGCTTGCTGGGCGTCGGCGGCGGTATTGTCATGGTGCCGGCCATGATCTACATCCTCGGTATGCCCACGCGCGTTGCCATCGGCACCAGCCTGTTCATGATCATCCTGAACACGGGCGTGGGCACCTACTTCCACGCGACGGGCCTTGGGCTCTTCTCGCGCGCCGAGGGCGCCAACTGCGATATCGTCCTTGCCGCGTGCATCCTGATCGGCAGCACGGTCGGGGCGCAACTCGGCGCCGCCACGACCAGGAAGGTCCGTGGGGTGCAGATCCGACACAGCCTCGCCTATCTGGCTTACGCGGTTGCCGTCGTGACCGTACTGAGGCTTGCGCATGAGTTGGGGCTACTCGGGGGCAGGTAGACTTGTCAGCGTCAGACGATGCGGAAGGCGTCGACGAGCGTGCAGCGGCGGTGGCGCACGAAGTGGCGCGCGCAGGTCAGGCCTTCGCCGGTCGGTGACGCGATCGTGAAGCTGCAAAAGCCCTCGCCGCCGAGGCCGAGTCCGGCGTAGCTCGGCCCGTTCTTGACGAAGATCGACGTGTCCATCGTGCGCGCCATCGCATGAAGCTTCTCGATGTTGCGCGACCACATCGCGGCGGTGTGGCGGCATCCGGCCTCGACGTCCTTGGCGAGCGCGATCGCCTCGTCGACGGTGCCGACGCGCACGACGGGCAGCACGGGCATGAGCTGCTCGGTCCGGACAAGCGGGTCGTCGGCGTCGACGTCCGTGATGACGAGCCGGATCGCGTCGTCCACCTTGATGCCGAGCTCGGCGAGTATCTTTGGGGCGTCCTTGCCGATCCAGTCCTTGTTCGGCTCGCCGCGTTCGGTCGCCGTTGGCGGTGTGGCGATCACGAGCTCGTTGAGCTGCTTGGCCTGATCGCGGTTCAGCTCGTAGGCGCTGTTCTGGCGCATGGCGGCCTTGAGCTGATCGGCGACACCGTCGACGCAGACGACGACCTTCTCGTCGGTGCAGACGATGTTGTTGTCGAGCGAGGCGCCGAGGACGACGTCGCGGCCGGCTTTCGCGATGTCGGCGGTCTCGTCGACGACGACGGGCGGATTGCCCGGCCCGGCGGCGATCACCTTCTTGCCGCACGCCATCGCGGCTGCGACGACGCCCGGCCCGCCGGTGACGACCAGCAGCGGCAGCCGGGGGTGCTTCATGAACGTCGTGGCGGTCTCGACGGTCGGCTCGGCGAGCGTCGTGAGCAGGTTGGGCGGGCCGCCGGCCTTGACGATCGCGCGGTTGAGGAGCTGGATGCAGTGCTGTGACGTGCGCTTGGCGAGCGGGTGCGGGTTGAAGATGACCGCGTTGCCAGCGGCGACCATGCCGATCGCGTTGCAGATGATCGTCTCGGTCGGGTTCGTGCACGGCGTGATCGAGCAGATCACCCCGTAGGGCGCCCACTCGGTCAGCGTCATGCCGCAGTCGCCGGTGAACACTTCGGGCTTGAGCGCTTCGGTGCCCGGCGTCTTTGTGGCGACGAGGATGTTCTTCTTGAGCTTGTCGTCGGCGCGGCCAAAGCCTGTTTCCTCGACGGCGAGACGCGACAACCGGGGCGCGGCATCAACGGCGGCCTGGCGCATGGCACCGATAATGGCGCAGCGCATATCGAGCGTGCCGCCCTCGAGCGCGCGGTAAGCGTCCCAGGCGGCATCGAAGCAGCGGTCGACGTCGTCGAAGACGCCGTCTTCGAGCGCGACGTGCTGTGTCAGCACGTCGGCCTGTTGCTCAGGCGCCGGCTTCTCGGCTGCGAGGCGGTCGGAGACCTTGCGGACCACGGCGGCGATTTGCTCGTCGGTGAGCTTCATGCCCAGTCAACCTCCTCTCGAAGCCCCATGCGTACAATAGCACAGTCACGGAAATCAGCCACAGATTTCACGCATTGGCGGTGCTGATAGCTGTGGCACAGGACGGCGGGCCGAGGGCGACCCGCCCGACAAGCCGGACTC
>Ga0307431_1002071_pt1 | contig 10791 bp, 13 predicted proteins | sample SalMarWE160170MG_FD_202155 | JGI IMG/M metagenome (GOLD analysis project Ga0307431, IMG submission 202155) | Salt marsh sediment microbial communities from the Plum Island Ecosystem LTER, Massachusetts, United States - WE1603-170 | ecosystem: Environmental > Aquatic > Marine > Intertidal zone >... | reverse complement strand
AGCCGAGGAATCCATTCAAACAAACATCGAATTCAACGGATTTTCCATGACAAACAGACTCGCCTTTGTTATTATTTTCTCCGTGGATGGTTAAAGAAGCTAACAGCCAAAGTTAATACCCCAACACCAGAAATACGAGGATTTTGAGATTGTATTTCCAATAGACTAATTGCAAATAAGAAATGTTATATGTTATTAGGATAGAACAATATGATTAATATAGTTTTTATTTCAGTTTGTATCTTCTGGATCTTCTTTTCACACCAGGTGGCTTATTATGCTGTTATTGCAGCAACTGGTTTCAAAATTGAAACGCCCTTGTTTTTTATGAAGTACGATTATCTGTGCTTTACTGTCTCTTGGTTACTTTTTTTCGTGGTAATAGTACTTACTTTCTTTCAGAAAATTCTTCCATTTTGGTTTGCCTTGGTTTTGATTATATTGATCAGGTCGCTTATAAAAGCACTCGCACGGAAGCGTGGGTGCGTTAAGTATCGTAAGATCATCGCCGATATGCTCGAATATGCAAAGCGTAATGGAGAAGATACTTCGAGTTTTCAGGAATCTTTAAATATGACAGACAACGAAATACTCAAAGAAGCAAGAATGAGAGTAAGACTATGAATACCCAGGACTACCACTGATGCTACTATGCGAAGTGCTTTACTTGTAGCACAAGCTACAAAGAATGAGAATCGCACCAATAATTAGAAATGCAAAGGTTGTTTTGAAATGTTACTTCGTCCTATTCATAAAAAAAGTGATTATAAGGAAGCACTTTCGGTTGCAACTGAACTGGCATCGCGGGAAGATTTGACTGCTGAACAAGCAGACTATTTGGAAATCCTGACGAAAATTATTGCAGACTACGAAGAAGAGCATATTAAGATGTCAAAACACAGCCCTCAGGAAATATTAAAATTCTTAGTAGAAGAGAACCAAATGAGCGGCTCAGACTTAGGACGAATACTCGGCAGCAGAACCTTAGGGCCGGCTCTTCTTAAAGGACGGCGCTCGCTGAGTAAAACACATATCAAAAAGCTGGCGGAATATTTCTCTGTTAGCCCGGCTTTGTTTTTCAGCTAAAATGTCTGAGAACAGACCGTAAAAAAGATAAAATTTGATATTTCTTAAAAGAATCCATAGATTCTGATATATTCTCTGTTTTTAGCTACCTACCTTAAATATCTGATATCAAGCATTTTAGCTTTCACAGCGCCGTAAGACTCCCTCCTAAGGATTACGGAAAACGGCTAAAATCAAAAATTTTACCTTATTAGTCAAATTTTTACTTGACAGAAAATATGGATATATATTTAATAAATATATAACTAAAAATAGATTGATTTTAGGATATATAATATTAACAGAAAGGAGAAAAACATGTCAAGCGAGTATCGAAACAATGCAAACAGGAGAAATGCCTTAAAATCGACCGGTCCGCGTTCAAAATGGGGCAAAATAAAGGCCTCACAAAACTCCTTTAAACACGGCCTATCGGCAAAAAAGTTCGTTATCAATTCTGAAAACAAGGCCTATTTCGATATTTACCACGACCGGTTGATGGAAGAGATGGAGCCGGTCGGTCCTATGGAAACCGAGCTATGCGAGCGTATTATAAGCCTTTTATGGCGGCTTCAAAGGGCCGAAATTATCCAGAACCAGACAATCGACGCACTGAACGAAAAAAATAACGCCAGTCCGTTGGCGAAGTTGATCCAATCAATGTTTCCCAAGGGCCAGAACCAGTCAAAAGACGGCCCATCGACAACGGATACAAATCTGGCTCTCGGCCGTATTGCTATAAAGGACTTCTCGAACTCAAGGGTGCTCGAGAGGCTTTTGATGTACGAAAGGCGGTTGGAAAACAGCCTGTATAAAACAAACCTGGAGCTTCAAAGACGCCAAATCATGCGCAAAATGAATGAATTTGATGACGGAGTTGAAAAATTTGATAACTAAAGATGCGAATTGATGAATATCAAATGTTCAAAATCACAATTTTCGGTAGTGGATCAATATGAAAGTTAAAGGGAAAAAAACGCAAAAAAAGTATAGGGAGTTAGTAGTTAAGGCTTTGGATGCCTTAGCTTTAGCCCTTACCAATCACAATCACGAATGGACAAACAATGAACGTAAGCTTTATGAAAAAGCTATAAAAGCTATAAAAGCTTAAGCTCAATTACTTTTTTGTACCATACGGCGATTGATTAGTAGGTTTTAATGATATGTCTAAACCACTTGCCTTATTATATATGGCGCCTTCTGTTCGGCCTAATTTTAGACCGATAACACGCGTTGGCGTGTTACCTTTAACCAGTTGCTTTAATTGTGAGACATCGGTAGGTGTCCAAGGTTTACCACTATTTCGATTATACTTTGCCATAATACAGCTTCCTTAAATGAGGTTGCTTTATTAGGGGGAAATCCCGTGTTTCCCCCATTATTTGCTCATTGACAAGTTAAGATGGTCGCTAAAAAGCGAATAAATTAAACTTGACAATCACATTTTGCCGAATTATACTTTATATATGCCTAAACGGTCAAGCAAAAATCCCAAAGATTTGAACCTGCTTGCTATGTCTATTGAAGATAAAGCAACAGGAGAAAATCTATTGCAAAAAGCAATAGAGGATGGTAAAAATCCTGCTGCTGTTATGCTTGGTCGATTAGGTGGCTTAAAAGGAGGTAAAGCTAGGGCAAGGAAGCTATCTACTGAAAAACGAAAGGAAATCGCAAGAATTGCGGCTCAAGCAAGATGGAATAAGCCTGAGCAAAAAACAATTTAATAGGAGGTGCTTCAATGGCAAGGCAAAATAAAAAAAATACAAAAGAATTAGAGAATTTATATAAGAAATATTTCACTACCACAGAACGTATAGAGAATAACGAAGAAGATTCTCTTTTACAACCTTCACCACTTAATTATGTCGAGAGTTTTACTACTAATGGAATTACTGAGGATGTGCTTGTGAACAAAGGTAATTAAAATGCCTAATTGGAATGAAGTTCTAAAAGAGTTGCAAGATTATCGCATTAAAGCTAATTCATCCCTTGACATAGTCCGACGCAAATATCTTTCCAAATTACATCAACATACAAAAAGAAATATAATAGCTTATTATTCTGGTTTTTTGAGCAAACCTAACATCATACAATCGAGCATAAATGACGAAGATAAAAATGGTTTTATGTCTGCTATTCATCGTCTTGATAAAACAAAGGGTTTAGATTTAATACTACATACTCAAGGCGGTAATCTTGCTGCTACCGAATCTATCGTTGATTATCTTCGTCGCATGTTTGGAAAGAATATTAGAGCTATTGTACCGCAAATTGCAATGTCTGCTGGTACTATGATTGCTTGTTCGTGTCGTGAAATCGTAATGGCCAAGCACTCTAATTTAGGCCCAATAGATCCTCAATTAAGAGATATTCCAGCAATTGGTGTTATTAAGGAATTTCAAAAAGTATGTCGTGAAATTAAGACACATCCCGAAAGAATACCTATTTGGCAAACAATAATTAACAAATATCATCCCACATTTTTGAGTCAATGCAATAATGCAATTAAATGGTCTAAAGAATTTGTTGAACAGCAACTCGAAACTGTGATGTTTGGTACACGCAAAGATGCTAAAAAGCTTGCAAAAGAAGTAGTTAAAAAACTTACTGATTATTCCGGTAATAAGGCTCATGATAGACACATACATATTGATGAATGTAAAGATATTGGGCTAAAAATTACTTCTCTTGAGGATGATAAAAAGTTTCAAGACTTAGTTTTAACAGTACACCATTGTTATATGCACGTATTTCAAAATGCCCCTGCTTATAAGGTTATAGAAAATCATCTTGGCGTTGCATTATTTAAGCATTCAGTACCGAAAAAAAAATAAAATTTTTTCCTCGACTATCCGTGACCACTCAAGCATAATAGCCATTATGAGTTGACTGACTCAAGAAAAGCGTGTTCAAGTCATATCCGCTCTTGTGGGAGGGCAATTCGATTGGTTCTACCGTCGGAACGGCCGGTGCAGCTAAAAATACTGTGGTTAAACTGACCCACTACCAAAATGTACAAAAATTTGCAAACTATCTTAGATTTCTCTGAGTTGGCCCGTGAAATTTATGCCGTAGGTGTGCGCGGTTCGACAAATGTAGAGAGTTCTCTACAAATCGGCCCTTTTTTGCAAAACGAACCCAATTATTTCGTACTGAGTTCGGCGTGCTGAGTATTGCGTAAAAGAATATAAGCTATTTGAAATAAGAAGATTATGGCAAATTTTGGCATTTGGTGGGGTGGGCGGGAAAATTTGTCCCTCAGGGAAACGAACCCAATCCGGCGTCGCATAAAGCTATGCCGGACAAGTTTTTTCGTATCGAGTGATGCGTTATGTGTATTGCGTAAAAGGATATAAGCTATTTGAAATAAGAAGATTATGGTAAATTTTGGCATTTGGCGGGGTGGGCGGGAAAATTTATCCCTCAGGGAAACAAACCCAATTATTTCGAGTTGTGTGCGCCGTGCTGCGTATTGCGAAAAGAAATATGAAAAAAACAAAACCAATTCAAACTCAATTTACATGGAAGTATCGGCTCACGAAACAATTGTTGCCTATTTACATGATGTGTTGTGGTCGATATTATAATAGGGATAAACGCCGATGTAGCTCAATGGTAGAGCACAGCTTTCGTAAAGCTGGGGTTGAGAGTTCGAATCTCTCCATCGGCTTTATGAATTTGTGAGAAAATCATGCACGTTAAAAAGAAGACCAAATCGACTAAAGCAACAATTTTAATTACGGCTCTTTTAGGTTTTTGGGTACTTTTATATTTGTGCTGTTGCCGGGGATTCGCCGATACCGAATCGAATCAGGCGAAGACGGCCGGTTTGCAGTTGAGAGTAATGAGTTTTAATATTCGCTTTGGCAGCGCTAATGACGGGGTAAATCGTTGGAAAAACCGCCGGGGGATGGTTTTCGATATTTTCAGGAATCACAAACCCGATGTCGCGGGATTGCAGGAGGCCCTTACTTTTCAAATCGACGAGATTTTAGAATCAGCGCCGGGATTCGAAATGGTCGGCGTCGGCCGCGACGACGGCAGGAAAGCAGGGGAGTACTGTGCGATTCTTTACAATCGAGAGCGTTTTGAAGTTGGTGAATCAGGAACTTTCTGGTTTTCCGATACGCCGGAAGTGTCAGGCTCGGTAAGCTGGGGCAATTCCTATACTCGGATTTGCACGTGGGCACGATTTGAAGAAAAGCAAAACGGCGGAGCCTTCTATTTATATAACCTTCATCTGGACCACCAGTCGCAACCGTCGCGGGAAAAAAGCGTGGTTTTACTTGCCGAGCGTATCAGCCGGAGAAAACATAAAGACCCGTTTGTAGTAACAGGTGATTTTAACGCCGGTGAAAATAATCCGGCTGTTTTATACTTAAAAGGTAAAGCCGCCTTTGGTGATAATAAGGGCGGTCAAACTAAAAATCCTATCCCTATGGTCGATACGTTTCGTGTATTGCTTCCGGACGTAAATAATGTGGGGACGTTCAACCAATTTCAGGGAGTCCGCTCAGGCGACAAAATCGATTATATTTTCACGAGACCGGAGGTAAAAGTTCTGGAAGCGGCGATACTTCGTGACAATATCGACGGGCGCTATCCTTCCGACCACTTCCCGGTTATGGCAAAACTCAGCCTTGATTCTTCCGGTGACGTGCGGGAAAAATGAAGTGACAAATCAGCGTAACATTTTAAATGGTTTCTTCTCTTCGAACTGGTTGTGGTATTTTGCCGGATGGTACAGTTTGAAATCTATGGCTCTTATATATTCTTCGGGGCCGCAATGGCGAACGTTTTCTATAAGTGAGGAAATTTGTTTTTGCGAGCGAAAAGCGGAAATCGCCTTGAGCTTATTTTCCAGATATGACATGGGGGCACGCATGCGTAGTGTCGGCGTGGCGTTGAAGTCACAGTATACGGCAAATGTGTTCACGTACGGTGCGTTGGACAACGGCTTGCCAAGTTCCGGCCAAATATTGCCGGCGGCATGGAACAAACTGATGAGGAACTCATCATAAATGATGCGGTGGTCAGGATGCAAATCGTTGCTTGTAGGCAAAAAACACTGCGTTGGTTTTATCTTTCGCAAATGGTACGTGAAGGAATTTTGCAGACCCGTGTAGCCGCGTATTTCTGCGAGACTTTTCGGCTCGGCCGTTCTTCTGCCGCGGTATTCGTTTAGCTGACAATCGGCAAAGCCGAGCCAGATAATGTTTTGCTTTGGTATGCCGAGGCTTTGATAACATTCGAGGCTTTCGTTGCGTCGAATCTCGGCAATATTGTTTTTTTCTTCGGCGCTGCAATAGCCCATGCTCCCGTCTGTTACGATTAATATGTACACGGGGACATTTTCGCGTTTGGCTAATTGAATGAGCAGGCCGGCCCCCAGAACCGCATCGTCGTCGTGAGGGCTTATGATCATGAAACGCTCTTTTTTACCTTGCCAGTGCCGCGAGACTTCGGCCAGCTTAGAGCCTGTCCGCCTTTCGTCTCCGACCAAACGTACAAATCCAAATTCTTCCTGCATGGTTTGTCCTCAGGATTTTCTTTTACTATTCAAGCCGACTTTATCTGTGTTTATTATTAATTCGTTAAGCCCGCAATCGCTGCTCCGATTAGCGTGGCGTTTTCGACGCTGATGATTTCGTAATATATGCCTTTTTGCTCTTTGAGATATTGGTTTAAGTAACGCTCTACCGTCGATTTTAGATTATGAAGTTTATAGAAGGTTGTGCCTTCGGCTACGATGCAAATTGGGCGATTCTGTTCGAGGCCTTTGCCGGATTTTATTGCCGCCGAGCTGAGGTTTATCGCCGTTAGTTTCGCCGCTCGTTCGACTATTGCCTGAACGAGCTCGAGCAATGTCGCGAGGTCGGAATCCGCGAGGCTGTCTTGACGACGGACTGCATCTGACATGACCGACGATAAAGGATTATTTCCCTCTAACGGATTTTGGAGGAAATCGCTGATGTCTTTGGTTGTCAGCTCTTCAATGGTGTTAAGCTTGTCATTTGTGCCGGAACTGAAAATACCTTCTTGCGCCGCTCGTTGGATTATCATCAAAGACAACGGGCCAAGGTATGCTCCGGAAATCATTTTTTCGAAGGTATGCTCGCCGGGATTTTTTGTCGATTTATCGAATTGTTTATCGATAGTTCCTAAAGGGGCCTTACCGAAACCGCCCGATTCGGTATTGATAATCTGACTTTTAGCGGGGTCAAGCTCAGGTTTTTTTGTTATGTTTTTATTGCTTTCTATATAGGCGCAGTTTGTTCCCGTCCCGAGGATAAAGCCAATGAAGCTATCGAAGGCCCTGCCGAACGATGCCGCTCTTCCGGCCAGTAATGTTGTCACGGTGTCGTTCAATATTACTATATGCTTTTTGTCCTTATATCCCATTGAAGCGAGAGCGGCATTTAGATTTTCCCCTATCATCTGACCTTTAACTTCCCTGGCCTTGATCTCCTTGGAGAATCTTATCAGTTTACCGTCTTTGTTGGGTAAGGACTCGGTTGGATAAGAAAAGCAGAAGCCGATATTTGAACTTTTATCAAGAATGTCCCTCACATATCCGGCCATTATTTCAAAAAATCTGTCTTTGCTTACTTCTTCATCGATACCGGGCATATCATATAATTTATAGTCCTCGATAATGGGTTGTTTGTCTTTGTTAAAATGAACCACCGCAACACGAAAATTGGTACCACCGGCATCCATTACAACTACCTGTTTATCCGTTGGAACATCCTTATCTATTTCAATATATGTTGGAATCATATCCAGAGTGCTTGTGCCTGAGGTGCTGTCACGACCTGCCAGGCCCCGCTCCATATCTTCCAGAAAGATATTGCAACATTTGTCCATATCAATCTGCTCAGGAGCCATATTATGTTGTTTGAGAAAATCAATCGTTCTATTGTTCATTTGCCCCACAAAAGAATCTCCTATTATGGCCAAGGGAAGCCTTTTGCTTTAGTCAGGGTAACCGTCCGGATGTTCACTATGCCATTTCCAGGCGGTCGAGACCATCTGGCCAAGCTCAGGCTTTTGAATTTTCCAGCCGAGTTCGTTTCTGGCCTTTGCTGCATCGGCGGTCAATATCGGAACGTCGCCCTGCCGGCGTTGGGCTTCTACAACCTTGAAATCTTTGCCGCTTACCTTTTTGACTGTTTCTATAACCTCTCTTACCGAGTGGCCTCTCTGATTGCCGAGATTGCATATAATTTCACGACTGTGGTCCAGTTTTTTTAACGCCAGCAGATGTGCCCGGCATAAATCATCGATATGAATATAATCACGAATACAGGTTCCATCGGGTGTACCGTAGTCGGCCCCGTAAATTTTAATTTCACTGCGTTTTCCCATTGCCGCCTGTATTATCAAAGGAATCAGATGCGATTCGGGCCTGTGGTCTTCTCCGAGGCCGGCGTTTCTGCCTGCGCCGCATGCGTTGAAATATCTAAGCGATGCGTAAGAGAGTTTTCCCGTCAGGCTCTGGTAGTGACACATTTTCTCGACCGCCAACTTTGTCTGGCCGTAAGGATTGATTGGTTCGGTGGGTGAGTCCTCGGTAATCGGTATTTCTTTGGGGATTCCGTAAACGGCCGCTGTGCTGCTGAAAATAAACTTCCTTACGCCGACCGTTTCCATCGCTGATAACAGATTTTGTGTAGCACAAAGGTTGTTCTGATAATATTTTAGCGGTGCCTTAACCGACTCTTCAACTTCGATAAATGCTGCGAAGTGCATTACCGCTTCTATATTATGTTTTTCGAGCGTGCCGACGACTAACTGATGATCGGCTAAGTCACCTTCGACAAGTTCAGCATTTCCAATCGCCGACTTATGTCCCTTACTTAAGTTATCTAAGACTATCGGCTCGTATCCCTCATCAGCCAGCATGGCCGTCATGTTGCTGCCGATATATCCTGCTCCGCCGCAAATAAGTACTCTCATCATATAAAGCTCAAAAGTTAAAAATAAAAATTAAAAACTGAGGAATCCGCCAAAGGCGGATGACTTCTATAGTTTTGCGTTTTTCACTTTGCACTTTAAGTTTTTTAGCATACGTTTCATAATTTCTGTTTCAAGTTCAGTGTCCCGGCCCAAATCAATCCAGGCCATTCGTCGCTGCTGCTCGGGATGAATTTGCAGCGTTTGCAATGCCGGGCTGCTCATTGAGAACATCTGGTATGCCCGGGCGCTGCTTGTGACGTCTCGAGCGGGAAGTGATAACCTTTGAATCTTAACAATGCAGTTGATTTTTATCGTTCTCTGTTCTCCTTGGGACTCCTTACGGAGAACGCTGTACACTGAACTCGGTACGAAATTGATTTCTGCTGTTCTGCGAATGCTATGCAGGTTCGAGTTTATCCAATTTTTGGTCCCGATATTATCGCTGCGCCACAGCTCGAAAAATTGTGCTCCCGGCAATGGCCTTGTTTTTATAAAGCCACTATTGGGATCGAATTTATCGATGGTAAAGTCCATACGGGTAAGAACATCTTCTGCTATCTCCATTGCTTTGGTCTTGCCTGTATCAGGTACTATCGTGTCCTGGCGTAAGCCATCCCGGCGATTTGGGGACGAGAGTTGGGATTGTCGGGCACAACCCGCCAGGATTAGTGCACTATGAAAAATCAAAATGCAAAATGCAAAATGCAAAATTAAGGAAGTCGTCCCGGGAGATAGCGGCCTTTGTCCTGTCTCATGGGACTCCACAGTTTTGATTTTTGATATTTGATTTTTAAGTTTTTCGTCTTTCATAAGGCTGATTATATGTATGGTGAGCTTAAAGCTCAAGAACGATTTGCTTTTTTACTCTGTGAGATGGCGGCCTTGCCTATCTCATGGAGTAAATCAAGTATCTCATCAACGCATAAGGGATTGGAACCAAATAGGTCTGTCGGGTTTGTCCGGCGAAGCAAGAAGAACTCGCCAGGCTTCGTCGGTTAGTCTGTTGTTCATGGGGTATTTGAATTCATAGTATGACAGAACCGGACCTGCAGCAAGGAAAATTGAACCGCCCGGAGTCGGGCAGGCCACAACAATCAGGTCAACATAACCGATGCCTTCCTCGAGGATTTTTCCCTCATTAATGTTTGTATGAACGTCGGCCACAAGTGTTGTCTTGATACCCTTTTGCTGGACACCTAAAACAGCGTTTTCGAGTGTCGTACCGAAATTTCTGATATATGAATAATCATCTTCGGACAATGCCTGATTCGTGAGTTCTTTGTTAGCGATTGTAATTAACCTCTCAAGTATTCCTTCAAGGTTTACCAGCCTGTCGGCCGCCTGAGATGAGAGAGCATTGTAATCGGTCAAGCCTTCTCTGGTCATTTGTGTTAAAGCCAATAATCGCCCATAGAATTCCGGCACAGGTTCAACATAACCGGTTATATTCGGAGGAAGACTGCTTCTTGCCGGCGTGTAACTTTGCTTTGCATAAAGAATGGTATCGTGTCTGAGTTCCGTCCAGGATGCCAGGGAGGCGTTGAGTTCCTTTTTCTTCCATGCCTGCGTCCTCATAAAGTTTGGGTATCCTTCGCCGAATCCCTCTATTAATGCTTGGAGCGAATACAGCCAGCCCCAATACAGATTTCGATTCCAGTCACGAAGGTCAAAGGACTCGAATTCTGATTTGAGTTCACCGAATTGTTGCCAGTAATTTATGTAATCTGTGTCGCTTTGTTCAATCATAATAATCAAGGCTTGGGTGGA
>Ga0307431_1002070_pt1 | contig 10794 bp, 9 predicted proteins | sample SalMarWE160170MG_FD_202155 | JGI IMG/M metagenome (GOLD analysis project Ga0307431, IMG submission 202155) | Salt marsh sediment microbial communities from the Plum Island Ecosystem LTER, Massachusetts, United States - WE1603-170 | ecosystem: Environmental > Aquatic > Marine > Intertidal zone >... | reverse complement strand
GCAGGACGGGTGGGGCTGTTCGTAGTGGATGAGGCCCACTGCATTTCCGATTGGGGACATGATTTTCGGCCCGATTATCGTCGTATTGTCCGCGTGCTGAACGCCTTGCCGCCGAACATCCCGGTGCTGGCCACAACGGCTACTGCCAACGACCGCGTGGTCAACGACGTGGCAATGCAACTTGGTGATCTGAAGACCCAGCGCGGACCGCTGGTTCGCCGGTCTTTAAAACTACAAAACATCTGGATGTCCAGCCCGGCTGAGCGTATGGCCTGGCTGGCCGAGCAGTTGCCACAGATTCCCGGAAGCGGCATTATTTACACCTTGACCATCAGGGACGCAGAAAGGGTTGCCGAGTGGCTGCGACAAAACCGGATAGATGCCCGAGCTTATTATTCCGATGCTGAAAATCGCGAAGAACTGGAAGATCGATTGTTGAAAAATCAAATCAAGGCGCTGGTAGCTACCGTGGCCCTTGGTATGGGGTTTGATAAACCGGATTTGGGATTTGTTATCCACTATCAGCGGCCCGGATCGGTGGTGCATTACTACCAGCAGGTCGGGCGCGCCGGCCGGGCTGTGGATGAAGCTTATGGGATTCTGCTCAGCGGACACGAGGATGATGAGATCACCGATTTTTTCATTCGTACCGCGTTTCCGCCACAGGCACATGTGGAGCGGGTTCTGGATGCTTTGAACCGGTCCGAAGATGGACTTTCGGTTCCCATGTTACAGCAGCAAATCAATTTGCGCTATGGTGATATTGTGAAAACTATCAAATTTCTTTCAGTGGAATCACCCTCACCAGTGATAAAGCAGGTTACCCGGTGGTACACCACCCCCATTGACTATACGTTGGATCAGGAGACCATCGAACAGTTATGTGCCTTAAGGCGTGCGGAGCAGAAGGAAATGCGCGACTATATGCAGACTAAAGAATGTCTGATGCAATTTCTTTCCCGTGCGTTGGACGACCCGCACGCCGAATCCTGCGGCCGTTGCGCCAATTGTATAGGAAAACCGCTGTTACCTGAAATCGCAAGCCCGGAGTTGGCCAATACGGCAGCCATTTACTTGCGCCGCAGCCATCAAACAATCCAACCGAGAAAGCAATGGCCTAAGGGGGCATTTCTCAGTTACAGTTTTTCGGGCAGAATACCCTATGATTTGATGGCTGAAGAAGGCCGCGCTCTGTCTCTATGGGGGGATGCCGGCTGGGGACAAATGGTTCGAGATGGGAAATACCGAGACAGACACTTTTCCGACGAACTGATCGATGGTTGCCTTCAGATGATCAGCATTTGGACTCCCGAACCGCAATCAACCTGGATGACCTGTGTACCATCTTTGGACAATCCCGAACTTGTACCCGATTTTGCCGCCCGGTTGGCTGCGCAACTCGGAATTCCTTTTATGTCATGTGTAAAAAAGATCAAATCGAATCGTCCCCAAAAGGAGATGCAAAACAGTTTTCAGCAGGCACGTAATTTGGACGGTGCCTTTGAAGTCAAGGTTGCTGAAATGCCAAAAGAGCCGGTTCTTCTGATGGATGATATGGTGGATTCGGGTTGGACATTAACTGTAATTGCTGCACTGCTACGCGAGACCGGATGTCCGGCGGTGTTTCCGATTGTTTTGGCAGTAAGTTCGCCTCGAGGAAGATAAGAAAGTGGATATGAATATTAAAGAGCTTACCAATGATGCCAAGGCCATTTTGCTTTTATGTAGTCGTTTTGGCAAGAAAGATATGGGCAACGCTGTGAAACCCTTTAGTTTGCGTGAATATAATCAATTGGCGGAATTGATGATAGACCGTCATGCAAGGCCTGGAGACTTGCTAACAAATGCTGGCAGCCGTCTATTGGAAACATTTCCGTCAGGAATAGATGTGGCGAGAATGAAAATATTGCTTTCGCGGGGAGCAGCCATGGCTTTAGCCGTCGAAAAATGGACCAATAACGGTATTTGGATAATTTGTCGCAGTGATGCATTTTACCCGGAACGCCTTAAGCAGCACCTTAAAAAGTATGCACCTGCGGTCTTATACGGTGTGGGTGACATTGACCTGCTACTACGGGGCGGTTTGGCCGTAGTTGGTTCACGGAACATTGACACTCCAGGAGAAACGTTTACTCGCAAGGTTGTAGAAGAAAGCGCACGAAAGGGGATACAGATTGTTTCGGGCGGTGCCCGTGGCGTGGATCAAATAGCTATGCTCTCGGCTTTAGAAGCAGGAGGAACCGTTGTGGGAGTTTTATCCGACAGCCTGATAAAAGCGGCCGTGGCCGGTAAGTATCGAGCTGGAATTCGTGAAAAACGGCTGGTTCTGGTTTCACCTTTTTTCCCGGACGCCCGTTTTAACGTAGGTAATGCCATGACAAGAAACAAGTATATCTATGCGCTGGCGGATTTTGCATTGGTCGTCAGCGCTGCAAAAAAAAAGGGGGGTACCTGGGCCGGAGCAACTGAAGAACTGAGGCGAGACGGTGCGCGCCCCGTATTCGTACGTCATGAAGAAGGCATACCCGAGGGTAACCATGCCCTATTAGAACTTGGGGCCCGGCCGTTTCCAAAACCGCCATTGAAAGAAAATTTGACCATGTTTCTACAGGAGTCAAGGGCAGTCCACCGCCAGCCATCGAGAAGGCAGATGTCTCTTTTTGGTGAACCGTATGCAGAAAAACCGGCGGTTGCTGCCATAAAAGAAGGTTTAGAAACATATTCAGAACCATCCGATTTGATTGCCGATACCGACCCATCTCAGAAACCTGCAACCGTAAAAGCTACTACCAGTGTTTATGAAGCAATACTTCCGCTACTTATGGGAGCAATGGAGGATTGGCGATCACCCAAAGATCTGGCCGAAGAACTCGAAGTACGCAAAGTTCAGTTGGATGACTGGTTAAGGCGTGCCGTGGATGAGGACAAAGTGGAGAAAAAAAGCCGACCGGTCCTCTATCGCAGGGTAAGTCAGGATACAGGATAAGACAGATTCAGAAAAAGAAACCCAACGAATTATTTATAGACTAAAAAATGGAAAATGATTTTTACGACAGATTTGTGACAAGGTTTGTGCCATTTTTTGTTTAAATCTTCAAGAATATATGGAGCGATATAACGCATGTGGCTATATTAACCAAAACTCCAAAATAGTCGAGGCTATTTTGGAGCAGAGTGATATTTGGCTATTAAGCTGAACAAGTCATCCCAAACCAGCGGTCGATTTTTTTATTTGTAAACATGCCCGTTTTTGCTTCAATAAATTTTTCAAAGGTAAAAATCTTGGCTCCGGCAACTCATTCCAAAAAAACCACTCCCATTTTTTACATTTTCCGGGCTCTTTTAACTCAAGATCGCCATCATCATATTCTGAAATAACGAATAGGGTAACATAATGCTTTTGATCCTCTCGGAAAATATCATTTGTAAACGTGCCGTACCTGATATTTTTGATGTGTATTCCTGTCTCTTCAAAGACTTCTCGTTTGGCGCATTCTTCAATGGACTCGTTGAATTCTAAATGACCACCCGGGAATGCCCAAGTTCCCGCTCCGTGAGCGTTTTTTCTTTTACCCAGCAACACCTTATTATCTTTAATGACGATAACTGCCACACCAACTGAGGGTCTGATGACCATGTTTACTTCTTTCAAATACCTCTAACCCGAATATTTCATGAAAATTTTCGAAATGAACGCCTCGCACTCGTGAAATATCCGGGCTAAGACGCTATGGTGAAAACCTTATGCATCAATCTGTCTTCAACCAATCCAGACACTTACTGAATACCTGGATCTGAACATCCTCTTCAGTCCGTGGATCAGACTTGAGCAGTTTGAATGAATGATCCCCACCGTCAACTATTTCCAAATCCCATTTGCATGTCAGCTTATCCAGAACGCTATTGAGTCGTCTTAAATTACATAATGAATCTCTGGTGCCCGCAAAGAACAGTACCGGCACTTTTATATGATACAGATGTGCATCCTTCAGCTTATCCTTTTTACCCGGGGCATGCAGAGGATATCCCAGGAATATCAGTCGATCCACATCCATCAATCCTTCAGCAACCATCTGGGAAGCCACACGACCTCCCATGGATTTACCAACGGCAATGACCGTATGGATGTTGTACGTATACTCGGTTTTCAGGAAATCATATGCACATAACCATGTTTGAATCAGCTTCCCTTGCGGATCGGGCCGTTTTATTCCCTTTTCTTTGTATGGAAAATTGAATCTCAGCGTGATAAAGCCTTGTTCGGCAAGTCCCTCGGATACAGAAACCAGCAAGGGGTGATTCATATCGTTGCCGGCACCATGGGCGAATATCATACCGGTCTTGCTGTTCGCATTCAAAGTATCAGGGGTTGAAACAACCGCGGATACATACTCATCATCAACTTTTATTTTGACTTTTTCTGATTTCATAATTCTTATGCGCCATGCCGGATCTATTCTTTGGACACCGATCTATCAACAATGTCCACGATCTGTGTTTTTATGGAATTTCCCCGGATATGGAGTAAGGCCATCGTCGCCGAAGAATTCTGGCGGGGCTGTGCGGCACTGCCGGGATTTACAAAGAGCACGCCGTTGAGTTCCGTAACAGAAGGATAATGGAGATGGCCAAAGATTACGGCGTTAAAATTAGCCTCCGACGGAGCGATATCCAGATTCTGAATATCATGAATGATATACAGCAGGACATCGCCCACCTGGATGGCCTCTGTTTCGGGAAGTTCCCTCAGGTCTTCACTCATGTCCATGTTGCCCCGGACCGCCACGACCGGAGCCATGGATTTCAGTTCATCCATAACCCCGGTATTGCCAATGTCTCCGGCATGAATAATCAGATCAACACCGTGAAGGGCTTTTACGGCCGCCGGCAGTAAAAGACCATGAGTGTCCGAAATGACCCCTACGACAACATGCTCCTTGTTTTGGAAATATACCGACATGAGCGCCCTCATCTGACTTTCTAGCTTTGTCGTAATTCCAGTGTACCTTTTCCCCTTGCAGTTGAAAAAATTAACATACTATTTTCAAATATAAAAGGCCAGGTTTTATCCTGGCCTTTAAATTTTTGGCTCCCCATGTGCAACCCTCTTCATAACCGTTCTCTTTCTCCCGCAGTTAACTGGAAACCTTTAATATCAATGGGTTATCAAAGATCAGGCCGCCCCCGATGAGGCGGAAGCAGCGTTGAATTACATTTCCGGTTTGCCTTGCCTCGACAGCCCATGTTGCAGCTTGTCACAGCTCTTGTCGTATTATGTCACAGTAATTCATCCAGAAAGTGAACCAGCGAGTTGTTCCCCTCATCTGTTCTTCGATTTTCTTGGCCAACGTGCTTTTGCGCGTTCCAGAAAGGGCGGTTCGACATGCTTGGGTGCGCCGGCGACGATATCCTCGAACCCGGCCATAAATCCCTTCTTGCGAAAGTGCCTATTGCGCACATCGGCAACCGCCACCTGCCAATCGGCATTTAGACCGGCTTTGGTGTAGCATTTCTTGGCATGCTCGATATGGTCGAGCGCTGCGTTGTAATATTTGCTCTTGCCGGCATTGACGATCCGCATACAGAGCGCACGGTACACTCTGGCTGCAATATCAGAATCAGAGCGCTCCAGCTTTCGCGCCAATGGCTCGGTCCGGTAGTGGCTAAGATCTTCCAATTCCTTATCCGTAGCCCGGCGCAGGCGCGATACGAGCCGGTCGCTCTCTTTTTTCTCGAGCCAGAGTTCAATCTGCGAAGACAGGTCGCCCTTTTCTGATGCCGCCATGGCCTTTTGGTGCCAGGCCGTTTTCTCCTTAGCCGGTACGTAGCGCATCAACTCTTTGTATGTGAACGTGGAGGGGTGTGACTCAAACTCGGACCAGGCTGATTGAAGCGCATCTTCCGCCCGACCGATCTTGGCAAACAACGCCCTATTTAACTCGCGCAATTCGTATTCTTCATAGGATTTTCGGCTGTCCAACCGTGCAATCTTCAAGCCTCGCTCAACCCAGGAAAGTGCATCTTCAGGGCGTCTCCGGTTCCTGTATATTTTGGCGATGGCCTTGCAGTCCCTGGCTTTGAGCTCGGTCTGCTCGCAAAGCGCGATGTAGGCGTCAACGTTGCGCTGGGCTGCAAGCAGGTTCTTCAGGGCTCCGCCCCACCTTCGGCGTTCGTATCCGGGGAAGCTCTTCTCCTTGTCATCCTGGGTCAGAGTGGATTCGAACTTGGAGCGAATTTGCTGAACGAATGCGTCCAGACCCTTCTTGTCGAGCACGTTGACAACCTCACGATCAAGGTCATGACAAAATCCGTAGGGATCATCCTCCATCCAAGAAAGCAGCGACTTTGCAGTCTCGTCCGGATCATCGTTTGCAGCCTGGCGGGCTTTGATCCAACCACGAAACAGATCCTCAACCAGCATGCCGAAATTGCCGCTCGAGTCGTCAATTTCATCGGCTTTTTCATGACAAGCGGCGATGAAGATTTCGTACAGATGCGCTGCTCGTTCCGGCTCTTTCTTGATGATTTTCCCAATGTCATTCGCAACATCCTGAACATCATCCACAAACGACCAGGCGGAATTATAGGAGATGAAGATTCCCGGAGATAGTGCCGTTTCGATGGCCTGTTCGAGCGGATCCATCTGTTTTCGATTTCCGGGGCTCACGGTACTCCTTTGATTTTTAGTCGTTTTCACGATCCTCCCATGCTGTTTTAGCTTTCACCTCATCAATTAGAAACCGCACTCCCTGGTTGTCCGACGGATTTAGCCAGAGCATCCGATGAAAAACGCGCTCCGCCTCGTCAAAGCGCCCAAGACGCCAGAGACACAACCCATAGCCATGCATGCAGCGCAGAAACGGGCGGTTGTCGATATGACCCCACGGCAGCACGCCATTTAAGTCGTCTCCCATGGATAGCTCACCGATGCGCAGACCGACTTCATAATGTCGAATGGCATCTTGTGGACGGTGGTCAAAGACGAGATTGCCCAGATGCGAATGGGCATCGAGGCAGCGCAGATCTGCCTGGCACAGCTCCATCAAGATCTTTACCGCCTCTGCCCGTTTCCCAGCATCTTTGAGATCGTTGGATTGAGTAATGGGATCATCAAAAGGATCATCAGGGTTTTCACAGGGTAACACCTGCTCCATCTCGAACATTGGACGAGATCCACGAGCGATAATCGGTTTGGCCCACCCCTCGATGGGCTCGTCTTCTTCTCCCCAATAGTGTTCCTTGGGATTCCACATGCCCATGTCCTCAAGACCGAGGGGCACCAGATCGAGGGCATCTACCTCGATCCGGATCGATTGAATCTCTCCGGAGAGATACGGATGACCAGCATAACGCCAATGTTTTCGTGGCTTGACCGTGACAATCGCACCAGGCACCACGTCCCAAAGGCGGTTTGCACGGAGAGTAATGACCCTGTCACTTCCCAACAAACGGCACCGGGCGGCCCGCTCCTTGACCGAGAGTGCGACCAGCTCGACCGGTTTGCTCAGGTCGATGTCATCGGCTGTGGCATCGTGCTGCCGCTTACGTCGGGAAGCAACCTGCATTTCGGCAGGGAAGGGATCGAGGTTCAGCCACCTGCGGTAGGCAGCGATGTGCCGTGCGCCTAACGAAGCTTGGGTAAACACGACCTCGGACACCGCAACCACATGTTCGGAACCGTCTTCGCGGCGACATCTTGCAGTCAGTCCACGTCGCTCGTTGCCATCGTAGTCAACCGCTATCACCGAAACCGGTTCCCCGATGACAAATCCGTCGGCCGGTAGCTGGACGTCGTCCTCGAAGGCCTGCCGAAAGGCCCAGAGCTGCTCATCATCACCATAAGCGTCGACAGTGATTTCCTCGATAAACTTGTCCAAAGCTTCGAGTTTCTTACGCCCCTTGGGGCTTCGTGGCTTCATCTTTTATTTATCCTTCCAGATACCGGCCTTCACCAGACGTTGAATCAGCGCCTTGCGCCGCATGTGACGGGCCATGAATTCTTTAAATTTTTTTTGGAATTGCTTCTTGGTCGCAAAAAGGGCATAGGCTTCGGAGATGTCGACAAGGGCGCGGCAGGCCTCATCATAAGCAAGGCCCGATCCCCGTTCGACAGTCTTCTGAACAGACTTCCAGGCCCTAGGAAAATCTTTGGACAGATTCTTCAGATACGCCTCGCGTTCTTTTCGGCGCTTGATCTCCCGATGCTTGCGGTCACGTTTTTGCTTTTCCATCCGGATCTGTTGAGCCTTCTCGGCATTATTCCTCAGTTCTCCCACCGTGCGCCGGGGCGCTTCGGGTTTGTCGCTCTGCAGGCTCCGCCGCCAGGCTGCGAACCGGTTCTTGATGGACCGTTCGGTCTGATGCCCTTTGCCCTCCAAAAGCTGTTTCATGACCGCTTTTACCTCATCCCGGGGCAAGGCATCGATCCACATATCCACGTCCTTTTCTGAAATGTCCTCGATTTGAGCAGCTGGGCTGTCCATGCAGGCACCCGCCAGCAGGTCCGGGCCCACCTCCAGGAACTCTGCCAGCGCCTGTTGGGCCGATGTCAAACTCCCCAATCCGCTCACAGATAGCGGCTCTATCTCATCGTCATCCATCATTTCTCCGGTTAGGACCGCCAGCCATCCGATGTAAAGACTGCGGATATCCCCTCGTAGCAATTCATCCCGAACCGGGGATAGACGCACCATCCAGCCGCGGCCGTCTTCCATGCCGAAGCGGTCATAGTTGTCGGACTCCTCCAAACTCCAGGTAATGACCCAATGGGTTTTGGTCTCCTTAAAATCCAGAACGTATGGCACATCCATGGATTCAGCGATTTCTTTGGCCAGCGCCTCGATGGGCAGGCGCACCATGAAAATGGCCGTCATCCAGTTGGCCACATACACATGGGCATCAAAATACCGCTGCATCAGCTTGTCCGGATTGCCCTTTAAATCCCCCCAATTGTATTCATTGGTGAAGCTGACAGGCGTGATCGTGGCCCGCGTTGAAATTTCATGCAACTCATCTATCTCATCCTCTGTCAGCGGCCGGTCGATGGCGAGAAATTCGTAGTATTGGTATTCGCTCATGATCCCGTTTCCCGAACCTGTTCTTCAATAAACCGCTGCATCTCCTCCTTCTTTGGCAGCTTAAGCTGATATTTGGATACGAATAGTCCATTGTCCATGCCGGCCAGGGCATATTCGACCAATGTTCGGTCGCGCTGAGTGCACAAAAGAATGCCGATGGGCGGATTATCCCCCTCCGACATCATGTTTTTCTTGTACCAGCTCACATAGGTGTTGAGCTGGCCGATGTTTTCGTGGCTGAATTGTTCAACTTTCAGTTCCACCAGCACATGGCATTTGAGAATTCGGTGATAAAAAACGAGGTCGACGAAGTTGTGCGTATCCCCAATTAGAATCCGTTTCTGACGGGCTTCAAAGCAAAACCCATGGCCCAGCTCCAACAAAAAATTCTGCAATTTATCAAGTAGTTGCTCTTCCAGGTGCGATTCACTCATGACTTCCTTTGGCTTCAATCCGAGAAATTCAAAGACATAGGGGTCGCGTATCGCCAGTCGCGGCGCATCGGTTTCCGCGCCTTCATGAGCCAGCGCCGCCAGTTTTTTCTTGGCTTTGGACAGACCTGACCGCTCATAATACAGGCTTCCAATTTGGCGTTTCAGTTCCCGGACCGACCAATTGCCCCGCATGCATTCGATTTCGTAAAAGTTACGTTTGGTTTCGTCGTAAATCGTTATCAGTTCAGCAAAGTGGCTGAAGGAGAGTTTTTGGATCAGTTCTAACGCCGGGACGCCAGGTTTTGTATATTGAGGCGATTCGGATTGCGATTTGGCAGGCAGTGTCTGCCAAATTGAAGCGGGGATCAAACGATCGAGTGTTTTGGCAGACGGTGTCTGCCAAATTTCCGGGTAAATCGAATAAAATTGCCTGTATTGACGCAACGACCGGGAAGCCATACCTTCCATACCGCCATCCGACAGCCGGGTGGAAAGGTTCTCCAAAAGCCGGGTGCCATATTCCGCCCGATCCGCTCCGTTTTGTTCGTACTCGGCAATATAAAATCCAATCAGCCAGTTGCGAATCGTCAGGCTGACATTTACCGCCCGGCCGGCCTGTGCCGCCATTTCTTCATGCACCTGTCGGATCGTACCGACCAGCTTTTCAAAATCCCATTCGCGTTTTTGCGTGTTCATTCATGAATCCTATCCCAAAACGATTTGCACGTTGTTAACACCGACACTTTGATGAAGTATTTTTTGCCGGATGATCGCAGCTTTGACTCCCAAAAACGTTGACCTCCGAAGGTTTGGAAGCGCTACAGAGACGGCGCTACACTCCTGCCTCCTCATAGGTGAAGCCAAAAATCGTATCCGACAGCCACTTCTTGAAGCTGGGATTGTCGCTGTACTGCTTGAACAGCTCCGTATGATCAGCTAGCATGCTGATAACCACTTTCTGTAGCGCCCTGTCGTGCTCCAACCGCGCCGCCGCCTTGTCGCTGTTCTTCATCGCATTCTGATATGCTTTATCCGCCGCGACCTTGCCCGGGATTTCCTCAGCGATCACCTGGCGAATACGGTCCGCTGTTTCGGGAAGTTCCCTGAGGTCTTCACTCATGTCCATGTTGCCCCGGACAGCCACGACCGGAGCGATGGATTTCAGTTCATCCATAACCCCGGTATTGCCAATGTCTCCGGCATGAATAATCAGGTCAACACCGTGAAGGGCTTTTATGGCCGCCGACATAAGAATACCATGAGTGTCCGAAATGGCCCCTACG
>Ga0307431_1002067_pt1 | contig 10798 bp, 11 predicted proteins | sample SalMarWE160170MG_FD_202155 | JGI IMG/M metagenome (GOLD analysis project Ga0307431, IMG submission 202155) | Salt marsh sediment microbial communities from the Plum Island Ecosystem LTER, Massachusetts, United States - WE1603-170 | ecosystem: Environmental > Aquatic > Marine > Intertidal zone >... | reverse complement strand
CGTTATCTGTGATTCGGTGCTAAAATTAAATGCTTCCCCGGAAATGTTTTTCTTTGTAATTGACTCTGCTATATTTAGATAGGCATCTATAATATCTTTTATATAAATATAATCGCGGATATATTTCCCATTACTCCGGATAATAGGTCTCTGGTTGTTAAGCAACGAGCGAATTGTTCCAGGAACAATTCGACTCCAATTTAAATCAGCACCGCCATAAATATTGCCGCACCTTGCTATAGCTATTGGCATATCATAGGTATGGAAATATGTTTGCGCCAATAAATCAGTGCAACTCTTTGAGACATCATACGGATGGGACCCCTTGAGCGGTATATTTTCATTATATGGTAATTTATCCGCAATTCCATATGCCTTATCGCTGGAAGCAATTACAATTCGTTCTACAAAGTCACGATGCCGTCTACACGCTTCTAAGACATTATAGGTGCCCTTGATGTTACTTTCGAAAGTTTGCAAAGGTTCACGATAAGCCGCTCCAACAATTGTTTGAGCTCCCAGGTGAAAGACAGTATCTACTTCATATTCATTTATCGCACGGTCTATTGTAGAAAAATCTTCCAATGAACCTTTCACTATGGCAGTTTGCGAATAATCTCCGCTTCTATAAAACTCCGTTTGATAGTCAATATCTCGCACTAAAGCAACAACCATAGATTTCCTTTTTAGGACTTCTTTAACGAGCCATGAGCCTATCATACCCGTAGCTCCAGTAATTAAAATCTTCTTGTCTTTCCAAAATTTCAAATCAACGCTCATTCAATCCTCCCATAATTTCCATACTGCTTTGCCTTCGTTCCACAATTTACGTAAATACCGCAGTTCCCTTATATTATCCATACATTGCCAGAAGTCCTCATGACGATAAGCCATCAATTGTCCTTCTTCTGCTAAGATTTCTAAGACTTCATGTTCCCAAACACTATCATCGCCACTTATATAATTTAATACTTCTGGTTCAAGCACAAAAAAACCACCACTTATCCAGCTTTCCTCAATTTTTGGCTTTTCTGCGAATTTTATAACATTATCTCCGTTAAATACTATTTCCCCAAACCTTGCCGGTGGTCGAATAGCCGTTACAGTTGCCAGCTTTCCGTGTGAACGGTGAAATTTTAACAGGTCTTTTAAATTCACATTTGAGAGACCATCACCATACGTCAGCATGAAAGTATCATCTTTAAGCCATTTTGCAAGTCTTTTAACTCTGCCCCCGGTCATGGTTTCAAAACCTGTGTCAACAAGATGCACTGTCCAGTCATTCTCTATTTCGCTATGTTCTGTTATTTCGCCACTCTTTATATTCACAGTAAAGTTACTGCTCAGGAAATGATATTTCATAAAGAAGTCTTTTATTATCTCACCCTTATAACCCAAGGCAATAGTGAATTCGTTAAATCCAAAATAGGCATAATGCTTCATTATATGCCATAGAATAGGTTTGCCGCCAATTTCAACCATGGGCTTAGGTATTATGTCTGTCTCTTCTGCAAGACGGGTGCCAGAACCACCTGCAAGAATTACTACTTTCATATTTTATACCTCTTTGTTTTTAACTTGTTCTTCACATCTTAAATATCTTTCTTTTTTTTCTTTTTATTTCTTCTAAATTCTCTTTATAATTTCTATCAATCTCTTTCTTTATCTTTTCATCCAAATCCAACTGAATGCAATCTTGATTGATTTTTGCGATTTCCGGATTTTTATCAAGGTAGTCGATTACATCATGTAAATCGAGCACCTTTTTAAGCGGCACATTGGTATAAATATTATTGATCAATTCATAATCCTCCTTATAATCCAATGTAAATCTAAACTCCGGTCTATTAAGTTTGCCTTCGGCTTTAATTGTCTTAACATCAAAAATTTCTGGTCTATCTATTAAGTGCCCCCAGATTTCCGTATCCACAATGGTTTTTACTTTACAAATCACTTCTAACGCTGTAACCTTCATTCCATAAATAGATGAACCAAGTGGTAGTCCCTCCAACTTTATAAAATCGTATTGATTTCTTTTGATCTCGTCAACAATTAAGTTGGAATAATGAATGGTAATAAGGGGATTGTCTGCAGTTATTCCTAAAAAATACTCGAAGCCGTAGAAGTTTGCAGCGCCTAAAAGTCTTTTTAAAACATCTTCTTCATCGCCATTGAAATAACAAATGCTATTTTCTTTTGCAATATCGATGAGTGGTTTATCCTGGGGATTAGTAGATGTGCAAAGAACTATTTCGGAAATATCTTTTATCTCTTTCACCCTATCTATTACTCTTTCAATAACAGTTTTACCTTTTAAATCTTTAATTATTTTAAATGGTAGTCTTGTTGATTTCAATCTTGCAGTAATTAAGAACCCTATTTTCATGGTTATTGACCCTTAGCTTTTTTAATATGTGTAAAGTTTTCTAAATCATCTTTCCTGAATTCATATTTAACTTTACTTAAATCTATTATTTCATCTTCTTTTATATCCCGCTTTGCTTCCAAGCCAATTAGTTGCAAAAATTGATATTGTTTAATGGAACTTTCTTCTTCTGTTCTTTTAAACCAAAGGTTATCCAAAGAAAGTTTTTCACCCTTTTTAATATCTATTTTTGCCACAATAGCTTTCTTCATCGGACCTGTATTGCCATATTTTAATTCTGCTTTTGACATTCTTAATTCGCCATCTCCATAGATTTTCAAAGTTAATTCCATCAAATTCTTTATTCTTAACATTTGTTTCTTACCCACCGCAGCATGGTAATCTATTCGTTCTTTGCCATAATCAGGCGTGTAGTGCTTTTCCAAAATATCAATTCCCATCATAGATGCCATAACACTAATAATTTCATTGCTTGGATCATTAAATACGGTATGGTCTGCATATCCTACCGGTAAATCAAATAAATCCCTGATTTTAGTCATCTTAGAAAGGTTAATGTCATTATAATCGGTTGGATAATTTTGAAATCCATACATTAAAATTATTTCGTTTTTTTCATTGCTTTTAAGAAAATCTACGGCATACGCAATTTCATCAATTGTTGAGCCGCCAATACCTAAAATAACCTGCTTACTAAATTTAGTAGATTCTTTGAGCAAGAACCAGTCATTCAACCCAGTAGAATGGATTTCCACAGCGAATACATTCTTACTATTCTCATTAATATAGTTTATGCTTTCAACATCATCACATAAGGCTATTATATCCAAATTTTTCTTATTAGAATAATTAATAATAGCATCCCACTGCTTTACACTAAATACCCATTTCTTTATTTTGTTGATTAAAGGATGTTTCTTCTGCATATAACTCTCTGGATTTAATAATAAATGAAATTTCACTGCATTTAATTTTAATTCAGCAATATCATCTATCATTTTATAAAGATAATCTATATCACCTTCATGGTTATATGCGGTTTCACCTATTATATATGGTTCTAAAAGAGTACTCATTGTTTTCTCCTTATTCTAATATTTCAACCTCGATATCGTAGAAATCTTTCTTTAGATTCATAACTCCACGTATTTTTTCTTTAAGAATTTTAATTATTTTCCCTGAAGCATTCCCTTCGCCGTAGGGATTGTTAACTGTTTGACAAAATGCTTTAAACTCCTTCGAGAATGCCTTCTTTAAAGCATTTATTATACTTTCCTTTTTGGGTTTACAGTCAATAACACTTTCTGCTTTAATTCTCCCCCTTTGTCTATCTCCTATATTAATAGTTGGCTTACCAAATGATGGTACTTCAATAATTCCACTTGAGGAATTTCCTACTACAGCATCCATATATTGAAGAGTGGATAGATATTTTAATCGACCCATTGAAACAAATGATTTGGCTTTTTCAGGATTATTTTCCATATATTCATCAATAAGTTTTATTATAATTCTCCCATTTGGGTCAGCATTGGGTTTTGTGAAAATTATTTTTGAATCTCCAGAGTTATCTAACGCTTTCAATAGTGCTTTAAATTGAATCTCTGCTGTATTGCATTCCAATGTAACCGGATGAAATGTTACTAAAATATTTCTTTCCCCAAACTTTAATTCTAATTCCTTTTCTAATTCCTTTTTTTTCAACAATTTCAAATTCTTTATATTGTCTATTCCCAAAGCCCCCACATTATATACTCTACCCGGTTCTTCTCCTAATTGTATAACCCTTCTCCTGTATTCTTTAGTTGAAACAAAATGAAGATAACTCATTTTTGTGATAGAATGTCTTATTCCATCATCAATTGAACCTTCTGTTAGCTCTCCCCCATAGAGGTGAGCGATGGGGATTTTAGCAACAAATGCAGCTGTGGATACGGAAAGCGTCTCGAATCTATCGCCCAATAAAATTACAACATCTGGTTTCAATCTATTGAAAGTATCTGCAAATCCAATCATACCAAGACCTATAGATTTTGTAATTCCAACTTCAGTATCACCGGATAATAACATTTCAACCTTTTCACTTATTTTAAATCCGTCTTTTTCTATTTCTTTGAATGTTAATCCAAATTCTGGAGATAAATGCATACTTGTAGTAACTAATTGAAGTTCAAATTCCCTATCTGTCTTAATCTTTTTTAACAATGGATAAAATAGTCCGTATTCTGCTCTTGTTCCTGTAACAACGCATATTTTCTTTTTCATATCTCTATTAACTCATCCTTTTTGTAATCCCTTTTAGCAACTTTTCCAATTACCTCATCCCATCTCATAGGAGATATACCTGTTCCCGGTCTCTTAACGACTAAATTATCTTCACTTAAAATCTGCCCTTTCTTGATATCTCTTTTAGCCGCAATACTTTTCCTCGCTATCGGTATGTTTTTAGACTCGCTTGGGCTTGGCTTTTTTATACCATTCCCTAAAATAATCTCAATATTCCTTATTGCTTCTATCATTGCTTTTAACTCAGTAGGTTCCAAACTTGCCTGGTGGTCTGGACCCTCCATATTTTTATCAAGTGTAAAATGTTTTTCTATAACGGTTGCCCCCAAAGATACTGCAGCAATAGGTACCTCTATACCTAAGGTATGATCGGAATAACCTACATTTACCTTAAATGCTTCTCTTATTGTAAGCATTGCTTTCAAGTTCACATCTCCGACAGGAGTTGGATATTCTGTATTACAATGCAGGACTGTAATATTATCTTTTTTTGTCCCGGAAGACACTAAAGTATCCAGTGCATCTTCGACCTCTCCTAAATCAGCCATTCCTGACGACATTATAACTTTTTTATTTAGACTGCCTATTTTTCTCAAATAAGGTAAATTAGTGATTTCACCAGAAGGTATCTTAAACATTTCTAAGTCTAATTCATTTAATAAATCTATACTTCCAAGGTCAAATGGAGAAGATAAAAATATAATACCCTTTTTATCGCAATAATTTATTAATTCTTTATGGGCATTTTTATCTAATTCTAATTTTTTTATCATTTCGAATTGGGATTCATTTCTATCTGTAGTCTTTTTTTGATATTCAGCCTTTGAGGCATTTTTAGAAATGACTGACTCGGTTTTGAATGTCTGAAATTTAACTGCGTTTGCACCACATTCGGCAGCTATCTCTATCATTCTTTTTGCTATTTCTACTGAGCCATTGTGGTTAACCCCTGCCTCGGCAATAATGAATGTCTTACTCATTGTTTTTTCCTCTTCTTGCAAGGATTTCCATAAGCCACAATATTGTCGCCTATATCTTTTACAACTACACTTCCAGCACCAATTATTGTGTTTTTACCTATTTTTAGATTTTGAATTATAGAACTACCCGTTCCAATGTGGGAGTATTTCCCAATGTCAACCCCACCACTCACTACCACACCAGGAGCAATATGGACAAAATCTCCAATTCTACAATCATGGTCAATAAGAGCCCCAGTATTTATAATACAGTTATTACCTACAATTGAACCAGAATTAATAATCACCCCGGGTGCAATGTAATTTCCTTTTCCGATTTCAGCAGATTTAGATACTGTGGCATTAGGGTGAACTACATTTGGAAATTCAAAACCTATCTTTTTTGCTAAATTGAATAATTTTATTCTTAAATTTGGATTCCCAATGCTTCCTGTGGTAATTAAGGAAAATCTAATACCCTTTTTATAATAATTTTCTAATTCACTATCTGCGCCAATAATGGGTATTCCCGAAATTTTGTTCCCTACCCTCTCTTGTAAATCTATAATTCCAACTATATCATATTTGTCTTGTTGGAGAAGTGCATCGATCACCACTTTGCAATGCCCACCACCACCAACGAGAATAATTTTTTTCACCCTATTTTTCCTCAAATTTTTTAAGCATTTCCTGTAACTCTTCCAATTGCCCCATATCAAGCCAAGATTTTTCGGAAATCGGATAAACTCCTATTTTTTCATTATTTCTCATATAACAATTTATCAAATCCGTTATATTATAGAACTTATCCTTAGGAATATCTTTTAATACATCAGGCTCTAAAATATACAATCCAGTATTGGCTAAGAAATCATAATCGGGTTTCTCTTCTATCCCTTTTAAAATGCCACCGTTAGAAATTTTTATCACTCCATATGGGATTGTATAATGCTTAATCGAACTGACCAATGTTATTTTATTCTTATTCTCATTATGAAATTCCAAAATTGCAGAATAATCTGCATCTATTAAGACATCACAATTACTTACATAGAATGTTCTATTTATCTTACCTTCCAAGAGGTATAGACTTCCTATTGTCCCTAAAGGTTTTTCTTCTTGAAGGAAATTAATATCGTAATCGTATTCCAAATTACTGAAATAGGCTTCTATTATATTTGATTTATAATTAAGTGACAGATAAAATTCCTTACATCCATATTTTACAAATCTTTCAATTATTAATTCTATTATAGGTTTCCCCTTTATAGGGAAAAGTGGTTTTGGGAGTATTTTATTAAAAGGTGATAATCTTGTTCCTTCCCCTCCTGCCATTATAACGACAGGAACATCTATTTCTTTATACCTTTTTAACTTTTTGTCAAACAAGTCTATCCACCATATTGCAGAAAGTATTTTTTTGTTTTCATCAACCACTGGAATACATTCTATTTTATGTGATATCATCAAATTTTTAGCTTCCTCTATTGAATAATCTTTTCTTAAAAAAATGGGTGTTTTATTCATTGCTTTATTTATTTTCTCACCTAAACTTCTATCCTTTAATATCCATCTTCTAATATCTCCATCGGTAACGGTCCCTAAAAGCCTATTTTTAGCATCCACAACAAATAAAATCTTTTCTGCTGTCTCATCTATTTGTTTTAACGCCTGTTTTATAGTTGTTTCCGGCTTAATTAGAATTTTTTTTAATTCTTCCTTCATTTTATTTATTCAGATTTTTTATATAAGATGCGACTTTTGTTACCTCTTTTTCTGTTAAATTACTACTGCAGGGAATATTCAAAATTCTTTCGTTAAACCATAAAGCCTTTTCTATCTTATAGGATTGATTTTTCAAATATGGCTTTTGCATATGGTTCAAATACCAGATAGGCCTGGTTTGAATACCTTCTTTTTTAAGTTCTTGCATTAATTTCTCTCTATCCATTACGTATTTATCTTCATTAACAATTAAAGAATAAAACCAGTAATTAGGAGTTGTCCCTTTGGGAACTCCTAAAAGCTCTATTCCTTTAACATCTTTTAATTCTTCTATATATAATTCGTAATTTCTCTTTTTTATTTTAATAAAATTATCTAACTTTTCCAATTGAGCAACACCTAAAGCTGCTTGTAGATTTGTCATCCTAAAGTTGTATCCTATTTCATTATGTATATATTTTACGGGGTCATCTTTTGCCTGTGTAGTTAAATATTTTGCTTTTTTAGCCACTTTTTCATCATTAGTCACAATCATTCCACCACCGCCAGTGGTTATAACTTTATTCCCATTAAAAGAATAGACACCAAAATTACCTATCGTTCCTGTAAACCTATTTTCGTAAATTCCTTCAGTGTAAAAAGCTCCTAAACTCTCTGTGGCATCCTCAACGACCTTTAAACTATACCTTTTTGCTATTTTCATTATTTCTGGCATATTACAAGGATTCCCAAAAACATGAACTGGTATAATAGCTTTTATAATTCTGTGGCTTTTCTTATTCTGTAAACCTGCGTCTTTCATTTCGCACTCTTCGGCAAAAAAATCATTTAATTTCTCAGGGTCCATATTCATATAATCATCACAATCCATAAAAACAGGTTCTGCATTTAAATACCGCACAATATTTATAGGTGCTATGAAAGTTAAAGTAGGTACAATAACCTCGTTATTAGGTTTTACCCCGGTTAGCTGTAAAGCAACTTGTAACCCAGAAGTCCCATTTACACAAGCAACAGCATATTTTGCACCTGTATATTTGCAAATATTTTCCTCAAATTTATCTATATATTTACCAGTCGAAGATACCCATTCGCTGTCAAGGCATTCTTTAATGTATTTCCATTCGTTTCCTTTGATAGATGGAACTGATAAAGGTATGAAATCAGACATTATATATTTCCGCTTTATAAATGTTTATATTGTCTTTAACCCATTTTATAGTTTCTGTAAGTCCTATTTCCAGATTGTACTGTGGTTTCCAATCCGTATTTTGGATTATTTTTGAGTTGTCACACAATAGTCTTTCTACTTCACTGTTTTCCGGCCTTATTCGTTGTTTATCGGAAATAATTCCAATTTCTTTTCCCATAATACTACTGATTTTATGAGCCAATTCACCAATTGAAATTTCTTGGTTCATACCTATATTGGTAATTTCGCCAAATAATTTGTCTGTTTTCGTTATTTCAATGAACCCGTTAACAGTGTCTTTAACAAACGTTAAATCTCTTTTAGGCGTTAAATTGCCTAATTTTATTTTTCTTACACCATTTAATAGTTGCATAATTATGGTTGGAATTATCGCCCTTGCTGATTGTCTGGGTCCATAGGTGTTAAAAGGTCTTACTATTTTTATCGGTAAATTATATGTTCTATAATAACTTATCGCCAATTGATCTGCAGCGATTTTTGATGCCGAATAAGGAGATTGTCCAATCATTGGATGCTTTTCATCAATGGGAACATATTGCGCAGTGCCGTAGGTTTCACTAGTAGATGTCATTAAAATATTATCCACATTGAGTTCTTTAGCAGCTTGCAAGACATTATAAGTTCCTCCAATATTTGTTTTGATATAAGCCAGAGGTGTAAGGTAGGAATATGGTATTCCAATAAGCGCTGCTAAATGAAATACAGTATCACATCCTTTCAAGGCATCAAAAACTGAATCATAGTCTCGTATATTTCCGGCTATAACCTCAATATCATTTTTATGTTTATAATGTTCTAACCAGCCCCAATTGTTTTGGGAATTGTAGTGCACAAATGCACGAACATTATAGCCTAATTCAACACAGTACTCAGTCAAGTGAGAACCGATAAATCCAGCAGCACCTGTAACTAAAATTTTTTGCATTTATATATAGTTCTCCATTTTATTTAAACATAAGTCATAAAAAAAATTTTTCAAGTGGGGGCGGTTGTGGGGGTTATTGGATTCGTAGAGTTTGTCGAGTTCATATTTTAACATTTTTATCTACATGGCTTGATTTGTGTACAAAATAGTTCAATTTTATGTAATCCTTTCCAGGGATTCCTGAGCTTTTTTTAAAACCCTGAGAACATTGAGCCCATCGCTTCCATCACTCAACGGTTTCTTGCCATCCATTATACAATCTAAAAAATACTCACAAACTATACGCAGAGGCTCATGCAACGGTATGCTCAGCAAATAGATGTCTCCATATCTGACACTGACGCCACCTTCACCTATCCAATCAACTCCTTTGTCAAATATTGAAAGTTTATTTCTTGGTTCTATATTATCAAATATAACCATTTTTTTGCTTCCCACAACAGTCACCCTTCTTGTCTCATGTGAATCCAGCCAACTTAAATACGCATCTACCCCTGAGGCAAAATGCAAATGTAGAAATACCGTATCTTCTATTTTTTTATCTTCTTGAATATAAATTCCACCATAAGCACTGATCTCTTCTGGAAAATGAGCCATTTATTTTCTCTTAACTCCCGGGAAATTTCTTTCCATAAAGAAATATACCCCTTTTTTATTGAATTATCCGGTTTATAGGTCGCTATTTCATTCATTTCTTTATTTTAATATAGAAATAGAAGACTTAACTGTCAAGTGCAGTTGAATTTGGTATTTAATTTGTCCAACCGATTAAATTGTTCTAAACACTCTTAATTGCCGACCATATCCAAAATATCTTCGGCAACATTCTTCCATGAAAAAAACTCTTCTGCAACTTTTCTACCGTTCTTTCCTAATTCTCTTCTCAGCTTAGCATTTTTCAATAGCTTGATTGTAGAACCCGCCATTGCAAGAGGATCTTCCGGCTCGACCAGAACAGCAAAATTCTTTTTTTCTAATATCTCTAAACCTTTTATTCTAGATGAAATAATAGGCACGCCGCAAGCTGCATAATCAAACATTTTCAAGGGAGACAAACCAATGGTTTCGTTTCTTTCTATTATAAAAGGCGCAACCCCAATATCAAACGAATTAACATATAAATTTGGCCTTTCATAGGAAATTCTTCTGTATAATCCTGTAGCCAGAAGGGGAAAGGCACAAAGTAGGACATCTATCCATTTCCTCCACTCATTATTGACTTTAAGTGTAAAATTATATGCTAAGTTATTTTCTATATGCTTAAGAGTAAACTAAACAGGTTTAAATATCCTCTTTACAAATTT
>Ga0307431_1002066_pt1 | contig 10799 bp, 11 predicted proteins | sample SalMarWE160170MG_FD_202155 | JGI IMG/M metagenome (GOLD analysis project Ga0307431, IMG submission 202155) | Salt marsh sediment microbial communities from the Plum Island Ecosystem LTER, Massachusetts, United States - WE1603-170 | ecosystem: Environmental > Aquatic > Marine > Intertidal zone >... | reverse complement strand
GCGTACAGTGCTCAAAAATTATGAGCTCAGGAACGTGTGGTGGAGATTTTCGGTTTTGACTTTTTTCACGTTTATGGTTTCTGTTGGTTTTCTTGCTTTGAAGAAAAATGATGAGGCTAAGGCAACCGTGAAGGGACTGGTAAGTTCGATTAAAGATTTCCAAAAAATATGGAAGAAGAGGCTTTTGTTTCAGTCCAAGAGGCGCGTAAGAGATTTTGAACTTGTTAACAAGGGTTTCATAAGAAACGACTTTCGATCAACACTGCAGGATTTCAGGATAAAACTGAAATATCTAAGATAACTACCACATAAAATACTTATATGACCTCTAATAAATGTATTAATGTCTATTAAAGTATAAAAGAGGTGATTTTTGAAAATGGAAAAAGAAATTAGGGGATTCCCTAAGAATTGGATTTTCGATCAGTTCCAAGAATGCAGAGATTTAACCGAAGAAATGAAGGAAACGATGATAAAATACCTGTTATCGTTACATGGCATCAAAGATAACACGAAGTCATCCTATATATCTAAAGCCAAAATTCTAGGTGTATTCTTAGTTAAAAGAGGAATAATGAGGTTCGAAGATGCAAAGAGTCTAGACATAGACCTTTTCCTATCTCAATATGATAATGAGAACACATTAAACGCCTTTACTTATGTATTCAAACAACTTTACAAATTTCTTAATTTACCAGATATCATTGACAATCTAAAATACTACAAAATCGAACTTGAACAAATAACACCCTCAGAAACACTAACACCCGAAGAAATAATTGCTATAGCAAATGAAGCCAGCAAAAGAAGGGAGCTTTATAAAGTCGTAATTCTATCACTTTTTGAAAGCTGTGCCCGAATAAACGAACTATTACACCTTAAACTGGGCGACATAATATTCTCTTCTGTTGTTGACAAAGAAGGACATAGGAAAATTATAGCAACACTACATTTCAAACGAAGCAAAAGTGGAGTAAAGAAACAACCAGTTGCCTTAGTGATGTTCGCATCCGAACTCAAGAGGTGGTGCGACAATCATCCATACAAAAGTGACAAACAAGCGTATTTATTCCCATCACCTTCTAACAATGGAAAACACATATCTGCTGATACAGTTAGATACGCACTCTGGAATGCTGGAACAAAGTTAGGCATAAAGAAACGATTAAATCCTCACTGGTTACGACATTCAGGGCTGTCATATTTCGCCAATAACAAGAATTATAATGAGCAACTTCTCATGTGGAGAGCTGGCTGGATAGATACATCTATGGCAAAAAGATACATTCATTCTGGTGCAGAACTAGAAAATAATGCATATCTCGAAAGAATGGGGTTAGTTGTTGAACAAAAAGAAGAACAGAGAAAAATAACTTCAAAAAACTGTCTTCACTGTCAAGCTCCAAACCCATATACTAATTCTAACTGTGATTTCTGTGCTATGCCTTTAGATCCAGAAGAATATCAGAAGGAGATAGAGAAAAGAAGAGACATGGAAAGGTATTACGAAACTCTCCAGAAAATGAATACTGGCAAACTAGACAAAGAACAAGAAACAACAATTGACAAAATGATTGAAACATTAACGAAAGCTGCTGAAATCGAAAGATTCGATTTAGTCAAGGACTATCTAAAACTGACATTGATAACCTGGGCGAAAATCTTCGTAGGCAAGTAAGTAGATTCCCGTATTTTTTAAGGGGGCGGACAGGGAATTCTCGCCATAGAAATTCTTCCCAACAAAAACAGTTAGAAGAGGAAAGAGAATGAAACTGGAACAAGCAAAGAGATTAGCGGAACAAATTATGAATCAAATTCGTCCATATTGTGATAGACTAATAGTTGCAGGAAGTATACGGCGGAAGAAACCAATTGTCAGAGATGTTGATCTTGTTCTTATTCCTAAACCATTATTATGGCATAGAATAATTACTACCCTTCAGGTAAACATGGATGCCAAAGTGTTGAAACATGGAGAAAAGGCTGCTCAATTAACAATTGATGGAGTGAATGTTGATTTGTATTCGGCAACAGAGGAAACTTGGGAACCGCTTTTACTAATTCGCACAGGATCAGCACAACATAACATCAAACTTTCAATGTTAGCTCGGAAGAAAGGAATGAAATTAACCCACAAAGGATTAATCAAGGACGAAAAGAATATTGCTTCAACAGAACAGGAAATTTTCAATCTTTTAGACCTAGCCTATATTCCACCAGAAGAAAGGGATTAATAGCAGAAAATCTTCCCTAAAATAATTATAGATTCAATTTTTGATGATATGGGGAAACATTCCAATAAACACCTATCTTAAAATCTTGATTTTTAGAGTTGTGATTACATATGATACATAAGAATTACACACTCACATATGGCAGGTTTGACTATTTTAACCGTCAAATGACATAGGAAATGACTATTGACAGACAACAGAATATATAGATTAAAATACCTATCTGCTATATAAGAGAGTGAGTGTAATTTTCATGTGATTATTAATCCCTCCAGAAATAGCTTTCTTTACATTTTTCATTTCTTCTCCTTCTTTTTCCTATTTTCTTCCAAACCCATGCGATTGCAACACATGTAACGGCAACACCAATGATGACGCAACCGATGAAGCCTAAGACAAACATTTTCATTCTTTCTCTCTTTAAGCCCTATTCTCAGGCTGATCTGGTAGTCTATGTTTGTAGATTACTAAAGTAACTGTAAGCACTATGAGTATGAGTAATATTGGTACCATTGATGGAAACTCTGGAATAGAATCCAAATCTTGTTCAATTATTAATGTGTAACTTTCTAGGCTTGCTAAAACATCCATGTCAAATGAACCGTTGTGGTCATGAATATACAAAATTCCACTTGTTTCTTCAGTTCCATACTTCAGGATAGATTCAAACCATGGTTCACGCGGAAAAGCATCTGAGTATGGAAAAATATAAACTCGGAACACTGTACGAATGCTATCGTTTCTTGGTTCAATTTCCCATCTGATTCGCCAGTCAACATGATCACATGTGAAGTCTTCTGTTGTGGTAATGGTGCTTCCTCCAGTAAATCTTACTACTTCAACCCAGTGGTCGGCTTTGACTAAATGTATCGGTATAAGCATCGTTAACATAATTGTCAGTAAAATTAAACTCAACTTTTTCATTCTAATCCGTTCCTTGAAAGTTTATTTCTAACAAACATCACAACCAAAGTTGAAGCAATTAATATTGGAAGAATAAACCATGAGGGAAACTCCGGAATTACAGACTGGTTCACTAGTGGATAGTTGTCTATGTTGTTCTCGTTTAGGATGTAGGGTGTATCGCCTATTCCGTCGCCATCATTGTCTGTGCCGTTGTAGTCGCTCCAGTAGTTGCCTTCTTGTCCATTATCATATTTTCCAGTCGGATAGGTAGGCGCCGTGGTGCCGGGGTAGGTTGGTGAGGTGCTAATTTGCTCAACATTGTCCACAAAGTTGTTGTGATAAACCGTGTTGTTTTCCCCCGGAGACATCATATATGTATAACTAAGTAAAACACCGTATTGGTTGTTGGCTACGTAATTACCGTGGAAAACATTATCGTTTCCTTGACCAAACAACTCGAGTCCTCCAATGTTATTAGTTACTGTGTTTGCGTAAACGTTGTTTGAGCTACTCATTCCTAGTATAGTCACGGCGTGGTAGCAGCTTCTTATGGTATTGTTAAAAACAGTGTTTCCGCCTCCATCCAATCGTATTCCATTATTGCAGTCAGTTATTGTGTTTCCATAAATTGTGTTCAAACTGTCGTTGCCATCTAACGTACCTCCGACCACAATGCCCGATTCTATGATTTTATTTCCGGCAATTATGTGGTGAGAGCCATAACATCCAATCCCTCGTGTTATTGTGTTGTTTGAAACGTTTATGTAAGAACCTGTCAAGGATAGATCTGTTGCGATTATGTTACCTGTTATTTGATCTCTTTGTCCAGCTGCAAACAGGGAACCACCAACGCTAGTTATAGTAAAACCTGACAGCCTGACGTCGTTAGCTTCAATCAACATTGCCTTTTCGTAATATGATGGATAAAATGGTTGTGTTGACTCTATCCAACGTGGATGCAGATTTATTTTGGTGTTTTCTACATCCTCGCCTATAAGCGAAAGCCGCTTGTTTATTTCCAGCGTCTTCTCTTCATATGTTCCTTTTTTTACGAATATGGTGTCGCCTTCAGAAGCAGCATTGATAGCTCTTTGGATATTAGGATAATTGTCGGAAACAATAATCGTTTTAGACTCCGCTATTGCTACATTAAGTTCTGGAATAAAAATAAGCAATGAAAAGAGAAGCAGTAACAGAATGAAAATTGCCGTGGGTTTTTTCATTTCATTCTCTCCTTTTTGTGTTTTGTAGGCTACGTCTGTAAGTGACAGATACCATTAAGACTACAGCAAGTAGCAAAACGAATAGAAAAGTCAATAATGGAAACTCTGGAACTACGCCATATTCATCAGTTTTAATCAACCAAGCATCATTTTTGCCTGCACCAAAAGAAATCGTGGAGCCTGCAATCGCGTATCCTCCATTAGTTGCCTCAACAATAGCCCAAGCAACATCATCAACTTGTCCTCCATATGTCTGGTTCCATTCCATGTTTCCGGACGAATCAACCTTTATTAACCAACACAAAACGCTGTTATCAGCACTGAAAGACTCTGTTCTACCTGCCAGTGCATATCCTCCGTCACTAGTTTGAATCACAGCCGTTGCGTTATCGTTATCTGGTCCTCCATATGTTCGACTCCACATCGTTGAAGATGCTCCAACCGGAATAGCTAACGCAAGAATAAGCAAGCCAAAAAACGCAACTGTTGACGTGAAATTCTTCATTCTATTCTTTCCCCCCATTAGGTTTGCGGATTCCAATTCTGTAAATTATTGTTATCATCGTTACAGAAAGCAACATTATCAGTAAGGGTGTCCATGATGGAAACTCTGGGATGTATCCAGATGGTGTATACTTTTCGTTTTTGTTTGACTCTGTGAAGCCTAATTCTGCGTAGAAGCCTCCTCCGATGGCGTATAATATGTCATCTACGACTGCAACACCTAAGGACAAGCGGGGCGTCGGCATTGAAGTAGCAGTGCTCCAGCTATCACTTTCAGGATCATAGACATGATGCTCATCATCCCATAGTACATGTATTCTCTTGGGAGCAAACACACCTGTAGTTGCAGCTGCAGCTGCCCTTTCGGTAAACCAATTAGGCATGCTACTCCCCAAAGCCCATGTGTTGGTTTCAGGATTATATATCTGGTTGATGTCACTAGAAGGCTCAGCCCACCCTATACTTCCTATCACGTAAATTTGATTATCAACAACCGCAGATGCGTAGCCAACTACGGCAGTTGGGATAGGCGTCTTTGTGGTCCAAGAATCAGTTTCAGGGTCATAAACTTCGGTGACGTTAATGCCTCTTGGCCACGCGCCATAGCCACACATCTCTGTTCCGCTTATTAGATAGATTTTGTCGTCGACAACGTTTGCAGACAAATCAGCCCTAACCGTGGGAATTGGAGTTCTGGTTTCCCAGGTGTCTGTTAACGGATCATAGACTTCGTTTGCTTCGGTATATCCGTCGTCGGTTTCTCCCCCTATCACATAGATTTTGTTTTGAACGACAGCTATCCCAAACCTGTTTCTTGCGGTGGGCATCGGTTCTTTGGTAGCCCAAGTATCAGTGGCAGGATCATACATTTCGTTTGTGCCAAGGTGACCACTGAAGCTGATTTGTTCAAGGTACCCCCCTATCGCGTATATCTTTCCATCCACAACCGCAACTCCCAATCCACCTCTGGCAGTAGGCATGTCAGCCATAGTGTCCCAAGAATCCTCGGTTGCCCTAACTGTCTTGATGTTTGGGATAGCAACCAATAAAGAACAGAGAATCAGTAACAGAATGAGAGCTGCCCTTCTTTTCCCCACTATAGGCACCAACGATACATTAGTTAAATGGACATGAAAAGTGTTTTTGTCAAGAAACTTTGACCAAAACTGGGTTACTATTTCTTCTGTAAGGTCCCTACTCATCAGTTTCTTTAACCCATTCTTTGGGTTTATTTATAAGATCTTGTCTGACCATCATTAGCCAGCCATCGCTAAGAGTATATACAAGATTACCTGAAACTCTTGTTGATGTTATCAACCCTGATTTCGTCAAGGGGCTAATAATATTGTGAAATCTTGAAGACCAACGGCTTTGTTAATCAATTTCAAGAAACACTCCTCTACCCTTCCAAGTAATAATTCTGAGAAAAGCCTCTCCCCTCTTTTTTGAGGTTTATGGTGTGATGTTTGAAGGTTGTTTTCAATTTTAGATTAACGTAATTTCTTACAATCACAGTTTGTGTAAGACTACGTTTCCTTCTTTCATCTCGTAAAGTTCCATGTTTTCCCAATCTAGAACCTTCAAAGATTCTAGCTTGAGAATTTCAAGGAGTGGCTTGGCGATTTCAATCCCTTCATAAGGTATAGCTAACCAAGATTCATTGTAGTCTAATCGAAGATTTAGTATTGCTTGCCCAATTCCTTCCAATATCCGCCTCATAGCAAAATCAGATTTAACCTCGATAGCAATTGTTTCGCCTTTTTCACCTAAGACCATATCTATTTCTTGCTTATCATGCCATTTAGTGTCACGTAAATCATGAATTACATTTATTCTCACTTTAGTGGATGGAATAGTGGATTTGAAGAAATCCGTAAGCTTATTTATTATTTCGATTTGCGTAACCATAAAAAAAGTGTAATATCAAGACATTTATTAAGGTTTGTCTCCATCTTATGATGTTTCTACCTTGTTTTCAACCTATGTTATCAAGATTTTCATTGAACAAAAAAGCCCAGAACATAAGGTTAAAGCCTTTGTTCCTATGTATCAACCGTTAGAAATTTCTAACTGCAAAAAATGCGGAAAATCATAATACCGCTTTCAAAAGATTTATTTCGATGTTCCTGTTTTTATGGACTTCCATATTTTTGGGACAGTCTTTTTGAAGACAGAATGCCACTTTTCATTAATCATTAACTCTTGAGCAAAAGTTAGGGACAACCAAATCATTGTCGAAATCAGGGTCATCTGCATTAGCATAAACACATTCATGAAATGCGTTTTGTTGTATTCTCCCAATGTGGCTTTTGCTTTACCATTTTCAGTTTTAGTAAAGGCAAAAGTGCTCTTGAAACTAGAGTGAATGAATTCGCACATATCTCGATAAAGAGAATCACTTGAATAACTCACATTCTTTCTTAGAAAAGTCGGTTTGTATATCTTCCCTTCAAACCAGAGTTTAGCTTCTCTCTCGTTTTTAGAGAGATAGTTCATTAGAAGGTGATTTTCATATGCTATCCTCAATAATGCCATAGCCACATCATAGTAGCCTTCAAGAGAAGAATTGAAAGCACAACGCATTAAACGAAAAATCTTATAAGAAATCCTGTAGGACGCATCCTGACTGAAAGAAAAGTCTTGAACTTTCTCTTTGCTTAACACTTCAAAAGTCTTCAGAAAAAAATCAAGATTTTCTTTCAAAAAAGCCAGTTCTTTCTTGAACTCCCTTTTGCTCTTTCTAATTGTTCTCAATTCATCTTTTCTTAACAACGATAAATACTTATATTGCATCGAAGCTCACAGTATATGATATTATTGGATACTATTTTTAAGAAATTCTAGAATTAGAGAACAAGAACTAGAAAAAGAACCTTAGAGAAAAAATAGAAAGCCGATTGAAGCGTACTTTAAAGCATGATAGAAATTTTATTCGGTAGTTAACCCCCAAAAAATATATTTTCTGCGATTAACTTCGGAGAACTGTGTAGGGTTTTTCAGCTAATATCTTGGCTACTTCTCTTCTCACAATACACAAAACCAAATACTATAAACTAAAAAACTCACACACATATGCGTAAGTTAAAGTTTGGTCAATGTTTTCAATTTCTTTGGTGTTCCTTTGCGGAACAGAAGTGTTCCTCCACCAGAGCTAATAAGCAATTCTTATTAAGTATACTTGTTGATAAAAATGAAAATTGGTTTAACCTTAATAGCTATCGCATTAACGGGTTTGATTACAGGTCTTGCTTTTGCTTCGCCTTTAATGCTATCTGAACTTGATATTAAACCATGGATTCATCATATTCAAGGATCAACTGCAGATTTTGAAATTGAGACTGTCTTCGCCAATTTTACTGTCCTTAATTCCAACAATCCTACGTCAGAGGTGGATGATCTTTCTGTTAAGTACCAAGTTTGGCTTAATGTCACCAATCCCTCTGATTTAGGTGCAACTCTTTTGGATGTGAATTTTGCAGCCGCAGGAGAAATCACAGCTTACTCAGGACCGCCTCTTATTGGAGCAAATAGTTCTGGTGGATGGGGTTGGGAAGCTGAAGGGGCACTAGTTGACGGAAAATGGTACAATCTCACATGGGTTAATGGAACGTATCCATTTTTTGATAGGGATGGCAATATGGAGCCGTTTCCCTTTGAAATTCCTTGGCAAACTGGTTACTGGATGGAAGGCGTTCAACTCTACCAAAGACACGTAAATGGAACAGTTGTTGCGACTTATCTAAATATGAACGGAACTTGGACAGACGTCACAGATAAAATAGCACTAGAAGAACGAGAACACGGAAGCGGGCATTCCCTGAAAAACGTTGTTGCAGACCAAATGAGAATATTCCAAACGTATGTACCGGATGTTTCTGTTGAATTTGATTCTGATGGAAATGAAATACAAGTTCCTTCTGTAATCGATGCTGGAAATGGAACACAGGTTTCTGTCAAAGTCGATTCTCTTTTGGGTACTGTGTATATTCAGGCTGGTGAGGGATACTTCAATAATTACTGGAAGCCCGGAGAATCGCGAATTGTTTTGATTGGAGGCACCCAAGAATTTGGGTCTTGGGTTAACTTTAATCCAGTTGATGTGTTGAATTCAGGCAGTATTACCTTTAAAACTACAACTTTTAACAGTGCAGATACTGATTTCTGGTTGGGAAACAATACTGTTCAGGATAATTGGTCGTATGCTAATGAACTAAAAACTGTTGAGCTGATAAAGGATAATAACTCATATATCTACAATATGGCTTTACTCGAAGCATACGAGTTTAGCGTTGATGAATGGAATGCTGAAGTATTTCTCGAACCAAGGTGAGAGAAATGACAAAACAATTGTCTGATGAACTTGAAGGGAACACTCTGCATGTTTACTACTTTGTAATCAAAGAATCTAGACCTGTTGGTCCTCGGGAGGTCATGAGGGGCGCAGGTCTAAGTAGTCCAAGTGTAGCCTACAGACAACTACAAAAACTGGAATTTCTCGGACTAATAGAAAAAAACGAATATGGGGAGTATGTTGCTCGGGAAAAAACTGGAGTTGCTGGTCACGTCTGGATCGGTAGAACCCTAGTACCACGAATGATTTTTTACTCCTTCTTTTTCATGGGAGTATTACTAGCTGAGATAATTATCGTGGTAGGCCAACTATTCATTTACCATCAGACAATTAGTCTAGGTGTTTGGTATTCTATACTCATAACAGCAGTATCTATGATTCTGTTCTTGACAGAAGGGTTTTTGTCACTAAAAAGAAAAAAGACCTCAGAATGATTTTGTGAAATTTCCTTCAACTCCCTCTCTTTTTTTCTTGGGGTTAAAATTTAACCTCAAAAGCGCGCGCATAAGAAAAAACATGACCTAAAGAGTACATCGCTTTAATCTTAGATGCATACCGGCTAAACACACTTTAATGTATTAAAGTAATTTTTTCCAATAATTAAGCTGTCAAAACAAGCTTTTTCTGCGATTAACTTCAAAGAAAAATAGAAAACCCTACTGAATCTTACTTTAAGGTATGAAAGAAATTTTATTCCGTAGTTAATCGACCTAAAACTGAAATACATGCGGTAGAATGCAATCAATTCGGCATCTAACGTGCGCTCGAATATTTCTTACTCCAAACTACAGAATGGAAAATTTCCCCGTTTTTCAAGATCAATCTTTACTTGTTTATTCTTTCAGACCAGATAATAGCTTTAGTTTATTGGTATATAAATTTCTGTGAGGGCTTCCTCTAAGCCAACTTCTCTTGGGTCGTTCAAATAGGCTTCTCTGGTGGGACCAGCTATTTTCTTTCCGTTCTTGTCGATCCAGGCAAATATTTTGTTATAAGTTGGCTCGCATTTGTCGTAAGGACCTTTATGGATTGTTTTTGCCATTTTCCCGCCAGGGAGAGTGTAACATTTTATTTCTTCTGTTTCCTCAATTTTTTCTGCGATTGGTGCTGCAACTTCTACATATGCGGTTCCTGTCTTGTCTGCTTCCATGGCTTCTTCTGGGGTCTCGTGGCAAACGAAAATTGGGGGAGCGGTGAATTTTGCACCTTTTTTTGTTGCGTATTCGTAGAGTTTAGGAAGCAATTCAGCTATTTCCCTGTAATATCCCTTTTTTCTGATTCCTGCAACCAATTGTGGCTTAACATCAAGAACAGTTATTTCTTCCATTATAGCAACTCCAAATGCTTATTCTTAGAAAGCATTCCTTTTTCAGGAATTAACGTTTGCGCCTATTTACCTGATTAACTGCCGACGAATAGATGTGTCCCCCGCGCAGACTTCCCGCTCTTATTTTCTGATGTGTCCTCTGCCTAGTATGAAGAATTTTGTTGTTGTTAGTTGCTGGATGCTCATTGGTCCTCTTGCGTGCAGTTTCTGGGTGCTGATTCCGATTTCTGCTCCTAGACCAAATTGGTTGCCGT
>Ga0307431_1002065_pt1 | contig 10802 bp, 11 predicted proteins | sample SalMarWE160170MG_FD_202155 | JGI IMG/M metagenome (GOLD analysis project Ga0307431, IMG submission 202155) | Salt marsh sediment microbial communities from the Plum Island Ecosystem LTER, Massachusetts, United States - WE1603-170 | ecosystem: Environmental > Aquatic > Marine > Intertidal zone >... | reverse complement strand
CTTCAAAGCTGAAGTAAACTTTCTCAACGCGATTCCCCAGCCTCTGTCTGAGGTGATATCCGTATTCATCTTTTCGAATGCCGGAATGAAAGAAATCGATGATCTTCCTGTGCTCTAATTTCCCTTGCTCCTTGTGGCGCCAAAAGCCCTGCTTGTCCAGAAAAAAGACCGCCTCTTCCTTGGGGATGATGATTTCTGTAAGCGGCTCTTTCATGAGATCCTCTACCTGTCTATGCTCATGCAGGCCCCCGGCGGGATCCAAGAACCGGGCGAGCCCGGTACCAGAGGTGATTTTTCGCTCTCCAGCCATTCCGCACCGGCAGAATCGATTCAGATTTACAGGCCAAGACGCTCCGGCAACTCAGAGACGCTCTCCACGATCATGTCGGGACACTCTGCCTTGAGCGCCTCATAGTCATCCAGCCCGGTCAGCACACCAATGGTCCTCATTCCTGCCGCTTTTCCGGCCACCATGTCTCCCCTCGTATCTCCGACGTAGGCACATTTTCCGGGGTTTTCTCCAATCCTCCTTGCGCACTCCAACAGGGGATCGCCGGAGGGCTTCCTCTTTTCCACATCGTCCAGGGTGATCACTGTGTGAAAGAGATCATGGACCCCGCATTTTTTCAACGGAATCAGTTTAAACTCAATAAATCTTGCAAGGCTGGAAGTCACAAGGCCCAGCTTTACCCTATGTTCGTAAAGCTCTCTTAAAAGCTGATCGGCTCCAGGCACCATATGGACTGTGTCCTCGAATAGGTGGGGATACACCTCTCTGATGACTTCCCTTGCCTCGCCAATGAGTTCCTCATCGGAGCGCCCGGTTCCTGGAGGAAGCATAAAGCCCCACTCAAAACCGTCATCCTTGATCGCTTTGCGCATGACATCTCTGGGCACATCAGGCCAACAGAGCCTTTCAAATACCGTCTCCATCATGGTGTAGTAGACCTCTATGGAATCGATGAGAGTCCCGTCCAGATCGAAAATAAGCGCCTCCAGATCGAAACCGCTTCCGTCGTTATTGTTTTTCAGAAACAAGATGAATCTCCCTTATCCATGCTTCCGATCGAAGCCGGAGAATGAAAAATGCCCAACTCCTCCGGAGAAATATGAAAGCCGAACGCAGTTCACGGGGCAGGCAAAGCTCAAATCCTTTTCTGGAACCATTTCCTCTTCTGGAAATCGTCAGGTGAAGAAGGCATTGGTCCCTTCACCATGGATCTTAGTGTCTGAACCAGCGGGTGTTCCTCCCCCAGGACATTGTCGAGCGACCTCACCGCCCTTCCGAGAGTCCCATCCAGAGAAGGTTGAATCTCTTTTAGAACTTCGGATGGAAGGAGCCTGTAAGCCTCCACGAGATTTTCGACCCACTTGGATATACTTTCGGCTCCCAAATCAGGCCTTTGGTAGACAAATCCTTCAAGAGCTCCGGCCGAAGCTGCAAACTCATAAAGCTGTGTAAACATATGCATCGCAGCACCTCCTCTAGAATCCTACCGGCTACCCATACCTTCTCGCCCCCCATACCGGGGCAGGCAATACCTCTCTAAAAGAAAATCCCTCCTTGTGTTGTGCCTTAAGCAAGACTGAATTCGCCTCGGACGTGACACCCCGTCATAGTCAGAGTCATTGAGCGAAGACAGATAGTGGATGATGGCAACGATAGGAAATTATTATCAATCAATCAAAGGTTCCAGTACTTCCCCTGAATTGATCTTGCCTTTTCCAGCACAGGGCCGAGTTTTCTCTGATCTTCCTGTCCGGACCAATCCCGGTCCCCGATGGTGGATTCCCCCCTCAACTCCTTAAGAACCGCCTTTACCGAGTCCCGCAATCCCTCGAGGTTGTAGCCGCCCTCCAGGGTGAGGACGAGCTTTCCGTCGCAGGACTCCCGTGCTATATTCATAAGGACCCTCGTGAGGCCTGCAAACCCATCAGGGCTCACCGACATGCCTCCGAGGGGATCGTGCATGTAGATGTCGAACCCCACCGAGCACAACACGAAATGGGGATTGAACTGCAGGGCTATGGGCTTGAGGATCTGCTCATAGATAGCCACATACTCCGCATCACTGTATCCCGTAGACAGGGGAACATTGACCGTATATCCCTCCCCTTTTCCCGTTCCGACCTCTTGAAAGCTCCCGCTTCCTGGATAGTAGGGATACTGATGCGTGCTGAAATAGAGAATTGAGGGATCATCCTCAAAGCTATGCTGGGTGCTGTTGCCATGATGGAGGTCCCAGTCGGCGATTAAAATTCTCTCCATGCCCAGTTTCCTCTGGGCATACCTGGCCCCTATCGCCACATTGTTAAACAGGCAAAAACCCATGCCCTTGTTCCTCTCGGCGTGGTGCCCAGGCGGCCGCACCAGGGCAAAGGCGTTGTCGAGCTCGCCGTTATTGACCATCTCTATGGCATTGCATAAACCACCTGCTGCACGGAGGGCTGCCAGATATGAGCCTTCCGAGGTCTGGGTATCGGCATCCAGGTATCCATAGGGTTTCCCTGATGTGGCTGCCACCGTATCGATATAATCCTTGGAATGTATGAAGAGCAACTCCTCCTCTGTGGCCTCTCTGACCGGCAACTCTCGGTAGTTTTCCTTCATGTCCTGGTCTTGGAGCATCTCGTAGATGGTCTCCAAACGCCTGGGGCTCTCCGGATGAAAAGCCCCTGGCTGGTGCTTGAGGTAGCTCTCATCCCTGACTATTCCCGTCTTGTTCATCGCATACCTCCTAATTAGGTAAGGTTCTACTTGGTTAATAATACATTTTAAACGCCGCGCCAAGTCATTTAAAGAGACTGGCTATTGACCAAGTGGAAGATTTCATATAAACAGAACCATACTCGTCGGTTCATCGCCATATGCTCAAATGAGCTATAGATAAGACAATGGAAACACATTCCCTCCTTAAACGTCCCCACGTCTGGGCATTTACCACCTATTTTGCCGAGGGTCTCCCTTACGCCCTGATACGGATGGTATCATCGGTCTTCTTCCGAGACATGAGGGTGAGTCTCGAGGCAATAGGACTTACCTCGCTGTTCGGCATACCCTGGGTCATCAAATTCCTGTGGGGGCCCCCTGTTGACCAGTTCGGCACCAAGAGGAAATGGATGCTTCTTATGCAATTCCTTCTGATCCTGCTCTTTCTCGCGGTCGGCCTTATGACCCCGCTTCCCTCCGGGGTGAAACTTGTTGCCGTGCTGCTCTTTATCGGCGCCTTTCTGTCAGCAACCCATGATATTGCCATTGACGGATACTACATGGAGGCGCTCGACAAGGAAGGCCAGGATAAATTCGTGGGGTACCGGGTGATGGCTTACCGGCTCGCTATGATGGCGGGAACGGGGATTATCGTTACCATTGGAGCTGCCGTAAGCTGGCGTGCCGCTTACTCAGGAGCAGGGCTCTTGTTGGGGCTTCTCTTTGCATATCATTTCTTATTTCTCCCCCGAGTCGAAAAGCAAACCTCGAGACTGAGGGATTTGTTCAAAAGGGTAGCCAGGATCAGGTTCATTGTGGCAGCCGCTGTATGTGTTCTTCTCGTGTGGGGGATAAGATCGTTCCTCTGGGACGGATTGAGGGCCAGACTATTCGCGGTGCTCCCCTTTCTCAAAACCATCAGTTTCGCAGGATGGGTGGCAATGGGGCTTCTCATGCTTCTCATCGGTTTGGCTCTATTCAGAAACCGGATCAAGGAGGTCATGTTCCGTGATAATGAATCATTTTACGCAAAGGCCTTCTTTGCTTACATGGACAGGAAAACGATCGGGGTTGCCATAGCCTTCATCATATTGATGAGAACCGGCGAATCCACGCTCTCATCTATGGTTGCCCCCTTTATGGTTGACCTTGGCATTAAGGTCCACTACGGCTGGCTCTCCGGTGGGGTAGGGCTTCCCTTTTCCATTATAGGCGCAATGAGCGGAGGTTTTTTTATCTCCAAATACTCATTGAGGAGGACGATTTGGCCGTTTCTGTTGGCCCAAAACTTCACCAACCTTATCTACATGGGTCTCGCCCTTGGGCTTAGCCGATTCATTGAACTCAACACAGGTGCTGACACCATAACCTTTATCGGCGCCATAAATCTCTTTCTCGTTGCCTGCGTGCACGCATTCGATCAGTTTGCCGGCGGTCTGGGAACGGCTGTTCTCATAACCTTTCTGATGCGAACCTGCGCTGAGCAATTCAAGGCGGCCCATTTTGCCATCGGTACAGGCCTGATGAATGTGAGCGGGGTGCTGGCAGGCGTTGCCGGCGGCTTTCTGGCCCAAAGACTCGGCTACGGACCTTTCTTTGGGATTACCTTTCTGTTTTCCCTTCCCGGGATGTTCCTGATTGTGTACCTGCCTTTTCTTGAAACAGAGGAAGGAGAGTAAAAGTTGGATAAGAACCCCTGATCGAATGCACGCTGGGCAGGAACTCTTGAATAAATGTGCTACGGATGCGGCAGTTTTTTACGTTTCATGAAAGACGTCAGTGAGATTACACGCCCATGTACTGCTTCAGCTTTTCATCCCAGAACTCTTTTTCCTGCTCCCTCCAGTTGGGACCTGTGAACTTTTTGTCGTAAAACGAGCCGAGCCGCTCTAACCACCTGGTCCAGGGGTTTTTCTTCTTGTCGATGGCCTCCAGCACATCGGTGACAAAGAGATCTATCTTGCTGATCTCGTCCTTGGGGGCAAAGTAGGAGGCGCCTCGCTCGGCTGACTCCTTCAAGGCATCCTTGGTCAAGGCATGAGCGGTGAGCATGAGAGCGGGGACACCCTGTGCTGTGGCGATCTCCAGGAGCTCAAAACCCTTTACCCCCATTATATCCAGCACAGCGATTTCGTATGACTCTGTCTCGAGCAGATGTTTCGCTTCCTCAAAGCTGGAGGCGGTGTCGATCTTACACATATCGAGCAGTTCCACCAACACATTCAGCACATCCTTCTCATCATCCACGATGAGCACGCGCTTGCCCTTCAGTATCTTGTTGGTCTTGGTTTTCATGGTCTTATTTCCCCATTATAGATTAAAAGCACATCCTCCTTTGAGAGCATCTGGCATACCCAAGTATACGCCTCTCAGGATTCATTTTTTTACTATAAAATATGCGCAAACCTTTATTTGTCAAGACTTATCTTTGCTTTGTCTATATTTGACCATAGGCTTTCCCTTTATGGAGATTTTCAAGGATCAGATAAAAGGCAATACCTGTTTCTGAGTTAATGGTTAAAGGACGAGATTTCGTAATTAGTCGAAAAAAAGGCCATTAATAGGCGAGTAAAAAAGCTGTTAGGGAGTGAATTTTTTGTTGAAAATAATTCCAGTTTGGAATATTTTGAAAATAAGTAATAGAGTTTGTTTACATGAGCTTTAAGATATCAGCAGAAAATGCCCTCCTTGGTATTTTGATGACGGGCCCCAAACACGGCTATGAGTTGCATGGCTATGTTTCGACCGAGATGAACCAGTTCTGGAATCTGAGCATGAGCCAGGTCTACGCCCTGCTGAAAAGGATGGAAAATGAGGGAATGGCGGTATCAAAGCAGGAATGGCAGGAAACCAGGCCACCAAAAAAAATTTTTGCTTTGACTTCAAGAGGCAGAGAGAGATTCCTTCATTGGATTTTTACACCGGTAGAGCATATACGGGATATGCGTATAGAATTCATGGCAAAACTCTTCTTTGTCGGAAAGCTCTCTATAAAAGAAAGGCTTACCCTTGTTGACAATCAGATAGCAGTGCTGGAGGAGAAATTAGATGCCATAGAGCATTCTAAAGAAAAGAGTGCTGATGAGTTCCAGGCGCTCCTCTATTCATTTAAGGTTTCCCAGGCCGCTGCTGCCCTTTCGTGGCTAAGGCAATGCAAGACCTCTTTTTTGCAGTACAGTGAAAAGGGAACAGGGTAAAAACAATGCTAGAGAATATAATTGTTCTTATTAAAGGTGGGGGTGATATAGCCAGCGGGGTTGCACACCGATTGAGCAGGTGCCGCTTCAAGGTGGTTATTACCGAAGTAGGCTACCCCCTGGCAGTGAGAAGGGAGGTTTCTTTTAGTGAGGCGGTTTTTGAAGGAGAAAAAACCGTAGAGGGGATAACTGCACGGCTCATAGATTCATATGATCGAATCCCGGATCTCTGGAATGCCGGTATGCTGCCCATAATAGTGGACCCCGAGGCTTTAGTGAAGGACCACCTCAAACCGTCTGTTTTGGTTGATGCCGTAATGGCAAAGCAAAATACGGGAACAAAGATAATTGATGCCCCATTGGTTATCGGCCTGGGGCCGGGTTTTCACGCCGGCAGGGATGTGCATCTCGTAGTAGAAACGAAACGAGGCCATGACCTGGGAAAGGTCATATCGGAGGGAGAAGCGGAAAAGAACACCGGTATCCCCAGCGAGATTGGCGGCTTTTCCGTTGAGAGAGTGCTCAGGGCAAGCAAGCCTGGAAAACTGAAATGCCTGAAAGAGATCGGCGATTACGTGGATGCAGGGGATATCGTTTCCCTCGTCGATGATGCCCCCATCAGGGCACAGATCAAAGGCATAATCAGGGGCCTCCTGAGGGACGGCTCCGAGGTATATGAGGGGATGAAGACAGGGGATGTTGATCCGAGAGGAATCAGGGAATACTGCTATTCCATATCGGATAAGGCAAGGGCTATCGGCGGCGGGGTGCTGGAGGGAATGCTATCCTACCTCAACCGATAACCGAGGCTATAAGCGCTCCTGCGTACCTCATAAGAAAACAGAAGGGTGTCTTTCTTCCCTATGCCCTTTTTAGGCAAGTGCGGGATTCATGGAAAACCGTGTTGGTGCTCTCTTCCTGATTTTCAACACCCCTCTTTCGATTTCAGACCATTGCTCCAATACTCCATTAGTCCAGCCCCCTTCCCATGGGGCTCCAAACAAAGCCACATCCCCTTGCCTTGGATTTATTTACAGTAATAGCATGGGTGCCAAAAAAATCAGCCATGCGCGGCTAAGTCCATCGATTCATAAATTCGTTCACGAATTTATTCACTCAGGACTTAGTGCTGAGTGAGAAAGAACGGCCCATAATCATGGAAAATACGTAAGTGTAATTGCGAATCGAAGCACTAAGGAACTTGTAATGAATATAAACACAGTCTCCACCCTCAAAGAGGCATTTGGTATAGGTTTAAAGGAGGTAATCAGCCTGGTCGGCGCAGGGGGCAAGACCACCCTCATGTTTGCCCTTGCTGGAGAACTAAAGGAGGGCGGGGGAGTGGTCATCGCCACCACTACCACTAAGATCTTTCCTCCCCCATCCTCCGAGGCCGCTCACCTTCTCATCTCTAGCGACCAGGATGAGATAATCGATTTCATCTTACAGAACGGCCCTCATCTCGGTCATATTACCTTGACCTCGGGGAAATCAGAGGCAAGCGGCAAATTTTTAGGGATCAAGCCTGAACTGGTCCTGAAATTGATCGATCTTGACCCTGTACTCTTTATTATTGTCGAGGCGGACGGTGCGGCCCGCAGACCTCTTAAGGCGCCGGAGCCTTCCTATGAGCCGGTAATCCCCTTGAACTCCTCTTTGGTAATACCCGTGATCGGCGTCGAGGCCCTGGGACAGGCACTCACCGAGGAACACGTGTTCAGACCTGAGCTTGCAGCCCGATTAACAGGTATTGCAGTTGGGGAGTGCATATCGGCAGAGGTGATCGCAAAACTCATCCTTCATCCTTTAGGCCTCACAAGGGGCAGCCCTCCTCAAGCGAGGATCATACCCTTCATTAACAAGGTGGATCTGGATACTGACCTATCCGGGGCAAGAGCGATCGCCAAAAAGATCCTTGCAGCTCCTCATGCTCAGATCGATCGAGTTGTCTTGGGACAGGCTCAACGGAAACCACCGGTGAGAGAGGTGGTTTTCAAGGGGTAGCTCATGGAAAAAATATTCAAGGAGATCAACGAAATATGCTCCGAGGGCGGCAGGGCTGCACTTGCTACCATCGTGCAGGTAAAAGGCTCCGCCCCCAGAGAAGTGGGCTCCAAGATCCTCATAAAGGACGATGGCTCTCTGGTTGGGTCCATAGGAGGAGGAGCCCTGGAGGCAACGATTTGCCGGGAGGCGATGAGCGTGCTGAGGGAAGGCAAAGCAAAGATGCTTCATTTCGATCTAACGGGCGAAGAGGATCAGATGATCTGCGGCGGAGAGATGGATATCTTTATCGAACCCATACTCCCGCAACCGACCCTCTACATCTTCGGCGCCGGGCATATCTCCCTGTCCATTTCCAAGATGGCCAAGATGGTCGGATTTTGTGTTGTGGTGATCGACGACAGGACAGAGTTTGCCAATCCCGAAAGATTTCCCGAAGCGGACGAGATAGTCGCACAAGATTTCCCCTCTGCTTTCCCAAAACTAAAGATCAACGATTCTTCTTACATCGCTATCGTAACAAGGGGCCACCAATTCGATGAAACGGTGCTCGAATGGGCGGTAAAAACCGAGGCACGCTACATTGGTCTGATCGGGAGCAAGAACAAGAACGAGGTCATCTTCGCACATCTGAGATCAAGGGGCATCTCCGAAGAGAAAGTCCACCGAGTCCATGCCCCTATAGGCCTGGATATCAGCGCCGAAACGCCTGAGGAGATTGCGGTGAGCATCGTGGCCGAGATCATTCATACCAGAAGAGCGCATGAACATATAGTCAAGACCTGGAAGGTATAAGAAGAGCACATGAGACGATTCACACGGATAACCCCTATTCCCGGTATCATTTTGGCAGCAGGGAGCTCGGAGCGTTTCGGTTCCGAAAAGCTGCTCATAAAACTTCCATCCGGAGAGAGGCTCCTTGAGAGGGCGCTCAAGGTCCATCTGCTCAGCTCAATCTCTCCGCTCATAATGGTAGCCTCCCCGAGCCTCGGAGGCGTCATCAGGGAAGGAACCCTTTTTTCCACCTCGAAGCTGGCTATTGAAAAAACAGTCAACGGGTGGTATGGCTTCTCCAGCCGGTGGGGTAGAGGGCGGCTTGTCATCAATGAAGACTTTCAAAAAGGCATGTCCTCCTCCATCCACAAGGGGCTCAGCTGCCTTAAGGATGATGAGCAAGGCGATGGGGTCCTGGTCTCCCTTTCTGATCTCCCTTTTCTCACAACCGAAACGATTAACTTTTTTATACACAAATATCTCGTTGAGAAGCCGGGGATTCTTGTCCCCCTTTTTAATGATACCACAGGACATCCCGTCATCTTTGATATGGCCCTTTTTAAGGAAGATATCCCGGGCATCGAGGGAGATGTAGGGCTGAGGTTTCTTATCAGGAATTACCCAGATCAGGTGACAAGGGTTCCCTGGCATGATGACTCCGTTACCTGGGATGTTGATACCCAGCAGGATCTGGAGCGGCTGTCGGAGCTGCGTTAAATTGGAGGCGCATTATGATTAAACTCACCATTGAGGAGGCTGTCGGAAAACCGCTGGCCAATGACGTCACGAGGATAATCCCCGGCAAATCAAAAGGGCCCGCCTTTAAGAGGGGACACGTGGTTGCCGAAGACGATCTCCCCCTGCTAAGGGAAATGGGCAAAAATCACGTCTACGTGCTTGATCCTGAGGCAGGCTCCATCCATGAGGACGATGCCGCCGATATATTAGTCAAGGCTTTTCAAGAGGAGCACTTTCAGTTCGAAGGACCGAGCGAGGGCAAAATCACCCTCAAGGCTGCGATAAAGGGGCTCTTCAAGATCAACCTGGGTCTCCTTACCTTTATCAACCGGTCCGGGAGCGTCATCTGTTCAACTGTTCACCAGAACACGGTGTGCTCCAAGGGAATGGCGGTTGCTGCCACCAGGATAATCCCTGTTGCTATGGAGGAATCCGGGTTTTGGCCTATCGTGGAGAAAATCAGGCTTCAAGGTCCCCTTTTAAGGCTCCTCCCGTTTACAAGGACGAATGTGGGTGTGGTAGTGACAGGTGAGGAGTTCTCCTCGGGTAAGGTGAAGGACAGCTCCCGAGAGATTCTCTCGCCAAAAGTGATGCGCCTCAACGGAACCATCATCTTCCACCGGGTCTGCCCCGACGACAAAGATATTATATCAAAGGCCATCCAGGAGGCGATAGGAGAGGGCTGTGAGACCGTGATCGTCACCGGAGGCCTTTCCGTTGACCCCGACGATGTGACCCTCGATGGAATTATAGACTCAGGAGCCAGCCTGGTATCATACGGTTCTCCCATTCTCCCCGGGGCCATGTTTGCCGTTGCCTATATGGGAGAAACGGCCATTCTCGGCGTGCCCGCCGCGGTCTACTATTACAAGACCACGGTGATGGACCTCTTTCTCCCCAGGGCCATGTCCGGCGATCGGATTACACGGGAGGATATCGTAAGCCTCGGGCATGGAGGTCTCTGCCTGGGGTGCAAGACATGCACGTATCCCATATGTCCCTTTGGAAAGGGTGCGTAATGAGTGAGATGCTCGATCAGTTCATAGATGAGATGAAGTCAATCATCTCCAGACACTGCCTTGAAGACGAGATGGTATCCGTTGTTGCACGACCGCTCACTCCCCAGGAGGCAATCGGCAGGCCTGTGCACGACGATTATCCCCTTCTCAAAGGAAAAGAGCGGATGATGCAGGCAGCCTTCCTCAACGAGAGAGGCCAAGCCTACTCAGATCATACGGGGAACTTTACGGGAAGCCTTTACCAGGTCATGAATCTCCCTATGGATACCAACTTTCACAGAGCCCTTCTGGTAGCAACGGGAAATGCGGTCTTGAGAAAGATAGGGGTGATCGACAAGAGCCGCCACTGCAAGGACCGTG
>Ga0307431_1002064_pt1 | contig 10802 bp, 19 predicted proteins | sample SalMarWE160170MG_FD_202155 | JGI IMG/M metagenome (GOLD analysis project Ga0307431, IMG submission 202155) | Salt marsh sediment microbial communities from the Plum Island Ecosystem LTER, Massachusetts, United States - WE1603-170 | ecosystem: Environmental > Aquatic > Marine > Intertidal zone >... | reverse complement strand
AGTATTTCCAGCACCTTCACCAACAAAAGTACTTGTATAAACACTATCAGAAGCTCCTTTACTTAACATCAAACCCTGAACTTCATCATATAGATAAGAATATCCTTCTCCAATATTGATATTTCCTAATGTAAAACTATAATCCCCTGTCGCTGTGTCGCCTGTGTTTAGAAGATAATTAGAACTCCCATTCCAATTTCCAAAGAAATTATTTGCTGTTATGTTTCCACCATTAAGTAGTAATCCAATTCCACCTTCTATTCCTAAAAAAATACTATCTGCTTCTTCAATAAGAAGTGCATTAATTGATGGATAATAATAAGTTCCATTCCAAACTGCAATCTGTCCAATTGTAGAGCCATTTATAATAGGACAAGGCTCTCCTGCAGAAGTTATTGAAATGAATAATGGAAAGAGGAAAAAGCCAAGTAAGGCTATAAAACAAATTAGAAAAAATTGATTTCTTTCAGGTGTATTTTCATTTAAGATTTCCATTATTTCATTTTACGAAATTTCTGAAGTTTTAATTTAATTAACTTCTTAATCTTTCTTGCTCCTCCTTTCATATCTTGTTTAAATTTTTCAGGACTTGCCAATTCTTTATGTAATTTATCTATATGTTTTTTTGCACATTCTTTTGTAATAATTTCTTTCTCTGCTGCTAAATTCATTAGTTCTTCAAATAAAGAAACATATTTTGAAGGACTTTTCCAAAATAATTTTGGATTTAAATTATTTAACTCTGTCTTGAAAATCTTTTCTGCTCTCCAAAATTCTTCTTCATTTTTAATCTTTTTTACTTCTCTTAATTTTTCAAAATGTTTTTCCATTTTTATTTCCTCACATCAGTAATATTTTTTATATTACTCATAGTGCTTAAAATATCTTCTTTATTTTGAGCTTTATTAACATTTACAAATTCTCCTCTTGAAAGTCTATCAAGTGAAAACTTTAATCTCATAAATTTATAAACATAAGTTCCAAATATAGGTTTTAATTTTTTCTTTTTTAGGAAAGCATCATTGCAAAAGAGAGTTGCTATTATTGCAATTTCCTCATTATTAAGATGTGTCTTTAAATCCACATCATTTTCAGTTGCTCTTAATAACTCTCTACTATGAAATTGCTCTTTTGTTCCTTCAACTTTATCAAAATAATCCCTAATATGGTCTGGCAAAATTTTTGGTTTTGATTTTTCTTTTTTTATTTCCTTTATTTTTCCTTTCTTTATTTTCTTCTTTTTCATTTAAACTCCTCCAGTTATATTATTTAATTTTCCTGTAAATAGAAGATAGAGAAGGAGACAAACAACCCCTATGATAATTAATGTTTTAGGATTTAATAAATCTAATAATCCTTTTTTATGAACTTGATTTAATTTTGCAAGTTGCTCTGTGTTAAGAAGAGTATTATAATCCTCTGGATTTAGGATAACTTTAACTCCTTTTGGAGCCATAATTAAAGGTTCAGGACAGTTTATATTATAGTGATAAAAATAAGTATCCCATAAAAAACCTTTATAACTTTCACAGGAGCCTCTTTCCATATTTACATTAAAAGAATATTTATCCTTAAATTTAAAATGTTTTGCAAATTGAGGAAACCATTTAATTCCTAATAAATTCTTTCCTTCACTATCCCAAATCTTTCCTTTATGAAGTTTAATTCCTAATAATCCCATTTATTTTTCTCCCTCCTCTTTAAAGGCAAAGTAAATTCCAACAAAGATAACACCTAAAGAAATTACAAGATTAACTTCTGAAACTAAAAGAACAAATCCTCCTAATATCGTTAGGATAGAGGTAAATAAATATTTCTTCGCTATTGCCATAAAACCTGCAATAAAGAATAATAAGATAATTCCTATTTGATTTGAAAATAAATCAAAGTCAGCTTTAAAAATTCCTTCTGCTGCTGATGTAAAAGGCATAAAGAGAATAAGAGCTCCTAATACTAAAAATATTGTAGTAAAAATATAAATAGATGCTACTAATCTCGGAGAAATAACAGTATATCCTAATTTTTTAGCATATTCAACTACTTCATTAACTTTTATAACTTCTGAGCCATTAATTACCTTTCCAGTTAGAGCTGAACGAACAATCCTTTTATTTCTTTTATGTTTTTGTTTTTGTTTCATTTTAAGCCAATATTAATTTAACTACACCCCAAATCACTCCCAAAGATGTGAGTATCAAAACAGGAATTAAAATTATATCAGGAATGTAAGTCATTAAAACTATTCTTGTCATCATAAATTCTGCCCAAGAGAAAGGCATTAATGCAAGAGGATTAAGCAGAGGAATACAGATAGGAATATAAACCTCATTACTAAAAATAGTAAAATTAATATCAAACAGAGGAATGTCTATAAGAGGGTCAGTAGAAAAAGTTTCCAAAAATACATCAAAAACATCGCCAGATAAAAAACTATTAGGATTAGGAGTTATTTCCTCAATAAAAGGTGTAATAACTAATTCAACAACTATAGCTAAGAAAAAAATTGTCATAAGAGAATAAAACAAAGGCTTCCAGTTTCCCATCTTTTATTAATTTCCTCCTCCACTTCCTTTTAATCTAAAGAATACAATTGCTCCTGCAATAAGGATAATAGTTAAAGGAATAACCAAAGGAATGTATCCAATAGTTACGAAGAAGAAAAATAAAACTACATCAATTACTCCAATAACATAAAGGATTGTATTTGGAACTCCACCTGTTTGTGAATGTGTAATTAAAATTAATCCTCCAGAAATTAATATCATTACAACAGCAACAAATGCTGCTTTCTGTGCTCCTGTTAAATCGTCTTTATCTGGAAATAAGGATAATAAAGAATTTATTATTCCTCTAAATCCAGAAGTTACTTCCTCTTCTTCTTCAATTTTTCCTGCAGTAAAACCTCTAACTTCTCCATAAACAATTAATCCATCAAAATATCCAACAGCTCTAAATACATAATTAATTCCTTCAGTTAAATCATTTAAAGTATAATCAAAATTAGATGTTTCAGTAATATTTTCAAAAGAGGAATTAGAAGAGCTATATCCTTCTTCCCAATATTCAAATCCAACATTAACCCAACTATAATTCCCTAAGTTCTCTAATTCTCCATTTAAAATTACTGATGTTTTTGATATAATTCTTGCATAATGAGTGACAATAGTAGGATAATTTTCTCCTAAAGTTGTAAAGTTTTTTGTTACTCCATTTATAACATACTCATCAAAATATCCAACAGCTCTAAATTCATAAGTAGTATTTAAATCCAAATTAATTATTGGACTACCTACTGTATAATTATATTCAGCAGGAGCTGATAAATTCTCACAAGAGGCTACTATTAAATTAGGTTCTTCCCCTATTTCCCAAAGTTCAAAACAAGAATAAACAGAGTCATAATCTCCTAAACTTGTTAAGTTTGCATAAATAATTGCAGAGTCCTCTGTAATATCAGAAGAACCAACTGTTAAAAGAGTTGGATATTCTGCCTCTCCTTCTTCTGTTTCAAAAGATTTTTCATCTCCATAGGAAATTATACTTCCTTCTAAAGTAGCTCCCATAGCTCTAAATTTATACTCAGTTTCCTCCTGCAATCCAGTAATATTTTGAGAGAACTCTCCTGTTTCTGTAATACTTACTTTTGTAGAATTTTGCCAATCTCCTCCAACACTAACTTTATATTGTATAAATCCTTTAAAGGAGTCATAGTCTCCCATATTAATTACATTTCCAGTTAAATAAGCAGATGAATTTGTAATTTGCTCTGCATCTTCTGTTCCTATAAAAGGAGCGTCTAAGTATTCCTGAGTGGAAGTTAAAGTGAAAGTATCGTAATTGTCATCACCTGAATAATCAAAATTATAACCCTCAGCATCTAAGGAATATTCGTCGTGTCCATAAACTTTAATTTGTATTGTTTCTTCAAATTCTTCGCCTAAGGAAGTCATCTTAACAGCAATATCTCCACCTTCTCCTGTTCCTCTCATACAAATTTGGACATCTCCATTCCTGCAAATCCAACTTTCTTGGTCTTTCCACCTCTCTATTGAACCATATCCTCCATCACCATCATCATAATAATAAACTCTTGCTTTCCCAAATTGGTCTTTTTCCCAATATGAATTTAAATAGTAAGTTGTGGAGCCACTATCTCCTAAATCGTAATTTGGAAGGCTATATTTTTGCCTTGGATAAGCATTATCAATAGTGACATCAATATTTTCAGAGTCGTAATCATAACAGTGGTAATTAGCACAAGCCATAATATGAAAATTCCATTCTTCTAAATCATCATTTTCACTTTCAAATCTAAAATAATGCTCTGAGGAGCTCTCCCACCAATAATAAACAGTAAAATATGAATTACTATGATAACTATCAACATCTCCATATAAATCATATCCTATTTCAATATCCTCTGAATTGTCAGGATTTTCAAAATCAATCAGAATTACATCAAAATCACTTCCTGAAATATATTCATCAAGATGGATAGTAAAATCCTCATAAATAGGCATCGCTATGTCAGGCATAGAAGAAATATAAACAGAAAAACTATCTACTTCAAAAGTAATATAACCAGAATTACTTTTAACTGAATGAGTGTGGTTTCCTTTATTTTTCACTTCAAGAGGAGATGCAGAAGTATCTTCTGATTTATAAATCCAATAAGAAACATCGTGAGTTCCAACATACATACTAATAGTTGCATTTGTATTTTCTTCAAGTTCGTAATTTTCAATAGAAATATATCCTATATCAAAAATTGCTGTGGAAGTATCCAAAAAAGAGTCCTCTGAAATTTCAACAAGAACATAATCATTTCCATATAACTTTCCTCTTATATCTTTAAAGGAAGGCTCATAAAAAATCTTTCTACCCTTTGGCTGTTTGCTTTCAAGAGAAATTTGGGAGCCATTTCTTGGAGCATCTGAATGTTCTCCATTATAAATTGTAAAATTTTCAGATTTAAATGGATTTCTTTCTTTTATATGCTCTGGAATTTTATTTGTATCTTCTGGTTTTTCTCTTGCATTCAAAAAAACACAAGAAGAAATAATTAAAGAAAAAATTAAAAAAATAAAAATGGAAAAAAGTAAAATCTTTTTGCCTTTCTTCTCTTGATTTACTTTTTCCATTTTATGATAAAAAATCACTTTCCGCCTCCTATTGCTTTCCAGACAAGGAAAATCAATCCTGCTCCAACAATCACAAAGAGTGTCGTTGGCACCCACGATGGTGTTCCAATTGCATCACAATATTGAAGGCACTGTGATGTATTAGACTCATTATAAACAGGAGTTAGCTTAATTAAACCATCAAACATATCAGGAGCTAATGCAACAACTAAAACTATCAAAATAAGAGCACCAATAAGATAACTGATTTTAGCATCTATTCCTGCTCCAACTTTATCCTGAAGTTTTTGGAGATTAAATGTTTTCATCTTAACTGATGGAAAAACTATTTACTTCCTCCTATTGCGTTCCAGACAAGGAAAATCAATCCTGCTCCAACAATTACAACAAGAGTCGTTGGCACCCAGTTAGGAGTATTCCCTCCTTCTGAAGTGGTATTCATAAGGGCAAGATTACTAAACATATCAGGAGCCAAAGCAACTATCAAAACTATTAAAACAAGAGCACCAATAAGATAACTGATTTTGCTATCAATACCTGCTCCAGCTTTATTTTGAAGCTTCAATAGATTAAAGTTTCTTTCCATTTATTATAATTACCCCGATAAAATAAACATTCTTTTCTTTATAAAGCCTCACTCATTACAAATATCTTCCATATATAGTGTGGTTATAGCTTATATACCAGAGATATTTGTAACGAGACATCTCACATTACAAATCTTCGGAACTACGAAAAGATTTATAAATAATGTTTTCTATATTAAATTATCAAAAAAATGGGGAAAAAAGAGAGAAAAAAAAAGAGTATTGAAAAAGAAATTTCATTTATAAATCAAAAATCAGAGCCTATTCTTGAAATTTTGAAAAGAATAATTGCATCTGGTTTTATAAAAAATGCAAAACCTCTTTCTTGTTTATTAGTTGCTCCTGTAGGAGCAGGAAAAACAACAAATTTAATTAAACTTTCAGCAAATAAAAACATTATGGCTCTTTCAGATATAACTCCCTATGGACTTACAAAATTACTTCCTGAAATTAGAGCAAAAGGAATTAAGCATATTATTATTTATGATTTAGTAGAGCCTATGTCAAGAAGTAGAAGTGTAGTTAATAATTTAATAGGATTTCTCAATTCTCTTATAGAAGAAGGAATTTTTAAAATACAAACTGGATATATTGAGGTAAAAGAACCAATAAAATTAGGATTAATTACCTGCACAACTAAAAGTGAATTAATAGATAAAAGGAGAGGATGGCTTGGAATTGGATTTATTTCAAGATTATTGCCTATTAGTTTTGATTTTACTTCTTATGATGTAATCCAAATCCTTGAAGATTTAGCTTGCCAAAAAGTTGGAGATATTACCTACGAAAAATTAAAATTAGCTGAAAAATCAATAAAAGAAAATAATATGGTCTTTAAAAAATTAATTCCCTATGCAACTGAAATGTCAAATCCAGAGGAAAAGCCATTTAGAAAACTTGAACAATTAAAAATTCTTTTAATGAGTAATGCATTAATAGAAGGAAGGAAAGAAGTAACAGAAAGAGATTTTGAATGGTTTAAATCAATAGTAAATTATATAAATTATAACCTAAATCACCTATAACTTATAAAATGATTAACCAAAATGTATCAGAAATTGACATATTCAACGGAGTTACTTCGTTTCAAGAACTAAATATAAATGGAGGAAATCAAATGCCTAAAAATGAAAAGATAACTGATGATTTCACTGATGAGGATAAAGTTCAGGGTGCAACTCTGGATTTTTGGAAACCTAAAGATGAAAAATCAATTATCGGACTTTTTGTAGAGTGGGCTAAGGATAACTATGGAGAGCACGTTGTTTTGAACACAGGAGAAGAAGTTGTCCATCTGCCAAATCTAATGGCTCTCAACTCCAAGATAAAAAGCAAGGAACCAAAAGAAGGGGATAAAGTTAAAATTGTTTATCTTGGTGAGAAGAAAGCAAAGTCTGGGCGATTATACGAAGACTTTGAGGTTTTCGTAAAATCCTCTGATTAAAAACAATTAGAACAAACTGGAAGGGTTAAATTTATATATTTTATTTACCTTCCTTTTTCATATTAAAATAAAAAATGGCATCTCAATCAGAAAAAAGAAGGAGAGACAGGGAAGTAAGACCTTACAGTAGATATAACAAAGAACAAAAAGATAAAAAGAAACAAAGAAAATTAGAGGAATTTAAAAAAAAATGAAAGAAAAAAAACCAACATACGAAGTAGTTAAAGGTAATAGGGACTTTTGGAGAACTTTAGGGATAATGTTTTTCTTTTTCTTTTTAATAGAGGCATTTCTTATGAATTGGCTTGATAATAAAAACTCTGAACTTGAAAAAGAGAAAGAACAACTAATGGAGCAAATTCCTGTTTGGACTTTGAAAATAAGATGTGATGGGTTTTACGATTACGCCTATGGAAATATAAATTCTACAATTACAATTCAGGGAAAAGGTTTTGAAGATTATAAAAAAACTTTAAAGAGATTTCAAGAATTAGAAAATTGTGAGGTAATAAAATGAAAAATAAAAATCAAAGTCAGGAGAAAAAATCCGATTCGTCGGTAGGGAAAACTGAAAACCTAAGGAGTGGGTTGGTATCTCCTAACCCTCCTGACACTCAGAATCAAAGTCAGGCTGGTGTAAACAGGCACACTTCTTCGGAAGAGGAGGAAATGGTCAAACATTCCCCTGGCACTCAAAATCAAGAATTATGTGCAAATTGTGGGCATCATAAGAAATTTCATATAAATGAGTTTACTAATGAAAGTGAGTGTCTTTATGGATGGAGAATTGGTGAAAAAGGAGTTATTAATATAGGATGTGCATGCAAAAAGTTCATACCTCAAAATCAAAGTCAGAGTATACGGGATAAAATTAAGGTTGCTCCGTATTCCGCTTCATTATCCCAAAACGGAGCCTCTGACACTCAAAATCATACTGAGTTAGAAGAAACAAAGTTGAATAAAAACCTGTCAGGAAGTTCGCCTTCTGGCTCAGCTCCTTCGGGAGACGAGGAGATTTTGAAAGAGGTCTTAAACTTTGGGTATTATGATAGTTATGATAGTAATAAGTTTTCAGGTTATGAATTAAGAGAATATATCAAAAAAGCAATCCAACTAAAAGGACAGGCAGACGATAAGAAGTTTGAGGATTGGAAGAAAAGATTGAAAGAGAAGTTAAAAGAACAGAATTTGGATTGTTGTATTGGGAAGTTTGATGACCATACAATTATTTATCACATTGACAAACTAAGCGGATTTAATAATGATGATGAAAGGGAGGGGGAGAGATGAAAGAAAAAAGAAAATTAAGAATAGTAAATGGACAAAGAACATTAACCACTTATAGAAGGTTCAGGAAAAGATTTCCAAGAACTGAAGGAATAAATTACAATAGGCATACAAGAAAATATGAAACTACTAAAGTCTATAAAAGAGAAAAGAGAGTTATCTATAAAAAACCAAAGAAAGAAATTCAAAGAGAAATAATAAGAGAAAAAAGAATAAGAAAACAAGTCGTTTTTAATTTCCGTTCATCAGGAGAACCATATGCTCTCTCAATAAGAGCTCTCACAATTAACCCAGAAATAACAGAGAGAGGATTACAAATGGCAGTAGCAGAAGTAAAAAGAAGTCTTGATATAGATTTTAAAATTTTCTCTGCGAGATATTTAGGTTTTGAACAAACAGAAATTTCCTCATCAGAAGATAAAAGATTAAATGATTACAAAGTTCATATTGAAGTTTTAATAAAAAGAAATCCACCTATAAATTTTATAAGATAAAAAATGAGAAGAATAACATCAGACATTGACTCAAAGAGCAGAATAATTATTGGATATTATACTTTAAAAGCTCTCTTAAAAATAAAAAAAATAAAAAGAATAGAAATCAGGAGAAGTTACTCTAATAATTGGCATTTAATAATATGGACTTCATACCCATATACTCTAAAAGATGAATTTAGATTAAGAAAAATAATAGGAGACGACCTTCATAGGCTTTCTATGGATAGATTAAGAAGATTTGGAAGGAATACTCTATTTTACAAAAAAGAAAATTATAAGGAGGTTATCTGAAATGGAAAAAGAAATAACTCTTGAAAGCACAGAGGAAAGAGTTGCAGACTTAGAAAGAAAATTTGAAGATTTAATAAGAGTGCTTATGGATAGACTCCCAGAAATAAAAGAAAAACTTAGATATATTTAAAACTAAACGGACATAGTTTAATAGCAAAATGCTTTTCCCCCCAGAAAAGAGATGGAGGTGCAAATCCTCCTGTCCGTATAAAATAAAATGGAAAAAGAAAAAGCTAACAAAGAGGAATTTGAAATTAAGCCTATTCAAAATAGTATAGCAAAAGAATGGATTTTAAAAAAACATTATTCTCATAGAACTCCTAATATTGTTTATTCCTTTGGGTTATTCCAAAAAAATAACCTCGTTGGAATTACTACATTCGGAGTTTCAAGCATACCTCATAATGATATGATATGCGGCAACCTTTCAGTTGGAAAAGTTTTAGAATTAAACAGAGTAGTTATTCTTGAAAATGCTCCACTCAATTCAGCATCCATTATGATTTCAAGAGTTCTTAAATGGCTTAAAAATTATTCTGATTATAAAATAATAATTTCCTATGCAGATACAGATTACCACCACGCAGGATATATTTATCAAGCATCAAATTTTCTTTATTGTGGAATATCAAAAGGAAGTAAACACAAAACTCTCAAAGGAATGCACCCAAGAACTCAAAGAAAAGATATAGCAAACCAAGAATTTGAAAATATAAAAACATCTGATAAATATAGATATGTAAAATTCATAGGAAATAAAAAAGAAAATCAGGAATTTCTAAAACTTCTAAAATACAGAGTATTAAAAAATTATCCAAAAATACCTCCTAAAAGATACGAAAGCCTTGATAAGAGCATAAACATACAAAAAAAATTATTTTAGAACTGCAACTAAAATATAAAAGTATTTATAAAGCAGTTATTCTTGTTACTATTATGAAAAAAACAAGACTCTATAAAAAACAAAACAAATTAAGAGATAAACTTGTAAAGAGTTTAAACTCTAAACAAATGTTTTTATTCCACGATTTTGTAAATGCTTACTTTGAATATTTAATTGAATTAGAAAAAAATATAAAATGAAAAAAAAATATTCTATAAAGATGAAAGGAGGTATAAAAATGGCTGAAAATAAAAAGGAGAAGGATAAACTTGGAGAGATGGTAGAGGAAGCATACGACACAGTTTCTAAGCTCTCCCTTGAAGACCAAAGAAAATTTGTATATAGATTGAATTACAAAGTTACTCAAGCATTTAAGGAAAAAGGATTAAGTCCTCACTCTAAAATTGGAAAGAAATCAGGCAAGAAAACTAACAAGAAAAAATGATAATTCCTAATAGGCAAAAAAGAATTGATGCACTAACAAAAACAATAGAAGATTATAAAAAATTGAAAGTTAGTCCATTAGTGATTATTCGCCTTGAAGAGGAATTAAAATTTTTGAAAGGATGCAAAAGATTAAGTGTAGTAAGAGTAAAAAATCCAAACTATAAAAAATAATCTATATTTTAGATTATATATTTTTTAATATATATTTTTTTTTTTTTTTTTTTT